>WNGL01001272.1_pt1 | contig 30770 bp, 23 predicted proteins | sample 5400591 | NCBI WGS metagenome assembly WNGL01 (sample SAMN13153377, study PRJNA577476) | soil metagenome | isolation source: 80 cm soil or saprolite under Garry oak tree replicate 1 | place: USA:California | collected 2016-06-15 | reverse complement strand
GAGGTTGGTTGCTCGTCTGAGGGGAAATCAAGATTGTATGAATGCGTTCGGCGAGGGCAAAATAAAATTCGTCGTTCAATCTCATGTCGATAAAAATACAATGCCGTCGATCCCTTCCGATACGAAAGGGCGCAGAATTGGCAAAACTGATAACGTCAAAACTTCGCCAAGGCGTCAAGTGAAAGCGCATGCCTCCCCAATCTTCTTTCCCAGCGTTCTTCTTTTTCTCCTATTTCCTCTTTGCAACATGAATGCCGCTAAAGATGTCGATCGTATTTTCGTTAACGGAAACATCTACACCGCAAACGAGCGTCAGCCGCATGCGGAAGCAATCGCCGTAAAGAAGGACCGTGTCGCTTTCGTGGGTTCAAACGCGGACGCGAAAAGGCTCGCGCGCGAGGAAACGCGCGTTATCGACCTTGGCGGCAAAACCGTGGTGCCGGGATTGACCGATTCGCATTGCCACATCTTCGGAATCGGCGAGCGGGAGATGCACCTCAATCTCGAAGGCACGAACTCGCTCGAAGATTTTCTCGCAAAAGTTAAGGAGCGCGTCACCCAAAGCGAGCACGGCAAATGGATTACCGGCCGCGGATGGATTGAGACTTTCTGGAAGCCGCCGCAATTTCCGACGCGTGCTGATCTCGACAAGATCGCGCCGGACAATCCTGTCTTTCTCACACGTGCCGATGGCCATGCAGCAATTGCGAATACTGCCGCGTTGAACATCGCCAAGATCGACAAGAGCACGCCGAATCCGTTCGGCGGCGAAATCCTGAAAGACAAAACAACTGGCGAACCGAACGGGATGCTGCTCGACAATGCGCAGGACCTTGTCGCAAAAAATATTCCGAATGCGACTGAAGCCGAACGCGAGCAGGCGTTTCTGCTCGGAATTGGTCGCGAACTCAAACTCGGCTGGTGCGAAATTCAAAACGCCGGCAGCTATGCCGAAGACATCAAAATAATTCGAAAATGTTTCGACGAAGGAAAAGTGAAACTACGCTTTATCAACGCGGTTTTTGGGCCAGGTGACGATGCGCAGCGCTTCTTGCGCGAAGGAGCGATAATTGACGCGTACGATCACCACTTCGCGCAGCGCACGATCAAAGTGATCTTTGATGGCGCACTCGGCTCGCGCGGCGCTGCGTTGCTGAAGCCGTACAGCGACGCGCCTGAAACTTCCGGTTTTCTGACCGAAAAACCCGAGGAGTTGAAACCGATGTTCGAGGAAGCCTTGCGCCGCGGCATTCAAGTCGAAACGCATGCGATCGGGGATCGCGCAAACCGAACGATTCTCGATCTTTACGAACAAGCATTCAAAGCCGTTCCATCTAACGAGCGAAAAATCCGTAAGCCGCGCTGGCGAGTTGAGCACGCGCAGATTGTCGATCCTGCCGATCTTCCGCGCTTTGCCAAGCTCGGCGTAATTCCCTCGATGCAACCGTCGCACGCGATCAACGATTTATTTTTCGGGCCGGCCCGACTCGGAACGGAACGGCTTGCTGGCGCTTATGCCTGGCAAAGCTTCCTAAAAGCCGGTTCGATCATCGCTGGCGGCTCAGATGCCCCGGTCGAACGTGGCGAACCGATGATCGAATTTTACGCCGCGATTTCTCGCAAAAGCATTAAAGGCTTTTCAGCCGAAGGCTGGCATCCCGAGCAAGCCGTCTCGCGCGAGCAGGCATTGAAAATGTTCACGACCTGGTCCGCGTATGCTGCATTCGAAGAAAATGACAAGGGCTCAATCGAATCAGGAAAACTCGCCGACTTCACCGTGCTCTCGCAAGACATTATGAAAATTCCCGATCCGGAGATTTTGAACACGCGCTGCGTTATGACCATCATTGGCGGCGAAGTCGTATCCGAAAGCCGCCGATAACCTATGGCCGCTGAGTCTCGCCTTTCGGCACCGCAAGTAGCTTTGCCATGTGGTTCTCGCCATACGGTGTTAGAGCCCAGTGACCCTTCTTATTTAGCGCGATCAACTTCAGCGCGCGAAGCTGCAGTAAAATTGTGTTCGCACAATTCGACTCGACTTGGAATTGCTGAAACTTTGCTTTCGGCCATTGACGCCGCAGCTTAGGGGTGGCGCGCGTCTCCAATAGTCGGTTCAGCAAATTGTTAAGCGACCAGTACTCATCCTCTTCTACCAAGTCCGGTCCGACGACAGAAAAAATCTCGTCCCACGTCAGCAACTCAGACTCGTAATGTCTGTCTACCTTACGGAATCGACCGGTCTCAAGATTCTCTTCCAGTCAATCACAGAAATATTCGACCCGAAATTTGTCAGCGCCGCTTGCAAGGGAGCTGAGGGTATCAGGTTCCTGCAGACCGAGGCGATAAATGTGCTCAGTAAGACGCTCGTTTTCCTCCTTTAGCTTGAGGATTTCATCGATCCGTTCAGACGAAGGAATGTTATCGGCCCGTATCCAGCCGATTGCCGGGTGCTGCTCCCGCAGTTGAGTAAGACTTCGGCTGACCTTCGCGCCAAGGTCTGAAGGAGAATTGTAGAGTTTGCAAAGTCGGCTTCCAACAAACTGACGAAAGATCTCCAGCTTATTTCGAATGCGCGCGCTTTGCTCGACGAACTTCGACGGAATTTTCGAAATGTCCTCGTGCAAAAAACCGATCACTGGCTTTCCCGCCTCGACGGCATATCGATATTCCATTTCCGTGTAGCTTTGGGCGCTCTCTTTCGAAACCGTGCCGTAGCGTCCAGCCACGATCACGATGTAGTAATCAGACTCATCGATAACCTTCTTTATCCAATTCCATTGCGTATCGTTCGCTGCGGGAAATAATTCCATCCCAGCCGGCATGCACTTCAACTCTAGAAGCGCCTGCATTACTTCACTCCTCTCCGGTATCAGATCGGTGTACGTAGAGCTGACGAAAACCTGATAGCGCTTATCCATTGACGTTGCAGCAGGCGAGCCGGCCCTGGCTCGGAGCTGTCGTTTAATTAATAGCTAAACTGCCGTTAGGCAACGTTTCAGGCACCGCGGATCAGGCGACCAGGTGACAGAAATCAAGAGTAGAGATACTCGTCGTGATATTCGCGTTGCGGTGCGAATTGGACGGATTGATCGCCCCCTGTCTCAGGATACTCGAAGATTTTTCCTTCATAATTGCGGATCACGATCTTTTCGTTGTCATGGTAGAGAATGTAACCGGGATTGATCGGCACCTTCCCACCGCCGCCGGGCGCATCGATGACGAACTGCGGCACGGCATAGCCGGTGGTGTGACCGCGCAAGCCTTCGATGATCTCGATCCCTTTCGCGACGGACGTTCGCAAATGCGATGAGCCGTTAATCAGATCGCATTGATAAATGTAATAGGGCCGCACTCGACACATGAGCAACTTCTGCACGAGCAGCTTCATGGTTTCGAGATCGTCGTTCACGCCTGCGAGCAGTACACTCTGATTTCCCAACGGGATGCCGGCGTTGGCGAGACGCTCGAGAGCTGCTCTCACCTCACTGGTCAGCTCGCGCGGATGATTCACGTGCACGCTCATCCAGAGCGGATGATATTTCGACAGCATTGCGCAAAGATCGGGCGTAATGCGTTGTGGCAGGAAAATCGGAACGCGCGTACCGATGCGTAAAAACTCGATGTGCCGAATAGCGCGCAGACGGCTCAATAATTTTTCCAGTTTATCGTCGCTGAAAATGAGCGCGTCGCCTCCGCTCAGGAGCACGTCGCGCACTTCTGTGTGCTGTTCGAGATAGCGGAATGCTTCCTCGAAATCGGTGTGCAATTCCTGTTCACCGACGCCACTCACTACGCGGCTGCGCGTGCAGTATCGGCAATAACTCGCGCAGCGATCCGTCACCAGAAACAGGACGCGATCAGGATATCGATGCACCAACCCCGGCACCGGCATGTTTGAATCTTCGCCGCACGGATCGGGCATGTCGTAAGGCGATGTCCATGTTTCCTCGATCCGCGGTATGACCTGCCGCCGGATTGGATCGTCCGGATTGGCGCGCGGGACCAGATTGAAAAAGTGCGGGGTGATCGCAAGCGCGAGTTTGTCGCCCGAGAGCAGAACGCCGCTGCGCTCTTCCTCGTTAAGATCGACATGCTGCTCGAGTTGAGCGAGCGATGTTACCCGATTTTTGAGCTGCCATTTCCAATCGTTCCAGAGTTCCGGCGCAATATCCGGCCAGTAGCCTGGCGCGTGCGAAGCGAACTCTTTCCCATTCCCTTTTCCTGCCGCGAAAGTAACCATTGTAATTTTGAGAACGAAAAAGTTAAGAGCGTTAACAATCGTGTCAACGCAGGCACTTAGCCGTGCGCTACGAACTCAGCACGGGTCGTTTGCGATTGGTCCGTTATTTGACAGTAACCAGCGTTCCGATCGGAATTTCGGAAAAGAATTTGCGGGCGGCATCCGATGGCAGCCGAATGCAGCCGTGTGAGGCTGGATAATTGGGCACCATCCCTGCGTGCATCCCAAAGTCGAGGCAACTGAGGCGCATGAAATATGGCATGTCCACGTGGTAGATCGTGGAACGATGGTTTCGCTCCTTGTTGGTAATCACAAATTGACCGGACCGTGTCGAATAGCCTTGGCGGCCAGTCGAACACTGCGCGCGAAATATCGGCACGCCGTTCTTAACAACAGCTACACGCTGCGAGGCAAGAGAAATTTCGATGCGCAGTTGTTCCGGTGAAGGGCCGCTACCGAGAAGCATTTGTGTGGAACGCCAGTGTCCCGTCTCGGCGGCGATGTCTAACGCAGACATTTTGTAGCGCTTTGTCACCCGGGTCCGATTGGCGCCGGCGTTGAGGAGAGCGCGCAAGGAATCTTCCTGACCGAGGCCCGCGGCGAGCATCAGCACAGTCAAATTCTTGTCTTCTTCAACATAGCCGCGGAGGGATTTTGACGGGAGCAGCGCCAGAAAATCCTCGTCATAGCGCGGCGGCAGAACGGTGTTGGGATCGGCTCCGCAGGTCAGAAGTGTGCTAAAAAGAGGCGCATCATTCTTGACGATGGCATAGGCGAGGAGTGGCACGTGTTTGGCCTCAGGGGTAGGAGGCGTGGAATGTTTGCCGAGCAGCAGTCGGATTTGACTGTTATTTTCCTCCGCCAGAGCTCCATCAAGGGCGCGCTGCGTACTGGTTGTCCATTGCGGCATTAGCGGCAAGCTCTCCGTCACCGTTTTAATGATCTCCGAATTGCCGCCGGCGAGGGCCATCCCCAAGAGATCCCGCCCATCCTCGCAGCGCGCTTCGGCGTGAAGGTTGGCCAAGCGCGCCATTAGCGCACGGAACATCTCGAGGTTGCCATGCATTGCCGTTGCCATCAGCGGCGTGAAACTGTTCTTGTCAGCGAGACCGACGAGCGCGCCGGCATCGATGAGCCGCCGGGCCGTCTTCCAATCCTGCTGCGACGTCGCGATCAGTAATGGCGTCCTGCCTTGCACGTCGCGGCCGTTTGGATTGACACGGTCAATCAGGCACAAGTCGATAAGAGAGGTGCGGCCGATCGTCGTGGCGCGAACCAGATCGCTCGGTGAGATTGAAATTCGCGCACCAGGCTCGGGGGCAATCGCTGTCGCCCAAAGCAGTATCAAAATTACGATCCCGCATTGGCTTCGCCTTTTGGATGCGCGCATATGCAAGATCCGGTCGTAAAGTATATACGGCGTTTCGAGCAGTTTAACAGGGGTAGGATCGAACTGCGAGCGCGCCTTTGCACAAGCCGGGATTGGACGCGCCTCGTTGAACATTGCATGTTCAATGCTGTCCAAGTTCCAACCAATGCGTTTATCCATTTTGATTTTGTGCGCTGCAATCAGTGTATCGTTTGCGGCGCAACCCGAGGTCGCCCCGACACCTACGATCCCTGCCTCCGCGGCGGAAGCGGGCAAGGACGTCGTTCACCAGTTGAACAATGCGTTCGCGAAAGTCTTCGAAGTTGTGGCGCCAAGCGTCGTCATTATTGAGATTTCAAAGAAAAACGAAGGCGGCGAGAGTTCGCCATTCGACGATCTGTTTTTCCAGGGACCGCCCGATGAAAACAATCAGCGGCGTAATCCGAACGGATTGCGACCGATCCAAAGCGAAGGCTCCGGTTTCATCGTTCGGCCCGACGGCTATATCTTTACGAACTTTCACGTGGTCGAGGGCGCGGACAAGATCGAAGTGAAATTGAGAGATGGCCGCGATTTTCCGGCCAGGGTCGTGGGCACCGATGAAAAGACTGATATCGCGGTGATCAAGATCGACGCGAAAGATTTGCCCGTCATCCCCCTCGGCGACAGCGATGCGGTGCGGGTAGGCCAATTTGCTTTCGCGATCGGTGCGCCGTTCAAGCTCGATTACACGTTCACCTACGGCGTGGTTAGCGGCAAAGGCCGGAACAAATTGCTCGCCACCGGCGGCTACTCCATTTCGGATTATTTGCAGACCGACGCGTCGATCAACCCGGGCAACAGCGGCGGCCCGCTTTGTGACATCGACGGCAAAGTGATTGGCATGAACACGCTGATCAATGGCATGAATCGCGGACTGGGTTTCGCCATTCCAATTAACATGGCAAAAGAGATCGGCGCCGAACTTATTGCCGGTCACAAGATCGTGCGGCCGTGGCTTGGCATCCGCATTGAGACGCTCGGCGACGATCCATCAATCCGCGATTTGCTCAAAGGCGCGGATAAAGGCGTGGTCGTGCGCACGATCGAAGCCGACGCGCCCGCCTACAAAAGCGATCTGCGGCCGTTCGATGTGATTACGCATGTCGATGGAGCGCCGGTCGACACCGACTCGCAGCTGCAGCACGAGATTTTGAAAAAGAAGATCGGCCAAAATGTCGAGCTGACCGTTTGGCGAAAAGGTCAGGCGATTAAGATCCCGGTGAAGACCGGGGAATTACCTAATGAGATCGCGCGGGCTTCAAATGAGCCGATCCAGCCCGGTCAACCAAAACAGGAAGATGCCGGCAAGTTTGGTTTGCAGGTGCAAGATTTGACCAAGGAAGTTGCTGAACGTCTTCATCTCGCTGTTCAACAAGGTGTCATTGTCACCGATGTGGCGGACAACAGCCTTGCCGCGCAACAGGACATCCAGCGCGAGGACATTATTACCGAAGTGAACGGCAAACCGGTCACGAACGTGCCATCTTTCCGCGAAGCGCTCACCAAAGCTGATCCGAAGCGCGGTGTCCTTCTCTATCTCGATCGCAAAGGCAGCAAAACTTTTGCCGTATTGAAGGCTGGCGGAGGTTAGTCGCAATCAGCTTCTTCGGCTGCCTACGATTACCAGGACGATCCCGCCGACCAGGCAGATCCCCCCGAGCGCCGGAGAAAACGCAACGTGGTGCTCTTTGTCGGCGTTCACTTGCAGTGGCCCCGCATCGATCACTTTTTCGCGGGTCGTGTAGGTAAAGCCGCCATAGCCAAACGCAATGATACCGACGACGATGAGAATGATGCCGACGATGCCGGCCGGTTTCATTGGTGCGAGCTTACAATGGGCGGCGGCCTTGGATCAAATTGATAATCAGCACTACAATCGCAATCACGAGCAGGACATGAATGAACCCACCCAAGGTGTAAGAGCTAACCAATCCAAGAAGCCAGAGCACAAGCAAGATAACAAATATTGTCCAGAGCATAAGGTTCCTTTCGGTTGAGTCTTACTTTGCTTCGTGCGAGGCAGTTCCGGTGCGCTTATCGAAATGAAAAAATCGAGATTGCGATTCCGATAATCTTTAATAACTCGCATAAAAATTCTCCGGGCTCCGCTTCGAACCCGGTCGAGCGTTACGTCTCAATCTTGTCTACAACCGAGCGCAAATTCCATCCGCTCGCTTCAAGTTCGCGCCTTGCGGAATCGTAATCGCAATCAGCCAGCTCGGCGACCACCCGCACCGCGCGATCGCGCAACTTTGTATTGGAAGTGTGCAGATCGATCATCAAATTGCCGCGCACTTTGCCGAGAGCGACCATCGCGCCTGTGCTAATGATATTGAGCGCAACTTTAGTCGCGGTGCCGGCCTTCAACCTTGTTGACCCGGTGAGAACTTCCGGTCCAACCGCGAAATGAATTGCAAGATCGACTGGGGCTGTTGTGGGGGCTGGATTGCAGGTGAGCAGAATGGTCTTCGCTCCCAACGATTTTGCCCGCGCAAGCGCGCCGAGGACAAAAGGTGTTCGCCCGCTGGCCGTGATTCCAATCACAACGTCGACATCCTTAATTCCGCGCTCGTCCAATGCCAACGCGCCGGCGCTTTTCTCGTCTTCTGCACCTTCGACGCTGCGATAAAGCGCGGTCACACCTCCGGCAATCAATCCCTGCACCAGGTCGGGCGATGCGCCAAAAGTTGGCGGGATTTCACTAGCATCGAGGACCCCAATACGACCGCTGGTCCCGGCGCCGATGTAAAACAAGCGGCCGCCCTTTCGCAGCGATTCGGTCACAATTCCAATGGCGCGAGCGAGATCGACAATCGCCCCTCGCAGCGCATCCTGAACAAATTTCTCTTCCTCAACAAAAAGCTCGACCAAGGCACGCGGATTCATTTTTTCCAGATTTTCCGAGCGCGGGTTGCGCTGTTCGGTGAGTGCGGCAGCCAGATTGTCGATCTCGTTTTCGGGAAGCTTCGATTTAAAAGTGCCGTGGTCGCTCAACTCTGCCGCGAGCCACGCGGCACCGAGTTCAGGAGGTCGCTCCGCTGTTGCCACGCGGGCATCGGGAAGATTCTTCTTAAGTCTGCGCCGAAATGCGTGCGTGTAGATCGAATCGCGGTGAAACAGTCCACCGAGCAGCATGACCTTTGGCGCGAGCAAATGAAGCCGCGCCGCGACTGCTTCGGTGTATTCGCTCAGAACTTGAGCGCCGCTCTCGATGATTTCCATTACGCGTGCATCGCCGCTCGCGGCGGCTTCAAAAACGACCGGTGCGAGCATTGCGATTTCCATTTTGTCCGCCGTTTGCGCCCAGCGAACGAGTTCGTCAAGATTGTTCAGCGAAAGTGCGTGCAGGATTTTCGCAGTGAATTGCATCTCAGCGCGATGCAAATCGTATTCACGCAAGATCAGGCGCAGCGCTCTAATGGAAAGAAAATAACCGCCGCCCGTGTCGCCGAGGACATGTCCCCACCCGCCTGCGTTCTCAATCCGGTCGCCACGACGTCCGGTCACCGAAGAGCCACTTCCAGCGTTGACCACAATCCCGTCGCCATGTTCGAGCGCAGCTGCTAGACCCGATTCGCGATCATTACCGACAATGATTTTCGCAGTTGGCCAGATTTCCGCGCTGAGCCGTGAAAGCGATTGTTGATCTTCCCCGGGACCGCAACCGGCGAGAAAAATTCCCGCGCGACCGATTTCCTTAGGAAGTTCGGAAAAAATTGCGCGCAAACGTGCTGGCGTGGTGAGGCGAAAATTCGAAGGCGGCAATTTTCCTTGATCGACAATGCGCCATTGTGAACCGGGGTCAGCGATCCCGGCTACAATTCGTTCAACCAAGACCCAGGCGGTCTTGGTACCGCCGCCCTCTACGCCGAGGATTTTCTCGCTGCGCTCCATTGCTGAATATTCTGCCGACTTATATCATCCCACATGACTGTGGATGAAAGGCAAGCGGCAAAACGTGTCGCCCAATTGCGCCGCGAAATCGAAGAACACAACCGCCGCTATTACGAGGAAGCCGCGCCGACAATCAGCGATCGGGAATACGATCGGCTCTACCAGGAACTTGTCGCTCTGGAAGCGCGTTTCCCGCAGCTCGTGTCGCCCGATTCGCCGACGCAACAGGTCGGGGGCAAACCGCTGCAAGCCTTCGCGCAAATCCCGCATCGCGTACCGATGCTTAGTCTCGACAACACTTACTCTGAGAAGGAAGTCGCAAGTTTTTATGCGCGAATCACGCGTCTGTTACCCAACGAGAAGATCCCGGTCGTGATCGAACCAAAAGTGGACGGCGTCGCCGTTTCGCTGCTTTATGAAAACGGGCAGCTTCGTCATGCAGCTACACGCGGGGACGGATCAGTGGGTGATGATATAACGCAAAACATTAAAACCATTCGTTCTATCCCGCATCACTTGCGGGGCCGCGCACCGAAAGTTTTCGAGGTGCGCGGCGAAGTTTTCATGGATCGACGCGGCTTCACAAAATTAAACGAAGAACGAAGCAAGGTCGGCCTGCCGCTCTTCGCGAATCCGAGAAATGCAGCCGCCGGGTCATTGAAACATTTGGACCCGAGTATCGTCTCGAAACGTCCCCTTGGGATTGTTTTCTACGGAACCGGCGCAGTGGAAGATGTCGATCTTAAAAAACACTCCGAACTATTTCCCTTGCTCAAAGAATTAGGCTTACCCCACAGCGAACGCTGGTGGCGGGCAGATTCCGTTGACGAGATTTTGAAAGCGATTCGCGAATTGGATAGCGTGCGACAGGATTTTGCTTATCAGACCGACGGCGCGGTGGTAAAAGTCGATGCATTCGCGCAACGCGAGCGGCTTGGCTTCACGGCCAAATCGCCGCGCTGGGCGATTGCATACAAATACGAAGCGGAACGTGCGGAAACGCGTTTGCTCAATATCGTAATCCAGGTCGGTCGCACTGGAATTTTGACGCCAGTCGCTGTGCTCGAACCGGTGCTGGTTAGCGGAAGCACTGTTGGCCGCGCCACCCTGCACAACGAGGACGAGATCAAGCGTAAGGACATCCGGATCGGCGACACAGTTGTGATCGAGAAAGCCGGCGAAGTCATCCCGGCTGTCGTTGAGGTGGTGAAGTCGAAGCGACCACGGAGTGCAGCTCCTTTTGATTTCTTCAAGCATATTCACGGCAAATGCCCTGTCTGCGGCGGCCCAGTCCGGCGCGATCCGCAGTTCGTCGCCTGGCGTTGCGAAAATATTCAGTGCCCGGCGCAGACAACGCGGCGCGTGGAGTTTTTCGCGGCGCGCGGCGCGCTCGACATCGAAAGTGTCGGTGGAATTGTGGCCGACAAGTTGGTCGAGCGCGGCCTTGTGCGCGAGGCGCTTGATTTATTTGAGCTAAAGCTAGAGCAACTCGCCAAATTGAATCTCGGCACGGAAGAAGCGCCGCGCATTTTCGGGGAGAAAAATGCGACCAAAGCCATCCATGCGATTGAGCGCGCCGGAACTTTTCCGGTTTCACGCTGGCTTTTCGCTCTCGCCATTCCGGAGGTCGGCAAGACGACTGCAACGCAGCTGGCTCGTTTTCACGACAGCATCGACAACGCAGCCCATTCAGGATTGTTGCGGGACGTTTTAGATTACCACGAGAAGCGGGAACAAAAACAAAACGCGAACGAGATCGCCGAACGGCTTATTCAAGCCGGCTTCGCAGAGCGATCAAAAAGCAAAGCTGGAAAAGGAGTCGGAATCGTCACCGAAGTGGGGCCGGTGGTTGCACAAAGCGTACTCAATTTCTTCGCATCGGCTGCCGGCAAAAAAATTCTGCAGCGACTGAAGCAGTTGGGAATCCAGCCTAAGAGCGAAAAGGTGTCCGCGAGAAAAGTCGCAGAATTGCCGCTGGCCGGAAAAACTTTTGTCCTTACCGGAGCGCTGCCGTCGATGACACGAGAAGAAGCAACGGAGGAAATCGAAGCGCTCGGCGGCAAAGTCAGCAGCAGCGTCAGCAAAAAAACGAACTACGTCCTGGCAGGGGAAGATGCGGGCAGCAAGCTCGCGAAAGCGAAACAAATCGGCATTCGTATTCTCGACGAAGCGGAGTTTCGGAAGATGTTGGCGCGCTGAACGCGTCCTGGATCTAAGGCGTGCGCTGCGCCTCGGAATCGAGCTTGAGCGGAATCGCCTGATTCATCGTCGGCGAGGCAATTAACGGCCCCCGCTGGCTAGCCGGATGAAGATCGGCCCGCACATCAAAAGTCAGCTTTTGGTTCCCGCGGACCACGGTGATCGGGACGGTGTCGCCGGCGGTGATGAAGAACGAAGCATCCAGCACGTCTTCGGGTTCACTTACTTTTTTGCGTCCCACTTGCAAGAGAATGTCGCCGGCCTTGATTCCGGAATTGGCTGCTGGTGTTCCCTCCATGATCTGCGTCATTTCCGCCCGTGAACCTTCCACCGGCTTAGGCGCCTCGGAAACATTGATCCCGACCCAGCCGTGCCTGGCCTCCCCGAAACGGACGAAATCGCTGCGTATTTTCTCGGCCGCTTCAATTGGCACGGCATAACAGGCCGAGTTGTTTTCCAAGCTGCTCACCAAGATGCCAACAACCTCACCTTTCATGTTCAACAGCGGCGCGCCGGCCTCTCCGCGCTGGGTGGGCAAATTCAGGCGCAAGTGAGTCGTCGAAAAATATCGGCCGAGATATTTCCGATCAAATCCAGCGACCATCCCGAAATTCGGCGTTTCCGGCAAATCTAACGGGTAACCAACGGCAACGACAGGCGTTGCCACTTCCAGACCCTCGGATTTTCCAATCGGCAACGCGGGACTAGCGACCTCTACCTTTAACATGGCCGTGCCGCTGCGGATATCCGCCAACACCTGGCGCGCTGGATATTTTTTGCCATTGAACTCGATCGTGAAATTTCCTGCTTCACCACCAACCGTATAAGCGGTGTAAAGGGTTCCGGTAGGATCAATAAAAAATCCCGTGCCGGAGATTTCGCTGTGCTCGTCGACGCCGTGAATTTTGACCACAGCCTTAGCGGCGCGATCAAAGATATCTTTCACCTCACGACTGACTGCCGTGGCGGATTGCTCCTGAGCGCAAACGAGAGGAATCGGCGCGATGAGACTTAGCGCGACGCCGAGTCTGAGGATTAACACGAAGTGAAACCGGAAAGGCAATTCCGGAGCGCGCCTAAAATCTGAAAGTCGACTCATAACTCACAGGAACGCTATCGAGCACGTAGCGCGGCGGGACGGTGGCCCGGTGAGTCTGGGCGCTTTCATCAAAACTACGAAGCGGCTGCGTCCTGAAAATCCGTGTGGCCACCGGAGATGCCAGCGTCCATTCTCCTTCAGCGTTTGCCGACGAAGACAACGCCGGCGGACTCTGGATAGCGACTTTCGCGGCCTCCGGTGCCTGATAAATCTTCAACGAAATAACTGCGGCACAAACCAGAACCGCCGTGACGGCGGCCGGATAGGAAGCAAGCGAACGAACATCCAATCGGAACATCACGTCGCGGGCTCGTTCCAGACAGATCCGCCAGAGGGGCTGACGAAGCAATTCATCGCGCTGCCGGCGATGGAATTCGTGCAGGAAATCCTCGAAGTAACCAGGTGGCGGTTGCTCGTACCGTTTTAGCCGAAGCAACTTTGCGATTTCGTTGTCGTTAAATTCGTCCATCTCAGCGCCGGTTAAGAAACAGGGTTTTTCCGAAATTCGTCCAGATAATTTTGCAGCTGTCGATTCGCGTAGAAGAGCCTGGAACGTACTGTTCCCTCCGAAACACGCAAGATTTTACTGATCTCCGCGTGGGGCATCCCCTGGATATGGAACATGGTGACCACGGCTCTGTGTTCATCAGACAATTTCATCATAGCCTCGTTCAATCTTCGCTGCAGCTCGGACAGGTCCGCTTCCCGCACCGGACTGCTCGTCGCCGTGAGCTCGAGAAATTCCTTGTCGTTTTGAACGCTGGCATCGACATCGTCGAGGCTAAGATGAAAACGCCGGCCACGTTTTTTAAGGAAATTCAGTGTCATGTTCACCGCGATCGAGTGGATCCAAGTATAAAAGGACGACTTGCCCCGAAATCCGCGGATCGCTTTATAAGCCTTGGAAAACACGTCCTGCAAAAGATCATTCGTGTCCTCGTGGTTTGAGGTCATGTTGTAAACCAAGCCGTAGAGACGCGGGGTATATTTGATCACCAGTTGATCGAACGCGCCGGCATCTCCCGATTGCGTGCGCGCCACCAACTGCTGATCTTCGTCGGTTCTCGGCTGGTCCATTGCGTCGCGCTTAGATTTAGCATGAGCACCGAAACCCGACGATAACAAATCGGAAATCCGGCGAGCGGGCAATGCAACTGATGGATCCATCATCTTTTTCAAACGTGGCGGCGCGAATCAATTGCGCCGGTCGCGCACGGAAAGCAACCAGAGTAAGTTACCCAACGCCGCGATGAATGCCGCTACGTAGGTGAGCGCAGCCGCGTTGAGAACTTTGTTCACGCCTGCAACTTCGGTGCCCGGCTGGACAATGCCCATCTGTTGCAAAATAATTTTTGCACGCCGCGAGGCGTCGAACTCCACCGGCAGCGTGATCAATTGGAAAACCAGCAGAATGAGATAGCAATAAATGCCAAGCGTGATCAGACCAGTGATGTGAAAGAACAGACCGCCGAAAATCACAAACGGCAACATTCGTGACGCGACCATTGTCACCGGCACAATCGCCATTCGCGCTTTGAGCGGCGCATACGCTTTGGCGTGCTGAATGGCGTGACCGGTCTCATGCGCGGCAATGCCCAGCGCTGCGACGGAGGGTGTATTGTAAACGTTGCTCGAAAGGCAAAGCTTCTTGCTTGTCGGATCGTAATGATCGCCAAGAAAATCGTTCGTCTCCACAACATCGACGTCGTGTATTTGGGCGGCTTGCAGGATCTCGCGCGCGCACTCTGCGCCGCTGATGTTTGAACTCGCGCGCACTTCTCCCCATTTTCGAAACGCACTGCTCACTCGAAACTGCGCCCAAAGCGCAATGATCAACGGCACGCCAATGAATAATAGCCAATTCGATCCAAAACCGAAACCGTAAGGGTAATACATGTCGATCTTAATTTAACGCGGCAAAGCGACTTGTCACTTTGCCGCCGGAATAATTAGACGCTCAGCTGGGTCGCGCGTTCATCTTGGAGCATAGGCTTCTAGCCCTGTGGGCGGAGCGGGCGTTCTCGCCTGCTCATCGAAACACGCCGACAAGATGGCCGCCCCACAGATCCCGACACTGGACTGATTCGTCCCGTGGCGAACAAGAAGCCTGTCGCTCCGATCACATTTCCAGCCGTTTCGGAAAACGAGAAAGCACGCAACAACCGCTCTTCGTGACCACGACCACGTCTTCCTGACGCACTCCGCCCAGTCCGGGATAGTACAATCCGGGCTCAACCGTGAGTACTTGCCGATTTTTCAGCGTAACTTTCTGCAAACGCGGATGCTCGTGGATCTCGAGCCCGAGCCCATGGCCTGTCCCATGAAAGAATCCAACGCGCCGGCCCTTGCGAACCTCCGTCGGAAAACCACGCTCTGCGAAGAATTTCTGAATTGCCTTGTGAATTGTTATTCCGTTCACTCCCGCTTTGATCTTTTTCAAAGCGAGCGCTTGTCCGGCTTTCACCGTTTCCCAAAGCTTTCGCTGCGCATCGCTCGCTCGCCCGCGAAGAACGGTGCGCGTCATGTCGCCGAAATATCCGGTCTTCGCATCGCGCGGGAAAACATCTAGGATAATCAATGAGTTCGCGTAGAGCGGCCCGAAACCGCGCTCATGCGGATCGCAGCCTTGGTCGCCGCCTGCGACAATTGTGCCGGTTGGAATCCCACCCGCGCGCAAAATCGCGGAATCAATTTCTGCGCGGAGCATCTCAGAAGTCAATGTTTTGCCGCCCCAGTACAATCGTTTTCCGGCGCCAGGGTCCGACGCTTTCAAAATTTCAATTGCACGTTTGAGTCCCCTTTCCGTGATTCGCAAGGCCCGGCCGATCATTTCGACTTCCTTTTCCGATTTCGCTTCCCGTTCTGGCCAGAATAGTCCGTTCGTCGCGCGGACACGGATCTTGCCTGCGGCGAGTTCCTCCGCGTAACCGAGCGGGAAATTTGCAGGAACAATTGCCGATTTTACGCCGCGTTTGCGGAGAAAATGGACGAGAACTTTTTCGTACGGCGGTGTCTTCCTGGATTTTCCCTGCACGTCGCGCTCGATCTTGCTGAACATGACGAACTCGTCCGCGTCGGCTTGCTTGCGCCCACGATCGATTTCCAGATCGCTCAGGACAAGCGTGCGCTTGCCGTTCCGTTCCAAAAAAATGAATGGATCGGGTGCCCAAAACTTGGTCGCGTAAAGCATGTCCGGATCAGTGTCGCTAGCGGCGACTATCAAACGATTTTGAATTTTCGATTTGCGATTTCGGATTTTCATTTACGTCCTGCGCACTTCCAGTTGTCTACGCAAAATCCAATGGAGCAGGCCGAGCAGGCCGATTGTCGATCCAAGCAAAACGATCGTGTTGAAAACAAAAACGCTGATCTTAATGCCGAAGAAGCGTTTTTGTGCACCGAAGAAAACGTTCGGCCGATTGCCGCGGCGATAATCGCTTTGCTCCATCTCGGCGTTTGAGATCAGATCGGCAACCTTCTGATTCACATAAATCTGCTCGGCTGTCACCGGGCCGGTCGCATTCTTGAAAAGAGCGCGCTCAAATGGCCGTTTGCGATCCAGAATCTGATCGGTCAAAGCAAGATAGCGATCGAGTTCGCCGACCGAGTTCGCTTCCAGCCCGGAGAGAAGAGCGAGTATTTCCTTGAGCTCCTCGAGCCGCTTACTTTCCCCAGGATCTTGTTGATGTCGCGCCACGATGCCATCGATCTCGCGTTGCGCTCGGGCCTGCCGCCTCGTAAGCGGATTAAGCTTGGCTTGTGCGACAATCATCTCTTCGTACGACCAGCGCATGGCAATGAACTGGCAGACAAATGGCACCTGCAGCCTGCTCTCCATCTTCTTGCCTTGCTCTGTGCTGGGATGTTCGGAAAACCAATGCGTGAGCGCGTAGACCAGCGCGAGATTTCGATTCATGTCCTCATATTTGATGAGGGCGCCACCCATGATGATCTGCGGAATTAAGACGAGCGGGACGATGTTAGCCGCGGTTTTCGGGTCGGCGACAAGCGAAGAGATAAGCAGACCAAGCGATAGGCCACCCATTGCTGTCATAAGCATGATCCCGAGATCAATCCAAAACATCCCGCGGATTTGCAGGACAAAATTGCCGATCAGAACAAAAAGTACACACTGGACGACCGCGAAGATCCCGAGAGTGAGCGTTTTTGCGATCACGTAGTAGGGCAGGCGCACGCTGAGATTGCGCTCACGTTGCAGAACAGCTCGATCGCGGATGATATCGTCGGCGCTGTTGGTCAAACCCAGAAACATCGCGACGATAAGGCTGAGGAACAAAAACGTCGGGATATGATAAGCGGAGGCGAAATCATATTTCCCGCTGTCCGAGTAACGCAGAATAGTCGCGATGAGCAATGCCAACACAGGCGAAACGCCGATGGTGATGACAAGGTTGGCGCGATTGCGCAGCTTGCTAATGAAGGAACGGCGCAGAAGCGTGCGAAATTGCGTCCATTCGTCATGCCAGCGAAATGGCAGGCGCTTTTTCTGGTCCGGGTCCGCCGGCAGCAGCGCCGCTGATTCTTTACGCAACGAAACTTGTTTGACGTCCTGGATCAATCGGAATGCTTCATACTTGTCCCGCCAGAATTCCGGCGAGTAGCGGCGCGCAGCGACAAGCTGGCCACGACTATTTTCCTCGTAAATGATGTCGCCGCTCAAATCGCGCAGTGGTGTCTCCAGCACATCAAAGATGAATTCAGGGCGTGTCGTTCCGCACGATGGACACGCGCCCAGTTCGGCCCCGAACTGATGTTGGTGTTCGGCCTCGGCAAAGTAGCGAAGCATGTCCGAGGGTGTGCCGAAAAAAACGAGCTGCCCGCCCTTATCGAGCAGGATCGCTTTGTGAAACATCTGGAAGAGTTTGGAGCTTGGCTGATGAATGGTGACAATGATGATCTTGTTGTGCGCCATTCCCCGGATGATCTCGATGACGTGCTCGGAGTCCTTCGAGGAGAGACCGGAGGTCGGTTCATCGAAAAGATAAACGTCCGACATGCCGATCATATCCAGTCCAACGTTGAGACGTTTGCGCTCACCGCCGCTCAATATTTTCTTCTCCGGGCTGCCGACCACGGCATCCCGACGTTCGCCCAAGCCGAGCTCGATCAGTTTTGCTTCCAAGCGCCGCATGCGATCGCGCCGCGAGAGGTGGGGTGAACGAATCGCCGCCGCGAACTGTAGATTTTCCCCGATGGTAAGGTGTTCGTCGAACGCGTCCTCCTGTGGCATGTAACTTACGTAGCGCTTGAGTGCGTCGAGGTTCGGATAAAGCGATTGTCCGTTCAGGATGACCTGGCCGCTTGTAGGCTGAAGTTGCCCAGCCAACACTTTGAGGAGCGTGCTTTTCCCCGATCCGCTCGCGCCCATCACGCAAACGAGTTCGCCACGAGTGACGCTGAAGGAAATTCCCTCGAGGCCGATTTCGCCCTTGCCGAAGCGATGGGTAATCTCGTTTGCCTCGAGGCTGCGAATGATATTGCGCTCTTCCTCGATGATTCGCTCGGAAAAATTGCAACGGAGAAATTGGCCGACGTCGATCCGGATGGTGTCACCATCCGCGAGTGGCGCCGTCGTCCGCACGGGGGTATCGCCAACAATGATGGGACGGTCGGCTTCAATCACTTCCAACTGGCCGATGCGTTTGTCGTAATCGCAGAAAATCTTCAGTAGCACGTCACCGCTTGTGCCCGGAGAAAGCAATATATCGCCGGCTTGCAGAAAACTCGGGTTATTGGAGACGAGATATTCCGACTTCGACGCCTTCAATTGAAACCGGCCGCCCATGGCGCGAGCCCGCCGCCGCAGATCGATCAAATCCAGCTCGCTGTCGTTATGAAAAAGTATCTTATCTTCCAGCGCCGCTTCGACCTTCGTGCCGCCCTTCAGTTTTACCCCGTTGAGGACAGCATCGACATCGCGTAACGCGCTCACGCGCACCTTCAATCCGAAAGTGACGCGCAGGGAGCTTTCTCGGGTCCGTGAGCGCTCCAGTTCCACTTCATCTGAGTCCTTGTTTACCCGAATGAAAATCTGTGGAAGTGAAACATTCTTCTTGGCGTTGAAGTATTGCGCCAGATCCTGATAGCTAAGGACCTGATCACCAACCAGAATACGTTGGCCGGGGTAAATTCGGCAAAATCCGCCACGCACTAGTGGTCGCCCGCGCACCGAGACGTTCTGTCCGCTGTAATTCTTCAGCAAAATGAGATCATGATAGCGGAAGGCCAGCAAGCGATCGTTGTCGGTGAGGTTCTTGAGCGTCACATCAGCCTTCCCGTTCGTGCCAAAAGAGAGGGATTCGAGCGGCGACGCGCCGCGCTGATAGACCGATGGATCGGAATCCTCGGAGGCATTAAGTTGATAAACGATGTCGATCGCTTGCGCAGCCATGCCGAGCTGCGACATGAATGAATAGAACGCAACGACCTGCTCCTGCTTCAATCCCGCTTGTGAGATCAGGTCGTAAAGCTGAACGCCAAGCATGATTTTGCGTTCCGTGCTCAGCTGCGCGCCAAGTTTCTGGGCCATGGCCGCGAGATCCTGCTGCTCGTAAAGCGCTTGCCGGAACAACTGTCGCAACTCCGAGTAAACCGCCTCCGGATAATCGTAGCGCAGGAACCCAAGGCTCGAGTCAATCTCTTCTTCTAAAAGAACTCCATCCGCCTTCGAAAAACTGGCGAGAACTTGAATCAGCAACGGCAATAGATTCGGCCCCTCCGAGACGCTACGAGGTTTGCGCAAGGCCCGGCGAACCCAGCGGCGACCCGTCCGTCGCACCCGAAAGGCAAGCGGCGTCACGCGCTGCACCGCGCGATCGATCTTATCTGCAACAGATGTGACGAGCTCTGTCATGTCGATGTTTGGGCCTGAATTTTACCGAAATCGACGAGCGACGCAATGCGCGGCCACGATATATAGGGTACCAGTCGCGCCCCCATCAACATCCCGATTTTCCATCGTCAATCACCTTCAACAATCAGTGCCCAAGAAGAGATCCCCTATTTTGCATTGCCAATCTGTTCATGTTAACCTTGTTACCCGGCGGTTAAGATTCCGCATTCCTTATGTCTCAATCCGATCGCAACTCTCACAAGGAGAATAAATCCCGCGGGAGCGAGCCCAATTTTAACTGGCGCGGCGTCATCCTCATCGTAATCGCCTTCGGATTCATTGCGCTCGCGATGCTCTTTTATCGCGGAGGGATGCAGCCAGTCGAAGACGTGCCCTACAACCGTTTCCTTGAGCTGCTCGACAACAAACAGATCGTCACCGATAAGAATTATCCGCTCCAACTGGTCGTGGAAGACGGCCGGCCGACTCAAACTCTGCGCGGCGCTTATATCCGCCAGGGAGTGGGTCCATCGCCTGCGCAGCAGGTTCCGTTTCGAACCACCATCTACCTGAGTTTCACGAGCAATTTGCAGGAAAAACTCTCTGCCGCCGGAATTCAGCCGGCCATTAAGACTGAATCAAACGTGCTTGCGCAAACCGTGGTTGGTTTTCTCCCGATCGCTCTTTTTCTCCTCGTACTTTACTTTCTTTTTCGCCAGCAAATCCGCATGGCGGGGAAAGGCGCGCTCAATTTCGGAAAATCGAAAGCGCGCATGCTTGCGCGCGACAAAAATAAAATCACATTTCGCGATGTCGCCGGGGTTGAGGAAGCAAAGGATGAAGTACAAGAACTCGTCGAATTCCTGCGTGATCCGAAAAAATTCCAAAAGCTCGGTGGCCGCATTCCCAAGGGAGTTCTCCTAGTCGGACCGCCTGGCACCGGTAAGACCTTGCTGGCGCGCGCTATTGCAGGAGAAGCGGATGTTCCATTTTTTTCGATCAGCGGCTCGGATTTTGTTGAGATGTTTGTCGGCGTCGGTGCCTCGCGGGTGCGCGACATGTTCGAGCAGGGCAAAAAATCCGCTCCTTGCATCATCTTTATCGATGAAATCGACGCGGTCGGACGTCATCGGGGTCACGGCGTGGGCGGCGGTCACGACGAGCGTGAACAGACACTCAATGCGCTGCTCGTCGAGATGGACGGTTTCGATACGCAGGAAGGCGTGATCATCATCGCAGCCACAAACCGTCCTGATGTTCTCGACCCGGCATTGTTGCGACCGGGACGTTTCGATCGACAAATCACCGTCAATTTGCCCGACGTGAAAGGGCGCGAAGAGATTCTGCGCGTCCATGCCAAGAAAGTGAAACTCGCGGAAGGTGTCGATCTTGCCGTCGTCGCGCGCGGCACACCAGGTTATTCCGGCGCGGAACTCGCCAACGTGATCAACGAAGCGGCATTGCTCGCCGCCCGTCGTGGATTAAAGGGAATTACGCTGGCCGAGCTCGAAGAAGCCCGCGATAAAGTCCGCTGGGGCAAAGAACGCCGCAGTCTCGCGCTTAGCGAGAAAGAAAAACAAAACACCGCCTATCACGAGGCGGGTCATGCGCTCTTGCTCGAACTTCTCCCGCACACCGAACCGCTCCACAAAGTCACCATCATTCCACGCGGCCCCTCGCTCGGGTCGACCATGTGGTTGCCGGAGGAAGACAAATACACCAATCGCAAAAACGAATTGCTCGCCGGCCTTGCCGTCAGCATGGGTGGGCGCGTGGCAGAGGAAATCGTGTTCGGTGACATCACCAATGGAGCGCGTGGCGACATCAAAATGGCTACGGCGATTGCGCGCCGGATGGTTTGTGAATGGGGCATGAGCGAAAAAATGGGGATGGTCGAATACGGCGACCACGAAGATTATGTTTTTCTCGGTCGCGACATTTCACGTGCGCGCGACTACAGCGAGGCGACCGCGGAACAAATAGACCAGGAAGTGAAAAAACTACTCGACGAAGCGTATCAGCTGGCGAAGAAAACACTCACTGCGAATCGCGATAAGCTCGAGGTAATCGCCAAAGCATTGCTTGAATTCGAAACGCTGGACGGTTCCCAAATCAAAGAGATTGTCGAGCACGGCCGCTTGATTAATCCGCCGCCAGGCACAACGCCACCACCGGGTCAAAAGATGCCAGCGGAAAAACCGCCCAAGCAAGTTGTAGCCGCGCCCGACGTCACGCCACCGCTTCCGGGCGCGCTCGGCGGTGCGCCAGCGTAGGTTCGCTGTCGCGCGGAGCGTTGAGGTAGGGCCAGGTCACCCGAACCGCGCGCCTCGAGGAGGCAAGCCGCCCCCGTATCTATTTTGGCGAACGTGAATCGGCGTGCGTCTTTACATCGCGCCGTTGTTTGTCAACTACCCGGCACAACTCCCGTTCCATCGTTTTGAAAGCGTCGTGGATTACTTTGTTGAGCGGCTGATGCGTGCCGTTGTCCATTTGCTTTTCATCAGCAACAAGTTCGTGACCACGCGAAACGGTCACATCGATACGACAACGGTAAGGATTTCCTTTTTGGTGCGTGTGATTGGTCTGCTCAATGGCGACGTCGCAGCGATTGATGTGATCGCAAAATCTTTCCAGCCGCGCTGCATAATCCAAAACGAGACTGTCGATCTGGTCCGATTTTTCCAGACCCCGATAAGTGATTTTAACAGGCAGTTGCATAACTATTGGACATTAACTCGCCCGTCCCTGTTGAGCGAAGCAAAAATGTGCCTGCGACGCGATACTGGATCTTGATGCTGCATAATGGGATCGAGCAACGCTCTCCATCGAGTATCCAGTATCTTCAAATCTGCTGCAGCGAACGAAAATGGGCCGGTAATTTCGATGGCTCGGTTTTGACCAGATCGGATTTTACGTGCTCAACAATTCGGTCGCGCACTTCACGTGGCAAAAGATTGACAATGGCGGCATGGATCGACGCGGGCGCGGCAAAGGACCATCCTTCTACGCCATCGCTCTTCACAATCTTCACAATCTGATCGGCGAGCTCTTTGTGAATGCGCCGGTCGGTTTCGGTTTCGAGCTGCGTCCGCTCCGCGATCGAATTTGCATGACGCCCGCCTGCGCCATCACTCACCGGAAATCGCCCGGCCAAATCGCTGACCTTGTCGACCAGTTTTCCATGCGCGTCCGTGATATTGAACGCTTGCACCAGCTGCAAGCTCGGTCCGCGCGTGGGCGTCTCATTCACTTTGTATGCTTTCAAACTGCCGCGATCAGTGACAATAATGAGAGAGCTCGGTGTCATAGCAAATTCACTGACCAAGATTGGCCGTGCACGAAAAGGTGCACAACACATTCCTATAACTAATTCGTTTGTCGCGACAAGAGTGCGTTGCCCGAATTTCTTGCGCCGCTACCGCTGTTTTCCGCGAGCGCGTTCTTCCTCTGCACTGAGCGCGGGAAATTCGACGTGACGTTTTTTCCATGATTCCTCGCGAGCCTGAGCTTGCGCGCCACTTACCAATTGGAGCAGACATGCAGCGCGACCGCCGAGATCAATATCGTCGCCGGAAGCGAATTTTCTCGGCTCCCGCAAAAAACCGTCGGCCTCCATCGTGTCGAGAATGAGTTGCCACTCTATATGTTCTTGCCCCGGCAGGACAAAAGGAATTGGCTCATAATGCGCATTAATCAGTAACAAGAACGTGTCGTCACGGATTGGTTCGCCTTCGAAATTGAGCACATCCATGGTGTCGCCGCTCAAAAGCATCCCGAGACAGCGAACGAACGGCGACGCCCATTCTTCCTCGCTCATCTCGCTGCCGCCAGGGTTGAACCACATCACATCTCTGATTTCCGAACCACGAATCCGGCGACCTTGGAAAAATTTCGGACGACGAAAAACCGGATGATCCCTCCGAAGCTGAATCAACTTTCGCGTGAACTCGAGTAATTGAGTCTGTTTTTCATCACGCTCCCAATTGAGCCAACTGATCTCATTGTCCTGGCAATAAGCATTATTGTTGCCATTTTGGGTCCGACCCCGCTCGTCACCACCGGGCAGCATGGGCACGCCCTGCGACAGAAAAAGAGTCGTGAGGAAATTCCGACACTGGCGCTCACGCAGCTCGCTGATCTCCGGGTCATCGGTCGGGCCTTCCGCTCCACAATTCCAGGATTGATTGTTGTTGTCGCCGTCAGTGTTGTTGTCGCCATTCAGTTCGTTGTGCTTTTCGTTATAACTAACAAGATCGTTCAACGTGAACCCGTCGTGCGCGGTAACGAAATTGATGCTCGCGTAGGGACGACGCCCGCTGTGTTGATAAAGGTCGGGACTGCCGGTGAGCCGGTAAGCCATCTCGCCGATACGGCCCTCGTCGCCTTTCCAAAAACTGCGCATCGTATCGCGATATTTGCCGTTCCATTCCGCCCAGAGCACGGGAAAATTTCCGACTTGATAGCCGCCTTCGCCTACATCCCACGGTTCCGCGATTAGCTTCACCTGCGACAGCACTGGATCTTGGTGAATAATTTCGAAAAAGGCGTGTAGTTTGTTCACGCCCTCGTCATCGCGGGCCAGGGTGGAAGCCAGATCAAACCGGAATCCGTCCACGTGCATGTCGAGGACCCAATAGCGCAAGCTGTCCATCACCAGTTGCAGACTGCGCGGATGCAGCAGATTAAACGTGTTGCCCGTGCCGGTGAAATCCAAGTAGAAGCGCGGATTGTCCGGATGCAACCGGTAGTAAGCGATGTTGTCGATCCCGCGAAAGCAAAGCGTGGGGCCGAGATGATTCCCTTCCGCAGTATGATTGTAAACCACGTCGAGAATCACCTCGATGCCCGCCGCGTGAAGATTGCGCACCATCGATTTGAACTCGGGGATTTGTTCGCCTAACTGCCCGCTGCTCGAGTAATCCGCGTGCGGCGCAAAAAATCCGATCGTATTGTAGCCCCAATAATTCGTCAGGCCGCGATCGATCAATAGTTTGTCGTCGATGTGCGCCTGCACCGGCAATAGCTCGACTGCGGTCACGCCGAGCTTTTTCAAATAATCAATTGCCGCCGCGCTTCCCAGGCCCGCGTAGGTGCCACGCAATTCTTCAGGCACATCAGGGCAAAGTTTAGTGAAGCCTTTCACATGCACCTCATAAATCACAGAATTGTGCAACGGGACGCCGAGTTTTTTGTCGCCGTGCCAATCGAAAGTGCTATCGATCACGACCGACTTGGGAACCCCCCACGCATCATCGCGGAAATCTTGAGTCAAGTCTTCGTCTTCCCCGCCGATGACATAGCCAAACATTTCGTCCGACCAATTCACTTCCCCCGCGATGGCTTTCGCGTATGGATCGAGAAGGAGTTTCGAGCTGTTGAATCGCAGGCCGCGCTCCGGATCGTACGGCCCCGAAACGCGAAAACCGTACAATTGCCCCGGTCGCACATCGGGCAAAAACACATGCCAGACCTGATCTGTGTGCTCGGTGACAGGAATGCGAATGTTTTCTTCCGTGGCCTCGATACTGTCGAACAAGCAAAGCTCAACCGAGGTGGCCGCTTCCGAAAACAGGGCGAAGTTTACCCCGTTGCCCATCCACGTCGCGCCTAGGGGATATGGATAACCGAGCCAAGTTCTTACCGAAGTCATAAACGCGCGGCGTTCCTATCCAACACGGAACACGGATTGGCAATCGCAAACGTGAGATCAAATACGATCCCGCAGGGATGTTAGGAAACTAGCCGGTCGTGCAAACCACCGGCTAATTTCCGAGCGGCCGTTCGGTCTGCTCGTTTGCGTTTTTAGCTAAGCCGTCAAAAGCTCACGACGTGATTCGCAAGATCACTCTGCCGTCTGTCGTCTGTGCGCTGGCACTGGCGATCTATCTCTACGCGCACCACAATTGGCGTCCGTTGCCAGCCGCGACGACGATCGATCGGGTCGTCGTCCAAAAATCGGCGCGAAATTTATCGATCTTTCGCGACGGCAAACGGCTCAAGACTTACCGCGTTGCGCTGGGGCGCAATCCGGTCGGCCCAAAGCAAGAGGAGGGCGACATGAAAACGCCCGAAGGAATCTACAAGATCGACAGCCGGAATGCGCGAAGCAGCTTTCATCTTGCGCTGCACATTTCCTATCCATCAGATGACGACAACAGGCGCTCCACCGAGCGCGGTGTCTCGGCTGGTTTTGATATCATGATACACGGCATTCGAAATGGACTCGGCTGGATAGGCGCGTTTCATCGTTGGAGGGACTGGACCGCGGGCTGCATCGCCCTCACCGATGAGGAGATCGAAGAACTTTGGCGGGTGACACCGGACGGCACGACAATCGAGATTCGCCCGTAAGTCCCAAGTAGCGGCGCCCCTGTAGCCACGCGCCTGTGGCCCGTCTGCCTTTTGCGCGGATCCGTCCAGAAACTCCCATAGGGCCGTGGCTTTATCCGCAGAAGCAGGCGAAGCCTTTGGATCGCTGTGTCGTCGTCGTTTCAGCTTGTCGATGTACCGCAGGAGCCGCAGAATCTTGGAGCAGGGGCCTATCTTTCAGAAATAATTCCTCATGCGATTGCCTAATCCATTGCTGTTGGCCGCGATCTACGGCCTTTCGGAGCTTTACCTCGCCTTCACCCGGCACTCGCGGACGCAAAGCATTTCCCACGACCACCGCTCCCTTATTCTGCTCTGGACGGTCATCATTGTCAGTCTTTGGCTCGGTATCCAAATGGTCTGGCTTTTTCCGAGCGCAACCCTCCCATATCCGGTAGGATTTTATCTTTTCGGCTTTGTCTTATTTCTGGGCGGCCTGGCTCTGCGTTGGTATTCGATCGGTTATCTCGGTCGCTACTTTACGGTGGATGTTTCAGTCTCGCCCGAACATAAGCTGATCGATTCTGGTCCTTATCGCTGCATTCGCCATCCCACCTACACTGGCGCGCTCCTGGCATTCCTCGGCTTGGGATTTTGTTTCGGGAATTGGTTATCAATCTTGTTTCTGACCGCACCGATCATCGGTGCATTCCTCTGGCGCATTCGGATCGAGGAAAGCGCGCTAACTGACGCGCTTGGTGAGAATTACCGCGCCTATATGGCCCGGACGAAGCGGCTGATTCCGCGGATTTACTAGGAAAAAGACAGTCTAACGCGCGCTACAAGTCACGCAACGCATGCTGCGCTTTATCGACGTCGGATGGGCGCAGGACGATGAGGCCTTTCGGTGATTGCGCGCCGGTCGCCATGTAGGCGTATTCGATGTTGATTTCCGCTTTCGCGAGTCGCTCGGCGATCTTTGCGAGGACGCCCGGTTCGTTCGCTGTTTCGATCATGAGCACATCCGTCTCGAGTGCGAGTACGCCAGCTTCGCCCAAAAGCATGAGCGCTTTAGTCGGATCGCTTACTACCATGCGCACGACCGAATGATCGGCCGTGTCGGAAGTAGTGAGCGCGTGGATGTTAATTTCGGCTTTGGCCAGTGCTTCACACACGCGGGCGAGCGCGCCGGGACGATTTGCAAGAAAGACCGCGAGTTGGGTTGCCGATTCGATGGAGAGCTTGGGATGTGGGTTCATCTCGCTTTCAAAGTGATGCCGGGAATCGCTTCTGACAACTTATCAAAATTTGCACATATGACTCAGTGCTCATCCTTAGCCAGGAACTAACAGCAGCGCGCAGAAGACGATACCAGCGCGAGTCCGTTCGCTAATCATTCAGTCGAATGCAATTCCTAAATTATTCGCGAGTCCCGATAATTTCGGGATTGTCGATCTGACGATGACCACCGCCACCGAAGCTCGTTCCTTGGAAGCGCCAACGCCGCAGCGCACGATCGGTTTCATGACGGCGTGCTCAATCGTTATTGCCAATATCATCGGCACCGGCATCTTCACGAGTCTCGGTTTCCAATTGGCGGACATTCAATCCGGGTTCGCCTTGCTCATGCTGTGGGTCGTCGGCGGAATCGTGGCGCTTTGCGGCGCGCTTTGCTATGGCGAACTGAGCGCCGCGCTGCCGCGCTCCGGAGGCGAATATCATTTTCTTTCGCAGATTTATCATCCAGCGGTCGGATTCATGGCGGGATTCGTTTCCGCCACGGTTGGTTTCGCCGCGCCCATCGCGCTCGCCGCAATGGCTTTTGGAAAATATTTTCAGGGCGTTTTCAGCTCTGGTTCGCCCGTCCTGCTCTCCTTCGCCATCGTCTGGATCGTGGCGCTTTTTCATCTCGGCAATTTGCGCGTCGGCAGCGCATTCCAGAATCTCTGGACGCTGTTGAAATTGCTGCTTATCGGGGCGCTCATCACCGCTGGATTTCTTGTTCGATCGAAGCAACCGATCAGCTTTTTGCCTGCGCCCAGCGACACGATGTCGATCTTCAGCGGGCCGTTCGCGGTGGCGCTGGTTTACGTGATGTATTCCTACTCTGGCTGGAACGCGTCGGCCTACATTACGGGCGAAATCAAGCGGCCGGAAAAAAATGTGCCCCGCTCATTGCTCGCCGGCACACTCGTCGTCATTGCAGCCTACGTTCTCCTCAATGCAATCTTTCTCGCGACGACGCCCGAGTTCGAAATGCGCGGTCAACTCGAAGTTGCCCTGATCGCCGGCAAACACATTTTCGGAGCAAACGGCGGACGCGTTGCCGGCGCGGTCATTTGTTTCGGACTGATTTCCTCAATCAGTTCAATGACGTGGATCGGGCCTCGGGTCAGCATGTCGATGGGCGAAGATCATTGGCTGCTTCGATTGCTTGGCCGCAAGAATCGTGACGGCATTCCCATCAACGCCATTATTCTGCAGTTGCTGATCGTAAACTTGCTTTTGCTCACGCGAAGTTTTGAGCTCGTCCTTGTTTACATTCAATTCAGTCTGCTGCTCTGCTCACTGCTTGCGGTGCTCGGTGTCATCGTTTTGCGCGCGACCCAGCCTGCTTTGCCCCGCCCCTACCGGGTGTGGGCTTATCCGCTGCCGCCGCTCGCCTTCGCGGCTGTTACGATATGGATGATGATTTATCTTTTACGCTCTAACACGACAGAATCATTGGCCGCACTAGCGACCATGCTCGTCGGTTTCCTTTTATATTTTTGTGCTGGAAAACGCCTTCGCCGCTCGACATGAATAACAACTCTTTCAGAAAGAAAATCGCGAAGATCGTATTGCCGATCTTTGCCAGCGCGCTCACCCTTCACGCGCAAGAGAATTCACAGATTGTACCGCCAGCGGTCGCGGGGCCTAACGATATCGCGCGCTTCCTCGCTGGGATGCCGGTCTCGCCAAATTCTCCACTCGCGCCGCTCACCCAGGACCCAGCCTGGCAGGCTCATTCGGCGTACTTTGAAAAGGAGTTCTCAAAATTGAATCTGCGCGAACTCCAAAAACTGCATGCGTGGGAGGACATCCATCTTTCGGAAGCAACGCAATCAATTCCGGTCGCGTTTTATATGTTCAGTGGTCCCGATTTTTTATACGTCGATCAATTTTTCCCCAGAGCATCGGTCTACATTCTGTGCGGAAAGGAATCGATGGGACCGCCGCCCGATCCGTTGCGCATCGCGAACCTCTCCGGCGCGCTCGGAAACCTGGAGAACGCAATGAAGTCCTCGCTCACCACGACCTACTTCATCACGAAAGACATGAAAGTTGATCTTCAACAACAGAACCTTAGTGGGGTGTTACCTATTCTTTACGTTTTCGTCGCGCGCGCCGATAAATCGATCACCAGGGTGACGTTCGGTTCTCTTAGCAGTAACGGAACCTTTCAGGAAAGCGCGCCGGGAAAAAAAGGCGGCAGCATCTCCGCCGTGCGGATCAACTATACCGACAATCAAACAGGTGATTCACAAACGCTGTACTATTTCACCACCGATATCTCCGATGGGGGAATCAAATCCAATCCCGGTTTCTTGAAGTTTTGCGAACGCTTTGGCACCGGTTCCAGTTTTCTCAAATCTTCTTCCTATTTGATGTTCGAGGAGGGTTTCGCCACGATCCGCAATTTCATTCTCGCGCACAGCAACAGAATTGTGCAGGACGACTCGGGAATTCCGCTGGCTTACTTCGATCCAGGCAAGTGGAACTTGCGCTTTTTCGGCAATTACCTCGGTCCGATTGAGCTGTTCAAACAACATTACCAGCCCAAACTCCAAGAGCTCTTCGCACAAAGCAATCCACCGCCGCTTGACTTCGGGTTCGGTTATCGCTGGAACTACAAAGAAGCCAATTTGATGGTGGCACAACGGAATTGACGCGCGCTCATTCCTAAAATCTCCGGAACCAGGAATAGGGGAACACATCGCCCGGACAATCAGTAGCCCAACGCGGCGGATTCATTTCGCGATGTGGCCGCACGACGATGTCGTGCCGGTCGATCTTGCCGCAGCGCTGTCGCAGATAGCGAATTAGTTCTTCGCACGAGTCGAGCTGCGCGCGGGTTGGCTTGTCGCGATTGAAGTCTCCCACCAGACAAATGCCGAGCGAAATGTTGTTCAAATAATCGCTGTGCACATGACCGCCGTTGATTTGGCGCCGCCACCGGTCTCCTACCTCAATCTGGCCGTTGCCGGTCGATGTCCCATTGCCAATCACGAAGTGATAGGCGAGGCCATTCTGCATCCGGCGGACATGCCGATGGTAATAATCGAAGACGCGCGCGTTTCCCTGCCGTGTCCCGCTATTGTGGACAACGATAAATTGCCAACGACGTCGCTGCACCGGCGCGCGGCGGATCTCTTCGATCACCGATCTCGTCAGATAACGGTAGGCGCTCGAACGGCTCCTGGACCACGGCCAAAAACCTCTACGCGGTGGCGGGGATGGCAGCGGTTCGAGACCTTGATCTGCTTCGAAACCGGATTTCTCTATGACAACTTGCGCTCGCTCTTCCGCCGGAACAGCGCGCGGAATATTTGATTGCGGCGATGCCACCGGAGTCGGCACAGCAACCGCGTGGGGTGGCGGTGGGGTCGGGCTTTCAGATGGGACGGAAGATTCTTTTGAAAGTGGCGTGGGACTCTTTTCGGGCTTTGGCGTTTCTACTGCTTTCGGTTTTCCTTTTCCTTTCGCGGTTCTGGATTTTGGCTTC
>WNGL01001787.1_pt1 | contig 30771 bp, 26 predicted proteins | sample 5400591 | NCBI WGS metagenome assembly WNGL01 (sample SAMN13153377, study PRJNA577476) | soil metagenome | isolation source: 80 cm soil or saprolite under Garry oak tree replicate 1 | place: USA:California | collected 2016-06-15 | reverse complement strand
TCGATCGTCGCCGAATATTCCCGAAGGGCATTCCAAATGTCGGTGGCAATATAGAGGTGCACCTTTTGCATGGCCATTCTCTTTCCAGGATTGAAGATTGGAGGCCGACCGGTGCGCTTGTGTTCTGGTGCGTCCAATTGTGTCTCTTTATAGATTGTAAGTCACTTTGCCAAAAACTGGTTTGAGTGCGCGATGCCAACATTGAACTCGCATTAGGCCGGAAATAGTCCTCTCTGCCGTAGAGAAGGTGTCCGGTTTTCTTCATCGAGGTTAGAATGTCCAAAAAGGGTGACAGGATTGCGTCAATTTGTAACGGGGTGGATCAGGATACCGGAATTACTGCAGGTAATTCTTAGATTCGTCCCGATGAACTTTTCTGCAACACGCTTTGGAAGATAGACGTAGTACGTGCGGCACTGGTAGTTTCCTTTCCGCTTCGTCATGTACTGCTTGAGGTATGTTTTCACCTGGATCTTAGCCAAGGACTTGTCGCCTACAGAACCATCTCTCGTTGATAAGAAATAGAGAGAGGTGAGATGGGCGCAAAATGAACCCTGATTAGAAATCGGGGCATACGATTTGAGCTCGCGAGTTTCTCGCGCTGACCTCCACGCTTAATTCACCATTTCGAGAACGCGCGATCTGCCCGTTATACGCCCTGAAACGTGAGACTCGCCCAAATCGGTTTCATCTGGCGGGACCCTCCTCCAAAAAAACTCAAAAGTAGTTGACTCTCACGACGTAGAAATGCTCTTTCTTCGAATATTCGTTATTTCGAGGGATTGCTACATTCGTTCAAAGGCATCGAGAACGCGACGATAGGACTACGGTTTCACTTAGATAATTCGCTGAAGGTTTCTACACGAGGGAAGCCTAGCATCAATCTAATGCTTCGTTGGAATTCCCAAGACGATTCTATAGAGTTTAGCTATCCATGGATTGCGCCCATAGCCGCTAAGCTAGTATTTTCCGACGATACTTCAGAGTACACTTTCACTTTCAACAAGAACTACCTGCGCTTCTCCAAGATTGTGGCTGAAGGATGGGAACTGATCGACATTTTCCGTAGCATATTGCAGCTCGCGCTCATAGAGCGAGGAATGTACATGGTTCATGGAGCTGCAGTAAGTCTCGGCGAAGAAGGAATTCTCATCCCTAGCTTCGGTAACACAGGAAAAACGACGACCGCTTGGATGCTTGCTGGGAGAGGCGCGGGCTTCGTTACCGATGAATTTGCAATTCTCGACTCTGAATGCAGATGCTTCGGCTTCCCATGCAGTTCGCTCGTGTCAGCAGGACTTGTCAAGAGCGCTGGTCTACGGCTAACGAAAAAGCAGACCCTATCGTTAAGAGCGAGAGATGCTCGCTCAAAGATTTTGTCAACTAGATTCGCACCCGGCGGAGTAAAGCTCTATCCTGACGACAATTTCAAGACATGCGACAGAGTCGCGATAACTAGGCTCGCCTTTATCCAGAATGGTCTCGATGATCTACACCAAATAGAGGCTGAAGGGGCCTACACTTTGCTCAGAGCAATACAGGACTACGAGCTAAACTGGAGATCAAACCCCTACATCATTGCCCGGTCATTCTTTAGGCCAGGCTTCAATCCTACCGATATCTCAGCAAGAGAAGAAAAAATAATGAAGCTTCTAATCTCGCAGGTGAGAGGTTCTTACCTCGTGTCTTCCTCGAAAGGACTCCACTATCAGACCATTGAAAAGATCCCAGAAATGTTCCCGATGGAAGAACAGACGATCAGCCATACAATTCATAAAGGCTCCGCTCCGAGGCCGAGTTAAGCCCAAGATCTGTTTCTCCCCATATTGAAACCTCTAGAAAGACTCCGGACCATGACCAATGCATGATTACGTTTCAGGGTCAAAGTAGAATCGAACCGCCCAGGGGAGACATTTCCACGCGTGGAATCCCGTGGAACGGCTCTAAGTCCGTCCTATGCCCCCCCACCCCCCTACCCCCCCTTCTAATGCAAGGACTGACGCTTGGATTCTCCAGGAGGCAGTTTTTCCTCTTCTGCCCCGGGTTGGGGAAAGTCAATCCATGAGGATTTTTGGGTAAGAAATGAAGGAAAAATGGTCTCTTGAGGTCAGAATGCCCCGCTAGCCGATGTAAGTTGGGGCAGAGTGTGACTGGAACGATTTTAGAGCCTTCAGGAGTGTCTCCTCAGCAAGATTCCGGTTATCAGAGTCTTGATCGAGGGCCGAGGTCCATAGATGATAGACCATTCCAGCCTGTTCGGTGGCCTGGAAGAAACCAATGTCCTCAAGAGCCCTTGTAAGTGGTACAAGTCTGTCCGAGATCACTGATAGCCCCGCGGTTATCGTCCAGTCACCAGCCTGGTCCAGCATGACGTGGATGACCCCGTCAGAGAAGCCTAGCGATATCGCTCCGCCAGGCCGAAGAGAGGAATCGACAAGACCCGCAATCGAGGCAGGATCCGCAACGCCTTGAGCCAGTCTCGATACTCTCTCAGTCATAGCCGTCGCCTATCCAAAGCACCGAGCTTAACACTCGTGTAACTCAGCCTCGACAGGACCTGGGACTGCAATTCTGGACGTTTATATCGAACAGAAGCCTCACGGTGAGTCCACAGCGGACGATTCGTATTGTCCATGTATGATCTTGAGGAGGATAGGCTCGTAGCGGAGATAACGGGTAGAGGTGCCCGAAGGTTACTGATACAACTCCCCGACGGGCTCAAGAACGAAGGACCCCGCCTCGCCAGCCTCATCCGAGACAAGACAGGAGCAGAGGTCCTCGTTTCCGCATCCCCAGCATGGGGTGCGTGCGACCTATCCCTCGACGCCGCAGCACGCTTGAAGGCGGACCTGCTGGTTCATTATGGCCACAACGAGTTCCTCCGAGACGGCTCCAACGGAATCCCCGTTGTCTACATTCCAGCAAAGAGCAGACACGAGATAATCCCAGTCGTCGAGAAAGCCCTACCACTTCTCCACGGCACACGGATCGGACTCGCAACAGTCGTCCAGCACCTACACACCCTCCCCGAGACAACCAGATTCCTAGAGTCCAAGAGCTTCAAGGTCCAACACCCCGGACGCGGACCATGGGCCCACGAGACAGGACAGGTCCTCGGCTGTGACTACTTCGGACTCAAGAGAATCGAACCCGAGACAGACTCATTCCTAGTCATAGGAAGCTACTTCCACGCGCTCGGCGCCTCGCTATCAGTCCAGAAACCAACCATACTAGCCGACCCGTATGATGGAACTGTCCGCCTCCTCGACCAGGACCGGGACAGGATAATCCGGCAGAGATACGCCATGGTCGAGAAAGCCCGACAAGCCAACAGTTTCGGAATAATAGTCTCCACAAAACCCGGACAGACCAACCCGACAATCGCACTCAACATCCAACGCCAGCTAGAAGAGAACGGAAAGAAAGCAACCATCTTATACACGGACGAGGTCGTGCCCGACAAATTCCTCGACTTCACTGAAATCGAAGCCTTCGTCGACACGGCGTGTCCTAGACTAGCGCTTGACGATCCGGAGAGATTCTCAAAACCCATCGTCACACGAGACGAGATCATGGTCGTCGTAGGCGCATGGACATGGGAGCAACTCCTAGAGCGAGGACTCGTCCGTCTCTAGAATTGGCAGAAAAACAACTGCCGAGCAAACGCCACCTAGAAATAATATTATCAAAGCTCAAGATCCTCGAAACACCAAGACTCAGACTGGAACAGTACCCGGTCTCAGCGGAGGCCGCCGCCGAGCTACTCTACATGGCCGGCTTCGAACACGACGACCTCGAAGGAAGAATCATCGACCTCGGAACCGGCACGGGCCGATTGGCTATCGGAGCAGCCCTCATGAGCCAAGCAAACATCATCGGTGTCGATGTCGACGTGAGAGCCTTGGAGCTGGCACGCGAAAACGCGAAGACTGCCGGTGTCAAGGTCGAATGGGTCAAGTCGACCATCGACAATATCGACGGAACCTACGACACGGTAATCATGAACCCGCCCTACGGAACAAGAACCATCCACGCTGACACCAGATTCCTCGACAAGGCCTTCCAGCTCGCACCCGTCACATACTCGATCCACAAGGCCTCTACCAGAACCTTCCTCGCCAGATATGTGCACGAGTCCAACCGGAGAGTCGACGAGGCTCGCACCATGAGCCTGAAGATCCCATACCTCTACAGCTTCCACACCCGAAGATGGAAGAGTGTAGAGGTCGACCTCTGCAGAATCGTAACCTAGTCCTTCTTCGTATCCGAATCAGCCTTGATGGAGGCTTCACTCGTCGCCGGAGCCGGCGCAGTACTTGTCACCGTTGTCTGCTCAGTCGATGGAGGATTGGGCGAGATACTTGTTGGTGCAGGCGCTATCTTCGAGATTTCACTTGGCTGCGTGTGGAGTCTTCCAGCCCAATTGGCGAAGCGGTTCGGTTTGTGGGGCTCCTCTGGCCGGGATCTGCCCCGTATGAGGAAGTAGGTCACCAGGAACGACGTGAGAGCGAGGATTACGCCCGTCCAGACGTTGATGCCGACTAGAATAGTCGCAAACGTCCGACTGACGTAGTTCTGGAAATAGACATTTTTTGCATAGTCTAGATACATGACGGCCGCGAGTCCGATTATTGTGAAGGTCTCGACTACGACTCCCAGCTTCGTCTTCAGTGGAATAGGAGGGATCAGCTTCTCCTCTGGCCGAACGGGAACCCGACGGAGAAAGCTTGGAGCCCACCAGTTCAGACGCTTCATTATCCTCATTATCGACGGGACAAGATAGATGCGAGTAAGAGTCGCGTCCAACAACACTACGGTGAGGATGGCCAGTCCCAGCTGTTGTAGCATTGGAATCTGGGAGAGCATCATCGTACCATATGCCCCGGCGGTCACAAGACCGGTGACAGTGATTATCCCGCCGGTACGTTCGACCGCGGTGTCGATCGCCTCATCATCCTTCGAGCCCCCGGCGACATACTCGCGGATTCTAGTGACGAGGAAAATGTCATAGTCGAGTCCAAGCCCGACCATGATGACTAGTAGCATGATCGGGAGAATCCAGATCAGATTTGTTCCAAAGTAGGTTCTGAAGAAGTAGACGGTCGCTGCCATCGCCCAAGAGATACTCAGTAAGATTGTGAAGATCAGACGGAGGGGCGTGAAAACCGATCCCAAGGCCAGCAAGAGAACAATGAAGACGCCGACCAGCACAAGGGTGGTCAGGTTGAAAAAGTCGGAGCCGGTCGAATTTGTCAGATCCGTGACAGACGCGGTGGCCCCGCCGACGTACATTACAGACGATCCGAGGAGGGGAACCTGGCTCTTGAGACTCCCAACATTCTCACGAATCCGAGCCACCGTCGCTATCGCCGCATCCGAATACGGTTCGCTCGAGAGACTCGCCCAGACCATGGCCGACTTACCGTCACTACCAAGGAATGGTTTCATGCTCAGAATCATGGCCTGCTGCTGCGCCGGGTTCAGTTGACTGAAGCTCGTGAAAGAGATGGGATTGCCCGAGGGATGGGTGAGCCCGTAGACCTTCGAGACCCCTGGAACTGCCAGGGTCGAGTTCTCCGCATACGATATCGCTTTCAAAGCTGTCACATTGATCCAGCTCCCCGAGACCAAGAGTACGGGGGTCTGGACGATCGTGTAAGTCGGGGTAACCGTTCCAGCCCCAAAGCCTTCACTCATGACATTGTAGCCGGCTCTACTCTCGAGCGTAGAAGGAATCTGGGCGATGAAATCATGACTGGTCTGGGATGAAAAGACGGTGCTAGCAGCCGGCAGCGAGATAGCCAGCGCCAGTAGGAGAACCAGCTTCGAGTGTTTCGCAGTGAACCGCGCCGCGCGGGCGTAGTAGTTGCCGCTCTTCTCTTTCCCCTTCCTCCACAATCCCAGCCCACGTGGCCAGAAGATTCTGTCGCCGAATAGGGAGAGGGCGGCTGGGACGAGTGTCAGAGCGACGAGCAGAGCCACGGATATGCCGAGCATGACGGCTATGCCGATTGAGCGGAGGAGACCAAAACTGGCAAAGGCCAACGTGCCGAAGGCAATGATGACCGTCGCTCCGCTGGTAGCGATACTCTCACCAGCCCATGTAACAGCTCTCTCGACAGAATCATCCTTCCCTCTACCCATTCTCCGCTCCTCCGAATACCGGCTGACAAGGAAGATGCAATAGTCGGAGCCGGCGCCCAGCATTGAGACCGGAAGCAGCGTCAAGACCAGATAGTGTACTCTGGTGATGACCGAGCCGACTGCGAAGACGAGTCCGAAGGCTATCCCTATCGATAGTCCTATGGCTATGATCGGGATTAGTGGCGCGACGATTGACGTGAAGAAGATGCCGACGATCACGAGGATCAATGTTACTGTTACTGGGTCGATACGTTCGATGTCGGTGACGGTCTGGGTCTGAATGTCGTAGTTGAAGGCTGGTTCGCCGGTGACATAGACGGTGAGGTTCTCGTTGCTGGCTGTGTTGGCGATCCCGACATCCTGTCTGATAGCGGGTATGCTGTTCATCGGGTCTGGTCCGCCGCTCTTGAAGTCGATGATCACGAGCATGGTATTGTTCTGAGCGGACACAAACTGGGAGTAGACGTCGCTACTCGTCCTCACCGGATATGTCGCGATGTCATAGTTCCGAAGCACTTGCTGTGCGAGTCCGGCGAGGTCACTTTCTGTCGCCAATGCCCCGAGGTCATAGACATAGCCGATGATGGCGTGCTGGGCCGGGTCTGCCATTGTAGCCTGAGCAACAGTGTCTATGCTGAACGTCCTTATCGCGGGCGGGCCGTCCCAGCAGTTGTTATTCGAGCAGCTTCCTGAGCCGGAGCTGTAGATGTTGAAGAATCGTGCGGCGGAGACAAATAGGCTCAGAGTCTGAGAGTCTAATGGGAGTGATTGGACGAAGGGAATCGTGATGTTGTAGTAGGAAGGTTGGGTCGTCAGCAATGGACTCCCCTTCGTCACGTTCTGTGCCCTAGCGAAGGGAGGCGAGCTGAACAATAGCTCGGACTGCGTGTAGTTCTGCGCGGTGAATGTCTGATTCCATGATTGATAGAAGAACTTGAGATAGTCGAAAGCGACCGTCTGATAGCCTGACGGGATCTGAGCGGAGACGATAGGCCAGCTATCGTTGTAGGCTTGGAGATTGTAAGTCGCCAGTTGGGCCTGAGTGATATTTGACGGTGCAGAACTGATCTGCGAGATCCAGTCGTTCACGTACACGCTTGGAATGCCAAACTCAATATTCGCAGCAAGTGTAGTCGTGTTCTTTGTCTGGTATAGCTGCAGATGGAGAATACTGGTGTAGCTCACCAGCAGCCGGTAGTAGATGTCGTAGATGCTGGTGATGTTGTTAATGTTCGAGAGTTTCCCATCGTTACGCAGCGTCCCGTTCAGCGCTAAGGTGAAATCCCTAACATCGTTCCCCCGGACATCGTTCGCAGTAATCACGACGATGGAGCTGGTTCCTTGGTCGATGCTGAACTCTTTGCCGACAAGGTCTAGGGCCATGCTGGATTCGGAGTTCTTGGGATTGAAAGCTGTCTCATTATAGACGATCACGCTCTGAACTTGGAGAATAGCGGGGATGCTGAGCGCGAGTGCGGCAAGCCAGATCGCGAAGACGGCCTTGTTGTGCCGAATTATGGCGCGAGCTAGCCCGGTGAATAGCATATTAGCTCCTTGAGGGATCGAAACGATCGAAAACCGGGACCGCGGCCATAAAGTCGTACTGTAACCGGGAAAGGGTTCGGAGGCGCTAACGGGTCGGCCTAGGCACTCCTATAAGCCGAGAGACAGAATCCCAGTCCTGAAGATTGAGATTGGAGCCGATAACCCTCCTTCTCGCCCAGACGGGCCCGAGACTAGCCAGGAAGGAGGAGAATCTCAAGACCATCGAGAAGCAGGCTAGTTCAGCGAGGAGGAAAAACGTCGATCTTCTCATATTTCCCGAGCTGCATCTCACCGGCTATACAATGCAGGACGAAGTGTACAACCTAGCAGAGCCGGTTCCCGGGCCAAGCGAGAGGAAGGTCGAGAAGATAGCGAGGGAGCATGGCTTGCACATCGTATTTGGTATGCCTGAGGAGAGCGAGGTCAAAGGGGTTATTCACAACACAGCTTTGTTTGTCGGGCCGAAGGGGCTTGTGGGCAAGTATCGGAAGATCCATCTTCCAACGCACACTGTTTTCGAGGAGAGACGATACTATCGTCCCGGAAACGCAGCTCCAGTCTTCGACACCCCTCTTGGAAAGATAGGGCTGACAATCTGCTATGATCTCTATTTTCCCGAGCTGACACGATTGGAGGCGCTCGGTGGCGCCGAGTTGATCGTCTGTATCTCTGCCAGCCCGGGTCTGAGAAGACGGTTTTTCGAGGGTTTCTGTCTGAGTAGGGCTATGGAGAACGCTGTCTATCTCGCCTACGTCAACAGGGTCGGGATTGAGGATGGTAACCAGTTCTGGGGCGGGAGTAGGGTTGTTGCGCCGAACGGGTCTGTGTTGGTCCAGTGCAAGTATGATGTTGAGGATTTCCAGCCGTGCAAGGTTGACTTGGCTGAGGTGTCAAGGTCCCGCGCGTTCATTCCTACGATAAAGGATCTTGATCCACAGCTGTTCGACCAGCTCAGAGAGAAGAGCAGAGAAGCCTAGAGCTTGTCTGGACATTATCGTAGGCTTAGTCTTATGCAAGGAGCCTCGTTGTGCGTTGTTGGAATCATGGTTGGACTATTGTTTCTCTTTGCCGCTCCGCAAGTAAGGCCTTTGTCTTTAGGGTTTTTCTTCTTGCTCGGGGCCTGGTTGTGTCTCTGGTTCTTCTCACACGATCTCGCACACCATGTCGTTGGCAGAGTCCTCGGCGTGGGTTTCCGCTACTATTTTTTCGGACGATCAGCCATCACAAAGCTGAGGCTTCCGGTGGTTTCAGAATTGTCGTCCAAGATCCCAGTACTGGGATTGAAGATTGACAAGCATACTCTAAAATCTGTTTCTCCAAACAAGGCTCGCATTATGTATGCATCGGGCGCGATATCCTCTATGCTTCTCCCGTTGCTCGTCTTACCAACCGCTTATGTGATCAGCACTCCTGTTGGGATCTTATTTACGCTGCTCACATTGGCGAACAGTATCTTTACAATCTACTTTAGCTCGCACGTTGGGGATCTTCACCGGGCCGGTATAGGGCACGATATCCTTGTATCCCATCCTAAACCAGATTATGGCTCAAACACTTAGTTTCTGCTTAGAACACGTTCGCTTCTGAACAACATAGTATATTAGACCCGGAACCATACGTTTTCGAGGCATCGTCGATGAAGGGCAGAAACTACCGTTCTCCCTCTGGCCAGGCCTTCACCCGTATGAAGTACATCCATGGGTCGCCGAATCCGAAGGTTTCAAAGTTCAACATGGGAGATCTTTCGACACATTTTCCGCGTCGGGTCCATCTAGTGTCTAGGGAAGCCGTCCAGATCCGTCACAACGCCCTAGAGTCGGGCCGGGTCGCCGCGAACAAGGTTCTCTTCGACAAGTACGGTGAGACAGGCTACCGGCTACAGCTTTGCGTGTATCCTCACATTATTCTTAGGGAGAACAAGATGATCGCGACCGCCGGGGCTGACCGTCTTCAAGAAGGAATGAGGCGAGCGTTCGGGAAGCCGACTGGTCGAGCGGCCCGTGTGCGTGAGGGTCAGTCCATCTTTATCGTCTACGTCCCCTTGGATGGTGTTGAGGTCGGCAAGAAGGCTTGCGAGACCGCCTCGACAAAGATGCCGATGAGGACACGGATTATGGTTGAAGAAGTGCCTGTGGGAGAACAGGTCGTGTCCCCAGTTGAGCCGATGGAAGAAGATGAGCCAACGGAGACTGTTCAGCCAGCTCAGACTGCTCAAGAGATCACTCCAGTCGCGTCGACCGGAGCCTAACCTTGATGGACCGGTCTCACTCCATTGTTGTCTGGCTAGACCAGGTGGGGAAGAACGATATTCAACTGGTCGGCGGGAAATGCGCCAATCTCGGAGAGCTGACCGCGAAAGGGATCAGCGTACCGCCCGGGTTCGCGGTTACGGCTGATGCTTTCCGTCGTTTTCTCGAGGAGACGAGGATCGGCGATGTCATACACAAGACTCTGAACAGCTCCAATGGTCCTCGGGATCCAAAGCAGTACGAGGAGGCGTCTCAAGAGATTCGGAAGATTATCGAGTCTGCTCCTATGCCCCTGGATATTGCGGAGGAGGTGCGCATTGCGTATCATGATCTGGAGAAGAAGACTGGAACGGCGCAGGTGAAAGTGGCGGTCCGTTCCTCGGCCACGAGCGAGGACTTGCCTGACGCTTCGTTTGCCGGGCAGCAAGATACTTTCCTCAATGTGAAGGGTGAGGAGCAGCTTGTGCATTATGTCCAGAAGTGCTGGTCGAGTCTGTACACTCCCCGTGCGATTTTCTATCGGGAGGAGAAGGGCTTCCCGCATGAGAAGGTGCTCATCAGCGTTGGGGTCCAAAAGATGGTGGATTCTGAGGTGTCGGGTGTTATCTTTACTCTCGACCCGGTGAATGGGGATCCTTCGAAAATCATCATCGAGTCGACCTGGGGTCTGGGCGAGGCGCTGGTTGCGGGCGTTGTGCGGCCTGACAGGTTCATCGTCGATAAGGGGACATTACAGATTGTCCACAAGGAGATTGTTCCGAAGATGGTCGAGCACGTGCCGAACCATAAGACGGGTCTGACCAGTCAGCGGGAGGTTCCGGCGGAGCGGCGGAATGCTTCCAGCCTGAGTGATGAGCAGGTTGTGGAGCTCGCGCGTCTCGCTCGGGATATCGAGGATCATTATCAGACGCCGCAAGATGTCGAGTTCGCGGTCGAGGGTGGAAAGACTGGTCATGCCGTGTATGTTGTCCAGACGAGGCCGGAGACTTTCTGGGCGAAGATGAAAGCGCCCTCTACGTCTTCGATTCACGTGATGGACCGAGTTATCGTGGTTCAAGGCCTTGCCGCGAGTCCTGGCCTACACGCTGGACGGGCGAAGATCGTGTTGAATCTTCAAGATGCTGGGCGGATGATGAAGGAGAAGGATATTCTTGTTACGAGGATGACGAATCCGGACTGGGTTCCCTACATGAAGATCGCCGGCGCGATCGTTACCGAGGATGGTGGGACGACATGTCATGCGGCGATTGTTTCCCGGGAGATGGGGATCCCATGTATCGTCGGGGCGAGGAATGCCACGCGTCTACTGGGGAGCGGGAAGGAGTATACTGTTGATGCGAAGACTGGTGTTGTGTACCAAGGTCTCGTTGAAGAGGTTCTCAAACCAGCCGCAGGCGCGATAGTCCAGGTTCCCACTGTTATTCCAGTGACTTCGACTAGGATCTACGTCAACATCTCACTACCAGAACTGGCGGAGAAGGTTGCGAGGGAGACGCAAGCGGATGGTGTGGGATTGTTGAGGGCGGAGCACATGATGCTGTCGGTGGGGAAGCATCCGCGGCTGTTGATCGAGGAGGGTGGTGGGCAGAGGATGGTGGATGCTTTTGCGGAGGGTGTGCGGAAGGTGGCTACTCCTTTTGCGCCGAAGCCGGTCGTCTATCGCTGTCTGGATTTCAAGCCGGACGAGTTTCTCGGACTACCGGGCGGAGAGAAGTATGAGAAGGACGCGGGCCATGTCGGACCGAATCCGTTGCTGGGTTTCCGGGGTGCGTTCCGGTACGTGAAGGAGCCGGATGTGTTCCGGCTGGAGTGTCAGGCGATCCGGAAGGTGCGGGAGGAGTTCAAATTGACGAATGTGCATGTGATGCTGCCGTTCGTCCGGACCTTGGAGGACTTCCGGAACGCGAAGAAGATCATGGAGGAGGAGGGGTTGAAGCGTGGGCCTGATTTCAAGCTCTGGATCATGTGCGAGGTCCCGGCTACTGTGTTCTTGATCGACAAGTTTGTCCAAGAGGGGATTGACGGGATCTCGTTCGGGACGAACGACTTGACCATGCTTGTGTTGGGGATTGACCGGGACGACGCTTCGATCCAAGAGATCTATGATGAGCGGAACCTGGCCGTGCTCCGAGCAATGAGCCACGTCATCCGGGTCTGCCGGGAGAACGGCGTTACCACGTCCATCTGCGGCCAAGCACCGTCGAACTATCCCGAGGTCGTAGAGTTTCTCGTCCGTGAGGGGGCCGTTAGTATGAGTGTGAATCCCGACAAGGTGATCGAGACGAAACAGCTGGTCGCCGGGATCGAGCAGAAACTAATCCTCGAGGGTATGCGTAGGATGCGTGAGAATAACGGGGATCCGGCAGTCTTTCAGCCGCGGTGGCCGAAATAGCCACCTCGTCCATGTTCGATGAGCTCGTAGAATACGTCCGTGAGAATTATTCTCGTGCTTCGAAGATCGTCGAGCTGGGAGTAGGCAGCCGGATAGACGTTGCTGAGAGGATCAAGAAGTATCTTCCGCTTGCCGAGGTTCTCGTCATGGACAATGACGAGGCGTCCGTCCGGCGGCACGTGACGAGTCCGGTCCGGGCTGTCGCGGATGATCTGATGTCTCCCCAGACACCTATCTACCGAGATGCGACACTGGTGTACTCTATCCATCCGCCGTTGGAGATTGTTGGGCCGATGGTGGAGCTGGCGGGAAGGGTCGGTGCGGATCTCTTGGTCGTGCCTAGGTCGGATGAGCAGGAAGCCTTTCACCATTCCGACTGGCAGAAGCTGGTCCGGAATGGGAGGACGGTGGGCTGGCTGCGAATCTTCAGAAGAGAGACACTAACCTAGGGGAACTAGCCAGAGCTTCTGGAAAGGGTCTCAGGGTTTTGCGTCGCGAGGAGCAACTACTTTTGACATTTTTTGGAGAGGGGTCCCGCCAGTTGAAAGCGTTCTGGGCTTAGATTCTGGATTGTCGCGCAGAATCGGCTGGTCGAGCGTTTTGAAAATCGTGAATTAAGCCCAGAGGTCAGCGTGAAAAAGTCGCGAGCTCAAATCGCAAGCCCAGATTTGCGATCCGGGTTCATTCTGCACCCAGTTTTGTTGAACGCGAAGCGGGTTCATGATGTGAGAACGGCTCCCTTGTCTGACAGGTTCATCTTGACGAAGGCTATGTCTGGATCAGCTTCATCGTTTCCGTCCATGATGAAGGATACGACTGTCCGGTCGATTATCTTGGAACCGGTCTCAACCGCTTCTCTTACCTTCTCAGCGATCAAGCTCCGCTCATATTCGACTGTTCGCTGTGGAACCGCGATACTCCTACCCTGGCAGAAGTTGAACGCCCAGCTGAACGCTTCGTATTCCCAGAGATACTCAGGCTTTCCATCCCAGGAATGATGATTGCTCATGATGTGTCCGATCTCGTGAAGACCCGTAAAGAAACTGGGAAATCGCTTGGGGGCAGGGATGAAGATCCGCTTGCCGCCGAGGTCTGACCGCCCCCACTGAGCACCGCGGTCATGATAGTAGACGCGTATTCTGGCCTTCCTCGCTTCTCCTTCTATGATGGGTCGATAATCCATGCGCAGGGACGCCTCATATTACTGTCTGCCTATCCAGCAGGCGTTTTTGGTCTTGTCGTACCAAGAGTTGACGTACTCGCCGGTGCTGATTCTGTTGCAGACGAAGTTGGTATCGCAGTAGTCGCAGATCTCCTCGTTGCCGATGACCCAGTCGGTGCTAGGGTCCATGTCTGTCTTCAGCTCAACCATCTCTTCTGACAAGCCCTGGGTCAAAGTGTCGAACGGGTCTCTCGTGCACTGGTTGCATCCTCGTGCGCACGGATACGGCTCGACTGTGTAGAAGGGTCCGTCGGGTCCATTTATGGTGTCGTGATAGTCGCAAAATGCTCCACATGACTGGTCGCCTGATAGGGACGCGGTTGTTCCGGGCGGTAGGAAAATGTTGTAAGCACCGCCGGTCCCGAGGTTAGCTACCTTACCAGTGCCTATCCAGCCCATGAGTGCCGTTCCGGTCTGATCGTTTGAGAGCTGGGACGACGGGTCTTGTTGTATTGTGACCGGTCGGATCACCTTGCCGATTCCAACGTTGTACTGGCGTAGTCCGGCTGAGTAGCTTGGGTCTGATTCCATATGTGCTACCGCGAGTTCGAGCCGGCTGATCCACTGCGCCGAGGATGGTTTGGTATAGTATGTGCCCCAGTAGACGTCTTGCCAGGTGTATCCGTCCTGCCAGAGAGGCCCGCCGTTGTATTTCACAATGGACGATACTGCGACGGGCCGGACTCGATGATTGCAAGGCTGGGAGTAGTGCCATATCCCGGACGGCTGACGGTCATACGTGAGGTCGTAGTCGATTACTGGGATTCTCAACTGGCTCGTTGTCCCCCTCACGCCGACATGTCGGAAGCTTGTCGCGCTGGCTCCACAGAGTGGGCATGTGGAGAGAGTCTTGCAGGAATCACATCTGTTCATTGCAAATGGTGAGTACTCACGTTGCTCTTGAAAGAATTTTCCTAGTAGACTGTTACCCCTGGAGAATCTCAGTGGTTCAGACGCCGAGAAATAGCCTGTTGCCTATTCGAATTCTCAGAACAAAACATGTCCAAGTCTGAATCAACCAGCTTTGTCTTCGCGAATACTAAGGGCGACCTCGGACGCATCATCCCCCAGCTCAAGAGAACCATCAATGTAGAGTCTATAACTCCCGTCACCGGACGATTCGATCTAGTGATCCGGCTAAAGACCAACGAGCCTACCAAGGCTCTAAACACTGTCGAGAAGATCCGGAGCATCAGCGGAATCACATCCACTCAGACCGCGTTCTCAATCGAGAGCGTCACCAACGCCAAGAACAAGGAAGAGTCGAATGAGCCGCCTCTCGCCTATGCGCTCGTCAAGGTCAAGGGCAAGTTCCGTAGCGTACTGCAGAAGCTCAAGACATTCCCGAACCTCGTAGAGGCACACTTGGTCCCTGGCGAGTTTGATGTTGTCGCCTCGTTCAACGGTTTCAGCCAGGATGAGCTCATGGAGAGTTCCGTTGAGAAGCTCAACAGCATCAACGGTATTACCGCCAGCGAGACGCTCATCAGCTGGACGCCCTCCAACCGGCCACTATAAGAAAACGGAGAGCCTGGACAAGACTCTCCCGCCCCCCTCTTTGTTTCGAATCTACGAACCCCAGCGATCCCTTCATGCAGGCTGTCGATCGGAACAACAAATCCCTCCACAGACTATGAGACAGTGGGATGGTGCAAACCCAGGACTGGGATCGAACGGGCACGGTGGACCTTTGTCTGCAAAGCAAATCACTTAAGAATCGCAGAGCTTTCGCGCATCTCAGGGTCCTATGATGAAATGTAGCGAAGCGAGGACATTTCTATCCCAGCTATATGATAGGGTAGAGCCCATTACTCCTGTTCCCCCATCCGATCTGAATTACCTGTCTGTTAACGGCTATGTTCTAGTAACAACCAAGGACGATTACGAAAAAAAGGCTAACGATGTTGCAAGACTTTCCCAGATAGTTACGCAGATAGGCACTGAGAAGTCTAGAGGGGAGCAAGCGCAAGCAGCCCTACAACGGGATGTGCAAGAATCGCACTCGTTCATGTTCCATTTTGCAGGAAAGGAGGAAAAAGATGAGCTACCGCAAAGGATTCAGGAAGAAACGGCCGCGATTTCTAGTGAGGAATCCTCCATAGGGTCCATGGAGGCAAAGGTGAATGAACTCATCCAAGAAAAGTCCATGATTGATCGAATGGTGGCGTACGAGGGAGGATACTTGTCTATCACGGGTCTTGGAGTTCTTGTGTATAACGATCTCAGTGTCAGGTACTACAGGGTAGCCGACCAAGAGTTCGCTGATTTCATCGCAGAGATCAAGGCAACCTACGCAGAGTTGCGATCCATAGCCGACAAGGCCACTTCCTACGCGAGCTGGATCAGAGCTCAAGTCCCTGAGATAGAAGATCTGGAAGACTCAGAAAACGGCGATACGGGTAATGGGGTTGAAGCCCGGTCATTGTTGTGGAGCACAGGAGTAGGGCTAGCAAAACTCCAACGGGACACTGCTGAAATAAGTCGAAGGTTCAGTGAGGCCCTCTTGGCCCTTCGGACGTTCGACTCCACACTTCCCAACAGGCTCATGGCCGCAGAGATCATGGCCGCAATGGGTACACAGGACGTTCAGAGCCTTAGACCTGTCCTAAGGAATCTGGACCAACAGCTAAGGCATCAAGGTGTTCCGAAAGAGCAATCCGCAGGAGCTGCCGCCACGATCATGGCAGGCAGGAGGTTCGACGGAACCTATCCCGTCGACCGATTTGCCCAGTTTAAGCATCTGACCAAATCAAGTGAAGCTGCTTCGATACTGGCCATCATGAACGTTCCAATCGACGGGTTAAGCTCCAAATTCCAGCAGTTCAAGTCCTTGTTCACGTCCTGGGGATACATGACATCGGAGGACACGGAGATTTCCTCGGCCTTCTTGGGAATTGGGGAACTAAATGCAGACGAGGTAGAAGAGAAACTGAAGTATATTATTGAGCAGCTACAGAACTACTTGCAGTATCCGATAGTGGCAGCTGCGATTCTCGCCTCCATACCTGTGTTCGAGGCGCACGAGGTTCTCGACCTGATGGAGAAAGCAGTCACATTGCTCAATGGCTATGCTACAGGACTTGAACGGTCGGAACTGGTTGCCTTGGCAGTGAGAATGGTCCACGGAGTTCGAAACGAGATAGTAAAGGAGATTGATCCTACAGCCAAGATCACGGAAACTCCAGTACAGTTCACGTATGGACCACATCCAGGCCTCTTTGTCCGGTACTACCCGGTAATCATAGCCCACTCGTCCTATCATGCAACCTTTAGTGGTATGGGAGGGTTCCATCCAGCTCATAGTCACGGCGTCGGAGGATTTGCAGGTTGAACTGCAAAATCTTGGGAGCAGCCCTGTCAGTGTTCTTGATAGCACTGGCAATTGCGGCGAGCGCGAACTCGGTTTCTGCCTATGCGCCACAGAGCGGTGATTTCTTCAACTATTCTGAAACGACAACTGTCAACAACGGTCAGAACTCTTACGCAGGGTACACCGATCAAACCCAGACCACGGGAATGGAGAAGATGAGCTCTATCAGTGGGAGCAATGTATCAGCCACTTACAGCTATTCGTCCCAGTTTAGCAATAACCAGGGCCTGTCTTTTCCGAATGCGTCTTCTGGCAGTTACAAATGGTCAGCAAGCACCTTCACGTATGTAAACGGAACGGATAACCAGGTAGGTTACTCAAGCCCCGTATACGTCTGGTTTGCCATGAAACCTTCGCTTACAGTTGGGAGCATCTTCTACGTTCTTAATACTCAATTCACAGTGTTGTCGGAGAATTACAGTCTACAACTACCCACGGAAGGAGACAAGTACGTTCAGACTATCCAAACCAAAGGAACAGGTCAATACCAGCGGAACGACTCATACGGCCAGTTCACAGCATCGTATACCTGGTACGAATACTTTGACCCGTCCACTGGATACATCGTAGGCTACAACTATGTCGAGCAGGATAACGGCTACTATCAAGGGCAGGCTGGGAGTTTTACCTACACCGATAATCTCTACGTCACCTCAACCAGCTACAATCTGGCGCCTGCAAATCCTCCCAGTACGAACCCTCTCGTGGCGTTAGCTCCATATCTTATCGTAGCATTGATTGCCGTGATATTCGTCGTTGTGATAGCAGTCTATGCTTCGTCTCGAAGGAGACGCATGGATACTATTCCCGAGCACCCGCCTACTCCAGCCATCCCCCCTCGTGCTCCATCTTCAACGCCCTGGGAATCTAGAATAGACTTAGGCTCACAGCCACCCCCACAGGTCGTGATAAGGGATGTGGCCAAGGTAAACTGCAAGTACTGTGGAACCCTGATTCCAACCACAGCTGATACGTGCCCATACTGTGGAGCACCCAGGCGGTAGCATTCAAGCACGGGAAAGAAGCCCTGACATTAGCAATCGCCGAACCAGCACCCCTTAACCTGAGAGGGATGCCCATCAGCCTCAACGTATACGACGGCGCCGGGACAATTACTAACAAGTACTACAGACGTTTTCAGATGCCGGATTTCGAGAAGATATACCTCCCTGATGGCGTAAAGCCGTTCTCAGACGTGGTCCCGATAGGAACCAAGGAGCTCTTGATTGATGACAACAGGGGCGCCGTTGGTAGACAGCCCTACATGACCATCGACGGCACCGATTTCTATTTCTCGGTCAAGGGAATAGGGTCAACAACCAGCCCATTCAGCCGCCAGCTCCTCAAGAAGGAGGAGATCTGTAGCCTCCTCAAGACCGGTCCCACGAAGGAAAGGGTCACAAATGCGAAGGAGAAGGAGATGAAGTTCCCGAGGTATCTTACCGGGGAATTGTGGTCGAGGGGATGCCCCTATGGATCCCAAGGGCTGGAATTCGCGTCCATTGCCATGAAAGCAACGGAAATGTCAGATGCGAGCACCACATCAATTCACGGGTTTAGGATTGCCCCGCTGGTCAAGATTGTCAAGCTGCCAGAAGCCCTCCAAAAAGAGGTCACCCAGGTGTATTGGTATAGGAGGTTCAAGCAAGTAATGGTTCAGGAAATGCGGCTAATCCCGTCCAACATCAGGATCTATTTCCATTCAGACTGGACCATCGGGGATGATACCGGCGAACTCTTCGACTTCTTCCACATCGACAACAACGACAAAGCCTTGGATTTCTTGAAGAACTTCGTCAAGAGCGGAATCGCGATCCTCACCCTTTTCGTTAGGTCCATGAGCGACAACAGCAACGGGACATACAGCGGATTGGACTTCTACGATGTCTGGCTCGACAAGGATGCGGTGCTGGCTCCAGACGGGACCATCTTCTGGGCGGACCTGGAAGGACTACAGGCGATAACGATTGGGGGACGTGACAGGGCTGTCTTGGAATTCAACATCGAGGAGAAAATGGAGCATCACATCTACAGGTCGCTGTACGAATTCATGTATGCCTATGAGCAGATAGAAAGGGAGCGGGTTAGGAGGTTCGGCCACATTACTGACCGTAAGACCCAGTTCGAGTATCTCCTTAAAGATGCCCTAAGAGATGATGAAGTTGTAGACCTCCATCGCAACCAAGATAGCCTCGAACTGGTCATAGGCAACATACTCGGAGAAGAGAAACTGACCAAGAGATTCACGATCCTGGATTGGTAGCCTATGAGTTCGTTTTTACAGCACGAAGATACCCAAATGGAAATTGCATGATGTGGGAAGAGACTCGTGAGAAACAGCAGTAGCCCTCAGGTGTCCGAGGTGAAATCCACAGAGCAACTAGGTGATTTACCAAAGGGCCTATCCTTCTTTGACCCAATCCTCCATCACGAGGCCAAAGAGGCTCTCGAAGCCGGCGGCGAAGTCTATGTCTCTCAGAGTCCCGAGGGAGGCAGGAATGGCTTGTTCATATACGATGGCTTTGAAGCGACGGGAACCATCTTTACAAAATCCAGGGAAGTGTTCGACCACTTCTATCCGCTGAAGCCTTCCAGCTACATCTTCTCAGAGTATGAGGCAGCAGAACATCCGAAGGAAGCCTGGAACATCTGGCAACTCGACGTCGGTAAGGCTCCTCTGAACCACAGATTCAAGCACCATGTCAGCATGGAGCATAATGTCGAAGAAATAGAACGCTTCATGGCCGCCACGCAGCCTGAGACAAATAGGAAATGGATCAGCGTTGCCCTTAGGAATGGGGACAGATGCTTCGTTGTCAGAATAGCAAACAGGATCGTTGGTATGGCATGGATGACCATTGTAGGCGGGGTGGCAAGGTCCCACGGCCTCTACGTTGAACCTCAGTTCAGAAGAATGGGCATAATGAGAGACAATTTGCAGGCTAGGCTCATCTATCTCAAATCAAGGCACGTCCATACTCTGATCAATGAGATTCCTGAGTCTAACATAGCATCGTCCAGCCACGCTGCAAAAGCAGGAGAGAAGATTGTTGGCAAGCTCTTCCTCTATGCCAGCCCGGATCGTACAGGGTAGCGGGCCCGGTGGGATTCGAACCCACGATTTTGGGCTAACCTCGAAAGCGTAGGTCTTCGCGCAACGCCGTCTCCGAAGGCCCACGTCTTGGTCCTGGCTCGACTACGGGCCCTAGATTTTGGACACGCTAACAGGATACTATTATTCTCTTAGTCTCGAAAAAGCAATAGCTTGTGAGTCGCTCTGAATTGGATGATAAACCAGCCTTGAAGGCTGAGGCGATAGTGGACTTTCCCCGCAACATCGGCGTTCAGAGATCACCAGCCTGACCACGCAGCTCCTCATTAAACTGTATCCTAGAACGGGTCAAGTTCTCCATCGATTCAGATCCAGAAGAGTTCCTACAGTCCAGCGAATCGAAGGAGGAAAAGAGAGCGACGAGAATTGCGCGACCCGTTGTCATTTACCGGGCTTTTCATCCGGTAGCGACAAGAACGCAGCCACCTGCACAGCCGAAGCGACGAATATGATAATCAATCCGACGCCGACAACAATTGTCAGAAGCGCGCCTACGAGGAAGAGCTTCGCGGTCGTAGCAAACAGCTCCTCGCCCAGATGCGCCGCGATTGAGTCGTAACACTTCTTCACGAGAACTGATGAAAGGAGTAAGAAAATCCAAGCCACAACAAGACCTGGCAGAACCAGTCCGATCAGACTGGAGAACGAAACGAACAGACCTGAACTAGGATTTGGATTAGTGATTGATCCGATGAATGATGAGAACGCATTGAACACCAATAGGATCCCAACTATGGCTCCGATGAGAGCGAGAGACACCGCGATGGTCATGTTGCTATAGATGTCTCTGTCCTTGACAATCTCCCCGATGAACTTCACCGCGATCAGCACAAGGATCAAGCCCGCGATGGATAGCACACCTGCATTAGGAACGAATCCCACTAGGATTAGCAGCGACCCTACTGCGCCTATTCCCCTAGCCTGACGCAGAGTAGCCATAATCTTCCCTCAATTCCATTCTAGTTAATCCTTTAGATTTCCCTGCAACACAAACGGATGCGGGGCAAATGAGATTCCTACCAACGTCTCATTTATTATACATCAGACCACATTCGACCTGACATGCAGACGCAGATAGAAGTGGATAACCTGATCGTCGCTAAACGTCTGGAAGCAGAAGACTTCTCCAGCCAGCATTTTTCTGGATGGACTCTCCGAAGGTGTTGAATGGTGGGTGGCAGGATCACCTAGCATACTCCCGTGGGCGGGTGTTTTCAAGGGCCGATCGAGCATTGCCAACTGGGACAAGGTTCTCCCACACAATCTCAACTATCAAAAGTGGGAGTCAGATTGGCTGGCCAAGGGCGATACCGTCGTCGAATTCGTTCGCGCTTCCGGGATTGCCAAAGCAACGGGTCGATCATATGAGAGCGAGATTGTCCGAATCTGGACGATAAGAAATGGAAAAGTTACGAAGGTCCGGAGCTTCTACGATACAGCCGCTTATGCTATGGCTATTGATGCCCTTCGACCGGCTCGCTCCGGTGGCGACTGAGTAAGACGGGATTTGAATCGAGCGCCCTTGGACGAGCAATCGTCTTCTAGTCGGGATGAATAATCATGTTAGAAACGAGTTTTACCAGACTCGTCGGGTGCCGAGTGCCCATACAACAGGCCGGAATGGCGGCATTGGCGAATCCTGAACTGGCCGCAGCCGTGTCCGAAGCTGGAGCACTGGGAATGGTCTCGGTCGGTGGGTTCCCTCCCGAGAAGGTTACACAGGAACTAGAAGTGGTCAAGAAGCGGTCGACCCATCCCTTCGGAGCGAACTTCCTGATCCCGATCATTCGGTCTGACAGTATTTCCGAGAGCCTACAGTACAAAGACTTGGACGAATCTGTTAGAGCAGCGTCCAGACTCGCAAGGCTGGTGGAGTTCTTCTACCGCGACCCCGATCCCTCGCTGATCAGGATTGTCCACGGCGAGGGAGCCTTGGCTGCCTGGCAAATTGGCTCGAAAGAAGAGGCCGCTGCTGCAATCGACGCCGAGTGCGATCTAATAATCGCTCAAGGGATAGAAGCGGGAGGACATATCCGCGGACGAATCGGACTCATGGCTCTCCTAGACCAAGTCCTATCGATGACCGACATCCCAGTAGTAGCGGCTGGCGGAATAGGCTCGGGACGAGCAATGGCAGCTGCCCTAGCGGCGGGCGCGTCCGCAGTTCGTGTTGGCACTCGCTTCGCAGCGGCTGAAGAAGCAGGCGCACACCCTGTCTACCAGAAGGCATTGATCAAGTCGGAGGCCGAGGATACTGTCTATACGGACGCGTTCTCGACCGGCTGGCCCGACGCGCCACACAGAGTCATACGTTCGAGCTTGGAAGCCGCCCAAGCATTCCGGGACGACGTGGTGGGCGAGAGGTATCTCAGGGGAAAAAGCGAATGGGCTCCAGTTCGACGACTTCAACCGGTCGCCGTGACGAAGGAGGTGAAGGGAAACGTGGACGCGATGCCTCACTGGGCTGGAGAAGGAGTCGGATCAGTGAAGGGTATTCTCCCTGCAGCCGAAATTGTGAAACAGCTTACCGTGGATGCTGAGAAGTTGCTACGACGCTGGTCCTGAAGAGAACAAATAAAGGTCGGGTCCGGTAGAAGACCGGAAACAAGACTTCTGGAAGAGTAGCAGGTCAAGTTCCGGTGAATCACTCTTATCCTTTAGCCGTTCTCACTACGAAGTGTCTTAGGAACCGTCGAATTACCCGTTCCATTCCTCGCACCTCAGGCATCGCCTGGCCGAATATGGCCACAAAGTCCGAATGGTACTGTTTTGCTAGCTCAGTATCGGATAGAAAGGTGGCGTTTTCAAAGTTCGCATCCTCCGCTCGCTCGGTATAATTGTAGCTCCCCCATTCTACAGTCTTTCCATCAACAATTATGAACTTGTTGTGCATAATACCCCCAGGTGGAGAAATCAGGCGAGCTTCTGCCCCCGCCTTCTCTAGCTGGTCATGAAGGGTAGCTTGCTGTCCCTTTGTCTCTGACTTGTCCAGGACCAAAGAGACCTTGACCCCGCGTGTGATCGCGTCCGACAGAGCCTTCGAGACATTCTCGTTCGTGAAGGCATATGCGGCCATCTCTATACTTTGAGCGGCGGCGCCTATCATCGAGATGATCTGTCGTTCTACGCCCCCATTAGGGGAGAAGAGTGGAGCGATTGTCTGAGCTGATGATTTCGCTTCTGCTAGGGTTCGTTTTGCCGAGGAACTCTGAGATTCTTCTGCTGGCTCCTCCAAATGTTCTGGGACAGAGGATTCTTGGACCCTGGTCGGTAAGGGGTGTGTCTGGGCTGTTTTTGGAAATGGTTTGAGAGTGACCTTGGCACCGGTCTTCCCTTCTAGTGAGAGGAAGAGTTCGGTTCGATTTCCGGATTTCCATGCACCTTCAATCCAGAGTTCAATAGAATCGACGTTGAGGTCTTTGAACCAGTCTAGAAGCTCGTCTAGCTTCAACCTGAGCCCTTTGAAGGGCGTTGCTCCTACCACTTGAGCTGCCGGGTTCTCTGGCGGCCTGAAAACCAGAACTATCTCGTCTTCGCCACTCGGCCGACCTTCTCCCAGCGCGCTCATGGCCCTATCTCCTCTCAAAGCGTCTCTTGAATAGTCGATTGAAACCGTGAGTGCCCTGCTTGAGTTTACGCATCAGAAGCGCGCAGGTCTTCTCTCGAAGAGACGTAAGACAGGCAGTCTAAGTCACCGGTCTCAACCAGAACCCTAGTTCGAGTTATCCGAGGTCGTAAACTCTCCGAGAGTTGTCGAGGCTGCAACTTTCCTACCAAAACTTCGTTCTCAGCTTGATAGCGCTGGGTCCTGAAACCCGGGTTTTAAGGCTCGAGCCGAGAGATGATTATTAGTTGGAAGCTCTGTCAATCGGAAAGGTGTCAATCACCTCGGCGACGGAGAAGATAGGTGTGATTGTATAGTGGCCGCCTGCATTGAAGTCCAGTACGTTACGAAGTCCTACGGAAAGACTGTCGCGCTTGGCGATGTATCCTTCTCCATACCCTGTGGAGAGAGATACGCTCTATTGGGTCCGAATGGCGCAGGCAAGTCAACTACCCTGCGGCTTTTGGTGGGCCTCTTGAAGCCTGATACCGGGACGATTAGAATAGACGGTCATGAGCCCTTCAGTCCAGAGGCCAAGTCGACCCTCGGGTACCTGCCAGAGGATGCGACGCCGTACAGGACACTGTCAGTCCGAGAGAATCTAGAATACATCGCCGCTCTACGCGGAGTCAGAGACGTAGCCGATGCTACAAACAGGTTCCTAGACGAGCTAAGCCTCCGCGAGTACGAACGTGCCAAAGTTGGCAAGCTATCTCGCGGTAACATGCAGAAACTCTCCATCGCTCTCGCGCTCGTCCACAATCCCAAGATCGTCCTACTCGATGAGCCACTCAACTATCTCGACATACCTACACAGGAGAGAGTGTTCAAGATGCTAAAGTCACTAGACTCGACACAGATCGTCTCAACACACATCATGTCGATCGCCACCCGCCTTACAAACAAGGTCTTGATGATCGCCAGAGGCAAGATCGTCTGGAACGGGACAATCGACGCACTCAAAGCCATGGAAGTAGGAGATGAGCCAATAGAAAGTGTCGTTGCTAGGCTGATGACCAGTGCTTCCTAAACTCGTCAAGTTCGTTCTCCTGACAAGATTCTCCAGGCCCCTACTCGTACTCGTTGCCTTCTTTCTCATTTATGATACCGTGATAAGAGCATTCACGAGCGGAAACGCCCCAGAGTTTTCTGGTGGATTCTCCTACTACGCAGTCGGCTCCTCGATATTCTTCGTAGTCATGAGCCTGCTCTTTGGAGGACTCTTCGTAATGAAATCCGACAGGGACTACCTGCTGACACTTCCGTTGCGACGAAGAGACCTCAGCATCTCACTCTTCATCGCACAATTCGTGGGCTCAGGAATCACGATCCTCTTCCTATACGGCTTCTATGTAGCCGGCGCTGGCGATCTCGAAACCACGATCATCTTGGTCGTCAACTTGGTCTTACTGGCCTGTCTAGTGACCTCGTTGGGGGTGATTTCCAACATTCTCCAAACGTGGAAGAGAGTTGCTCTAGCTGTTGCTCTCGGCCTCTGGTGTTTCTCCTCGATCCTCGGCTTCGCCTTTACACCCGTCTCCTCGTTTACGGGAGAACTTGTCTACGGAAGCATTGTACTATTCGCGGTAGCAGCTATCGCGGTACCTGTTGCACTGAGGGAACTCGCCTATCTCGAACTGGGCTCTATCAGGAGTCTGCTGAGAGCTACTAGCTCGGAATACAAGAAGAACATGAGCTTCGTGGGTAAAGGACCGATACGGGCGATATACTCCTACCACTTGTCATTCCTGGAGCTGATGGGAAGGGTCAATATTGGCGGGTCCACAAGCTACAGGGCTGCCCGGGTTAGAACATCGACTGTCCTTGTCGTCTCCATTGTAGCCGCCGCGGTCTATCTGTTTCTGACGGGACTATCACCATTCACTCGTTTGCCTTTTAGACCAGCGGTCTTAGTCGTTCCGGTTTTCATGGGGATAATTACCCTCGTATTGATGTCTCAGGGAACCCTCTCGAACGAGAGAGGATGGTTGGCCTTCACGGCCATGGACCCTGCAACCTACATTCGCCATCTTCTCTTCTCCAGGGTCATTTCGGCTCTTGCGATAGTAGGTCCGTTCGGAGTAGCTGACATAATCCTAGCCTTGCTGGGAACACGGACAGGGGGGAGCTCTGCTATAGTGCTCCTAGTCACAGTTCCTTCAGCATCTATCTTAGCCGCTTATCTTGTGGCGAGACTGGGCGCGGTACAGCAAGTGAGGGAGGAGGGAATGATGCCGGGGCAGTTCGACCTCAGACAATTTCTCGTTATTCTTCCAACCTATGTCGTTGTCGGGCTCATTTTTGTCTCTGAGATATCGCAGACTGCTTCGATAATCATAGCGGCTTTCCTAACAATAGTCGCGACGTTGTTGATGAGTATTGACAGGGTATGGAGAGGGATAGCATACCGTTTGACTGAGAGAGGCTTCGTGTGACCAGGAACTCTCAGTCTGCATAGCAGTCACGTCGATCAGTACGAACTCGTTTTCAGGCTCGGACACGAACCTTCTCGCCTCCGGCAAGGGTCTTCCCTCGTGAAGCGCCTCATACTCGGCCAGTGATACCGGCCTTCGATGATGCAGTTTCTCTGCGTGGCCAAACCCCTTTGCCACTGTCTTCCATTCTTCTTGGATGATCCAGCTTGACGCTTTGGCCTTGGAACCACTACCATAGTTTCCTGAGCCCCCTCTCTTCCCGACTAGATCTGCATCCTTTCTCGCCTTTGTTTCTAGGAGCATTGATAGGCAACTCTTCTCCGATGCTGAGTAGCTGTTGCCGCTCTCTCTCGCGTGAATAAGGCCTTCAGCGACCTTGTCGTTGTATTCTGCTTGGAATCTGGATGTCTCCATGAATTGTCTCATGTAGTCGGATTCAGCCTTCTCGAACTCCTCTCTCTTCTTGAACCCGGCTGGTTTAGGCTCTGTTCCTATTTTCTTGACGATCTCGTCCCAACGGGAGAGACCTCTCCAGAAGTGCCGTAACAAGTATGCGAACCCTTTTTCCGCCATCTTTGGATAGGGCACGTGGAACGACATCGGTCCGAACTGATCGATAAGGGATTCTCCAGGTCCCGGGCTGACAAGGCCAGAGGATATTGCCTGTTCGGCCCAGTTGTCAACGGCGCCCTCCATGGCTTTGAGATAACATTTCTCCGAATGCTTGCCGTGGACGACCGCGGTGGTTGAGAACAAGGGTCTCCAGAAGTCGTCTTCGTCCTCCATGTATGTACCGATCACATTGTCGAACGAGAGCAGTCTCGGGTTTTCCTTTATGAGGAGTGCTACCGCGCCTGCGCCTTGGGTAGATTCTCCCGGGGTATTCAGGGGATACTTGGCGATGTCTGTTGAACAGACGATGCTGCACCTCCCGTTGCTGCGTCCTGCCCATGCCCAGTCCAGCGAGCTCTCCAACGCATCGGCCGTGCTTACGCAGGCGAACTTGTACTCGACCCCGGAGGTTCTCTTGAAAGAACCTTTGCCGAATTTCTGCTCTAACATTCCATGGACGTAGGCTGCGACCGGCTTGGATTCATCGACCCCAGTCTCGGTCGCGATGTCAATCCTTGCGATCTCGGCTGGTAAAAGCCTGTCTCGGTCAATCAGCTCGTAAATAGCATTGGCGGCCAGGACAGAACTGTCCTGGTAAATGTCGGGAATGGACATTTTCGCGATCCCGATGCCGTGCAGATACTTTGCTGGATCCGAATTTCGTGACTGTGAGAATTCTGTTGGTTTATCCGGGTGATTTTCATCGGCCAATTCCAAATACGATCTGGGAACGTATACTGCAATATCATCGATGCCGACCGGAATTTTCAGAAGCCAGCCCCCGCACTGTTATCGAGACTACCCGACTTCGTGGCGGACCCGGAGAGTCCTTCGTGGTTACGAGAAGATAGGCGACTTGTTCTCCTGAGAGCGATTATTAGTTACAATGGGCGCTGGATTTTTCTCAGCAAAAATAGCATAGCCGGGGGCATTATCGGATTCTGTATCTAATACGATATAGTTTATATCCAACCCTTTGCCGGACGAGCGGAGGTCGAGCAGATGACGGGAATAATCGACGTGTCCCAGCTTGTCAAGACGTACGGCGACGGGACCAAGGCCGTGAAAGGAATATCATTCAACGTTTCAGAGGGGGAATTCTTCGGTTTCTTGGGACCTAACGGTGCCGGCAAGAGCACCACGATCAAGATTCTCACGACGCTGCTTCGGAAGACTTCAGGCTCCGCAACGGTTGCGGGATTCGATGTGGATTCTGATGGTCCCAAGATAAGGAAGATGATAGGAGTTCAGAACCAGGATACGGTCGTCGACGAGGATCTCACTGGCCGTGAGAATATGATTCTCCAGGGGGAGATGCACCAGATGCATGGTCAGGCTTTGAAGGAGAGAGTTGATCAGCTTCTCAAGATCGTGGATCTGGTGGACGCGGCGGACAAGCGTGCAGGGTTCTATTCTGGCGGTATGAAGAAGCGGCTCGACCTCGCAACCACGCTCGTCCACGATCCGAAGATCCTGTTCTTGGACGAGCCGACGACGGGTCTGGACCCGCAATCAAGAGCCGCGATCTGGGCCTATCTCAAACGTTTGAACGAGCAGGGAATCACGATATTCATTACGACACAGTATCTGGAGGAGGTGGACAGACTCTGCCGTCGGCTTGCCATCGTTGACCTTGGCGAGATCGTTGCCCAGGGTAGCCCGGCCGAGTTGAAACAGGAGATCGGAGCTGATTCGATATCCCTCGGATTTGAGAACACGACGATGAACGGAGGCGAGACCAGAGAAAGAGCCCGTCAGGTTCTCGAAAAGAGGTTCGACGGAGTCTCCAATATCGTGAATTCTGACATCGGGTTGACAGTCTACGCGAAAAACGGTAGCTTCCTAGTTCCTGAACTCGTGAGAGCGTTCGACGAGGATGGAATCAGACTATCATCGATAACAGTCTCTTCTCCGACCCTCGACGACGTGTTTCTCAAACACACTGGTAAGAGAATTAGAGTTGAAGAGGTGAGTAGCGCGAACTATCGAGGAATGTTCGCGAGGAGGAGACGATAAGACATGTCGTTCCTCTCAGACTCGTTCCATCTGTTCGTACGTTGGATGAAGAAGCTCGTACGTAACCCAATTCTGATCTTCTTCTCGCTCTTCCAACCTGTAATCTTTCTCGTACTGTTCACACAGCTGTTCAGCAAGTTCGGCCAACTCCTAGGCCCAGGAGTAAGCTACACAGTCTTCGCCACAGCAGGCATTGTATTACAGAACGCGTTCTCCAGTGCTTTCCAGTCTGGCACGGCAGTAGTTGATGACATAAAGTCTGGATTCCTCACCAAGATGCTTGCCACACCGGTAAACAGGTCGGCCATCCTATTCGGCAGGATCATGAGTGATGCGTTCCGAGTCGTTGCTCAAACGGTAATCATACTTGCCCTAGCGTACCCGCTAGGGGTTTTTCCCGAGACCGGCGTCATAGGCTATGTTCTCATAATTCTCACTGTAGCCTTCTTCGGTCTGGCCTGGTCCGGAATATCACTTGCTTTAGGGCTTAAGACCAAGAGCGCTGAGACCGTGTTTGGAATAGCAGGATTTCTGACTTTTCCGCTCTTGTTCATGAGCACTGCCCTTGTGGGACAAAAAGTGATGCCTGATTGGATGCAGACTGTCTCTTCCTACAACCCGATAAGCTTCGCAGTAAACGCAATTCGCAACCTGATCACGGGATGCACTCCTGACCTTAGCAATTGCGCGATTGGATACGATTGGAGCACGATCCTCCAAGCCTATGGAGTAATCGCCCTTATTGGGATAATAACACTCGGAGCCACACTCTACCTCTTCCGAAAAGTCGTCAGCTGAGATTCACCAATGCGAATCCCGCAGAATGCGCAAAACCCACGGCTAGTAGACGGCCGACGGAGAAAATCGTTTAGGAGGTAGTTGCAAGATGAATGCTCCTTCGATCGAAGCAGTGAACTTGTCGAAACGCTATGGCTCGTTTCCCGCTCTATCCAACCTCAACTTGAGAATCGAGGGCTCAAAGTGTGTTGGATTCCTCGGTCCAAACGGCGCAGGAAAGACAACAACGCTGAAGATTTTCACCGATATGACAGAAGGAAGAGCCTTGATCAATGGCATCGAGGTGCATCCTAACAAGAAGAAAGCCTTGGAGTCAGCCGGAGCACTGATCGAGAGTCCGGAGATCTACCCGTCTCTCACACCGAGAGAAGCATTGTCGATGGTTGCAGAACTCAGAGGATTGCCCAAGGGAGAGAGGCGCAAGACCATCGAAGATGCCGTTGCCGAGGTGAAGATGGACGAATGGTTGGACAAGAAGGTTGGAAAATTCTCCAAGGGAATGAAGCAGAGGATCAATATTGCCGCAGCACTTCTGTCGGACCCGGAGGTCGTGTTGCTCGATGAGCCCACTACGGGTCTGGACCCGAGAGGCATGTCCGAGGTCCGAGATATTGTCAAGTCTCTCAAGAAGCGAAATAGACTCATCTTCATGAGTTCGCACCTCTTGAACGAGGTCCAAGACATATGTGACGAGGTCGCCATGATCGACCACGGAAAACTGCTTGTCTATGACACGCTGTCGAATGTCACGACGAGGTTTTCAAGTGACGGAGGGAACGTTGTCGAAATAGAATTCATGAGAGACGTTGACGATCAGACAGTCAATAGGAGCATCGCCTCTCTTGCTAACGTGAACTCAGCCGAGAAGATGGATTCTAGAAGGGTTCGCATAAGATTCTCTGGAGGAGCACCCATCCAAGAGAGACTCCTCTCTGACATTGTTACGATGAAGATCGGCATGATAAGCTTCCACTCTCCCACTTCCGCACTCGAAGACACATATCTGAATCTCATCAAGGACACGTTGTGACCTGACATTGAGTAAGTTACCAGATGGATCTGCTCCGTCGATGAGGGGACGAATCCTTCCAAGCAGCGTCTCCCAAGTCGGGACCGTGACCAAGTACGAACTGGTCAATTACTTCAGATCTCGCAGATTCTTCGTCCTCCTAGGAATCGGCTTCGCTATCAGTGGGATCCTCACTGGCCTGGTCGCATACTATGGAATCGGCACCTTCGCCTCGTCCGCCCTCGGATTCTACGCGTTCTGGT
>WNGL01001638.1_pt1 | contig 30782 bp, 27 predicted proteins | sample 5400591 | NCBI WGS metagenome assembly WNGL01 (sample SAMN13153377, study PRJNA577476) | soil metagenome | isolation source: 80 cm soil or saprolite under Garry oak tree replicate 1 | place: USA:California | collected 2016-06-15 | reverse complement strand
GGAGACCCCGACCGCGCCATCGCTGCTTTACACAAATTACTTTCGACACCGTATTCAGGCGCATTCGGGTTTGGCGTGCCGCTCACTCCGGCGCTGCTACGGCTCGATCCAATGTTCGATCCGCTCCGAAATGATCCGCACTTCCAGAAACTCGCCGCCTCGCCTGCGCCGAAGTGATCCTGCCCCGATTTGTAGCTCGTCAACGCGAGACTTGTGGAGGCCAGGGGTTCAAGCCGATCTCAGATAGTTCTCGCGCGCCAGCCGATTCGGAAATGGCGTATCTGATCAATCCGGCGGCGGCGGTGGCGGTGGCGGTTCGGGCGTTGGTGTAGGCGGAGTAGGCGGCGGATGCATATGCGAGGTGTTGACTCACTCTGCATCTAATGTCAAGCCCTTTTTTTAACGTTTGCTTTTTTTGGAGCCTGCACCCAGACGTGCTCGTCCGTCGAACGTCAGTTTTGGACGATTACGACCGTGCTTCGCAATAAGTGCAGAAACAGTTGAATATTCAACAATCGTCTGTGGCAATATCCCTTTGACTAACAGATACCGCCTTTTGCGGAGCTTCCTGGCAGCTCGAACATTGTAAACGTGAGGATGACCGTCATGCTGGTCCAAAAATCGTACTACATGTTTGCAGAATCATCATGATCACCATCCGTACGTTCTCGCCCGGCCCACGAGGTTTCATTTGCAAAATGGATGCGCGAGTGGCTTTTTGTCTTTGGCAGCCTGCATGTAATCCTTCTGCCAGCCTTGTGCTACGACCTCTGGCTTTCTCTTTTCGAGCCCGGAGAGAAACCGATCCCTGCTGGCAGACCATTCTTGAAATTTACTTTCAAATTGCCGGTCGGCTTCCAACATACGAAATTCGCCGCGGAACATCTCAAGCACACCTCTTTGAATCGGAAAGAATAGGCAAATGGGTTCTCGGATGGCAAACTCGACTGTGCATGCTCTCGTAAAGCGCCAGTTCATCGTGAATGTTGAATGAGCCCAGTCTGTTTCAATAATGCCATCGAGAGCTGCGATTCCGTCTTTCGGACTGTTTGTGGGACCACGGACCATCAAATTCCAGCCGTCGGGTGTCTTGAAGAGGAATGGAATTTGAAAAGTCAGCACTCCCTCGCCGAAGTGAGAGCGGCAGTGCAGGCGGCCATCCCCGTATAGGTTTTCAACGTACAAGCCCTCCGGTTTCGACGTGCCATCCCAACTGGCGCGAACGTGATGGGTAGATAGAATTTCCCAGCCGTACTGATTCGCGATGACTAACGGGAGGCACCGATAGGGAGATTTTTCATCTGCATCTTCCATCCACCTACGTTCGCGGGGCGCAGGGCGTATTGGGGCGGAATCATCCTCATATATTTGATAGGCGATTAATTTGTGGAGTGATTCTGCCGGAGGAGCTTCTCCTTTACGCCCCGAACGTGTCTTCATGCCAACTTTGGGATCTTTTAAACCGAGTTTTGACACAGCAAGCACACGTTGGCTACGATGTGGCTTCCTTAATTCCGAGTGCAGCTGCGGCTACTGTAATCGAGTTGAGCGTCGCGGCCGATGCCAAGAAAGCGCAGACAAAACATTTGGTTAAGGCGGTTGGCATGGCACGCAGCGAGATTACGTAAAAGTGGCTCTGTCAGTCAACGTTGAATCTAAGCAAATTTCAACAAGCGTTAGCCAACGCGAAAGCGGATCTCGCGAATTGTTTTTGCGCCGCTTCTTCAATTTTCGCAAGATGTCGATCTTGGAAACCTACTCGAGCTCGTAGTGCAAGCTGGTTGGAGGACGCACACATACGCAGAAGGACGACGGGTGAGGCCGCGCAGGAGAGCGAAGGAAAAAAGACTCCCTTCAACGAATAGTAACTAGGATGGTGGTCGTCGCCTTAGAACAAACACACCGTAAGCCGTTTCATCATTCAGGGCGAACGGCAGCTCAATGTCGTACCGGGAATCGTAGACGTCGCACAGTTCCAGCCACGGAACCGAACCGAGCAGCCGTCGAAATTGCCTTGCCGTGTACGTGCGGAAGTGAAATTCGTGCCGCAGGCGAAGTTCCTTCGACCCGCGGCGCACCAGCAGGCAGACCCGAAGGTCCTCGATCCGGCGGCGCAGATCGGTGCGTAGCACGCGCAGCTTTACTGTCACTTTTGTTTGCGCTCGCCGCTCCGTCCAGCGCTCGGCGTAGCGCTTGGCGTCCTCTTCGTCGACATCCAATGGCAGCAGATGCAAGGCGAGGACATAGATGCCGCCCGGACGAAGGCTGCCGGCAATACACTCCAGGTGGTCGCGCGCCGCCTGCTCCGTCAACAAGTGGCGAAACGTGCTGACAGTGCAGTAGGCCGCATCAACCGGTCGACCGAGGCGAAAATCGGACATCTCAGCCTCGAATGTTTCGGCATGGAGCAGCCGCCGTGCAAGCCGCCGTCTAAGGTAGCTCAACGCTGACTGGCTGAGATCGAAGCCTGTCACTTGGTAACCCCGGGCGGCCAACTCGGTGATTAGTCGGCCAGTGCCGCAGGCTGGCTCGAGCAAACGGCGGGTGTCGAAGGGGCAATACTTGCGGCATGCGGCCTCGATGAAGTCGGCCTCCCGCCGGGTGTAGGCTTGGAAGGCAATGTCATAATACTGCGGATAATCATAGCAGTTTGCTAAGAGAATGCGGCTTCTTCCCATTGTTACCTGTTCAATCCTAATTGGAGTTGCAGCAGCGAAATTTTGACAGGCGGTAGGCAATGCGATCAAACTTGCATAGCTTCTGCCGAATTCACCGTAAACCAGACCGGCAGAGAGTATCGTTTTCCAGAAAGAACCTTTGGGACTGCATGCACGAATTTATGATTACTGGGAAACCCAACCAGTAAACCGGGCTTCGGGACGATAACTATATCAAGATCCGGAAAAACCAATTCACCTCCCGTGAAGTCGTCATTCAGATAAGCGAGTCCTGTGTAATCTCGGTTGGGGGTGTGATTAGGGACCCACCGCCCATGTTCTCTTCGCTCATTGTCCGCGTGCGCAATATGTGATTCACCAGACGATAGACACGCGACGAACAACGATTCGACAAACAATTCCGGCGTCCTGAGATAGCCCTCGATCTTTTGTTTGCATCGCAGGGTTACACCATACACCCAGCTAGCTGACTCGCTATCTACGTCTCGAAGCGTGTAATAATGGAGAAGGGGGAGACGAGTATAATCTCGCCTAGATGATAGCTCGGAATAGCGATCGTAAAGAGCAATTAGGAACGTACATTCTTTTAAACTAAGAGTATTCTCTGAAATCAGAATCCTACTTATTGGCTTTTTTCGCGCCACAGATTAATTATGATTCATCTCCCGTCCTTGTTTCTCGCAAGGCGGGGATTGGATAAACAGTTTCCTCGACGATAACTCACCTCACTAGAAACTAGGGAATCTGCCGGCCGGAACACCGCTCGATTGGTGGCCGAACGAGTTCTTCAATGAGGACGGCCGGTTGCTGGGCTGCGGGACCCACGGTTCCCTCTACGAACCGCATTCCGGTAAATGCGCCGGCGGGCCCTGCGTCGGCGGCGCGCTGTTTACTCTTCACGCCCAAATCGTCGGCGATAGGATCGTTGTCACCGCCAACTATGACGCGTAAGACGATGGCCCGGCAGGTCGTAGAAAACGCCTGTGGTTAAGGCAGCCCCTGGCCTGTTATGCGCCACAGGCGCGTGGCTACAACATCACACGTGATCGCCGGAGTGTTTATGTCGATCTTTGAAGGTGAGTTCAGCAATCCCGGATTTGTCGAGCTCGCCTAACCCTTCCGCCACCATTCGATCGTATTGTTCCTTGGTCGCGCGCGCCAAAGGCAAATCAAGACCGAGGCTGCGCGCGAGCGCGAGCGCGATCCCGCTGTCTTTCGCTGCGTGCGCGGCGGAGAAAAAGCAAGTGTGTTCGCGGTTTTGCATGTCCTCGCCATCGGTTTCGAGCACGCGCGAGGCCGCGCCGGTCTGGGAAAAAACTTTTCGCAACATTTCCAGATCGAGACCAAGCGCGGCCCCAAGCGCGAGTCCTTCGGCCAGACCAGCGGTATTGATGTTCATCACCATGTTGACGAGCGCTTTCACTTTCGCCGCTTCGCCCGCTTTGCCGATGAAGCGCACAACTGAACCAAGCTCCTTCAAAATCAGCTCCGCTTTGCGGAAGGCATCTTCGCTTCCGCCACACATCAAATAAAGCGAGCCTTCGCGCGCCTGCGTGATGCTGGATGCCATGCACGCTTCAAGAGTTTGCGCGCCGGCCTTCTCAGCAAGCTTTTCAACGTCAAGATGCACCTGCGGCGAGATCGTCGCGCAGTTGATGAACAATTTGCCGCGCGCGTTGACGAGGAGATTGTCCCCGCTTCCCCGGAAGATTTCGCGCATCGCCGCGTCATCGGTCACAACAGTGAAAATCACGTCGGATTCCGCAGTGACCTCCGATAAATCCTGGCTCGCCGCACACCCAAGCTCGGCTGCAAGGGCTGTGGCGGCCGCACGATTTGTGTCGTAAACCGCGGTAATGTGAAATTGTTCGCCACGGCGAATCCGTCCTTTCGCGGATCGGTCCTTCAATCGTCGCGCCATGTTTGCGCCCATTCGACCGACGCCAACGAAACCAATGTTCATGGGTGAGATTATCGTCGGCAGGGCGAGACTCTGTCTAGCCGACAAATTCCTCACCAGCGTAGTTCATCCAGGAAGCCCTGATGAATGGCCGTGGGCCAAATTCCGTTGCACGTTTTCCTACTCGTAACGCAGCGCTTCGATTGGATCGAGCGCGGCGGCTTTTCGCGCGGGATAAAAGCCAAAAAAAATTCCAACTGCGCCGCTAAACAAAAATGCGATGGCGATTGAGCTAAGCGAGATCAACGTCGGCCAGTGCGCGTACGCCGACAAAATCTTTGATGCACCGACGCCGCAAATAATTCCAATCACACCGCCTACGGAACTGAGCGTCACGGCTTCAATCAAGAATTGCGTGAGGATATCGCTGCCATGTGCGCCAACGGCCATGCGCACACCGATCTCGCGCGTCCGCTCGGTCACGCTTACGAGCATGATGTTCATAATCCCAATCCCACCGACAACGAGCGAGACGCCCGCGATCGCGCCCAGCAAAAGCGTCATTATCCGCGAAGTAGCCGTGGCTGCCTCGGCGATTTCCTGTTGGTTACGCACGGTAAAATCGTCGTCGCGGCCGGGGCGGATATTATGCCGCTGTCGAAGTAACGAGATAATTTGTTGCTGCGCTGCTTCGACCTGCCGCGCGTCGCCGATTTGCACGTTAATATTGCGCAAATTTGTGCCGCCAATGACGCGTTTCATCGCGCTCGTGTACGGCATGATCACGATGTCGTCCTGATCCACGCCCTGCGTGCTTAATCCTTTGGGCGTTAGCACGCCGGTGACCGTGAACGGCACCTCTTTGATGCGCAAAATCTGGCCGACAGGATCTTCGTTACCGTAAACCTGCGTCGCAGTCGTGCGGCCGATCACGCAAACTTTGTTCGCGCTGCGTACGTCTTGCGGTGTAAACGGCGCGCCGTCTGCCAGTGGCCACTGCCGAATATCAAAATAATCTGCCGACTCCCCGTAAATGCGGGTAAACCAATTTTGGTTTCCGGCAGCCACTTGAGTCGTTGAAACAACTTCCTCACTCACTCCGACGACGCCCGGCACTTCGCGCCGAATCGCTTCCGCGTCTTCCACCTTTAACGTTCCCGCGCCGCCCCACCCGGTGCGAATGCCGCTGGAGGTCGTGCTTCCGGAGAAAATCAGAATGACATTTTGACCGAGGCTCGCGATCTGAGCCTCTACTTGCGCTTTCGCGCCGTTGCCGATTCCCACCATGGCAATGACCGCGCCAACGCCAATAATGATTCCGAGCGCGGTGAGGACCGAACGCATTTTGTTCCTGCGCAACGCGCGGAACGCTACGTTAAATGTCGATCCTACTCTCATAAATCTGCATCGCGTGCCCGAAACTGCCCAGGATTAAGTTCATAAGGTAGGCGATGCTTCCGCGCCTTGGATTCTTACCAACTCGCCGGCCGCATTGGCTCTGCGGGCAACCGGCCGATCCTCAAGAATCACCCCATCGCGCATGATCACGTTGCGTCGCGCATAAGCTGCGATGTCCTGCTCGTGCGTCACCATGATAACAGTGATTCCGCGCTCATTGAGTTGCTGAAAAATTGCCATGATCTCCACACTCGTTCGACTATCGAGATTGCCGGTCGGCTCATCCGCGAGCACCACTTCGGGGTCGTTAATCAACGCGCGAGCGATCGCCACACGCTGTTGCTGACCGCCTGAAAGCTGGCTCGGATGATGATCTTCGCGACCGTCAAGACCTACCGATGCAAGGACGCGATCGGCTTTTTCGCGGAGCTGCGCATTTGTTAAGCGCTGCGCGCTGTAGAGCAGCGGCAATTCGACATTCTCTCGCGCCGATGTGCGTGGCAGGAGATTAAAATTCTGGAAGACGAAACCTATTTTGCGATTGCGAATATCGGCGAGTCGATCGCGATCAAGCCCGGAAACGTCCGCGTCGTCCAGAAGATAATGTCCCGAAGTGGGACGGTCGAGGCAACCGAGAATATTCATGAGCGTCGATTTGCCCGAACCGCTCGCACCCATCAACGCCACGAATTCCGCACGATGAATCTCAAGAGAAACGCCGCGCACGGCATTCACTTCCATTTCGCCAGTGTGATACGTCTTGTGGACATCGACTAGCTTGACGACTGCGCCGTTGTTGTTCATGTCGATTCAGTTATCTCCCTTGCTCTTACTCGCGAGAGATCGAAATCAAAACAGTAAGAGATTTCTCGGCTCCGCCCGAAATGACAAAGTTCATGGAAAGCGGCGCGGCCCGCCACCGAAGGGATTTGCGGGAGCCGATGGCGCAGCCGCTGTCGAGGTCAACTCGGCCGTCACAACACGATCGCCTTCTTTCAGACCATCGAGCACTTCGGTCATAATCCCATCGCTGATCCCAGTCTTAATTTGCACCGGCTGCGGACGGCTGGCGCCACCCCGCAAAACATAAACCGTGCGCTCAGCTCGACCCTCCTGTGCGGTACTACTTCGTCCTTCGCCAGGCCGTCCCGCGCGGCTCGTGCTCGTTCGTCTTATCTCAACCGGCGTCGCATCCGGCGGGCGATAGCGCAGCGCAGCGTTCTTGATTTGCAGCACATCATCTTTGTGCGCGACGGTGATTGAAACGTTTGCTGTCATTCCCGGCTTCAGTTTCAAATCGGGATTACGTACTCCGATGACGGTGTCGTAAGTCACAACGTTCTGCACGGTGATCGGCGCGTTCCGCACCTGGACGACCTTTCCATGAAACGTCTGCATGGGAAAAGCGTCCACCGTGAAATCGACGTTCTGATCGATTTTAACGACGCCCACATCCGCTTCCGCGACATTTGAGTCGATCTGCATTTTGGTGAGATCGTTCGCGATCGCGAAGATGACTGGCGCCTGCAAACTGGCTGCGACCGTCTGGCCAACATCGACACTGCGCGAAATCACCACCCCGTCGATTGGCGAGGTGATTGCGCAATGCTCGAGATCCGCCTTCGCCTTATCGAGCGCGCCCTGTTTGATCTTCACGTTGGCTTCGGCTTGATGAAGGTTCGCCACTGCCTGATCGACGTCAGCCTGCGATGAAGTCTTCTTCGCAAATAATTCCTGGGTCCGTTTGCCGTTTACTCTCGCGAGCTCAAGCGCAGCCTGTGCATTCGCCAGATCGCCCTCTGCCTGAGTTACGGTCGCCTGAAAAAGCGCCGGATCGATTTGCGCGACTACCTGGCCCGCTTTCACCTCGGAGTTAAAATCCGCGAACAACTTCGCGATGTTTCCTGAAACCTGACTGCCCACCTGCACGTTGACCACCGGATTCAGTGTGCCGGTCGCGGTAACGGCCTGGGTGATGGGACCGCGCGTTATCGTTGCGGTCTGATAATTTGCAGCGTCTCCGCTGCGGCATTGCCGGACAACAAACGCGATAATGAGCAGCCCAACGACCAGGACGAGCCAGGAAAAAAAGCGTTTCATGCGAGTGGAGGTTGACTGCGCATATAAGTAAGTGACAGGAAGAGGTAATGCGCCGTTACATCGAAATCTACTCCATCATGCTGCGCAACTCGCTCATTCGCGAGATGAGCTTTAAGGCAAACTTCCTTCTCTGGATGATTGTGGAGATCCTCTGGTTCTGCGGGCAGATCGTTTTCTTTAGCATCATCTTCGGACAGGTCGATCACATTGGAGATTGGACGAAATGGGAGGTGGTGCTGCTCGTTGGCACGCATCAAATCATCGCGCAACTCTTCCAAGCATTCTTTTTTGTGAACGTCGCAAACATTCCTGAATTGGTGCGCACCGGAAAACTGGACTCGCTGCTCGTGTTACCTCTCGACAGCCAGTTTGCTGTTTCCACTAAACAATTCGCCCTCGACAGCATCGTCAACGCGGCGCTGGGTGGCGTGGTAGTCTGCGTTTCGCTGTCGCAGCTTGGAGTCATGCCAACCCCAATATCGATTTTGCTGTACCTGGCCGCGCTCGGATTTGGCGTCGCCGTGCACTACTCCATCATGCTCGGCCTGGCAGCAGTAAGTTTTTGGATCGTGCGGGCGCAAGGCTTGGTTTACGGCTACTTTAACTTCCTGAACATTGCTCGCTATCCGGATGTGATTTTCCCACGGATTTTTCGCATGATTTTCGGCTGGGTCATTCCGGTCGTAATTATTGCGAACATCCCCGCTAGGCTGCTCATCAAATCGCTTGGACAACCAGTGCAGCTGATGCTGCACCTTGTCATTGCATCGAGCATTGTTTTTTGGCTCTCCCGCGTTTTCTGGAGGTTTGCGCTGCGGCATTATTCGAGCGCCAGCTCGTAGACAGAGAAGAGCGACAGGTTGGCGACGCAATTTTTCAGGCGAAATCTCCGCTTGCGCGGTGGAGGAAATGTCCTTAATTAGCCTCCGTTTTTCCCGGCGCCCCAATAGAAGACGCCTTTCACGTTATGGCTAAATCAAAGAAAAAGAAAAGTTCTGCGAAAAAATCCGCTGCGCGTAAGCCGCGGCCGGCGCGCAAGGTCTCCGCCAAAAAGCGGGCCTCGAAGAAGGTCGTACGCGCTTCGGTGAAGGCGCGGAAACGGCCTTCAAAATCTCCGAGATCGAAGCAGAAAACCGACCTTTCACGCAGTCCGCTTGCGCTAATGGGCAACAACAATCATCGCGAACGCAGACTCGATCCATTTATCCGCAAGCAGAAACAAAATCTCCTCCAGCTCCGCGATGCCATGGTTGATTCCATGACCGGCGTTGCCCAGGATACTCTTCGTTCCCGGGCTGAAGGCAGCGAAGCCTCCGCGTTCGGAATGCATCAGGCGGACGCCGGATCGGACGCTTACGACCGGGATTTTGCGTTAAGTTTGCTCTCCCAGGAACAGGACGCCCTCTACGAAATCGATCAGGCGCTTAAACGCATCGAGCTCGGCACCTACGGCGTCTGCGAGATGTCGGGCAAACCAATCCCGCGTGCGCGCCTTGAAGCAATTCCGTTCGCGCGTTTCACCGTCCAATGCCAATCGCAGCTCGAAAAGCAAAGTAGAGCTTCCCGCGTCCGGCAATCGGTCACATCGCTCTTTGGGCTTACCGAGGAGGAAGGCGGTGAGGCCGAAGAGGAGGAAGCTGCGCCAGCCGAAGTGAAGGAGTAACAAAATGGCGCAGGAAATTATCACACTCGAATGCACCGAGGCGAAAGCGCTTGGTAAACCGCCTTCGCGCTATATGACCACCCGGAACAAGAAAAGCCCGCGCACGCCCAACCGGCTCGAGAAAAAGAAATACAATCCGTTTTTAAAGCGGCATACGTTGCACCGCGAAACGAAATAATTCTCAATGGGACCCAAGACCGCCAAACGCCGTTCGGCATTTCGCCGCGCGAACCGCACCATGCCGCGCCGCCGGATCGACATCGCCATCGAGGCGATCGATTACAAGAATCCCGATCTCCTGAAAAAATTCGTCACCGAGAGCGGCAAAATTCTCCCTCGCCGCGTCACCGGCATGCCCGCGCATCTGCATCGCAGGATCACCCGCGAAATCAAGCGCAGCCGCTCCGTGCTCTTGATGAAATAGCTGTAGCGGAGCCCTGTGAGCATCGCATTATTTCCGGCGCATTTCGAGCGACGGTCATAGAACCGCCGCTACAACTCTACGCCTTCCTCGTTCGCTCGCCCTGCTCGATTAGCTCCCAAAATTCGCGCGTTTCGCCCAACTGCGCGTCTTCCGAAACCGGCAGTTTGCTGCGGAAAAGAAAGTCGCGAAACGTGTTCTTGTGCAAAACGCGATGGACGGTGATGCCTTCGTCGGTCTTCGCGAAATAAATCCGATAATCTTTCGCGCGATAACGGTATAACTTTTTTCCCTTGCGCTGGATCAGACCAAATCGCTCGGAATCGAGATGATCCAGATCCTCGGGTAAAATTTGGAACTCGGCCAGTAACTTAAGCTGCAATTTCTTCGGGAGCGCCGATATCTCTGCCGCGCTCAATTCGTTGAAGATGATTTGGAACATGTGGGCAGGTAAATGGTAACAAAGTTACAAAGCTTAAACCGGTTGTCGTCTTATACAAAAACGCGACGGACTCGGCTGCCAATTCGGGTAATAATTTCCCAGGTAATCGTGCTAGCGCGCTCGGCCAGCTCCGCGCAGGAAATTTCCTCGTTGCCGTCGCGCCCCATCAGAACGGCTTCGTCGCCCACTTGGACATCGTCGATCTTACTCACGTCGATCATTATCAAGTCCATTGTTACCCGGCCAAGCAGGGCGCAGCGCTGGCCGCGAACCACGACGGCAGCGTCACGATTGGAAAGGTGCCATGGGTATCCATCGGCGTAACCAGCTGATAACGTGGCGATCCGCATCTTTCGAGGAGTTATGAAGGTTCGGCCATAACTGATGGAACTTCCCTTCGGCATATCGCGCACGAGAGCAATTCGCGTTTTCCATGTCATCACCGGTTTGAGAAGCTTTTGAAACTCTAGCAGCGGCGAAATACCGTAAAGCATGATGCCGGCACGCACGATGTCGAAGAGCGGATCACTAAACGCGAGTGCGCCGGCGCTTTGCAACACGTGCGCTTTGAAATCCCCCGGAACCGCAGCACGAAGTTGCTTAACGATTTTGCCAAATCGCTGAAGCTGCTCACGGGTGTAGTTTGCGTCCTCATTCGAAACCGGCAGATGTGTCGAGATGCTATGGATCTTGATGTTCAGGAGCGCCGGGAGTTTTTGGAAAACGTCCAAGGCTTCGCTCTCCGGGACGCCCATGCGGCCCATTCCGGTATCGATCTTGAAATTGATCGAGATCGGTCCGTCGCGTGCTACCCGATTGAATTCGCCTGCTTCCTCAAACGAAGAGATGGTCGGAATAAATCCACCCTCGGCGATTGTCGCTATTTCCTGCGGCAAAGCGGGACCCAGAATCATGATTGGATGGGGCAGCGCGGCCCGAAGTTGGATGGCTTCTTCCAAGTTTGCGACGCCGAATAATTTCGCGTCCTTTTCCAAGGCTTCTGCCACACCGACCAGGCCGTGGCCATATGCGTTTGCCTTCACGACCGCGAGAAGTTCGGCCGCTCCAATTCGATCACGCACAACTTTCGCATTGTGGCGCAACGCTCTCCGGTCGATTTCTGCCCAACAACGATAACTCTCGTTCATAAAATATTCAGGAACATAGACATTCTGTCTGTCCGGCAAACAGGCATTCTGCCTGTTTGCACATTGGACGGGCTAAAAGCTGCTACAAGCCTGTTGGGCGCACAGGCTCGCTGCAGCGAGTCCGTCCGGTGGCGGACTGAACGCCTGTGTTCCCGCTACGCGCTTCTTTTGGCATGGTGACGTGTGGTTCTCTTAAGTACATCGGTTCGAGCGGCGGCGAAGAAAAGCTGCGGTCGGGATCTCGCGCAAGCCGCGCTAACACAACTGCCGAAGGATAGCGGATCACTGCGCGGTCAAATTGCGGCAGCGATTCGGAACAAAAGATTGGCATGTCACCTTCAAGGTTGGCGAGTTTGCTCTTCAGTTCCACTTCAGTAAACAGCGTCGGGCCCTCCACCATTTCGTTCGCGCGGATATGCGCGAAGAAAAACGATTTTCGGCGCGCATCGCCAATCGCACAATAGTCGGCGGCTTCGATTGCGCAGATCGATGGAAGACCGATCAGGCGCGCGCCAGATGCAACTTGCAATCCAATCGCGGCTGAGATCGCGATACGCGTTCCGGCATACGAACCCGGTCCAAGCCCAACTACAATGATTTGCGCAGTACCAAATTTTTTCGTGATATTGTCCAGATTTTCAAAGAGAGCGCCGGAATTTTTTCGGTCGTTCGACCATTCGCGCACGAAAAGATCGACACCGTCTTTCAGCCACGCGAGGCTGCCGCGAATGGTGGAAAGTTCGAGGGCGAGAATTTTCATGCGGCTTTTTGCGCGGGCTATCGTTCCGGCCATAGACAATAGCCCAGCGTTTTAACGCTGGGTATCAATTGTCTAAGACGGTCAAGTCCCTGCAGGGACGACAGGAACGCCATCGGTGACGAAACTTCTTTCGTCCCTCCCATTATCGGTCATCGCCCAATGTGATTGAACGCTCATCTTCTGAGTTTATCTCGAACCAAATCCAGCGCGCTTGCTCGGGAATGAATTCTGGAAACCGGTCGGCCCATTCAATCACCGAAACGCCGTCGCCAAAGAAGTAATCATCGAGTCCGAGTCGCGCGACCGACGGTCGGTCTTCCAGGCGAAAAAAATCGAAATGATAAACGGGCAACCGCCCGCCTGGATATTCGTGCACAATCGTAAAGGTTGGGCTGTTCACGGCGGCGCCACTGCCCAGGCCGGCTACAAGACCCTTGGTAAATAGAGTTTTGCCACTTCCCAGTTCGCCTTTGAGGGCCAAAATCGATCCCACACCCACGTCCTTTGCGAATCGCCGTCCGATCGCCTCCGTTTCAGTCGGGCTGTTGGAAATGAACGTAGCCACGAGGCAAGTTTTGATTTTCGATTTTCGATTTTCGATTTAGCTGGCCGATGTGCGTCAGCGGCAATTTCGGAAATCCTTTTCGCCACTCACGTTGCAATCGTTTGCTCTGCCGCGGTGAAATGGCAAAGAGCAATTCGTAATCTTCACCTTCCGAAATTGCATTCCCGATCTTCGCGCCACTAGTAAGCGGCAAATTCTCCATCTCGACTGTGAATCCAACCTTGCTGGCGCGCGCGAGCCTTGGAAGATCGACTCCAAGGCCGTCGCTCAAATCCATCATGGCACGGATGGAGAAATTTTTCGTGAGCCAGCGCGACTCCGCAATTCGCGGAACAAATTGCAAATGCTTTCGCTTCAGCGCGCCACCGAGGCGGCCAGTGACAAAAAGATCATCGCCAGCTTTGCCGCCTCGACGGGATACCCAGCGATTTTTCTCAACGAATCCAACAACGCTCACGGAAATGGTAATCGGACCTGATGTGCTGCTCGTTTCGCCGCCCACGATACTTACTTCGAACCGCTTTGCCGCCAGGCTGAGGCCACGATAAAGTCTTTTCACCCACTCGATCTCCGTTTGTTTCGAGGCAATCAGAGTGATGAGCGCAAACTGAGGCACCGCGGACACCGCGGCAAAATCGCTGAGCGGCCGCATCACCGCTTTCCAGCCAATATCGAGCGGGCTGGCTCCGGGCAAGAAATGAACCCCTTCGACAATGCAATCGGTTTTGAGCACAAGAAAGTCGCTGCCGGCCGGCATTTCCACAACAGCGCAATCATCGCCCGCGCCTGCGACGACCGTTTTTGCCAGGGGCAGATGATGCAAAAGCCGGTCAAGCAACCGGTCCTCGCCCGTCTGGCACAGTTTCATTGCGAAAAGATCTCTGGGAACGCAAGCGCAGTGAGGGTCACCGAATTGAATAGCGAATGCATCGTCATCGCGACAAGGATCGAACCGCTCCATTCATAAGCAATGGTGAAGCAACTTCCCAGAACGAACAGTGGCACGAAAGAAGGGAAATGGGTGTGCGCAGCCGCGAAAAGCAGCGCGTTCGCGGTGATTCCGAAAAAACGGCCAAAATAGCGCCTGATTACCCCGTAGAGAAAAAACCGAAAAAGAAATTCCTCAACCACGGGCGCGATCGCCACTGCGAAGACGATGATCATAATTCGCTGCTCGATCGTGCGCGATCCGCTGAAAAGCTCGACGATGTTCTGCCTGCTCGAATCGCTTCCGAAAAGGCTCTGCGTAATCGTGTTGGCCAGCGAGATCAAAGGATAGGCCGCCAACAAAAGAATTATCCCTGTGCCCAGGGCCCGAACAAAACCAATCTTGAACAAGCCCGCTAATGAGCCAATATCGAATCCCCGGAGCTGCAGAAAAGTCACGATGAACAGCACTATGGCAACCGTGAAAACGAGATTTGCCAAAAGGTTGCGCGTGCCGAGCTGGGTCGCGGGACGCGAAACCGAGGAGCTGATGTTGAGCAACAGAAAACCGATTAATGCCGCAGCGAGTATTGCTTCAGGCAGCCCGAATCTCTTCGTGGGTTCGCCGACAGGCGCCGATATTCGCGCGCCGATCTGGCGAATCAACGAGATGTAAACATAAATGCTGGCGAGAAGGTAAAGAAGGGAAAAGACGATTACAGCGTAGTTCGGGGCGGCTCCGAGTGCCGCGAAGAGGCTGTCGGATCGCATGCGCACAAGTATCTAGGGCGCGTAGTAGCTTGGCAGAAAATACGCACGTCCCGATTCCAGTTGCGGAATGAGCTGTTTGGGAAGTTGCAGTTCGATTTTTGAATCTGCCTCTCCGAATATGCGCAAGAACCGGCTCAGACTAAAGGGCGGGCCGTACTTCACAACTTTCGCTTCCGGCGCATTCCCCAATTGTTTCGCTTTAGCAAACGCGTCATCCAATTCACCGAGACCATCAATCAGTTTGCTGTCGAACGCATCCTTTCCCGAAAGGATTCGGCCGTCGGCGATGGTGTTGCGCAGCAGATCGGCCGGCAGATTTCTTTCTTTTGCGACAATGCCGAGAAATTTGTCGTAACTTTTCATAATGAAACTCTGGACAAGTTCGCGTTCCTCCGGCGTGATCGGTCGCGCCCCGTTGAGCATGTCCTTAAATTTGCCGCTTTTGAAAATAACGGAAGCGAGTCCAATTTTGTTAAACAGTTGCTCGTAGTTCAGGGTTTGGATGATGACACCGATGCTCCCGGTAATCGTCGTGTCGCTTGCCATCAGATACTTGCCGCCGCAGGAGACGTAATAACCGCCTGAGGCGGCGAGCGAATCCATGTAAACTACAACCGGTTTCCTCGCGCGCGTTTTGATCAGCGCGCTGTAGATCGCATCGGAGGCGGTCACCTCTCCACCGGGTGAGTCGACTTCTAGGACGATGGCTTTGACGTGATTGTCGTCGCGAGCCTGTTGCAGCCCAGCGCGCATGTCATCGACCATCGAATCGGTAACGGTGCCCGGGAGCGAAGAACTGATCAAACCGCGCATGGTAATCACGGCGATTTTGTCAGCAGTTCCGCGACCGCCTCGCTGAAGCAGTATCTCTCGGAAGCGCGGGATCGGCTCGGGTTCCCGCACGCCGCCAAAGCGCTGAAACGCGGCGACCATCAGCACGAAGTTGACGAACAGACTGGTGCAAAGGGCGACGAACAGAAAGATACTGAAACAACCGAGCCTGCGATCTACTGCCATGATGGGACGAAACTGCCGGAGAACCGCCGCGCGCACAAGCGCTTTTCACATGATGCCATGTAACAAAGCCAGCCAAGGATCACCCAATTTCTGTCGGCCTCTCGCAATGCATCCGCGATCTGTGCTCGCTTTTGTGGATCGTGAAATACATACCAGATGCCGGCTGCGGTCACGAGCAAATGTCAATTGAATATGATGCCGTTGTCGTTGGTTCCGGACCGAACGGTCTGGCGGCCGCCATTGTTCTCTCGCGCGCGGGACGTTCCGTGCTGGTATTGGAAGCCAACCCCACCGTTGGCGGCGGCGCGCGCTCGGCTGAACTGACGTTGCCCGGTTTCGTCCACGATCTCTGCTCGGCAGTTCATCCACTCGCTGCTGGTTCGCCTTTTTTCAAAACTCTCCCACTCGATCGATTCGGGCTCACCTGGATTCAACCAGAGATCCCGCTCGCGCATCCGCTCGATGATGGGACCGCCGCGTGTTTGCATCGTGATATCGATCTTACAGCAGCGCAACTGAATATCGACGGACCCGCCTATAGGCGGCTGTTCAAGCCTCTTTTGCGCAACTGGGAAAAATTGGCCGCCGAATTTCTGCAACCGATGCTTCACTTGCCGCGGCATCCGATTGCTCTCGCACGATTTGGAATTCCTGCGGCCTGCCCGGCGGCACGGTTTGCGAAATTTCTTTTCAAGCACGAGCCGGCGCGCGCGTTGTTCGCTGGAATCGCCGCGCATTCTTTTCTGCCGCTGGATGCGCCTTTGTCATCTGCATTTGCGCTTGTGCTCGGAATGGCTGGCCACGCCGTGGGATGGCCAATTCCGCGAAGCGGCTCACAGGCAATCACGAATTCCCTGGCCGCTTATCTCCGCGAACTCGGAGGCGAAATCGGCACCGGGCATCGCGTAGAGCGCCTTGTTGATTTGCCGAAATCGCGCGCCGTTCTGCTCGACATCTCGCCGTGGAATTTTTTGCGGATCGCCGGGGAACGATTGCCCAGATGGTATCGCCGGCGACTCCATCGTTTCCGGCATGCGCCAGGAATCTTCAAAATTGACTATGCGCTGAGCTCGCCGATTCCATGGAAAACTGAAGCTTGCAAGCACGCTGGCACAATTCATCTCGGCGGCGGGCTCGATGAAATTGCTCAAACAGAACAAGAAGTCGCGCGCGGAAAAATTCCCGATCGTCCGTTTGTGCTCGTGGCCCAGCAAAGCTTATTTGATGAAACGCGCGCGCCGCATGGTCAACACACGCTTTGGGCGTATTGCCATGTTCCGTTCGATCGCAGGATCGACATGTCGGCGCGAATTGAATCGCAAATTGAGCGGTTTGCGCCCGGTTTTCGTGATTGCATTCTAACGCGGCGCAGCATGGGCGCCGTCGATCTGGAGAGATCGAACGCGAATCTAGCCGGCGGCGATATCAGCGGAGGCGCCACAAATTTCCGTCAACTGATTGCGCGGCCAATCCTTAGCACCACACCTTACCGCACCCCGTTGCCTGGCGTTTATTTATGCTCCGCCTCGACGCCGCCGGGCGGCGGCGTTCACGGAATGTGCGGTTATCACGCGGCTCGCGCAGCCTTGCGTGACCTTTTCGGTACATGGAAGAATGCACGGCAGTGCCGGGTGGAGGACGTCATGACGCCCGAAAGTTGAAGCGAGCATAATCGAGAACTGATGTCGCCTTTCTCAGTGACAACTTGAGTCGCGCGAACTCAGACCTGGCAGCCAACAGCATGCTATCTCACAAAGACTCTCAATATCCGAACAGTCTCTAGTTGTCCTCATCGCTGCAATGCTCCTATGCACTTCCATCTCCGGCGAAGTACGTATGGCGCGTAAACTTGGCAGAAAAAAATAAGCACCGCGCGCACGGTGACGAATTTGCGGTTTAATTACAGTGACGAACTAATTCCTTCAACACCTGCTTCCTACCTCGATCTATAAGATCCAATTCCGCTTCGAGCGGCGATTTACAGGAAGACGTCAGTTTCGGCTTAGTTCGTCTTTAGTTCCAGCAATTTGATTACTTCGTCGCGCAGCTTCTTAACTTCGTCGTTGTCGGGAGCAAGCTTTTGTGCACGGCTTGTTAGAAAGTCAGCTTCTCCGCGAGCGCGCCTAGCTTCATCGGGATCACCGCCTTGTTCGAACGCGTGATCGGCAAGGCGTCGGCCAAGGTATGCGGTTACGCGAGCATTCGCGGGATCGACCTCCAGCGCGGCTCGCAGACCCTCGACTGTTCCTTCCTTGACCCTGTTCTCCAGCCATTCGGGAACTGTGACTTGCGAAAACGGAGAGATCGTCCGACTTCTTCGATTCGAGACGCTCCATTTCATGACTCGCTGTAATGGAGTCAATTCTAGAGGGATTCGTGCAAATTTCGCAGCGATCTTCTCCCTTGATGCTATGACCTGCTCTGGAGCCAGTAATTTGAGATTTTCTGCCTGCCCGACAGTTTCCAAAGTCGCACCACCGGTGGCTTCAGCTAATTCAGCCAGTAAGAGAATATCCTCTTTCGTGTCCTTATCCGTCATACTCGGGGCATCCCACAGCCGCGCGGTGTTATCAAATGACGCGGTCACCACCTGCTGACCATCAGGACTGAACTGCGCGGAATTAACAGTGTTTTCATGCTTCATGGGCTTGCCAGTGGGTTTGCCGCTGGCCGCATCCCACAGCCGTGCCGTTTTATCGTATGACGAGGTCACTACCCGCTGACCATCAGGACTGAACTGCGCTGATTTAACCGCCGATTCATGCTTCATAGGCTCGCCAATGGGTTTGCCACTGGCCGCATCCCACAACCGCGCCGTGTTATCGTATGACGAGGTCACTACCCGCTGACCATCAGGACTGAACTGCGCTGATTTAATCGCGGCTTCATGCTTCATGGGCTCGCCAATGGGTTTGCCACTGGCCGCATCCCACAGCCGCGCCGTCCTATTCCTTGAGGCGGTCACCACTCGATGACCATCGGGACTGAACTCCGCCGAATCAACAATGTCTTCATGCTTCATGGGCTCGCCAATGGGTTTGCCGCTGGCCGCATCCCAGAATCGCGCGGTCTTATCATTCGAGGCGGTCATCACTCGATGACCATCGGGACTGAACTCCGCTGAAATAACAGTGTCTTCGTGTTTCATGGGCTCGCCAATGGGTTTGCCGCTGGCCGCATCCCAGAGCCGCGCCGTCCTATCATCTGAGGCGGTCACCACCCGTTGACCGTCGCGACTGAACTGCGCTGACCTAACCATGTCTTGATGCTTCATGGGCTCGCCAATGGGTTTGCCGCTGGCGGCGTCCCACAGCCGCGCCGTTCTATCGTATGAGGTGGTCACCACCCGTTGGCCATCGGGACTGAATTGCTCGGAAGTAACGCTGGCATCGTGCCGCAGTGAACCGGTTAATGGAACATGCCAGCTTAGTTGAGTCAGCATCGCGGCCGTGAAGGTAATAGCTTTCCGATTTTCCGGATTTAGCCGCAACGCCTGCGCAAGGTGGGCAAAGGCTTGAGTATTCTTTCCGGTTTCTTCGGAGTACTCAGCGAGGGAACATTTTCCCGGCTGGCAACCTCGCTGGTCTTCTTCTCTGCGTTTTGCGCGGCAGAACGTTGTTTCATTGCAACAACAGCAATGATGCCCGTCACGAATACTAACACTGCAAGCCCGTAACTGAAATAACGTTGCCGCCGCCGCCCCTTAATCTGTTCCTCCGCCCTTCTTCGCTCTGCTTCGGCGAGCTTTTGAGCAGCTTCTAGTTCGCGTTGCTGTTGTACTCTTTCATGCTCTTCCAGGCGCTGTTTCAACACGATGCTCTCATCAAGAAATTCTCGCTCCAGCGGATTGAGTTCCACCTCGTGGCGCTCGCGCCATTCTTGCGCCTGAATCAATCTTGCGCCGCGATACAAAAGATCGTTATCCCGACTGGAGCGTTGCCATTCCTCGGCTGTCTCAGTAATTCGACGCTGAAGGCGCAAGCCGGCGCGATCTTCATCGAGCCATCCCCGCAGCCGCGGCCAGCCGCGGATCAGCGCTTCATGGGAAACATCGAGAAAACGTGATGGCATCGGGGTTCAGGTTAGGTGGTGGTCAAGAGGCGAGCGTCCGCCATCGCCTTGACGACGCGTTCGACGGCATCGGCCTCCGAGGGAGTAGTCACAACCTCATCTATCGTGGCCCGGCGACGTGTGTCTTCGGTTCCTTCGCCAAGCTGGGTGAGTCGGAGCATGATCCGGCGGACGATTAACTGTTCCTCCGGAGTGAAACTCTTAAACGTTTCTTCGGCCGTCTTGGCGATTGCGCCTTTGACACCGCCGCTCTCGCGATAGCCGTCGAGCGTCAGTGTATGATCGCGCCGGCGTTTCCATAGCTCGAGCAAGGCATGTTCGAGCAAAGGCAGCGCGCCCGGTTCGCTGGCGACGTCGCCCAGGATTGTGTCCACAAGACCAGGTTCAAAGCCGAGACTTACATGCCGGGCCGGCTCTTCGATGGCCTGTCTTAACATGTCCGCGTCCATCGGACTAACGAGGAACTGTTGAGCTGCGACACGGGCCGCCAGATCGGGCCAGGCCGCACATTTCGGCAAGAAATCGGCCCGCATCGTCAGCAGCACTGTAGACTGGCCGTCGGGAATCGACGACGCATACAGCAGATTGCCGAGGAATGAAGCGCGCTCCTTTTCGTCGCTGCAAAGCGTGAAGACTTCCTCGAATTGATCGATCACCCAGACGATCCGCCCGGCTGGTTTGTTCGCCAGCGCAAAGGCGACAGCAAGATGGAGAGTGCGCTCATCTTTTTCCATCTGATCCAGCGTCGTCTGCATCGACTCTTTTCCTGGAGAGAGATGGAGAAGCTGCGCAGTCAGCGTGGTGAGAGGCCGACTACCCGGTTTGAACACGCAAATCGTCCACGCTTCGCTCTCCGGAAGAGCGCCAGCTCTAAGCGCGGGAACCAATCCGGCGCGCACCAGCGATGACTTTCCGCTGCCGGATGCGCCAAGCACGGCAAGAAAGCGAGTGGCTTTCAGCTTCTCCACGAGGCGCTGAACATCTCGCTCGCGGCCAAAGAAAAACTCGGCGTGCTCTTCATCAAACACCTCCAGCCCTTGATAGGGCAGGTGTTATCGGCTTGGCCACGCGCACCGTCTGGGCCGGGTGGCTTTCCTTTAATTGCGTTGACGAGCACGCGAAGCGGTCTCTCATCGTCAAGACCTTTGCGAAAGTCGACCCAGGTCCGCTGCGTGAGGAAGGGAGGGAGTTTGCTGTAGTCGAACGGATCAGGAACGCCAGGAAGCAGAATCGGGATCAACCTGTAACCCGCCTCCTTCGCTGCGCGATCCTGGGCGACGAGAACCTCTTCGCGCGCCCAATCGCCGACGCCTTTTGGCCCGATAAATACTGCGCAAGTCGCACAATTGCGGAGGGCATCTGCGAGGCCCGATTGAAAGGTTTTTCCGGGGACGAGGCACCACTTGTCCAACCAGGGTTTCACTCCGGCGTCTTTCAGTTTGTGCGCAATATCTTCGACCGCCGGTTTGTCGGCGCTGTTATGGGAGAGGAAAATATCAAAAACTTCCACAGCTGTGCTCCCCGTTAGATGATCCGCATAAGGGTTCCCAGAGTCGAGACTGCTCTTCATCCCATTCCGGATATATTGGAAATTTTCCCTTTACCCAATTCTCCAGAACTTCTCTGTGACCGTGCTCCCTGGAATGTTCCGCGCCATAACGGACATCGCCGCCTTTCAACTGATAAAACAGCTCGCACGCCCGGTCGTGATTGGATGAGATCGGCCCTACGCCCGGAAAAAGAGCGCGGGGTCTTAATCCGAAATCCAGATTTGCAACCCGCCCCAAGAAGATTCCTATTTTTGCCAAACCAAAATAGGGAATGCTGAATAATTGTGCCCGTCCCCATCCCCCCAATCCGTGCACAAAGACAATCGGCCATCGGTTTCTCATAAATTCTCCCTAGGTTGCGTTCACGGGGGATAGCTGCTTTCCAATGTTTCACAAGTATGTGATCGGAACTTTCCATTTGACCTGTTGCCCGATTTTGGATGACGAAAGCAATGGTAGCATTCTCTGGCCGGTATCGAGGAGAAAATTCGGTCGCTGCCATTGATGATTCGCACCTTGCCGCCCAGACGATTCTTTGAAGCTGATTGTGATCAGATCAAACATTGTAGCCGCGATGGAATGTAACCGGTCGCTTTGTGGGTGGATTTAGCAAATCGCGTACTGTCGGCACAGATCGCGTATGATTAGAGGATTTTCTTTGAGAGGTTCAACCTGAGAGCTCAGCAGCGTCGGTTAGCGTCACTAAGAGTGTGAGTGAGCAAGCCGCCGATCGGAAAACGCTGCTACCAGCATAATGCTTCCGACGATGGCAAGCTGGAGCGCGACGGCTCCACCTGCGTAGTGAATATCAACCAGCAACACCCGGAACGTCGCCGCGACGAGAAGTCCCCATCCAAGCCATCGATACATCGGCTCTCGGAAGAAGACGCCGATAAGAAAGACGACCAGGCCCAGCAGGGCCCAGGCGATCGTTAACGACGTCCCCCCGAAGTGCCACGCAGACCAAAGCGAAACCCAACGCCACAAGGTAACGATGCCGAGCGTCATCGCGAGATTCTGAAGCTCGGGCGAAGGCAGCAACGGCTTGCTGAGTTGCTGCTGCAGAAGGAGCAAAGCAAACGCCAGGAGATCCTGGAGGTGAAATCCATGCGCTCCTGCATCGCCCATCCAGGCCACCAAGACCGCGGCAGTGGTAAAGGCGAGACTGCCGAACATGACCGCCTTCTTCTTTTGGACGCGCGCCCAAAGGAGCAGGACGAATCCCAGGACCTCGAGGAAGATGAAACGCCAGTCAGCCGCGACATAGGTCACGGTCCAGGCGATGAAGCTGAGCACAGCGAACGCATGGAAAAGGGTGGCGATCCACTCGGGCACGATGACAGAGCGCGCGCGTTCGCTGGCGGCCGCGAGAGCGAGGAACATCGCTACCGGCATGAGCGCAAAGACCGCGGACGGCGGCGGGTTTTGCGAGAGTTGCGCACAGAACTCGTAAAGACTGGCAAAGGTGAAAACCTGTCCTAGCGCGGCGATGGCCCAATCGCGTGTCAGAATTCCGTAGATGAAGCTCGCGACCGAGAGACCCGAAGCTACTACCAGCCACCAGGAAGGAGTTAGCCTACCTTCGAGCCAGAAGAACAGGACCGCGACGACACCTAAGGCTGCCACTACCTGCACAAGTTTTAGTTCCCACTTCGGAATCAGCTGCGCGCCGCGCATTTGCCACCATCGGCTTAGGACAAGCGTGATGAGAATTACAACAAGCGGATTCCACCAGGGCCGCTCAAAACTTCCGATTTGCGCCAGCCAAAGGACCAGAGCTGCCAAAACAAATCCCTTGGCCAGATAAGGCAGCTCCGGGATGCGCAGCACGGCAAGCGAAGCAGTAAGAGCGAGGGCTATGATTGTCAGCAGCGGTGGCTGATTGATTTGGGCAAACTGATAAACGACCGTGATCAACCAGAGCGTCATCCCTAATGTGGCGAAGTAAACCGCGTGCCAGTCGATCGCGGAACGGCTTGCGCCCGCACGGCGCGCCAGACATGCACTGCCAATCAGAACAAGGCCAGTGATGATTCCAATCATTCGACCCGGCTCGCCCGGTTCGCGGATCGGGCCGAAAGCCATCAGGAACGCAATCAGCGCGCAGACTCCGGCAAGGAAACGCAAAGCTTCACCCCATCGATCAGCCAGCGCCCTCCCTGTGACTAAAAGCAGGGCACTTACGATCGCCACGACCAGCATCAGATGCGGACCAGCCACCACCGTGAAGAGGCCAAGCGCAAGAACAAGCGCACCTTGTTGCCATGCCGGATGCCAGATCGACGGCTCGTGCCGGCTGACCAGTGCGCCGGCGCCGATCATGGCAACACCGAGACTAAGGCTGAAGCTGGAAATCCAGTCCGCGTGCATTGGTGGCAACAGGAGAACAACCAGCGAGAAGAAGAGGGCGTGGTTGAGACTTAACAGGAGCAGTCTTGGGGCGAGCGTGCGTTTTTCGCGCGGAGCGAGGGAGGCGCCGGCTACCACGACCAGCCAGCACGCCGCGAAGAAGAGACATGTTTGCCAGAACTCATGGAGTTGAAGATAACGCGCGAAATCTAGCCGCCCACCGTGATAGCTCCACCAGATCGCATAGCTCAAATAGCTGGCGACCAAGGTAACGAAGACGAGCAAAACCCTCCCATGACGGACCAACAACCAGCAGGCTACGCCCACGAGGACTACATCGGAGAACAGGGTAAACCATAGCGCTGGCTGCAGCGCGGTGGTATAGCCAGACAGAATGACGACAAAGAAAGTCGCGATATGCGCTTCCCGTTTCTCGGCTATCAGGACGATCAGGATGGCAACGGCCACCGTGATCAGGCAGCCGGCGACCGGATGATCGATTAAGCGAAACTTTGGAAAGTAATATCCCGCGAAGGCCGTGAAGTAGAACGACGCCAGACCGCCTGCTACCAAAGCTCGCGCCGGCCAGCGATGGGTTAGCTTGTCCAGAAACAATCCAGCGACAAGCAACGCCGCGCTCGCGGCGAAGAGGAGCGCGAGGTTGAGGGCCGCGCCGTGTCCGGTTCGATCGAGATAATTGGCAAAGAGCACGAGTGCGGTCAGCAGGATGGCAACACCCGCAACCGAGAACCATCGCCGTTCTCTTGTTTCTACCACTGCGCTCTCGTTTTCCATAAGCGATGGGTCAGAGAGTCTTCAAATATTCCAGCAGCTTGTTCTTGTCGTCGTCAGATAACTGCGTGCCGTAAAGGTGGCCCCCGTTGCCTTCGGCCCGCACGCGAGTGTCGTGCAGAAAGTAGCGGTCCTGTAGCTTACCCTGCGGGCCAATGGCTTTCGGTTCGGGTTCCATGAAACCGACTTTGATCGGATCGAAGACGTCATAACCGCGATGGAAGGCGACCGGGCGTTGCGTCGGTGGATTTAACAAGTCGCGCAAGGTAGGTACCGAACCGTTGTGGAGATAAGGCGCGCGCAGCCAGATGCCGTCGAGCGGAGGAGAAAGGTAACCGTACGGATCGAGCTCGGTCATCGGCGGCCGATCGATTCCCATTTCTTTGACGCGCCGATTGGCTTCTTCAGCGGCGGCCTTGGACCAGGAGTGCGTGCGCTCGGGATCGGTGTCGATCTCCGCAATGGGAATCACCTTGTTCGTGCGCTCGCCGCGCGGCTCGTGGCAGGAGGCGCAGTCGCGCAGGTAGATTTTTTTTCCTTCATCCGCCAGTTGTGTATTAATCGGATGGGTTTTGGTAAATGGCCAGGCTGGGGGCGGGAGATTGCTGAGATAAGCATCCAGGTCTGCCATGCGCTGTAAGAACCAGGGTCGCGGCGGCGCACCGAGACCTAGCGCGGAATCGATCAAGACCGAGCGGACCGCGGGCGTGTCGCCGGTCCAATTCAACAGCATCTGTTTCCCAGCCTTATCCTTGCCGCTGCGGATGCCGAGATTCCAGATGGAGGGGAAATCGGTTGGTCCGACCGTGTTGTCCTCCTTCATGCTGGTCATGAAATACTTGGTGAGGTTCATGGCGTCGTCGCGGCCCGGGCCCCAATCCGGCTTGGGCTTTTTGTCGCCTACATAACGTTCCATCCAGGTGAAGGTTTTCTCCTGCTCGAGGAGCGCTCTCTTCGTAAGCGGGATAAGGAGGTAACGATAGATCTGGCGATCAATGAAGGTCAATCCGCCATTGCCGTATTGGTTCCCGCTTACCAGCCGGATTTCGTTCATGATCGTGTCGCTGTTGAAACGTGAGTCGTGCGCCGTCTTGAACAAGAACCTCAACATGGCTTGCAGGTTGTTGGTATGCGCTGGAGCCGCGATAACAGTGTGCGGGACCTCATCTTCGCTCAAGCGGTAGGTCGCGGTGTGACAGATCGCGCAGTTATTAGTGACCCGGGCGAAACCGAACACCTTCTTCGAAAAACCGACTGGCAGTTCCTGGCCTTCTTCCCACACCAGGCCGAACGATTTGTATCCGCCGGGGCCAGGCAGAAGATCGGGAAAAACGCGCGGCAGCACCAGCCAGAGAAAGTAAGGAATGCCGCGATCGCCTTCCGCACCTAACGAGCCGTATTTGAAATGCTCGTCCTCGTTGGCGAAGACCTGGGGCTCTTCCCGGAAGAACTTATTCCAGGTAAAGATGCCGCCGGCGATCAGCCAAGCCGCCAGGATCAAGGCTGCAATCAAGAGAAGTCGCTGTCGTTTGGATAGGTTAGTCATAGCTTCATAAAAAAACGAGAGCGGGAAACGTCGCGCCTTTGTTGCGGGTCCTTCAAGGTGCCTGGTTCATATGATTAGCTTTCTGCTTTACTTCCCGGCGCCTTTTCAGTTCCTCCCCGAGGTCTGAAGCTATTTGGCCAGTCTCGAAAACAGAGTGATACCATTTCGGTTCCAGGGCGCCTCGCCCTTCCTGGCTCAAGCGATAGGCAATCTTTCTCGCCGACCCGAACTCGGTGGCAGCTTCATGAATGCTGTCTCCTTTGTCGTGAATCCAGTTGCCAGGATTAGCGCCCATTTCCGAGGCGAGGATGGCCCAGAGTTGTCCTTCTTCCGATTCCGGATCAGCCTGGGTAAAAGTGACGGTGCCGGCCAGTTGCTTATGGTCTTCCTCCCACGGCGCCGTGAGCGCTTTGGTCGGTGTCTTCTCCTCGTTCTAATAGGAGATCCAGTAGAGCAGAAACCGCACATCGCCTGACTGCTGCCTCTTCTTCCATTCCTCCGAAAGGTAGCGTCCTCCAGGACGAAATTTTGGCGGTGTGTTCTCATCCTGCGCCGGCACGAAGGTGAATTTGCCGGCCGTCGCACCTATCTCCTCGACGCCGGTCCAGTAGGTCTGGTAGGCAGTGCTCGAGCGGAAGGTTCGTGATGTTTGCTTGGTCAGGTGAAGAAGGGTCCGTCCGGCTTTGATTAATCCCATCCGGCCCTTAAGTGCCTTACCGAACTCCATCTGTTCCGCCGCGAGGTTCAGACCGTTATAAGCGCCCCAGTCGCCCACGAACGGGACCTCCGCCCCCGCGGCTTCGCCGGTGGCGTGCAGAACGTCCATAAAGTCCTTATGGTTGTCAGCGGGCGAAGTCGGATCGTTAATCGCGAGAAAATCCACCCGCCGGCCCTCCTTGGTCTGAAAGGAAACCCTCAACCCCAGGAAATCCGGATTTGTTTCAATATGGGGCGTCCCCAAGCCCGTGGAAATCCGGCCGATCCCCATGCGTTCCCCGCCAGGTTGGAAAATTCCAACCTCCTGAAGTGGGCTGGGCATCTCATCCGCGGCGTGGAAGACAACCTTGCCACCGGCCATCTGATATTGATGAGCGACCCGGTCAGGGAGATTAACGTGCTTATTCTTTTCCATCGCCTTCTGCTGGATGGCGCCGATCTCAGCCACATCCTGGGCGATGGAGTCCAGGTTGTTCGCGGTGGGTCTAAACGGGCACCATGGTTGGTTATCTTGTGGCATGTGTTCCTTGGTTACTGAAGCTAGGTTGAGTTAATGCGTCTACGAGTTAGAAGGTCTTTAAGTATTCGACGATTGCGTCTTTCTCATCGGACGAAAGCATGGTGCCATAGGCATACCCTTCGTGGCCGGCGTTACTATTACCTTCATTCCGGTCGCGCGGTGTTTTACCTTCCTTTTTCTCCTTGGTGTCGAACTTGAAATAACGTCGCGGATCGTTGGGCTCCTCGGTGCTTCGGCCTTCTTCGGTGAACTTCGCTTTCTCCGAAACAAAGCCGACCTTTTGTTGATCGAATACGTCGTAACCGCGGTAAAACACCTCCGGCCGGTCGCTCGCAGGATTCAGGAGATCACGCAGCGTCGGGACCGAGCCATTATGAAGATAAGGCGCGCGCAGCCAGATACCATCGAGCGGGCTATTGGCGTAGCCGAAGGTCTTGTGAAAATGAGTGAACCGCCAGGGATAACCGGTGTAAATGGTGCTTAGCGTCGACGCGAGCTCGGAGGTGAAGGAATCGAGCCTGTGTCGATCAGTCAGAATCTGACCGATGGGAGTAACCTTTCCAACATAGTCGCCACTGAAGTCGCGTCCATTGCGCCCGTGGCAGCTCGCGCAGTATTTGGCGTAGAGTGGTTTACCTTTCTCCCGGAGCTCTTTCTTGATCGGGAACGGATACTTCGGTGGTTCCTTGGTAGTCAGCCACTCTTCAATTCGCCCCAATTGTTTGAGGTCGATCGTAGGTGGAAATGCGCCCGTGCCGAATGCGGCGTTCTTGTTTCGTTCCTCCATTTTGGGTTGGTTGCCGTCCCAATGGAGCTGCATGTTGTGGTCTCGGCGCGGCCCTTGCAACCAGACAGATGGTAAGTCGCAAAGGCCGACTATCTCGCGTGTTTCAAGTTCCTCCAATGGATAGCTCACCAACGTCTTGGCTGGATTAAAAGTGTCCGTGCGGCCTGGACCTTGATCGGGTTCCCACTCAATAAAGCGAAAGCGGTGCTTCAGCATCAGCAGCCGCTCGCGCATAAAGGGAATCGCGTAGTAGCGCATGAGGAACTTGTTAATCTGATCGTAGTCTCCACCGATGGCTTCTATTTCGGGCAACAAACGCTCCGCCGTAAAGCGCGGGTCCGCTGCGCAGTCAAAAAGGAACCTCTGGAATGCCTCAAGATCGACCGTGTTCGACGGCATGCCGACATAGACTTTGCGGGACCTGGTTGAAGTTTCTCGAACCGAGCCGGCGTGACACGCCGCGCAGTTCATGAAAACGCGGTCAATGCCTTGGGTATTCCGCTTCGAGACGCCGACGGGAAGATCCTTTCCATCTTCATAGAGGAAACCCATGGACGCATACTCAGTCCCCTTTACGTATTTTTTCCCAGGCAGGTAATCAGGAAATACTTTCGGCAAGACCTTCCATATCCAGTAAGGAATCCCCGATTCACGCTCGCCTCCGAGCGAGCCGTATTTGAAGTGCTCCTCGGGGTCCGCGTAAGTGACTGGATCATCCCGCGTAAAGCGCGCAATGAGATACAAGCTCACGACCGCGATAATCGCCACGGCCACCAGCAGCACGACGCGCCATCGCCAGGCCATCTTCTTTACTGGTCCGGTCTGTTCTGCGCCGTCGGCCATGACCGCAAACTGCGATTATCCTTTTGCCGGAAACTTCAGCGCGAAATGAATGAGCTTCTTCTTACCCCAGTAAACAATCCCCAGATAGATGCCCGGTGCGACTTCGCGTATTTCGTCTCGAATCCAGTGCGCGATGAGAGAAGTCTTAGAGTAGTCGAGCACAATACACTCTTTTTGATCCAGCCAGCTCTTCTCCTTGTAAACCTTGGCCACGATTGCCTTGTGCCCCATGGGCAGGATCTTGTTCTTCAACTCGCCTTTTGCGCGGTCGAACACTTTGCCTTTCCAGGTAAAGAGATGAACGAACCTGGCGACATCGTCTGAGACGGCCGAGCCCGGCTTAATGATCGCGGTCCCTTCGCCTTCGCCATCGGGAATCTCTCCCGGCGGAGCGTTGCGAAACAGGTCGTCGAGTTGTTCGTCGGACATCTCAAGAAACTGGGCGGGGTCTTTAATAGTCGTTGTATTGTCAGGCATATGATTGAGCTTTCGGTTTGGGGTCGTGGAATCTAAAGCGTCTTGAGAAATTCGATCAGCGCTCGTTTGTCGCCGTCCGGTAGACTTGTTCCAAAGTAATGGCCTCTGTCTTCGACAAGATCGGGGCACTTGCTGGCTGCCAGCAGGTCAGGCACAAGCCGTTTTAATTCGGTCGCGGCATCGGCGCCGTTAACCTTTATGTTCCAGAATGCGAGATTAAAGTCTTGTACAAGTTTCCTGAGATGGCTCAAATCCTTCACGTTCTTAAATTCCGGATTCAGGTTCGCCACGAGGTTAATTGGAGTGCCTGCCGGGATTGGTCCAATGTAAAGCCACTTGCCTCGTACTCCCGGTTTCTCCTGGCACAAGGGTTTCAGCAGATCAGGGAGGAAAGCTTCGCCAATCGTGACATAGCATTCCTGACTCGTCCTCCAGATCGTGCCCTCGCGCTTCTCAGGCCACAGTAGCTTCTCCGCGGCGTCGTTAAATGCTTCCATGCGGCCAGCAACTGAGGGCTCGCCAGTGAATTTGCCCAGCGCGTTGTTGTGGAGAAACGGTGCCGAAGACCAGATGCTGATCAGCGAGGCCGGGCGATAGTAACCCACTCCGCCATCGGGCGCGTTGAACTCAAACTCATAAGGTGTTCCTTTGTTGCATTCAATGACGCCGACAGGCTTCAAGTCCTTGTAAGTCTCAGAAGAAAAATTATCCCAGACATGCCCTCTCACGGCATTGGTCCCAAGGGCCCGAGCCGAGTTCGTCTTGATATCCGTGACCGGGTAACGCACTTCATTCGACAGGAAGTTATTGTCCCTGAAGTCCGGTTTGAGAACTTCCCGGCGAAACCATTCCTTTTCATCCAAAGCGCTGCCTTGCGGCGGCTGTTTGCTCGAATGACAACTGGCGCAGCTCTCTGCAAACACAATCTTACCGCGGTTCATCACGCTCTCATCCTTTGTGATGTAGTCGGCACCGCCGGGCGCGTCCTCTAGATGCATGGGACCCATTCGCCTAAAGAATTGCTTGATATTCTCCAGCCGTTCCTGGGTTGCCATCCAGTAAACTGAGTTCTGCTGCGCTTTGGCGACGCTGAATGGCTTCTGAAAAGTGAGTGGCACGAGACTCTGCGGTTTTAGACCAATGAGAGGATCCTGCACGCTCACCCACTGCTGGGAAAACATCCCTATGTTGACATAGACCCGAATCGTCGCGCCGAATGCGCCTACGGAATCAGCTCCGTCCTTCAAAACATGTGGGACTTTCCTTGTTTCGCCACCTGCAATCTTGGTGATCTGGCCTTCGTAAGGCGTATTCACTCCACCGCCGGTGATCTTTTCTTC
>WNGL01006983.1_pt1 | contig 30785 bp, 20 predicted proteins | sample 5400591 | NCBI WGS metagenome assembly WNGL01 (sample SAMN13153377, study PRJNA577476) | soil metagenome | isolation source: 80 cm soil or saprolite under Garry oak tree replicate 1 | place: USA:California | collected 2016-06-15 | reverse complement strand
CTCGATGCCCGCGGGATCAAACGCGCTTCCGGTGGAGGAAGCTGAATAGACTATATTGAAGATGCAGAATAACTCCTGGCGCTTTGGCATTTTGCTGACTGCAATTCTGCTGGGCGGAATCGGCGTAAACGCCTGGGAGTATTTCGACGAAGCGCATGTCAACCGCAAGGCCTTTAAAGATTTTCCGCAACAGATTGGTGCCTGGCGGCAGTTCGGCGGCGATGAGCGCTTTGATGTAGCCACGGAAACAGTGCTGCGGGCGGACGACTACGTTTTGCGAAACTACCAGACGAGCGATGGGCGGGTGGCGTCCTTCTATGTTGGATATTATGCAACGCAGCGAAATGGCGCGACCTACCATAGTCCGTTGAACTGTTTGCCTGGAGCGGGTTGGACCATGACCGATCCGGCAAGAATAACTATCAAGCCGAAAGACGGCAGGGCCGCGTTTGAGGCCAACCGCTATTTGATTCAGAACGGCAACCAAAGACAGTTGTTGGTTTACTGGTACCAGGGCCGCGGTCGCGCGGTTGCCAGCGAGTATTGGGGCAAGATCTACACCGTGTGGGACAGTTTGCGCCGGCGACGATCGGACGGGGCAATGGTGCGCCTGACCGTACCGGTCGGCAAATCGGAATCGGCGGCGCTCGAGGCAGCGGCGGATTTCGCCGCAAATCTCTCGCCGGTGCTTCCCGGTTTCATTCCCGACTAAAATGAGTACAGCGGGGTGTTCATGGGTGCGAAAGAAACCGGAGAACCCGCACGGTTCCGGGAAGAGAGAAGGAATTCAGCTTATCCTAAGTATGTCTTGCTCTTACGGTGTCACAAGGCGGTGCCCGCCGTGGATGACCAAAAGGGAATTAGGACGCGCGCATCGAACTGAGCCACAGACTTGGCCAGGAATCAAATTGCGGGAGTCAAATTAGAATGAATCGCATCGAGTGCCGAGGTTATCTTTATCCTACCCTGCTCATGCTTTCGCTGGCAGCGCTGCTGTCCCTGAGTGCTTGTACCAGTCCAGAGAAAGCCAAGGCCGAGCATGTTAGTCGGGGCGAAGCCTTCCTGAAAGCCGAAAAGTTTCAGGAAGCCTCGATTGAATTCCGCAACGCAATTCAGATTGACGACAAGTTTGCGCCCGCGCATTGGGGTCTCGCGCGAGCCTACGAGGGTCTGCAGCGTCCCCAGGAAGCATTTGAAGAACTGCGCCGCGCTGTCGAGCTGGATCCGAACAATCTGGACGCAAAAGTAAGGCTGGGCAACTATGACGTGCAGATTGCCCCACGGTTCCCGGAAGCCCTGAACGAAGCTGAGCGGCTCGCCAAAGAGATTCTGCAGAAGGATCCCAATCATATTGAAGGTCACATCTTGATGGGCAGCGTCCTGTTCGCGCAGAACCAGCGAGACAAAGCCTTCGGCGAATTGAATCACGCCGTCGAGTTGGATCCTAAACGGGTTGAATCGCATCTGGCGCTCGCGCGTTTCTATGTTGCCTCCAATGATCAGGCCAAAGCCGAAGAAACGTTCAAGCGCGCAATCTCGCTGAACAACTCTTCGGCGCTAGCCTATACGGAATATGGAAAGTTCCTGGTCCAGGCGAATCGTTCCAACGACGCCGAGATGGAGTTGAAGAAGGCGGTCGAGGTTGAGCCGAGCAATCGCAACTCGCGTTGGGTCCTGGCCAGCTACTATCTGGTCAGCAAGCAAATCGACAAAGCCGAGGAAGTCTACAAAGCGCTTGCCGAACTCGACAAAGATAAGGCCGAAGGCCGCGCCGTGCTAGCCGACTTTTATTCGGCTGTAAATAAGCTTGACGAGGCAATCAAGATCTATCAGGAGATTCTCGCCAAGTCGCCGGACTTCACGCAGGGTCGCTATCGTTTGGGCGAGATCATGCTCATGCGTGGCGACACTAAGGGCGCCACGGCCCAAGTTGACGAACTCCTGAAGAAAGATAAAAACGATCGGCAGGCCCTCTTACTCCGCGCCCGCTTGCGCGCCCAGAGCGGGCAAACCAACGACCTCAAGGCGGCAATCGAAGATCTGAAGGAAGTTCTGAAACAGGAACCAAACTCGCGCCCTGCACTCTACTTTCTGGCGCAGGCGAATTTCAGCCTGGGCTTGGTTGATCAGGCCCGAGCTTTTGCGGGAGATTTGGAAAGAAATTATCCTGATTATTTGCCGGCGAAATTGATCCAGGTGCTGATCAGTTTGGCTGCGAGTGACCCGAAGACCGCTTTGCGACTTTCTTCGGACCTGCTAGATCGCTTGGGCAAGTCCGGGCCCGATCGCGAGACGTCGCCACAGCTGCTGAGCGGCCTTAAGGCCAAAGCGCACATGGCTCGCGGCACTGCCGAGATACAACTCGGAGATGTGAAGGCAGCGCGCCAGGATTTCACGGAAGCGAGTGTTATCGCGCCGAATGACACGGACGCGTACGTGAGCCTCGCGGTTGTGTCACTGGTGGAGAACAAGCCCGATGAGGCCATCGCTTCTTATGAGAAAGCATTGTCTATCGATCCGGTGAATTTCAACGCGCTCAGCGGCCTTACAGACCTGTATGTCAAACGTAAGCAGTTAGACAAAGCGTTCGCCCGCATCGATCAGGTTCTCAGCGCGAATCCGAACAATGCTTCACTGCATTTTCTTAAGGCGCAGATCTATGGGTTTGACCAGAACGCGAAGGGCGCCGAGGCGGAGTTGAGTAAAACGCTGGAACTCGATCCGAACTACGTGGCGGCCCGTTCGTCACTTGGCGCGTTGTTCGTGAATACCAAGCAGGAAGAGCGCGCGATTGGCGAGTATCGCAAGATCCTCGAGGCCCGACCTGATAACGCGACTGCCTATACTTTGATCGGAATGCTCGAAGACGCGCGGAAGAATTATGACGCCGCGGCCGAGAATTATCGCAAAGCATTACAGGCGGATCAGAATGCCGCGATCGCAGCGAACAATCTCGCATGGCTCTACGCGGTCCAGGGAAAGGGCAACCTCGACGAAGCAGCCCGTTTGGCCCAGAGCGTGGTCCAGAAGAATCCAAACACAGCCGGTTTCGTGGACACTCTCGGTTGGGTCTATTACAAGAAGGGATTGTACGCCGCCGCCGTCGAACAACTGCAGAAGGCAGTCTCGCTGGACGAAGCGGCAGCGAAGAAGAGCAACGCGAGCCCGAGCCCAACCTTTCATTACCATCTTGGCGCGGCCCTCGCGGCTAAGGGGGACAAGGCAGCCGCTAAACGTGAAATCGAGCAGGCTTTGCGCCTGGCTGAGAAGGTGCCATTTGCGGACGCAGACGACGCGCGCAAGGTTTTGGCAACGCTTTAAAATTTGGAGGGGCCGGACCAGGTGTCCGCTTCTACCAAAGTAGATGATAGGAGTGCTGTATGAGTGTTGAGTTTCGACAACGAGCTGCGGGCGAATACGTAAAGACCGCCTGGAAGCGCAAGTGGTTGATCATCCTTCCCGCCATCGCAGTGGCAAGCGCCGTCGCCTGGGTGGTCTATCGGCTGCCCGACGTATACGAGTCATCGACACTGATCGTGGTTAAGCCTTCTACCCTGCCCACTGGCGTCGTGCCGCAATTGTCTGACGACAATCTGACGCGCCAGCTAACCAGCATTGCACAGGTGGTAACCAGCCGCAGCTCGCTCGAGCCACTGCTCGTCAAGTACGACCTCTATCGAGTCGAGCGCCAGCGCGGTGAGCCGATGGAGTCGACGATTGACATGATGCGCAACAGCATCAAAGTTGAGGTCAACACCAGTCGTAACGATATTACGAACGGATTCAACATAACTTTTCACGGCCGCGACCCGAAATCGACGCAGGCAATAGCCGCCGAGTTGGCGAGCAAGTACATCGACGAACAAACAAAAGCCCAAACCAGCGCCGGCGCCTCGGCAAAACAATTCATCGATACGCAGGTCAAGCAGGTGGCGGAAGAACTCAAAGCGATTGACGACAGGCGTCTGGAGTTCACGAAAACAAACATCGGCAATCTACCGTCTGAAGGCACGTCGCTCCTGGGACAGTTGAACGGTTTGCGCGAGCAGCAGAAGGCTTATATTTCCGAAGTGGGTCGCCTTCAGGATACGCGCTCAGCCCTCTCCACGAACTTGACGTTGCTGAAAAAGCAAACGCAGCAGTTGATCGAAGACCTGTCAAAGAACATTACTGATCCAAAGACCACCATGGCTTGGGCTCAACTCGCCGCGCGCAAGGCAGATCTCGAAGCTCAGGTGTTGCGTTTGAAGCAGGAATATCGCGAGAAACATCCGGACGTAATCGCAAAACAGAAGGAACTGGACTCCGTCAAGCAATCAATGGACGAGATGGTGAGCGAGTGGAAAGAGAAGATCAAAGAGGAAAAAGAGAAATTGCAAAACCGGCCGGACCTGGCGGCGGCCAACGTCGAAAATGAACTCAAGAGGGTGGAGGGTGAGATCAAACGCGAGCAGACACAGCTCGAGAACAATGACAAACAGATCGCCGAAATCATGAAGCGAATTAATAACGTGCCGGGCGCGGAGGTGGCGTTGGGCGCGCTCGATCGCGAATATCAAACGAAGAAGGCGAATTACGATTCGCTGCTGGCACAGCAGCAAAAAATATCCCTCAGCGCCGAGGCGACCAGCCAGCAGCAGGGCGAAGGGATCCAGGTGATCGATCCTGCCAATCTGCCGGCGCGCCCGGTTGCGCCCAAGCGCTTGATGCTTTCCGGTCTCGGTCTGGGGCTTGGTCTGGGACTTGGAATCCTGCTGGCCGGCATTTTTGAGATACGCCCAAAGAAGCGCGCGCGCGTCCGCTGCGGCGCAGGCTCTTGCTGGTGGCGGGAATCCTGCTGACAGTCATTAGCATTCCGGGGCTCGCGTTGATTCTGAAGGCCACTCATTTGTTCGAGCGCTTTGTTACTTAAAGGAAGCACTTGGCTGGTTTTGCCCCCAAAGCCCAGTCACTTCCGAACTTGGAGGTTCAAGCAGTGTACGCAGAATTCTATGGGTTACGAGAGTTGCCATTCGCGCTGACGCCCGATCCGCGCTTCATTTATTTCACGCCGTCGCACACGGAAGTGATGGCTAACCTGCACTACGGCATCGAGAGCGGAAAAGGCCTGATCGTCGTGACGGGCGAGGTCGGCACCGGCAAGACCACCATCCTCCGCTGGATGATGCAGCGGCTGGATCGCACGGTGCTGGTTGCCTACATCTTTAACCCGCGACTGTCAGTCGCAGAGTTCTACCAGCATGTAGCCACTCTGCTCGACGTGCAGAAGTGGGAAACGAAGTCGGAATTGTTGATCGAGTTGGGTAAAGCTTTGGAATCGCGACACTCGCGCGGACTGCGGACTGTGCTGATCGTCGACGAGGCGCAGGGTCTGTCCACGCACGTGCTGGAAGAGATTCGACTGCTGTCGAACTTTGAGTCTGATACGGCCAAGCAGTTGCAGATTGTTTTAACCGGACAGCCAGAGTTGCGCGAAATCCTCAACCGCGCCGAGTTGCGACAACTCAAACAGCGCGTGGCCTTGCGTTGCGTGATTAGGCCATTGCCCAACGTCGAAGAGACAGAGCGTTATATCACTTCAAGGCTTTTGGTTGCCGGAGCGGAGCGCACGGACGTCTTTTCTCCCGGAGCGATCGACTACGTCTTTCGCTGTTCCGAGGGCATTCCGCGCAATGTTAACAACCTGTGCGATAACGCCCTGCTATCCGGCTATGCCGCAGGCGAAACGACAATCAGCCGGGCCACCATTGAAGAAGTTGCAGAGACCTTCGACATGCTGCCACGTGCGGATCGAGGCATGCAGCCCGGCGAAGAACGCGAAGGGCCGGCTCGCATCTTTTCATCGGCTGGTCGCGCGGAATTGTGGGCCGCCGGAACAAACGCGCCCGAAGCAGAGGCTGAAACTGTTTCGACGCTACCGCTCGAGGGGAGCTAGCACAACAGCCGACTGCCCTGCAACCGATGCTCCCACATTTCGGATCGTCGGCGGAGTTTTTCGGAAGGAGATCTGATGGGTAGAGTTTACGATGCATTGAAACGGGCCGCCGCCCAGAGGGGCGACGACGAACAGAGAAAACCTGCTAATTCAAAGCGCCGCAGTGGCAGCACCGGCAGCGTTCTGCTTCCGGTTGCAAGAGAGATTGAAGAGCAGCTAATCAGCGGGTCTTCGATCCTTGCGCCACTAAGTGCGGGGCACAGTTCAGCGTCCACTGCGCACACTGCGAATGCGCCCGACGGGTTGGCACTCCCCGACGGAATCGCTTCGCGTGCTGCTGGGGCAACTTTGGACGCTGCCGGCGCGGCGCGCGCTGCGGAATTCATGTCTTATGATGTTTCCGCGGCGCGCGTCGAGCCTCACCTCGTCGCGATCACGCAGCCACGCTCCGCTTACTGCGAACAGTTTCGCTCGTTGCGCACACGTGTACTTCAAGCCGGTGAGCACCAGCAGATGCGAGCGTTCGTCATCACCAGTTCGGGCATCGGCGAAGGCAAAACCCTGACTGCCTTGAACCTCGCCTGGTTGCTCGCTCAGACTGAAGGAGTGCGGGCCCTGATCATCGATAGCGATCTGCGCCAGCCCTGTGCCACCGACTATCTGGGCATCGATCTGTCGGTCGGACTCTCCGACGTGCTGGGCGGCGATCTTGCGTTCGAAGACGCGATCGTTCGTCTCCAACCCGCGGGCCTCTATCTCATGCCCGGAGGAAGAGCGCGGGACGATGTTGCCGAGTTGCTTTCTGGTCCGACTTACGGCCGTGTGCTTAAGGAAGCCCGTAGACTTTTTGATTACGTTATTATTGATGCTCCGCCGCTTGGCATCTTCACGGACGCGAATGTCCTGATTGACCGGGCGGATGGAGCCCTGCTTGTGGTGCGCTCCGGCAAGACTCGCTATGCAGCAATAGACCGGCTCCTGGACCACCTTCCGCGTGAACGAATGCTCGGGGTGGTTTTAAATCGCGTGGACGAAGAATTTGACCCGAACGCGTATTACTATCAGCATCGTTACTACAACCGCGACCGAGCATTGGTCGAGGACGGATCGAAAAAGGCCTTGAAGGATAGAAAAGAGGAGGTCGCCGTAGTTAGTTGAGATCTTCCCGCTTTAATAAGCGTACCGGAGTGCTACTTCTCGCTGAAGCAACAGTAATGTTCGGCGCGATAGTGGGAGCTGTGTATCTCAGACTGGGATCCGGCGGGGCTCAGGACGAGCTGATCCTGCGGCAGGGCTACTTGAAAGCGGGACTGGCCACTGCTTTCTGCCTCACTGCTTTTTATTTTTATGACCTCTACGATTTTCTAGTTATGCACGATCGTCGCGAGCTGGTGCTACGGCTCGTGCAGGCGCTTGGTCTTGCCTGGGTGGCGCTGGCGATTATGTTCTACGCTTTTCCGTATCTAATGCTGGGACGGGGCATTTCGTTGATTGCTCTGCCGCTGGCATTGGGTCTGATGGTTGCTTGGCGGGTTTCGATCCACTGGTTCCTGGGCCACCCGCAGATCGGAGAACGCATCCTGGTTATCGGCGCGGGCGCGAATGCGGTCGAAGTAGCGCGCGAGGTTCTCGATCGACCCGACGCGGGTTATCGTATCGTCGGCTTTGTCGATGTCCAGCCAGAGCTTGTCGGCCAAAGCTTGTTGAATCCACGAGTGATTGGCGTGACTGACGATCTTGATGCGATCGTCAAGCGCGAGGACGTCGATCGAATTGTGGTGGCCATGGGCGAGCGAAGAGGACAGTTTCCTACCGACAAACTGCTGCATCTCAGCCTGGCGGGCGGCGTCTCGATCGAAGAGGGCGCATCATTCTACGAGCGGCTGACGGGTCGAGTATCTCTGGACATGATCCGTCCCTCGTGGCTGATCTTTTCCGGCCGCGGCCGACAGGCTCGCATCGCTGGTTTGTTTCGTAACGGAATGCATCGCTTTGTCGCCCTGATCGGGGCGATTCTTTCGCTGCCGATTGCGGCCCTGACGGCGATTCTGATCAAGCTCGATTCGCCCGGGCCGGTGCTTTATAAACAGGAACGAGTCGGCAGAAATGGTCGGCCTTTCGTGCTTATGAAGTTTCGCTCGATGGTCGTTGATGCGGAGAAGGAAGGCCCGGTTTGGGCAACCAGCGGCGATGACCGAGCGACGCGCGTCGGGCGCGTCATTCGCAAGATACGAGTCGACGAGATTCCCCAGTTCTGGAACATCCTGCGCGGTGAGATGAGCTTCGTTGGACCGCGTCCGGAGCGCCAGCACTTCGTAGCCCAACTGGCGCAAGAGATTCCTTACTACGAACAACGTCACTTGATCGCTCCGGGGTTGACAGGTTGGGCTCAGATCAAATACCCGTATGGGGCTTCAATCGAGGACGCGCGGCAAAAGCTGCAGTACGATCTCTACTACATCAAGAACCAGAGTTTGATTCTCGATGCGATCATTCTGTTTGAAACGATCAAGATTATTCTTTTCGGTCGCGGCGCTCATTAATGCCGCGGCGGGCCAGTTTCTGGAGGTTTGAAAATGAGTTCAGTAAACAAGATTAAGATGCTCGCCTTAATGACGGCGGTTACCCTGGCTTCGGTCGCGGGTTTGCCGCGCGTTGTCTCAGGTCAGGATCCGCAAGACTCGCCCGCCAAAGGCGGCGGTCAGGATCCCGCCTCGAAAAAAAGGCCGCGCACCGCCGAGAATCCGGCAACGCCCCAAGCAACTGTGGAGCCTGGCCAGGCTAAGCCGACTCCGTCTGATGCCTCGCAGGATACGCAGGCAAATCGGCAGGAGCAGGTCTCGGAAGACGCAGCCATCGTTCAGACCTACAACAACTTCTTCAACACTTACCGGCTTGGCCCGGAGGATGTGATCTCGGTGACAGTGTTTGGTCAGGATCGATACTCGCGATCCGGCATTATCATTCCGCCCAGCGGCCGAATTTCACTGGCGTTGATTCCCGGTGGACTTTTCGTGAACGGCAAGACCACCGAAGACGTAGAGCAACTGATCAAGAAGCGCTACGACGAATACATCATCGATCCACAGGTAACCGTCTCGCTCGACAAAGCATCGTCCTACCGCTACAGCATCATCGGCGATATTGCGCAACCGGGAATCAAACTGATGAGTCGTCGTCTGACCGTCACCGAAGCGATTGCCGAAGCCGGCGGTGTGCTACCGACGGGAAGCAAGAGCAAAGTCGTAGTCCTGCGCAAACAAGCAAACGGTATCCTGGCTCCTATTCCGGTGGATGTGTCCGCCATCTACAAAGGCCGAGCACCGGATTCCACTTATCTGTTTCCCGGCGATCAGATAGTGGTGCCGGGTAACAAGCTTAAGACCTTCCAAAAGATCATGTCTATGGTTCAGGTAATCGGTTTTGCGCGCATCTTTACCGGCCTATAGGCAGGAGGCAGGAGGCAGGATTAGGCTTACCCTCCTCCTGTGATACCCAGAAATTATGCAATCGATTCCACAACAGGATAAGAAGGAGCATAAGAAGAATCGATCGGCCTCCTGCCGCCTGCTTCCTGCCGTCTGCCTCCTGCTTTCTGCCGTCTGCCTTCTGCTTGCCTTCACCTTTCACGCCTCTGCGGCGACTAGTGGTTGGACTCGGCAGTCGTCAGGCACCATGGCCTGGTTGCACTCAGTTTTTTTCCTGAACCAGAACAAAGGGTGGGCGGTGGGAAGCAAAGGCGTGTTTCTCACGACCGTCGATGGCGGAAAGACCTGGCAGCTCAAGACGAGACCGACCGAAGATGCTTTGCGCGATGTCTATTTCGCTGACGATCAGAATGGCTGGCTCGTGTGCGAGACGAATGTCTACGAACTAAAGGCGAAAGACGAGCCACTCGCGTACTTGATGAACACCAGCGATGGTGGTTCAACTTGGAAACGAGTAAACATTCCCGACGCCGACGTAAACACTCGCTTGGTGCGGGCTGTTTTTACTCACGGCGGGCGTGGCTGGGTTTTCGGAGAAGGTGGCGCGCTTTTCGCGACGCGTGATGCGGGCGAGACCTGGGTCCGTTTGCGAATTCCCACAAGACATCTCTTGTTAGGGGGTACCTTCATCGATGAAGACCGCGGCTGGTTGGTTGGCGCAGGCGCCACGATTCTCGAGACCTCTGACGGAGGCGAAACATGGCATCTGTCGAGATTGACTGATGCCGAAGGCGTTCGCTTCACGGCCACATCCTTCGTTGACAATCGTCTGGGCTGGGCCGTTGGTAGTGGGGGCAAGATTCTTCGAACCGTTAATGGCGGCCGCACGTGGGCGGCACAAACCTCCGGCGTGGCAGTCGACTTGCTCGACGTAAAGTTCCTCAGCGCACTCGAAGGCTGGGCGGTCGGAAACGAGGGAACGGTGATTCACACGTCTGATGGAGGTTTGCAGTGGACCATCGAGGCGGGTAGTACGAGGCACCCGTTGGAGCGAGTCTTCTTCACGGATCGCGAACACGGGTGGGCCGTAGGTTTCGGCGGCACAATCGTCGCTTACACGCGAACCGACGCCAGCTCAAGACAGTGAGCGCCGACTTAATTCAGCTGGTCAAAGCCTTATAGTCTTACACGGGATTTCCAGTCGCCTCAATCCTCAAAAAGAAGGTCGATCCCTGGCTGCGGAATGGTTGTGCCTCATGGCCTTTCCCGTTAATAGGACGCCGGGGCGCGCCTCTTGGTGCGGCCCTTTTGCGGTCTCTCTTAATCAATTTTTACTTCGGTCAGCTTCGTCACGTGTACCGTATCGCCTGCGAGCGTGCCCTCGACGGCTACCATCAAGCCGGTCTTGGTTTCGGTGTCTTTCAATAAGCCTTCCGCGCTCTCATTGCCGGCCTTGTCGAGCTTGTAAAGCTTTCCTTCAGAAAAGACGGCGTAGCCGCTGCCCTCGCAGTTCGGCATCAGTGCGCACGAGGTCGAGTGTTTCTTCACTCGGTCACCAAAATCAGCGTCTTTCACGTGAGCGTTCGCGCACGCGTTGTCGATCAAGTAACCGCTAATCTTGATGGACTTGTCTCCTTGTGCGTAAAGCACAAAAGCAACAGTCAGGATTATTCCAAAGGCAAAAATTTTTCGAGTCATGTTCACTTACTCTCCTTTGTCCTATGGTTTGTCAGAACCGCCTGCGGTAGCGGGCGGTTGGACCTACGGCTGCTACACGAGGCGACGCCGATTCAACCGCCCGCTACCGCAGGCGGTTCTGACTCTGGCTCATATTTTCGTTCTGGTCGCAAGTGCGGAAATAATATCACGTCGCGAATCGATTGTCTGTTTGTGAGCAGCATGACAAAACGATCGATGCCGATGCCGATCCCTGCTGCCGGTGGCATGCCATACGACAGCGCGCGAATGTAGTCTTCGTCCATCACCATCGCCTCTTCATCGCCGCGCTCGCGCTGTTGTGTCTGCTCCATGAAGCGCTCATACTGCTCCGCCGGATCGTTTAATTCAGAGAAACCATTCGCGCATTCCATGCCGGCGATGAAGAGTTCGAAACGCTCGGCGACAGTAGAATCAACAGGGGATGCCTTCGAGAGTGGTGAGATGACTTTGGGAAAGTCGGTAATAAACGTCGGCTGGATCAGTTTGAATTCTACATGCTGATCGAACAACTCCACTAGATTTTCTTCGGCAGTTTCTTGAGAGCCATATTTCTGCACGGCTTCTCTCATGCTTAGTCGCTCGAACGGTCGCGAGAAATCGACGCTGTGTTCGCCGAACTTTACCTGCGTGTGGCCAAGCACCTTGAACACGACGGCACGGATCATCTCTTCGCAGAAATCCATCATCGCGTTTACGTCCGCGTAGGCCCAGTAGAACTCCAGCATCGTGAACTCGGGATTATGTTGTCGATCGATGCCTTCGTTGCGGAAGTTGCGGTTCAGCTCGTAAACCTTTTCAAAGCCGCCTACGAGCAGTCGCTTCAAATAAAGCTCAGGCGCGATGCGCGCATACAAATCAATATCGAGCGCGTTGTGATGCGTCTTGAATGGTCGTGCCGCTGCGCCTGTCGCCAGCGGCGTCAGCATCGGTGTCTCGACTTCGATGTAGCCGTGATCTTCGAGAATACGCCGCAGCTCGCGAACGATGGCCGACCGGCGCTCGAATACTTCACGCGGGTTCAGATCTCCCCCTTCGCGTTCTTCGAGCTTCAAACTACCGGCGATTAAATCCGCGTAGCGCTGGCGCTGGCGAATCTCCGGATCGTGGATGCCGTGCATCTTGTCGGGCAAGGGCACCAGCGCCTTGGCCAGAAACTGCAACTGCTGCACGTGAATCGAAAGTTCGCCGGTTTTCGTGACGAACAGATAACCCTCGACGCCGATGAAGTCGCCGTGATCGAGCAGGCCGAATAACTCCCAGCCTTTGCCCTCATCTTCAATCACTGCGCGGGTGTCGTTGTTTACAGCCTTGACGTCCGTCCTGCGCACATAAACCTGCAAGCGCGACACCCCGTCCGAGAGATGCACGAACGCGGCCTTGCCCATCACGCGCGGCGGAGAGGCGATGCGTCCCGCGAGACGAACCGTGAACTTATTCAACTGCTGGTTTGCCAGCTCGATCTCTTCAGCAATGGGACGGCCGCCTTCCGCGGCCTTAGGCTCAAACTCCCGAAACTTTTCGAAGACTGACGTGATCGTGTCCTCGCGCCCCGATTCTGCGATCTGGCTGCGCGCGAATTTGTTCGGATAGACGTTGCCGACCAACCCGCGCAGAGCCTCCAGGTGCTCGCGCCGCGCGCGCGTCTGATCGTTTTCTTCGATGAATGGTATGGACAACTTTTTCTCCGCCAGATAAAACGCGAATTATAGAGAGCGATGCGTGCCGAGAGCAAATTTCTTTCGCCGTAGTAGCCGCTTGACCGACGTGCTAGATTCTTCGGCGAGATGATTGGCAAGATTTTTTCTCGCGCGGAACTGATCTCAGAACGTGAACGTTTGCACGCGGCAGGGAAGCATTTGGTCTTCACCAATGGCGTGTTTGACCTTTTGCACGTCGGCCATGTGCGTTACCTTGCGCAGGCGCGAGCGCTGGGCGATGCCCTGGTCGTAGCCATCAACAGCGATCGCACCGTGCGCAAGCTGAAGGGTGATGGTCGGCCAATAATAGATGAAGACGAGCGCGCGGAAATTCTGGCGGCATTGCGGCAGGTGACTTACGTCGTCATCTTTGACGACGTTTCACCACGTGAGTTGATTGCCGCGCTTTTGCCCGACGTGCTGGTGAAGGGCGGCGACTACGGGCTCGATGAGATTCACGGACGCGAGGAGGTTGAGGCCGCCGGTGGAAAGGTTGTTTCGCTGCCATTCATTGAAGGCGCGTCGACCACGGCAATCATTGAAAGAATGAAGCAATGCAGTTGAGCCGCGCGATGAAACCTGCCTAACGTCGGGACTATAGGCTACAAAGTCCCTACGTCGACCTGCCAACAACTGAGCTGCCAGTCGTGCGCTTCAACCGCCACCGCGCCGGCATAACCCGGGCCAACCTCGATTGTCTGCAGCGACCAACGGGCCGCTTCATCTTCATCCCAACGCGTCCGCAAGAGTGCCGCCGGTTCAGCCGGAGCCAGCGTCACGTCAAATTGATCCAGCGCGAGCGACAGACCAACACCCTTGGCTTTGATGAAAGCTTCTTTGCGTGTCCAGCAACTAAAAAATGCCTCATGCCGCGCGTGCGGTGGAAGCTGATCCAGACACTCGACTTCAGTGGCCGAGAAGAATCGCCGCGCGATGTCGTCACCCGTAAACTCCGGCCGAATGTGTTCGAGGTCAACGCCGACATCCCCGACCGAGGTGAAGGCATAGAGGGCGAGTCCACCCGAATGCGCCAAGTTGAATTTCAGTTGCGGGTCCTGACTGGTTGCAGATGCGATTTGCGGCTTGCCGTGTGATTCATAACTAAACTGAATTTCCGCGGGAGCGATTTCCAGATAGCGAGAGAGGATTGTCCTTAGACATCCGTGCGCCACGATAAAATGCTGACGATCAATTTCGAAATGAAAACGGTCCGCCCTGACTTGCTCGTCCGGCGAAAGAAGTTGACGAAGCCGCTCGACGATCGCCAGCGGTGGATTCAGCGAGGCGCGCCAGACGTGGACGTCTCTGGTTCCCAGCACAGGCCGGACGGGCGGCGAAGACCATGATCGTGATGAGTTACTGGAATGGTCTAATGACTGGAGCACAGTCATGATTTCCCTATGCAAAACAAGATCGCAAATACGCGGCTTGCAGCCGTTACCGCTTGGCTGACTGTATGGCTGCGCACACCGAAACGGCGCTCAGTTCTGTTGTTTCTCAGCCTCCTCCATCTTCTTTCTCAGGCTGAGCGGCCTCATGTCGGTCCAGACTTCTTTGATATAGGCCAGGCATTCCGCCTTCGGTCCGCGCTTGCCCACGTCGTTCCAGCCCAGAGGGTTTTCACGATCCGCGGGCCAGATCGAGTATTGCTCCTCGTGATTAACGACTACCTTATAAACCGTAGTGTCTTCGCGCTCGTCTTGAACCATAATTGTCTCCTCCTGGATCAGCACAGCTTCTCAGTTTACGCCGGCTTTGAGCCCACTCGGTCGCATCGGATTCGATTGTTGGTCTGCCAGAGCTTGGGAAATGGCGATTTGCCCTTGTTTTTCAGGTATTTCGGGCGTTTTGCACATTTTCTTTAGTTGTCATACTTCGCGCTGCCTTCTCAAACCGGGGACAACGCCCGTTATAGTTGCAAATTATTCGCGTATAGTTGCAAATTATTCGCGCGAGAATCAACTATTTTCTCTTCTAAGATCGCGGTTGGCTAGGGCTGACTTGCGTGGATTTCCGTTAGTAACTAACATCGGCGCGAGCACGGGAAGCGCCGGCCAAATACAATATGCGACCGATGCCACTCTGCGCGAATGACCATAAGTTGAGCAACAAAGAATACGTCCGATTGTTCGGCATGCACTGCAAATGTAAGCGATGGGTGTCCCTGGGTATTTTGCCTTGCAGATAGCTCAACTCTACGAAGCATACCGTCTTGCCGGGAAAATCATCGGGCTGTCGCAACCGCCAAGAAATGGACCCTTAGCAGAGTAGACAAGACCGCCGGCGAGTTTTAGGAATTACGATGCGAAAACATACAATCGCGATCGCGGCCACGTTCACGGGCACACCCGTCGAAGAGTCGCTACTCTTTTGGCTGCAAGAACTCGGTATCGAGTCCGCGATAGAGTTTGCCCCCTACAATCAGGTATTCCAGCAGTTGCTCGACCCCTCAAGCCTTCTTTCGAATAACCGGAACGGGATTAATGTGATACTCGTGCGATTCGAAGACTGGATGAAGCGTGAGGATGACACAGTAGAGCCAGCGTCTTCTTTGAACGCGTATGAAACTATTAGACGAAACGTCCATGACTTTGCGATCACCTTAAAGTCAGCTTCAGAACGTTCTCCAACGCCTCACTTGGTGTGCCTCTGCCCGCCTTCGGCGATCACTATTGCTGACCCAAAACTTGCCGCGTCTTTCAGACAGATGGAAGAACTTCTGACAAGCGAGCTGGCTGAGTGGAGCGGAGTTTACGTGGTAACAACCGGAGAAATAGCCGCTGCTTACCCTGTGTCGTCATATGAAGATTTCTATGCAAACAAACTCGCTCACGTTCCATACACATTGGTATTCTTCACCTCTCTAGGGACCATCATTGCGAGAAAAATGCATAGTCTCTTAAGTGCTCAGTATAAGGCTGTGGTGTTGGACTGCGATGAAACCTTGTGGAAGGGCGTTTGCGCAGAGGTGGGAGCCGAGGGCGTCGAGATCGATTCTGCCCGTAAGGCACTCCAGGACTTTATCGTTGCACGGCATAAAAGCGGGATGCTCATTTGTCTGTGCAGCAAGAACAATCAAGAGGATGTCGTCAAAGTATTTGAGCTCCACCCGGAGATGCCTCTGAGATGGGAATATATTGTGTCTTCACGGATCAACTGGAGACCAAAGTCAGAAAATATCACGTCCCTGGCAGAGGCGCTTGGTCTGGGTCTGGATAGCTTTATCTTCATCGACGATGATCCGGTCGCTTGCGCTGAAGTCCAGGCCAACTGCCCCCAAGTGTTGACGCTTCAGCTTCGGCGCGAACTTTCTCATCTGCGCAGGTTCCTCGATCACATCTGGGCTTTTGATTGCCTTAAGGTTACGAGCGAAGACCTGAAGCGGACCGCCTTCTACCAGCAAAATCGAGAGCGCGAGCGTTTCCGAAACGAGTCGGTGAGTTTCGAGAGTTTTCTGGCCAGCCTTGAATTGAATATTCAGATCTCGGAGATGAGCTCGTCACAGCTCGCCAGAGTTTCACAGCTTACGCAGCGAACCAATCAGTTCAATTTCAACGCGATTAGGCGTTTCGCAGGTGACATTCAAGCGCTCTGTCAATCGGAGCAACGAGAGTGCCTGGTGGTTGAGGTCAGTGATCGGTTTGGTGATTACGGTTTGGTCGGCGCGATCATTTATGAGTCTGGAGCCAACGCGATCAAGGTGGATACGTTCTTGCTGAGTTGCCGTGCACTGGGCCGACGGGTAGAGCATCAGATGCTCGCGAAGCTTGGGAAGATCGCTTTAGAACGTGGGCTTGACCGAGTCGATATAAGCTACATTGCCAACAGTCGAAATCAACCGGCAATGGACTTTCTAAATTGTGTCGGCTCGGATTTCAAGCAATCGATCGACGGTGGGTGGCTCTTCAAGTTCCCGGCCGAGTTTGTGGCGCTCGCTCACAAGTCGCGTCCGTCGGAGACGACGCGTCCAATTAGCGCATCCAGCAAGCGATCCGAAACGCTTCTTGCTGATTCGCCTCGGACCGCCCGAAAGCGGACGAAATCTGAGTTAATGAACCGGATAGCCACCGAACTTTACGACGCCGAGCACATACTAAAGGAAATCCGTGGTCGGACACGCGCGCGACCAAAGTTGAAAACGCTCTTTAAGTCTCCTCGTACACCTGTCGAGAAACAAATAGTGGAAATCTGGCGCACTGTGCTGGGCGTAGAGCAGGTAGGTATTGACGACAATTTCTTCGAGCTGGGCGGACATTCGCTATTGCTCACCCAGGTTAATTCTCGAATCTACAAAGTTTTTCAGGTGGAGCTGCCATTGCAGATCCTTTTCGACGCCCTCACGGTTGACGAAATGGGCACAGCCATCGCGACAAAGCTTGCAGAGCAGAAAGACACGGCGGAACTCGCTATGATACTGGAAAGAGTCAACCAACTTTCGTCAGACGAAGTGGAGGCGAGGCTCAAAGCGGAAAGCGTGAAGCTCGGACCCTGAAAAGACTGCTCTTGGAAGCAAAATCAGCGTGTGCCCTCTGCGAGGTCCACCGTTCGAACAATATTGAGCCTGGCGACTCGTAATCAAGAGTTGCAAGCAAAGTCTGGGGATTATCCAAATCGGCCGAAGCGGGAATTTATGAAACTTCTGCTTACTATGAATATACCCTACACGCGCGTATCAGGCGGCGCAAACAAATCGAATCGCAGCCTGGCGGAAGAACTCGCCAGCCGGCATCACTGCGTCCGAGTTGTTGTGCCAGCGCTTACCGCATCTAGTTTGTTAACTCACGAAGAGTTCCTTGAGGAGCTGGTTGGCCAGGGCATTAGCGTGAACTCTAATGGAGGCATTGACGTCTTCAGCTTGAATGGCGTAGAGGTACATGCAGTAGTTGACCCGTCTCAACTACGTTCTCACCTCGAGGATCAAATATTCAGTTTTGAGCCAGATTGGACGCTGGTATCATCGGAAGACTCGAGCCAGAATCTGCTGGCGGCTGCTCTCGCTGCCTGCCCGTCTCGCGTAGTATACCTCGCTCACACGCCACAAATGTTTCCATTTGGGCCAGCAAGCTTATATCCCGGAAATGCAAGGACCGAGCTCGTTGGGCGAGCAATTGCAATCGTGACAATTAGCAAGTTCGTGGCCGATTACATCCGACAATGGACTGGTTTCCAGGCCTTCGTAAACCATCCGCCCCATTTCGGGTCCGGTCCATTTTCAAATTTCGGTCGTTTCGATGATGGCTATGTACTAATGATGAATGCCTCGCGCGAACGCTGCCACATATCGAATTCGCCGCGCTACCTGGCTACGGTACAACGAAAGCGGATAGGGCTGCTCTCGGTCAGTTGCCTAATGTCACTCTTCTGAATAATCGTAAGAACATTGACGATATTCTAAGCCAAAGCCGCGTCTTGCTAATGCCTTCACTTTGGATCGAAGGATTTGGCATGGCCGTAGTGGATGCCATGATTCGTGGGATTCCGGTTCTGGCAAGCAACCTTGGCGGTCTCGTTGAGGCCAAGCTAGGCACCGACTACTTGCTGCCGGTTCGTCCCATCGAGCACTTTAAAGAGCGCCTTGATGACAATGAAATTATGATCCGTGTCCCCGTAGTGCCTGACCAGGAAATCAATCCCTGGCGGGATTCGCTTCAGGGCCTACTTTCGGACCGTGCGTTATACGAAAGGCAGTCTCGAGCCGCGCGCGATGCTGCCTCAAGCTTCGTCAACAGTCTAAGCGTCGCTCCGTTAGAGGAGTTTCTGATAAATCTCGCCGCAAAACCTGGTTCTGACCACGGGCAATTAGCCAGCAAGCTTCCGGACCCGCATCTGCAAGAGGTGGATCGGGAAAAAACGGAAATGATCCAACAGATTACAAATCTCACTCCCGAGCGTCGTTCGCTTTTGATTCTGCTTTTGAAAAGAGACGCTTCACCAGATCTGCCAATACTTGCCGTCTCCCGCAACCAAGAGCTGCCTTTGTCTTTTTCTCAGCAGCGATTGTGGTTCCTCGACCAGTTAGAGCCTGGCAGTGCCAGCTATAATGTTTCGGAAGCCCTACGTCTTAAGGGTCCTCTTAACGCGACAGCGCTGGAACAGAGCGTAAACGAAATCGTACGCCGCCACGAAGCTTTGCGGACGACGTTCGCATCAGGGGAAGGCGGTCCGGTTCAGATCATCTCACAAACCCAACCGATACGGCTGACGGTGGTAGATCTGGGGAATCTGCACCAGAATGAACGTGAGGCCCAGCTGACAGCCTTAGTGACTAGAGAGGTCCAACGGCCTTTCGATCTGGTCCGAGGGCCACTCTTTCGAGCCACCTTGGTGCGACTGAACGAGCAAGAGCACATCCTTCTGCTTACGTTGCATCACGCCGTAGTTGATGAATGGTCAATAGGAATACTCTATGAGGAGATGGGGGCGCTCTATGAAGCCTTCTGCGCCGGGCAATCCTCCCCCCTTCCGGAGCTGCCGATCCAGTATCCCGATTATGCTGTATGGCAGCGCGAGTGGTTGCGCGGCGAGGTGCTGGAAGAACTGCTCGCTTATTGGAGAGAGCGACTTAGGGGCGTGTTGCCTGTGATGGAGCTGCCAGCTGATCGACCGCGACCGGCAGTACAAACGTACCGAGGCGCACGGCAATCTTTCGTGTTGTCAAAAGACTTGGCTAAAGGCCTTGCTGCATTAAGCCGGCAGGAGGGTGTGACGCTCTTCATGACGCTGCTGGCCGCCTTCCAGACGCTACTCTCGCGCTATACGAAGCAAGATGACATCATCGTGGGCACCGATGTTGCAAACCGCACTCGAATTGAGACTGAAAGGCTCATAGGGTTTTTCGTAAATATCCTTGTGATGCGTACTGATCTCTCTGGCAATCCGACATTTCGGGAGTTACTTGGGCGCGTGCGCGAAGTCGCCCTCGGAGCATATGCTCATCAAGACCTGCCCTTTGAAAAGCTGGTCGAAGAGCTGAGGCCGGAGCGAGACGTGCGTCGTAATCCGCTGGTCCAGGTATTGTTCGTTATGCAGAACGCTCCGCGACAGTCTTTGAAACTGCCTGGTCTGACCACAAGATCTTTTGAGATCAGCAGCGAAACGTCAAGATTTGATTTGGCTCTGTTCGTAACGGAAGCAGATCAAAGCTTAACCGGTAGTTGGGTCTACAGCACTGATCTCTTTGAGCGGGCGACCGTTGAGCAAATGTCAGGACATTTTGAAACCCTGCTAAGGAGCATTGTTGCGCAGCCTAATGCCAAGTTGAACACCTTGGAAATGCTTACGGAGAGTGAAAAGGCACAGGAAACAATACAAGGGAGACGACATCAGGAGGCTCAGATTGAGAAGTTAAGAAGTACCAGGCGAAAGACTGTCCTCTTTAAGCAGTAGAGCCCGGCGCAAGCCGATCTCTGCTAAGATAACTCGAACGATTTGTCCTCGCTTGGACGCTGTTCCGTTGACAACTGTCGAGCTAAAAACCTGACGTACGTGCAAATGCGTCTGCCGCAAGAAATGATGCGCCTTTACAAGAAAAAAAAGGGAACGACCCCGCCGCCGCGAGGTACGAAGCAACCCTGGTCAGCCGAGGGGAATGGAACCGCGAGCGAGTATCCTGCTGACAAGTGCATCCACGAATTATTTGAGGAGCAGGTAGAGCGCGCTCCAGATTCAGTTGCCGTTGTGTTCGAGGGTCAGCGGCTCACCTACAGTGAACTCAATCGGCGCGCGAATCGACTCGCACACTATCTGCGAAAGCTTGGTGTCGGGCCGGAAGTACTAGTTGGCATCTGCGTCGAGCGCTCATTTGAAATGATTGTCGGGCTGCTCGCGATTCTGAAGGCAGGTGGAGCTTATGTGCCGATCGACGCGGCGTACCCGCAGGAGCGTCTCGCGTTCATACTGGCCGACGCGGGAGCGTCCGTGTTGTTGACGCGAGATCATTTGCTCGAGAGTCTCAATCTCCCGCGCGCCAGTGTAGTTTCTTTCGAAGCAGATTGGGTAAACATTGCAAGCCTCCCTGAAGAGAACCCGAACAGCTTTGTGACACCCGACAATTTAGCCTATGTGATGTACACGTCTGGCTCGACGGGCAAACCCAAGGGCGTGTGTGTTACACACCGCGGCGTAGTACGACTGGTGAAAGATACCAACTACGCGAACCTGACAGCGGATGAAGTTTTCTTGCAGTTTGCGCCTCTCTCTTTTGATGCTTCGACATTTGAGATTTGGGGCAGTCTGCTGAACGGGCCACGGCTGGTGGTGATGCCGCCGGGTTTGGCATCGCTAACTGAGCTTGGTGAATCAGTGAAACGCAATGGCGTGACTACGCTGTGGCTGACGGCGGGACTGTTTCACCAAATGGTGGAAGCAGAATTGGACAGCTTGCACGGCCTGCGACAACTACTCGCTGGCGGGGATGCGCTGTCGGTGGCCCACGTGGAGAAGGTGGCGCGCGAGTTGGGCGGTTGCCAGATGATCAACGGGTATGGGCCGACGGAAAACACGACGTTCACGTGCTGCTATCGAGTGAGCGCCGGAGAGCAGTTCGGGGGCAGTGTGCCGATAGGTTTTCCAATCGCGAACACGGACGTTTACATACTCGACCGAGACTTGAAACCGGCGGCGGTAAGCACGGCGGGAGAGTTGTACATAGGTGGCGACGGTTTGGCGCGCGGATATATGAACGACGGGGCTCTGACGGCGGAGAAGTTTGTGCCCGACCCGTTCGGTGAGCCGGGTTCACGGTTGTACCGGACGGGAGACTCGGCACGTTATCTTGCCGATGGGCGCATCGAGTTCTTGGGACGGCTGGACCAGCAGGTAAAAATTCGGGGGTACCGGATCGAGCCGGGAGAGATCGAAGTGGTGCTGGCGCAGCATCCAGACGTAAGCGAGTGTGTCGTTGTCGCCCGCGAGGATCGACCCGGTGACAAGCGACTGGTTGCCTACATTGTTCCGGATCTGAAAGAAACCGTCGTCTCATCCGCCCTGGGTTTGGTTCCTGAGCTAGTCAAGTTCCTGCAAAGCAAGCTGCCGGAATACATGACGCCCGCGGCGTTTGTGGTGCTGGACGCGCTGCCGCTGACGCCCAATGGCAAGGTTTACCGTAAGGGCCTTCCCGCTCCCGAACGAGCCAGACCGGCCCTAGCGCAAAAGTTTGTCGCGCCTCGCAACGAGACGGAAAAACTGCTCACGGAAATTTGGACCGAAGTGTTGGTAATAGATCGCGTGGGCGTAGACGACAACTTCTTTGAGTTGGGCGGTCACTCACTGTTGGCGACACAGGTTGCCTTGCGGATACGCGATACGTTCCAGATCAAACTCTCGCTGAAACATTTTTTCGAGAGTCCGACGGTGGCTGGTTGCAGCGCAAAACTCACAGGCAGCAAGTCAAAAAACCCTACGCCGGCTATTGTTCCTCGAGTGAACGGGGCCGCAACTGCGCCGTTATCTTTCGGTCAACAGCGGCTGTGGTTCATGAATCAATTAGTTCCTGGAACACCAGCTCACAATATACCCGCAGCCATTCGCTTGACTGTTGAGCCAAATGTCGCGGCACTTGAGCGGAGCCTCAACGAGATTGTTCGCCGTCACGAATCGTTGCGGACCACGATCGCCAACGTCGCCGGCAATCCGGTTCAAGTGGTTGCTGCTGAGTTAGCAGTGATTATTACGGTGGTGGATTTGCGTGGCCTGGACCCGGACGCGCGGCGACTTGAGGCGCGCCGGATTACGACTCAAGAGGCGCATCGCCCTTTTGACTTAGTTCACGGCCCGCTTCTTCGGTCGACCTTGATCCGACTGAGCGATCACGAGCACGTATTGCTTCTCACGATGCACCACATCATTAGTGATGGATGGTCGTTGGGAATCCTCCTGAAAGAGCTGGGCGTTTTGTACGAAGCATTTCTGGCGGAAAAAGCCTCGCCACTCGATCCGTTGCCAATTCAGTATTCTGACTTCGTTTCCTGGCAAAGAGAATGGTTGCAGGAAGAAGAAATTTGCAACCAACTATCTTATTGGAAGCAACAACTCGCTGGCGCTCCCCAAATCATCGAGTTGGCGACCGACAAGCCTCGGCCCGTTGTGCAAACGTTCAGCGGAGCACGTGAGGGACTGAACCTGCCGTCGAGTCTGGCGAATGAAGTGAGAGCGTTCAGCCGGCGCGAAGGCGTAACTCTGTTCATGACTCTGTTAGCCGCTTTCAATGTTCTCCTCCATCGGTACACCGGCCAGGAAGACATTCTCGTTGGCTCACCGATTGCGAATCGTCCCAGGACCGATCTCGAAGGACTGATCGGCTTTTTTCTCAACAATCTGGTTTTTCGCACGAGGCTTTCCGGGCAGAGCAGTTTTCGTGAGGTATTAGATTGTGTACGACGGACGGCGATTGAGGCCTACGCCAATCAGGATGTGCCATTCGAGCGGCTGGTTGAAGAACTGAGACCCGCACGTGACGTGAGTCGCACGCCAATCTTTCAAGTATTCTTCAATTTGCTGAAGTTTACCGACGACAGAATCAGAATGCCGGGACTGACGAAAGAATCAATTTCACCCGCGGCGGTCTGGTCACCGGCTGACGAGGCGTGGTCGCAGTTTGACCTGACGCTGTACGCCAGAGAGCGGTCTGAGGAGGTTGAGCTCATATTAGTCTACCGCACTGACCTTTTTGAGCCTGCCACGATAGCCCGCATCCTGGGTCAGTTCCAGGTGTTGCTCGCGAACGCGGTCTCGCGGCCCGACAAACCGATTTCTACGCTGTCTCTGCTGACGGACTCTGAGCGGGAAGCGCTAGTTGAGGATTTCAAGGAAGACTTTGAGTATGCCTGATGTGAAACCACCACCAATCAGGAGCAACGGAGCATTCGGAGGAATGACGGATTCGCTTGGGATACTAGGTGGCATGGGCCCGCTGGCCTCGGCCGAATTCCTGAAAACAATCTATGAGACCGGCATCTCCGGCCCAGAGCAGGACTCTCCTGCCTGTATTTTGTATTCTGACCCAAGCGTGCCCGACCGGACCGAGGCAATCCTGCTCGGATGCGAAGACGACATGCTGAATCGTTTGACGTTGGCCCTCGAGAACCTTTGCCAGCTTAACGTTCGCCGCATAGTAATCGCCTGTGTAACAAGCCATCATCTTCTTCCCAGGCTTCCGGCGCACCTGTCTGGAAAGATAGTCTCTCTTTTGGATTTGATTATCGCGGAGGTGCTGCTCAGCCGAAAGCGGTCTCTGTTAGTATGTAGTAACGGAACTCGTAAGAAGAAGCTATTCGAACAGCATCCTCAATGGAGCGAGGCCGAGCAGTTCATAGTGCCACCTAATGATGAAGACCAGGCAGCGGTTCACAGCCTCATTTACCGATTGAAACAAAACGGCAGCGCTAAAGATGCGATGCACTGTCTTTCTGACATTCTCCAAAAATATCAGTTGGATTCGTTCATCGCGGGCTGCACCGAAATCCACTTGCTGACCAAATACTTGCTCGCTGAGAAAGCGCAAGCCGATAAGTTCAACGCAATCGATCCGCTGATGACGCTGGCCAGGGATCTCAAAGGTTTTACTAATGCTTAATGAGCTGCCAAACAGTCCGGTGTCAAACGCCGCGCAGGATGGCGTGATAGAGATTCTCTACCGGTCGTGTGAGAAGTTCGCAGATGACATTGCTATCGAATCCGGTGACAGACGAGTTTCCTATCGCGAGCTTGATCAGAATGCCAATAAAGTGGCCAACTGCCTGCGCGCCAACTCGCTCGATAGAGGTTCGATCGTAGCAGTAATTCTCAACGACCGGGTTCAGATCGTAACGTCATTAATTGGCATATTGAGAGCTGGATGCGTCTTCGTGCCGCTCGAGGCGGACGGCCCTGAGACCCGTCTCCGACAAATTATTGAGAATCTCTCGCCTGATGGTTTTATCGTTGATTCTGCTTTAGCTCAGAGCGCAGGAGGAACGAAGGGAATTTTCGGATATCCCGCGGCAAGCGCGAAGGTGTTCACTCTTGATAATGAACGCGCACCAGCCGCTGCAACCGCCAGAACGAATATCGGGTCATTCGGCAGCGAGAGGCCGTCCGGCTCTTACGGACCAGGCGACGCGTGCTACATCTATCACACTTCCGGATCGACCGGAGTACCGAAAGGAATCGTGGGCCGGCTTAAAAGCCTCTCCCACTTCATAAAATGGGAACTCGATACCTTTCGTATCTCTCGCGGGATTCGAGTCAGTCAACTGATATCGCCCACTTTTGATCCGTTCCTAAGAGATGTTCTTGTGCCACTATGTGTGGGAGGAACGGTCTGTATTCCGCCGCGCAATCTGATCCATTGCGTGCCGTTTCTATTCAACGCCATCGTTCACGAGAACCCAAACCCGAACAACTTTGCTTCGCTTAAGTATGTGCTGATGTCCGGGGAGGCGCTGCGAGTTTCGGACGTAAGCAAGTGGATCGATATCTTCGGTGAGAGAGTTACATTGGTAAACCTTTATGGCGCGACCGAATCGACCATGATCAAGTTTTACCACGTAATCGAACCGGCCGATCTGCAACGTGGTTTCATTCCCATCGGCAAGCCGATGAAGGGCGCACGAGCAGTAGTCCTTGATAAAGAAGGCAACGTCTGCGCGCCCGGTGTGATGGGCGAGCTCTACATCAGAACGCCTTACCTCACGCTCGGCTACTACAAGAATCCTGAGTTAACAAACGAAGTATTCGTCAAGAATCCGCTGACCGGCGATGCCAATGACATTGTTTACAAGACCGGCGACTTAGCCCGCGTCTTGAGCGATGGCAACTTCCAATTCATGGGCCGAAGTGACGGCCAGGTGAAGATTCGGGGCAATCGAGTTGAAATCGGAGAAATAGAAAACACGCTCCAAAAACATCTGCAGATAAAGAATGCTGTAGTCACGGTGGCCGAAGATGTGCCGGGTGGGAGACTGATCGCGTTCATCGTGCCGGCGCGGGACGCCGTGCTCGACAGAGAGGAACTGCGTCGCTTTCTCGGTCAAAGGTTGCCGGATTACATGATGCCATCGGCCTTCGTGCAATTGGATCAGTTGCCGCTGACGCCTAACGGCAAGGTTGATCGTCGCGCGCTGTTGCCGCCGGATATTGCTCTGGAGTTAGAAAAACGCTTTGTTGCCCCACGTAATTCCACAGAAGAGATCCTGGCAAAGATATGGGCGGAAGTGCTCGGTCTGCCACAGGTCGGGGTGTTCGATAACTTTTTTGAGTTGGGTGGACATTCGCTGAAGGCCACGCAGGTAATGTCCCGGGTCAGTTCCGCATTCCAGATTGAATTGCCTTTGCGTATGATTTTCGAAGCCGGAAACGTGGCGGCGTTGTCGACCATGGTAGAAGAACGACTAATTAAGGAACTCGAAGAGCTGCCTGAGGACGAGGCAGCGCGGCTCTCCGATGCTTTGGGATCACAGTGATGACGGTTGATAGTGAGACCATAGAAAAGAGATCCAGACTCTCGCCTGCGAAACTGGCGTTGCTTGAGAAGCGTCTGCGCGGCGAAGCTGACGACGACTCCTTCCGCCGCCGAATCCCTCGTAGGCAACAAGAGAAAGCGCTTCCGCTGTCTTTTGCCCAACAACGCCTGTGGTTTTTGGATCAACTGGAACCCGGAAGTGCCGCATACAACATTTCTACTGCGTTCAGGCATAACGGAGCTTTAGATCTTGTTGCGCTGAATCGGGCGATTAACGTGGTCGTCTCGCGCCATGAGATCCTGCGCACCAGCTTTAGCACTGCAGACCGCGAGCCCGTCCAGGTAATCGATGAGACTCTAATCTGTGATCTGCCGTTTGTAGATGTACGTGACTTGCCGGCAGACAATCGGCAAGCTGAAGTGCGACGGCTTGCGACTGAAAATGCCAGGCGGCCATTCGACCTCGCTAAAGCCCCACTCTTTCGGCTCTGTCTGGTGCGACTCGGTGAGACTGAGCACATCCTGCTGCTCACCATACATCACATCGTCAGCGACGCGTGGTCGCTCGACATTTTCTTTCGCGAAATGACTGAGGCGTACGCCTCATACCCATCCAACCACGACTCCGTTTTCGCCGAGCTTCCGGTTCAATACGCGGATTTTTCGATTTGGCAAAGAGACTGGGTCGCGCAAGGCGGGCTTGAGCAGCAACTTGCCTACTGGAGAAAGCAATTGGCGGAAACGCCGGAGGCGCTCGATCTGCCAATTGATAGACCGCGTCCGCACCAATTGAGTTTTGCTGGAGCGCAGCAGACCGCTACGTTTCCCCGAGACCTGATCGAAGGCTTGAGGGAGCTGTCGCAGCAAGAAAATGTCACGCTGTTTATGCTGCTGTTGGCGGCTTTCAATGCCTTGCTTGCTCACTATTCGGGACAGGACGATATTCTCGTGGGCGCTCCCATTGCGGGCAGAAACCGCGTGGAAACTGAATCATTGATTGGGTTGTTCGTTAACACAATTGTCTTGCGTACTGACGTTTCCGGGAATCCCACGTTCCGGGAATTGCTCCGGCAGGCCAAAGAAAACACATTGGCGGCGTACGCCAATCAAGACGTGCCTTTTGAGAAGCTCGTGGAAGAAATGCAGCCGGCACGCGGCGTGGGCCATTCGCCGTTTTTTCAGGTCATGTTGGATTTTGAGAACGCCATCAAAACTGGAGCGCCACGTGCGGGCTGGCAAATCGAGGATCTTGAACCTGATCGCGGGACCGCCCGCGCCGACCTCTTGCTCTTCTTGACTGAGGAAGAGAACTCGCTCTCCTGCTTAGTCGAATACAGCACCGATCTATTCGAGCCCGCGACAATACAAAGACTGCTGCGTCACTTCGAAGTTCTGTTGGCGGGCGCCGTACGCAATCCAGATCGACGAGTTTCCGAATTGTCTCTGCTTACGGAAAAGGAGCGACAGCAACTGCTGGTCGAATGGAACCCGATTCGGCCGAGTACCGACGATGCGCATTGCATTCAACAGTTATTTGAGCAGCAGGTGGCGCGTACGCCTGACGCGGTAGCAATTGTATTTGAAGCTGAGCAGCTCACTTATGCCGACCTGAACCGGCGGGCGAACAAGTTAGCCCACTATCTCAAAAAGCGAGGTGTGGGGCCTGAAGTGTTGGTTGGAATCTGCGTCGAGCGCTCCGTGCAAATGGTGGTTGGGTTGCTTGGCATCTTGAAGGCCGGCGGGGCGTATCTCCCGCTGGATCCATCCTATCCCGAGGAACGTCTCGCGTTCATGGTGCAGGATGCCGGAGTCTGCGTGCTCCTGGCGCAGCGCGATCTTTTGAAGAATGTGCCAGACTGCGTGACGGAGATGGTTTTCCTCGATGCCGACTGGGAGCAGATTTCTGTTGAAACAGAACAAAACCCCGCAACCGAAACTACGAGCGAAAACGCCGCCTACGTAATCTACACATCTGGCTCAACGGGCAAACCAAAGGGCGTGATAGTAACTCACCGCAACGTCGTGCGGCTGTTTGAAACAACTGACTCTTCCTACAATTTCAACGGGAATGATGTGTGGACTCTCTTCCACTCGTATGCCTTCGATTTCTCAGTGTGGGAGATTTGTGGCGCACTGCTGTATGGCGGGAAACTGGTGATCGTTCCCTATTGGGTGAGCCGATCTGCTGAAGGATTCTATCAGTTGCTGCTTGATCACAAGGTCACGGTTTTGAATCAAACTCCTTCCGCGTTTCGTCAGCTCATAGAAGTCGATAGCAAAATCAAAGGCGAACTGTCTTTGAGGCTGGTGATTTTCGGCGGTGAGGCCCTCGAGCTGCATACTTTGAAGCCCTGGTTCACTCGTCATGGCGACAAGCATCCCCAACTCATTAACATGTACGGAATAACTGAAACAACTGTGCACGTTACGTATCGGCCGTTGAGTCTGGCGGACTGCGAGAATCGCAGCGTTATTGGTCGTCCTCTTGTTGACCTTCAGCTTTACGTGCTTGATAAATATCTGCAACCGGTACCCGTTGGCGTCGCCGGCCAAATGTACGTAGGCGGCGCGGGGCTGGGCCGCGGCTATCTCAGACATCCGGCTTTGACTAGCGAGCGATTTATACCTGATCCATTTTCTTCTGAGCCCGGAGCCCGTCTTTACAAGACTGGCGATGTCGCGCGCTTCATGAGTGATGGAGAGCTTGAATACCTGGGGCGTGCAGACGATCAGGTAAAGATTCGCGGCTACCGAATCGAGCTCGGGGAGATTAACGCGACCCTCGCCGAGCATCCCTCGGTGCGAGAAAGCGTCACCGTGATGCGCGGCAGAGGCTTCGCTGATAGCCAATTGGTTGCTTACCTGGTGCCCATAGCCGGTTCAGAACTAAGTGTCAGTGACCTGCGAGACGCTTTGAAAGCCCGGCTGCCCGATTACATGGTGCCGGCAAATTTTGTCTTCCTGGAAGCTATGCCTTTGACGCCGAGCGGAAAGGTGAATCGCCAAGCGCTCCCGGCCCCCGAACAAATTTCGATTGAGACACCCTTCGTTCCAGCGCGCACGCCCGCCGAGGAAATATTGGCCGCTATCTGGGCTGAGGTGCTCCGGCTCGATCGTGTTGGCATCGATGACAATTTTTTTGCCCTTGGTGGTCACTCGCTGCTGGCTACACAAGTAGTGTCGCGATTGCGGGACGCCTTTCAGATAGAGATGCCACTGCGGCGCATCTTCGAGCGACCGACGATCGCAGAGTTGTCCCGCTGCATTAGTGAGGCTCGGGAGAGTAGTCCCAAGCTTTCTGGCGGAACCATTAAATCTTTGCTCCGGAGACCTCGGGTTGGAAAAGAAATTTCGTCATGAGTAATTTAAGAGTAATCGCGCAGTCTGGTGCTTTGCCTGCCTACCCTGCTATCACGAAGTGTCAAGCAAAGGCAGACTAGGACTCGTGGCCACATCTCCGGCATTACTAATCTGATAGAGTCATTACGAACAAGTGATGGGAAGCGAGTCGTACATTTTCCCCGCCTCTTTTGCCCAGCAAAGGCTATGGTTCCTGGACCAGTTGGCCCCGGCCAAGAGCGTGTACAACATGCTTTACGCCATGCGAGTCAACACCCGGCTCAACCCCGCCGTCTTGCGAAAGAGCCTCAACGAGATGGTGCGCCGGCATGAGTCGCTCAGAACTACGTTCGCCACCGAAGGAGGTTGGCCCGTTCAAGTCATCGCCGCGCAGTTGCGCCTTGAGTTACCCACCATTGATCTAAGGCTGCTTACGAAAACCGCGCGTGACGCGGAAGCGCTAAGCCGGTCGGAGCAGGAAGGTAAAGAGCCTTTCGACCTGGCTGCAGGTCCGCTGTTGCGAGCCAAATTGCTGCAACTCGACGAAGAGGAGGCTGTCCTCCTGATTGCCATGCACCATATCGTAAGCGATGGCTGGTCCATGGGAATATTCGTACGAGAGTTGGCAGTGCTATATGAAGCTTTTTCCCAAGGCCGACCATCGCCTCTGCCTGAGCTTCCCGTTCAATATGCTGACTACGCCGTCTGGCAGCGCGAAATGTTGCGAGGCGATGTGTTGGAAGGCCAAATTGCGTACTGGAGAAGGCATCTCAACGCCGCGCCCGTGGCGCTTGAGTTAGCAACAGACCGGCCCAGGCCGGCGATTCAAACGCTCGAGGGCGCGAGGCGCTACACGGACTTGCCGGCGAGTCTCGCGGATCGATTAAGGGCGCTGAGTCGTCGCGAGGATGTGACGCTTTTCATGACCTTGTTGGCGGCCTTCGGGGTACTCCTATGGCGCTACAGCGGCCAGGACGACGTGACTGTTGGCACGCCGATAGCTGGGCGAAATCGCTCTGAGCTGGAAGGCCTGATCGGATACTTCGCAAATACATTACCACTGCGCATTGACCTGTCTGGCAACCCCACCTTTCGAGACCTTCTCCGCCGCGTTCGTGAAACCGCGCTTGACGCCTACGCGCATCAGGACGTGCCGTTCGACAGGCTGGTGGAAGAACTGCGGCCTGAGCGCAGTCTGAGTCATACGCCATTATTTCAGGTCATATTCG
>WNGL01001402.1_pt1 | contig 30785 bp, 28 predicted proteins | sample 5400591 | NCBI WGS metagenome assembly WNGL01 (sample SAMN13153377, study PRJNA577476) | soil metagenome | isolation source: 80 cm soil or saprolite under Garry oak tree replicate 1 | place: USA:California | collected 2016-06-15 | reverse complement strand
GCTGATTCATGGCGCGGCTGGCGGCGTTGGCAACTTTGCCGTGCAGTTCGCGAAAGAAAGAGGCGCCTATGTCATTGGAACCGCTTCGTCCAGGAACCACGCGTTTCTGCACGAGCTGGGGGCAGATAAGGCGGTCGATTATCAGCAGACGCGTTTTGAAGAGGTCGTCCGAGATGCGGACGTGGTCCTAGATACAATTGGCGGCGACACGCTGGAGCGTTCGTTCAAAGCGCTAAAGAAAGGCGGCATCTTGGTGTCGATTGTACAACCCCCTTCGCAAGAACAGGCTGCGAAATACGGAGTTCGCGCGCTGTTCTATGGCGGACATCCCAGTTCATCCAACCTGGCTGAAATCGCAAGGTTGATCGACGACGGGAAGGTAAAGACAGTGGTTGAAACGGTCCTTCCTCTGGCGGAAGCCCGACGCGCTCACGAATTGAGTCAAAGCGGTCATGCGCGCGGCAAGATCGTTTTGAAAACCGCGTGATTTGAAGTTTTCACCCGAAACATACCAAAAAAAGGAAAATTCATGAAAATCGCAACAATTATCGCTCGCAGTCTGCTCGGGCCTGCTCGGGCTGATCTTCGTCGTGTTCGGCTCGAACATGTTTCTGCACTTCATTCCGATGCCGCCTCCACCGAAAGGCCCGGCGCGTGAATTCATGACGGCCCTATTCTTGAGCCATTACTTATATGTCGTGGGGTGGACGCCACTTGGCCTCGCACTGCTTGGTCCGGTAATCGTGAACATCCTTTGCTTCCACCTCCTGATGGCACCGGCGGGATTGCCGATGGCGATTGTGGTTTCGTTACTTGCGCTCTTCCTGCTCTGGCGCTACCGGGAACATTTCGCCGGTCTCGTGAAAAACGCCCCGACACCCTCGGCCAGGACTTCGATTTGAGAATCATGGAGTTGGAACAGCGCCTCCTTCCCTTCGCGGATTGGCCAGTTGATGATTGGCCAGTTGATATTACTGAAGCCGGCTGGGGCGTTCGGCTCATACAATATCCGCATCGGTGGGCCATCGCCAGAATCCACCCACAAACCGAAATACTGCTGGAGGAGATTATCAGCATGGCGGAGAGAGTGGCCGCCACGCGATTCATAAGATGTTCGAGGAATACCTGGCTCTATTACTGCACCGGACTGGCGGCAGCCTATTTCAAGGGCAACGCCCCCAGCATTGGTTCGCAGGTGTTTGACTATGACAACAATCCGACCATCTATTACCTGCCGGGAACCACCGGCTGGGGCACGACGTTTGGCGGTCGTCCAACGGTGCTGTGGAATCCTCAGGTGCAGACCAGTGGCGCGAGCTTTGGCGTGCTGACAAACCAGTTTGGCTTCAATATCACCGGCACCAGTAACCTCGTCATCGTGGTAGAAGCCTGCACGAATCTAGCAGGTCCCACCTGGTCTCCGGTAGGAACCAACACCCTCACTGGCGGCTCCTCGTATTTCAGCGATCCCCTGTGGACGAACTATCTCAGTCGCTTCTACCGCCTCCGCCCGCCGTGAGGTGCAGTTAAAAATCGGCCACGAGGCGGCTAATGCGACGATTGATTCACGCCAGAGTCTAAGATTTTGCCGTCGGCGCCTCTCATCACCTGCATGTCCGCGCTGAACGTTGGCAAACCGCTCCATCCAGCCTGGCCGCACTCGATCGCCCTTCGGTTTCGCGGCTGCACCGGACGACTTTCAATCCGGCAGCTTACGGCCAGCGCTCTGAGCCAGTTCCCGGACTTTGGCGACGAGCGCGTCCTGTGCGGCTGGCGCGAAGAACCCGTGAGTCGTGTAGAGGCCGCGGCATTCGTAACCGCCTTCTCGCAACACGCGGGCCGATGGGAAGTAACCGAAGACGTCGTTGCAGTAAGCCGCCACCCAGAGGTGCAGCGGTCCGATGGCCTGCTCCAGCAACGGCACGTAATCCACAACCACTTCACCGGATAATGCCACGACCGTCAGGTTGGTGCCCAAATGCCACACCGCCACGGGCGCCTCGTAAACCGTCGCCAGTTGTCCACCGCCATCCAACCGCGCCAGCATCGCCTTCGCATTCCCGGTCTGCCAGGATGGGCCGTTGGTCATTGCTTGCAATTCTGAGCGCGAAAATTGTTGCAGCGGCAGGCTGACGCGATCGAACACGCAAGTGAGCGGGCCAGCGACTGGCCGCAATGAGCCATCCAGGACTCGGCAGACTTCACGGCCCAGCGTCGCGCCGTGCTCACGAGCGTTTTCCATCGTGCCGCGCGGATAGGGATTGGCATCGCCGCCGCAGCCGATCATGAACATGGCCTGCGCTTCCGGATGGCGCTCTTGAATGTAAGCTTGAGCAAAGCCGGCATAATCCCCGCACAGATTGTAATTGGTTTGAGTCAGAGTCGTGTTGTGACAGGCGTAACCGAAGAGGACCGCGCGCAGTTTGCCTTCCGGAGAGTCCACGCGCAGCACCGGCACGCTGCGATCCACCAGTCCGCGCGGGTTCACTCCCAGGATAACGCCCCTGGGTGTGAACTCCCGGCGGTTCATAGCGAAATGCGCCACGCACGAATCCCATGACACTCGCGCGGGCTCAAGCCGCGACAAAGCTTGCGTGGCGACCTCCACCAATTTGTCCTGCAAGCTGCGCGTGTAGGCCACGATGTTGCGCGCGTCCTCAGCCGTGGCGCCGGATTCAGAGCGATCCTCGTCGCTGAGCACAGGAGCAGAGTGCGTGTGCGACGAACTCAAAAGTATCTGACTGCGAGCGAGCTTGGTTTTCTGCTGAAGCCGCGCGCAAACCGGCTCAGCCACCGCGCGCGACAGGCCAATGAGGTCGGTGGTCACCAGCACCGCAATGTGGCCCTGAGAATCTTCCAACGCCAGGGCCTTGGCATAAATGTCTTGTTCCACCCTCTCAAAGGGTTTTGTCCGGGACGCGTAACCGGCCATGGGCAGCGGTTTTTCCGGAGTAATCCTGACGGTGGCAAGACCGGCTTTCCAGTCCGGCTCAACGGCATTGGCGCATAGCGCGCCAGCCAAGGCCAGCACAATCCAAGCGTGCGAGAACAGTTTCATAGGAGCGCGACACTTTTCTATCACACCTCCCTGGACCTGTCCATGCCCTGGGAGTCTTGAGAACCTGTTGGTTTTGGGTTGCGCCGTTGGCCTGGTTCACAATCATTCTCTCTCACCGGGCCATGCAACAGCCAGCCTCAACCGCTGACTCGCCGAGCGTCATTTACAAGCTGCCTTCGATCCTCGAGCGGCTGGAACTGGGCAAGCTTTTTGTCAGGACCCAGCCGCTCGAAATCGAATTGGGTAGCGGCGACGGCTCCTTTCTGGTCGAGTACGCCCGGCGTTATCCTGAGCACAATTTCATTGGCGTGGAACGGTTGCTGGGTCGCATCCGGAAAATGGAGCGCAAAGGGCGGCGGGCCGGCTTGACCAACCTGCGAGGGATTCGAATCGAGTCGTCGTATTTTCTGGAATACCTGCTCCCACTGCATTCGGCGGTGGCGCTGCACATCTACTTTCCCGATCCCTGGCCGAAGCGGAAGCATCGCCGGCATCGGCTCGTCAACGACCGCTTCGCCGGCCTGGCACATCAAGCGCTCGTCCCGGGCGGCATCGTCTGCCTGCGCACCGACGACCACAATTATTTCGAACAGATGCTCGCCGTATTTAGCTCTAGCTCCAGCTTTCGCCAGGTGGACACACCGCCGGAGTTAAGCGCTTGGCCTACGGATTTCGAAAAGGATTTTCAGGCGCGCGGAGTCAGGACGTTGCGAGCGGCGTATCAAAAGCAGTGAAACCCCTGGTCACTGGCGATTGGTCATCGGTGACTGGCGATGGTTAGACAGACACCGCTTGCCCGTGACCAATCATTCATCAGCAAGTTCCAATCCCCTCGATTCAGACGTCGATCACCGGGCCGCCGCCGTCGCGGTCATCCGGCGGACGACGACGGCGCTCCCAGCGCACGCGCGGGTTGCCCGCTCCGGTCAGGCTATTAAGGATCACCGACACGATGCTGATGATCAGCGCGCCCCAAAACGCCGAGGAAAAATCGTTCACGTAAAAGTGGGGCCTGAGCAGGTAGCCGACAAAATAAAGCAGCAGAGCATTGATGACGAGAGTGAACAACCCCAAGGTGAAGATCAACAGAGGCAAAGCCAGGAACATGAGCAGAGGTCGTAACACGGCGTTGAAAATTCCCAGCAACAGCGAGGCCACCACCAAATCCAAAGGTTTCTCATAATGGATGCCCTTGACCACATAGACCGCCACCAGCACCGCAAGAGTGTTGATCAACCAACTTTGGATGAATTTTTTCACGCGAGGCGGCATCTGGCCTGCTCAGGTCTGGTTTCCCGCCTGAACGCTGTGGAAACATGAAACAACTCGCCAGCGACTACAAGGCGGAAGGCGGTTGCAAGGCCGCGTCATCCGCCAGGTTCGATCAAAAGGAAGGTGGACGCCTGTTCGATCCGCAACTCGGTCCTCAGCCCGGAGGGGACGAGGCAAAACTGGCCCTTGCCGAGTTCAACAGAATTGACTCCGTCAGCGGCAACGACCCTGCCTTCTAATAATCCGATAATTCGCGGGTTCGATGCGGAGAACAACATGGACTGCCGGTTCTGGAGCCGGCAAACCTCAACTTTGAAAAGCGGATTCGATACCAGCGTCTGCGCGTTGGCTGGTCCTTTTTCAGTCGGCTCTCCCCGAATGAGCGCCGGCTCAAAGTCGTTGAAGTCAATGCTGGCGAGGGATTGGTCGAGGTGCAACGCGCGCGGCTTGCCGTCCAAACCAACTCGGTTCCAATCGAACACCCGATAGGTGGTGTCGGAGTTCTGTTGGATTTCGAAGATGACCAGCCCGGCGCCGATGGCATGGACGCGGCCACTGGGCAGGAACATCGCGTCCCCTGGCCGGACGCTCAGACGATGAAGACAGTCGGCGACAGTTCCCGCCTGAATCTTTCGCTCGAATTCCGCGCGGGTGGCGCCACGCTTGAGGCCGGCATAGATCTTCGCCCCCGGCGCCGCGTCAGCGATGTACCACATCTCGGTTTTCGATTCGCCGCCCAACTCAGCCGCCTTGGCCGATGGCGGGTGGACCTGAAGGGAAAGTGTCTCCCGGGCGTCGAGAATCTTGATAAGCAAAGGAAACCGTCCGTGAGGGCGCTGGGTCGCGCCCCAAAGCTCCGGCGCGTGACGTTCGACCAGCCAATGCAGGTTCTTGCCGGCCAGCGGGCCGTTTGCGATCACGCTCACGTCGCCGGGGCGATCGCTGATTTCCCACGATTCACCGATGGGCACACCGAGCGGCAGCGGCTTGTGGTAAAGCTCGGCCAGTTTGCGCCCGCCCCAAACGCGTTCCTTAAACAGCGGGTGGAAAGTCAACGGATAGAGCATTGCGGGCGCAATTTGCGATTGACCACTGACGAGCTGCCGATGCCCGGGATGATTTCGGGCCAGACTCAGATTTCTGAGCCGTTCTGCGTGCCGGCAGGTTGCAACTTTGATTCATCAACCTTGTCCGCCGCCGCCGCCGGTTGGTTTTCGGCGAAGTGTCCGTAAGCGCGAAACTTGGCGTACCGCTGTTTGAGCCGATCCGCACCCGGCAACTGCAGAAGCTGCTCCAGATGTTTGAGCAGACTATCTCTCAAGGTTTCGGCCATCTTCTCTGGATTGTTGTGGGCGCCGCCGAGCGGTTCGGGAACAATCTCGTCCACCAAGCCCAGGTCCAGCAGGTTTTTAGCGGAGATTTTGAGCGCCTCGGCTGCCTTTGAGGCCGCCGCGCGGTCTTTCCAGAGGATAGCCGCGCAGCCTTCGGGACTAATGACCGAGTAGTAAGCGTTTTCCAGAATCAAAACCCGATCGGCCACGCCAATGCCCAGCGCCCCGCCCGAACCACCCTCGCCAATGACCGTAGCGATGATCGGGACCCCGAACAACATCATCTCCCGTAGATTCACGGCGATGGCCTCCGCGATGTGCCGTTCCTCGGCCCCGATGCCTGGATAAGCGCCTGCTGTGTCAATGAGTGTGATGATGGGCAGCCCAAACTTGTCCGCCAGTCGCATCAAGCGCAACGCTTTGCGATAACCTTCCGGGTGTGCGGACCCGAAATTGCGCAGAATGTTTTCCTTGGTGTCTCGGCCTTTCTGCGTGCCGATCACCATGACTTTATGCCCGCCGAGGGACGCGAAGCCGCCGACCATCGCGCGGTCCTCGGCAAAGAGCCGGTCGCCGTGCAGCTCGCAGAACTCGCTGAATGCCGATCCGAGGTAGTCCAAAGTGAAGGGCCGCTTGGGGTGCCGGGCAATTTTAATCCGATCCCAGGCGCTGAGGTTGGCAAAAATCTGGCGTTTGGTTTCTTCGAGTTTTTTTTCGATTAGGGCCACTTCCTCCTGGAAACTGATGCCGAGGGAATGGGCTTCCGGATGTTTTCTCAACTCCTCGAGTTTGTTTTGCAAATCAACAATCGGCTTTTCAAAGTCGAGGTGATGTTTCATCCGCCCAAGCTTAGTTATTCGGCTGGCGCCAAGCAACGCTGTTTTCGCAAAGAACACAGGCGTAGGTGCCGTCGAGCCTTGGCGTCTCAGCGCTGCACTGGTTGCGGCGCAGGCAGGTCCAGATACCCCGTGAGTCCACCACCCCATTACTGCATCGGCTCCTGGGTACAGTCAAAGAGCCGGATTTGCATCCGGCTCTTAGTGGTGATGAGGTTTATACGCCTTCACCCAGGCGCTCAGAAGGGTGGTGCGGCCAACTATTTGCTCGCTGTTCGAACCGCACCACAAGCAAAACCTCTATACTAACCCTAAACGAACAGCGAAATCTTTGTTTGCCTGTATTATAGATACACCAACGCCGCCACTTGTTCAAAATGTTTTTTTGGTTTTCTTTCAAGGAGTTTTTCCCTCCCGCGAGGAGAAACAAACCCCTGCGCCCGCCTTCGGCGGCAATTGGCGCACACAGATCCTCGCATCTGGAGTGCGCCACGTCAAGCCCAGAGCCAGGCAGTCTTTGCCAGGTTTTAAGGCTCGTTCGCCTCGGCTCAAGAACCTCCGCCGGGAATATCGGTCAGAATTCTAGTCTGGCTCCTCAGTTTCAACACCCGGGCGAGGGGTGTTGGTCCGCCGTGAGCTAGCGACTGGCGCAGGGCGTCTTGCTTGCCTTGGCCGGACGCCAGCACCCAGACCTGGCGCGCGGCGGCGATTGCCGCGTAACCGATTGTGATGCGGCGGGGTGGAGGCTTGGGCGCGGTCACCACCCGATAGACTGCCTCGCCGTCCATAACCTCTTGGGACTCGCCAGGGAATAGCGAAGCCACGTGCCCGTCTTCACCCATGCCCAGAAAAATCAGATCCAGCACCGGCTGGCCAGCACCGCTAAGGGGCGCGATGCGGCAGAGGTCGGCCGCCGCCGCCGCCGCCGCCAGCTCAGGCGGCTCTTCACCGTGGATGCGGTGGATTTGGCTTCCAGCAACCTGAAGTGGCCCAAGTAAAAGCTCGCGGGCGATAGCGAAATTACTCTCCGGGTCCGAGGGCGGGACACATCGTTCGTCACTCCAAAAGAAATGGACTGAACTGAGAGTCAGGTCTCGTGCTTTGGCCAGGTCCGTTGCCGCAGAAAAGAACCGCCGCGCAATCCGCCCCCCCGAAAGCGCCGCGCAATGGGCCCGGTCCATGCGCGATGCCTGGTCGATCTCCTTGAGCCACCGATCGGCCGCGGCTTCGGCCAATTGCTCGTCATCAACAAAAGAAAGCAACTCAAAATTGTTCATCGCGATCAGACGGGAACGGCTTCGTAACGCGCAAAATGTCTATGGCGGCGGCGCAATCTGTAAAGTGGAGCGTCAACGGCAAATCGCAGGTCTTAAATCCTGGTTCCTTACTCCATCACGTCCGGCTCACGCCAGGCATGACCGCTCTGGGCCAGCAAGTCCTCGGCCGCGACTGGGCCCCAGGTCCCGGCGGCGTAAAACTCACGGTTCGACAGCGGGCTGCGTTCCCAGGCCTTGCGGATGCCATCCACAATCTGCCAGGCAGTCTCGACCTCATCGCGGCGGATGAACAGCGTCGCGTCACCGGCCATCGCTTCGAGTAGCAGCCGTTCGTAAGCCTCGGGGGTGTAAGCGCCGAATTCGGCGTCGTAACTGAAATGCATCCGCACCGGGCGCACCTCCAGGCTGGTGCCCGGCACCTTGCCGTTGAACCGGAGCGAGATGCCTTCATTGGGTTGCAGGCGCAGCGTCAGCGCGTTTGGGTCGAGTCTGGGACCGCACTGCGCCGCAAAGAGAACGCGCGGCGTGGGCCGAAATTGAATGCGCACCTCGCTGGCGCTGCGCGGAAGGTTCTTGCCGGTGCGCAAGTAAAACGGCACGCCCGACCAGCGCCAGTTGTCAACGCATAACCTCAGCGCGACGTAGGTCTCGACGTTTGAATCTGGCCTGACCTTGGGTTCCTGGCGATAACCCGGACGCAATTCGCCATCCACTGCGCCCGCGAAATATTGCCCGCGCACGACTTGCCGGGCGACGTCCTCCGGTTGGAGTGGATGAATGGATTTGAGCAACTTGACTTTCTCATCGCGAATCGGTTCGGGATCAAGCGACACCGGCGGCTCCATCGCGATGAGCGCCGTGACCTGCAGCAGGTGGTTCTGCACCATGTCACGCAACGCGCCGGCTTCCTCGTAATAACCGCCGCGCTGGCCGACGCCCAGCTTTTCGCTGACGGTGATCTGGACGTGCTCGATGGAGTCGCGGTTCCAGAGCCGCTCGAAAATCGAGTTGGAAAACCTGAACATCAAAATGTTCTGGACCGTCTCTTTACCCAGGTAATGGTCAATGCGGAAAACCTGTTGCTCGTGCGCGTAGCGGGTCAACTCGCTGTTCAGTTGATGGGCCGACGCCAGATCATGGCCGAAGGGTTTCTCCACCACAATCCGTTGCCAACCCGTCTGATTCCCTTTGTGCAGCAGCCCCGCGCGTTGCACTTGCTCGACGACTTGACCGAACTGGCTGGGCAAAGTCGCCAGATAAAACAGGATGTTCCGCCGCAATGGTTCGCTGCCGAAGGAGGTTAATTGCCGCTCCAGGTTCTGGTAAGCGGCGGTGTCAGTAATGTCGCCCCGGCAGTAGGAAACGTGCCGGGAAAAATCCTGCCACACCTGGTCGTCCACCGGCTTGGTGCGTGAGAACTGGGCGAGGGCCTGGCGCAATTCCTGGCGCCAGGCGGCATCAGTTTTTTCGCGCCGGGCGAATCCAATGATGCGGAAGTCCGCCGACATCTGCTTTTCCTTGTAAAGATGGTAGAACGCCGGGACCAGCTTTCTCGCCGTCAAATCGCCGCTGGCGCCGTAGATGACGATCGAACACGATTCGACGGCCTTGCGTGCCTCCTCCAGGCGGCAGGTCATCAGGTCATCCGCTTCTTGCGCTTGGTTCACGGGCGAAACCATCGCCAAGCGGCCGGAGAATTTCAATAGCGAATCGTGGCTACTGCTTGGTGAGCTTGGTGAGCGGCGATCGGAGACAAGAGCCTCCGACTCGTCCCCGTCGTGGTCCTGGTTATTGCTTTACAGGAGCGTTAGCCGGGTCTAAATTGGAGTCAGAAATCCCAGATTGCCAAGCGTCATGAAGATGAATTGGGAACCAGGAAAAGGAATCGTTATGAACCAAAGCTTCAAACCCACAATGCCCCGGCGGGAGCTCGGGCAACAGTAACCCTCCCGCCTTGGCTTTACTTTAATCGAGTTGCTGGTGGTCATTTCCATCATTGCCATTTTGGCGTCGCTTCTCATGCCCGTGCTGGCCGAAGCCAGGCTCCGCACGCAGGCTACTTACTGCATGAACGATCTGCACCAGGTGATGCAGGCGTGGAAGATGTATCCCGACGACAATAACGCTTGGTTTCCCCCGAAAGAAGATAACCAGACCGGAGGTTGGGTGCGCGGCTGGTTGAACTACAGCGGCGCGACCGACAACACCAACATCCAATTCCTGCTCGACCCGCAGTACGCGAAGCTGGGTCCCTACACTCGATCCCCGAAAATCTACCGCTGTCCGGCCGATAAGAGCTGCACCTATGGCAGGACCGGTCCTGAGCGAGTGCGCAGCATCTCGATGAGCCAGGCCATCGGCCCGGACAGGAACAACAAAGATGTGGCTCCACGCGGGCAGTGGCTGCCCCACCCGCCTTTCCGCGTCTTTACCAAGGAAACCCAACTAATTGATCCTCCCCCATCCCTGCTTTGGGTCATGATTGATGAACACCCGGACAGCATTAACGATGGCGGCTTTGCAGTTCAGATGCCCATCAATGTGAGCGCCACCGGATGGGTGGATGTCCGTGCGAAATACCACAATAACGCTTGCGGTTTTTCGTTCGTGGACGGCCATTCGGAAGTCCACAAGTGGCTCAAGCCGCAAGCCATTCCTGCAGTGACTAACGTCGGAATGAGCGGCATCTTGAATGTTCCAGACAATCCGGACGTTCTCTGGGTCGCCAAACGGACTTCATCGTATATCAATGGCGCGTCGCTACCCTACTGAGGTCAGTAGCCGGCGTCCCAAATCCAGCACCAGCACCTGGCTCACAGCCAGGGGGTTTCCTGAATAGTCCAAGGCAAAGACATGTTGCGACAGCTTGGCGTAAGGCAGCTTGCGCCGCGCCGGCTGTGCCCCCTTTTTTCCGTAGCCTCAGATCGGCGTGCGGTTTGCCGACGGATGGCTACCTGAAAAGTTACCTTTTCCGCAGAGACCTCAGTTCTCGACTGTCCGGACGCTCTAGCGGCGCCAATTCCCAAACGGGCCGCCGCTCTCATCGCATTTGGCGTGCGTAACGTTTACCAATGCCGGACGAGACTGCCCTCTGTTGTTCGTTCCGTCCTTCGTAATTGGAACCGAGAAAGGCCAAGTTCGCTTAGGGGGACGAGAAGGGATGACGAGCTCTAGTACTAACGAGCGCCCCGCAAAGCGGCAACTGTTTCTGGGCCAGAGCGTAAGTGAGGCTTGTCGGAAACAGTTTCTCGATGCCAGGGCGTCCCGGTCCAGACTTGCACAAATGGGGCAACCCGCTCACCTTTTGTGAGTGATTGCGGTCCTCATCTGCTTGGTGCTGGGCGGAGCGGTAGTATCAGCAGCACCGCCGGGCTGCAAGCCGCCGGCGTTAAAAATCAGCCGCGAGCACCCGCTCATCTTGCTGTATGGTCCGGGCAGCGCCGAACTGACCGTGAAGTGCTGGGGACATTTGCCGGAAGACTTCAAGCCCTGCTGCGTGGTCACGATGGACCCGCCTGCGCTGGACCTCCGCCAGCGCCTGGAGGGCTGGCGCCGGATGCTTCAGATCGTTCAAAAACAGGATATTCCAATCGCGCTCCAGGTTTGCGGGGATGAAGCCGAATGGACTACTCCGTTGTGGGTGATCGAGACTTTGCTCAAACAATTCTCCTGCATCAAAATTGTGCAAATTGTGGAAGTGCGCTGCGGCTTCTTCAGCCGGTTCGCCGACGACCTCGACATGGCGATTCCGCCGAATCTTCGTTACTTGGGTGAAGTGCTCAAACTCTGCGGCCGCTATGGCAAACATCTTTCATTGCAAATCCAGGCGGACATGGTCCATCTCGGCAGCGATAAATTGTCCGGTCCGCTTCGGGACCTGTTCAGGAATTACAGCGAGTACTTTCTTCCCCAAAACGAATGCATCGGGCCCAGTTATTATTCGGCGCAAACGGCGACATGGGGTTTATGGCTGGCGGGCTACTGCCAGAATTGGGGAATGGAACCTCAATGGTGGTGGTGGACCAAGGGCGAGTCCTACTTTATTAAGCCGGGCATGTTTGGCGTGGAGGCGGAGCTGGAGACGGATGAAGACAAGTATTGCCGCCTTTATCGAGCGTTCCTGATCGAAGGGGCGCTGATGGGCGCCACGGTCTTTTCCATCGAGCCGCCCCAGGATATTTGGCACGGGGAATTTACCGATAAGCGGCATTTCGATGAGGTGATTTATCCCACACTGCGGCAGATCATCGAGCAACGATTGATTGCCACTAAAGAGGACGTCCTGCAAAGGGCCAAGGTTGCGTACCAATTAAAAGAATGCGCCAATTTGCATGAATACGATGCCATGCTCCAGGACCTGGACCTGGAGGTGGCGAATGGCTATTTGGAACGGGCCGCCTACGGGGTCCTGCTGCCGCACCTGATGAAGGAAATGATCCCAGATACGGCGGGCCGATATTATTTCATCCCGCTGCTTCCGGTGGGGACACCGCAAGGCCTGCTACGCCGTTTCGAGAAAGTCATCCAGCCCGGCGAATGTTCGAGCACCGAAGCGTATCGCGAGCTGCTCAATCGTTATTGTCCAGCTACAGAAAACAGCGGAAAAGCGGCCGCCAACAACCGCGCTTGCGTGCTGAAGTGCGGCCGCGCAATAGCTGTGATGCAGTCGCGCGAAAATCTCTTCGAGAAGCAACCTTTCGCTGTGGAGCTGCCGCGCTGCATAACTGGCCTGCGCGCGGAAAGCGATGCGGCGGGCCGGCGGCTCAGTTGGGAGCCAGAGCCGGCGGCGCGCTCTTACCGCATTTGGAAACGAATCGAAGAAGCAAAGGTCTATCCGCAATGGGAGCTGATGAAAGCCGGCCTCCAAACCAGTTCCTGGCCGCTTCAGTCTCTCTCCGGCCCAGCGGGCCGGGGTGCCGGGTCGCGCTACGCCGGGACGGGGTACGGCACTTTCGCCGTCACCTCAGAGACCGCAGCGAAAAAGCGGCTGGAGGGCACGATCAATTTTGGCGAATATTTGTTGTTCCGCGCCGATGAAAGCCCGATTGTGGAGCAAGCGGTCCTCACCAGGGACGGCTGCAAGATTGAAAAGGTCTCGTGGACCGACGAATCGTTGCCGGTCCGCCAGGAAGTCTGGCGTATTTTCGATGGGGTGCAGGAGGAGCACCGGAAAGAGGCCGAGGCGGTGCTGGAGACATTTGGTGGATTGATCGCCGCGTTTGAGGCAAAAGAGCTCGACCGGCTAATGTCCTTTTACGCTCCCGATTACCGGGACAGCAACGGTTACAGCACGGAGTATGCGCGCCGGTCGTGGCTCTGGTGGTTTCAGCGGACGGTCACCCCGTATGTCGTCTCGCAAGTCCGCAGTTGGGACCTCGGTCGGGTGGCAGAAGGGGAGATCAGCTTCACGGCCTGGAATCGTTTTCGGGGCACAATAGTTTGGGACGAGCCTTTCGGCTATCATGGGCGAGTGCGCCTCCCACGGCATGATGGCGATCGAGTGACCTGGACCTGGAAACGAGACGAAGAAGGGCGATGGAAGCTACTGCGGACGAGCCCGGCACTGCCCAATTTCGGCGAGATGCTGTGGATCAGCCGCGGCCACGATGTGAAGCACGTCATGAGCGACTTCACCGATGCGCCGTCTTCGCGGGGCAAGCAGCGGACAAGCCCAGAAAAGCGATGAGCCCAATCGGCTTTGGCCTTTTCATTCCGCCGTGCGTTGGCTCGTGGGGACGCTGGCCCCACCGCTGGGAGTCAGGAACAACCAATCACGCGCCTACTGCGAGAGGGTTTTTTCGATGGCGGCCAAATCGGCTTTTGCCTTGAGATCACCGCGGCCAGCGCGGGCGACAAGATCGGCGGTCATGGCCTGCTTAGCCCGCTCAATGGCAATAAGTTGCTGCCAGGTAACGCCGGGCATCCGTTGAACTGACTGGAGCGCGATGACCGCGGGGACATAATCGTTGGTACGGACGGCGGACAGGGCGAAGCTGACATAAGCGTTCGGATCGGCCGACGGCGGCTGGTTGGCCGCCGGTTTTTCGGCTTGGCCCGGAGCGGCGGTGGCCGCCTGGGCAGCAGCCGGGAAGGCCTTTTCCAGCTCGGAAACCTGGTCCTTGAGATCCTCTTTCTTGGCGCAAGCGGTTAAGGCAAAAAGCAGCGCCAGAGGAATGGTAAATCCTGAATTGATGCTTGATACTTGGTTCTTGGCGTTTCCCTGGAACTTGGGACTCATCGGACCCATAGAAGGATGGACCGCTCGCTTTCAGCGCCCATCGGTTGAAAGGGGATAGCACCAGAGGCTGTTTTTAGTCGGGTCGGCCAGGATCTTGTAATACTGATCCCATTTCAGGAACTGAACATGTCCGCCGAACAAACCGACGATTGCGCCGAGGACATGGCGATGAGAGAAACCCTCATCGGGACTGCTGGCGCCGTCGTTGAAATAGGCTGGATTGCTATCGTCGGTTTCCCAAAGCAGCATATCAGTTGGCTTGAAGGCGTAGTTTTTAAAGGTCGCGCCGAGGGCCCCCTCCGACCAATCGAAGCTTCCGCTGCCGTTAATGACCGCGCCATTCATCAGGTAACTGGTGAACTTTATGTTGCTTAGCCTCCAGGCGAAAGAATTGGTGCGATGCAGAGGGCACATGTACATCCTCCAGGTCCGCATCGCGGGAAAGAACAGCCCTTTGCTGGGACCGTTGGTTTGGTCGGGTCCGGGAATTCCAGGGAGGCATTCTCCAGGCTTGTAAAGCCAGCCGGCCGGCAGGCGGGGATTCACCGAACCGCTCTCGCCTCCGCAGTTTGGGGGTTCGATGCGGTCATTAAAATCCGACACATACATGTGATGGGCCAACAGCAACTGCTTCTGATTGTTAAAGCAGATAGTGCGTTGGGCCTTTTCTTTGGCTTTCGACAAGACCGGCAGCAGTAGGCTGGCCAGGATGGCGATGATCGAAATGACTACCAGCAGCTCGATTAAAGTAAAAGCTCGCAGCGCAATCCCATGGAGACATCCCACTGCCTCCCGTTGCTTGGACGGGCAATGGTGGACCCTGCCAGGCTCAAGCAGTTTGTAACATTGAGTTTTCAATTTCCTCTGATTCAAAACGCTAGCTGGTGTTACCCAGCAGCCCTGAGTTTATTATACAGCAGATAGCGAAGATTTCCACTCACGGGAGATCCGTGCCGCGGCATCGTCCGCAGGATTTTTTATTACAAAGCTGCGGAGCGCAGCTCGAATAACTTCCGAGCTGCGACCCTCATCAGCGTGCAACCTGCCAGCAATTGGTTAACGCGCCAGGCGGAAGTACTTGTTGGCAGGGCCGATTGCCGCTGTCATCGTATATTGGCTCCCGGACGAAACAATGGGAGGTTGCGGATTGACGTTTGCCCAGGCGGTCGGCGCGAGCGTCGGTGTGGATTGCAAGGTAAAAAGCCCGGCGTCCGCTGGCCACGAAATAATCACGTTGCTGCCTGATTTTGTGACGGTCGTCTGCGGGCGCGGGGCTGCAACGGGGGCGGGATGGCTAATCACCGTGTAGAGGTCGGTTAGCGGGGCAGTATCGGGACCAGCGGCCGGATTGTTGGTACTATTAACCCTGCCTTTGGCAGCAATGCAGATCTGCCGGGGTGTCATGGCGATACTTGCATTGAAAGTCTTGAAGCCGAGTTGTGTTTCGGCGCCATCCGAGTCGTGATTCATAAATGGGAGAAACGTGGGTGTCAGAAAGGTTATGTTCGTCCCGTCAAAGGCCATGACGCGACCCGCAATCTGCTCATTGGCGAAGGTGTTGGTGTTTGGGCGAAGTCCATAGATCACGCAAACCCGATCTAGCGCGTCCACTGCAAGGGTAGTCCGGCTCACCTCGTGGACGTTGGTATCCGTCTCGCTGATAGCCGCGGAGGTGACGAAGTTGCGCGTCCGCGTATCCCAGATCCCCAGATAGACCGCGCCCGGCCCGGCCCCTCCCGAACCCGTAGGGTCTGGGGCCTTTTCGGCGAAGTAAAGGTAAGAACTGCGGATATCCGAGGCAATCCGACCGCTATCACCGCGATCCCCGACACCGAATGGTATCACGATATTGGTCACGTTGACGGTGCCTTGGAGATTGCCGCTGTTGTCAAAGAAATAAATGATTCCTGTTTTCCCAATCCGGACAGCGAAACCACCGCGGTAGGCGGCCACATTGGACCAGATCTCATCACTGGCACCGTTGCCAATCCTGAAGGTGTCCTTGACGATCGAGCCGTCGGGACCGACGATGGTGGCCACGACGGCGCGGCCAGTGAGATTATGGATTAGGGAGCGATCTTCCGGAACGGCGACGAAGTTTCCGTTGTCCAGCGCCGCTAGGTCACCACCCCAACGGGTGAGCTCCGGCACATTGTTGGGTGACGTGTTCGTAATCCGGCCATCGGCGACGTCCAGCGCTTTGATCAATATGGTTTGCCCGAGCGTCGCCGGATTCAGCGAATAGATTTGCACGCACGCATACCGCTCATTGGCAGCAGCAGCGTAAAGCGGGTAGCTTGGGTTAAACCGGCCATCGGAGTTGAAAAAAGAGGAAATACCCGGTTGGCCGAGCGAACACTCGCCGCCACCGATAAAGTTTCGGGCGCCGTAGCGTTTGTCGCCGGCAACCCGGCCAGGGTCGAAATCCTGCTGGGAAAGGTTGATTTGCGTTTGTAAAGGGGACCCCATTATCGTCGTAGAACATGTTACCCAAGCGGGCCGGGCCGCCGGCAGCCGGTTGCAGGGCCCAGGCAAAGCGTTTCTGCGTCGCGGTCCCATCGTCGGCGTAGGTGTTCTCCTGAATTAGGAACGTGCTGTCCCCTAAGACGCTGATGTAAGGCTCCCAGTTATTGTTGTACGGAACTTGAGCCCCAACGATAACCGGCCCGCTTGTCGCATAGTTATTCGTATGGTACCAAAGAAGTACATCCGGCACGAGATGGGTCAGGCCCACCGATTCCGCGCCACCAAGGGCCAAAGTGACCGGTGAAGAGAAGTTACTGGTGTGGACTCGGCCGTTGTGCGTGCCGGGCGGATCGGCCGAGTAGTTGACGGTGACGGTTAGTGGACCGAGTGTGGTTGTCTTGCCTGTCAGGTCGATATCAAATGCGCCTGTGTTCGAGACGGTGAATGAAGCAAAATACTTCGAGCCCTGCGCGAAACCGTTGTTAAAGGTGTCAAAGTAACTGAGCGCCATTCCGTTGGTCCACCCTTCCTGGTCGAGTTGGTAAACGTCAATGAAGATGTTGGTGTAAGGCGCAATGCCTGGGGCAAAAGTGCCTTTCAACCTGGGATAGGCGCTGTTGGTGTTCAAATTCGGGATGACATCTGAATTGGTATCCATGTAAAGAGCTTCGTAATTGGTGAAGCAAATTAAACAGGTGCCATCACTTTTCGCGTAGCTGTAGGGAACCAACTCGTTGTTGACCGTGACATTGCCGCGGAACGACAGCCGTATGCCGGGATTCAGGCTCGCGCACGGCGGAAGCATGACCCTGCAGTCGCCTTCGAAAAACAAGTCCGAAGCATTGGTGAAATTGTAAACGCGGTTGGCTTCCCAGGCGTCGCTCACTCCGTCGAAGTCAGAGCCGAAGCGCACCGCGGCAGTGGAGTCGAATGTATTCACCATTAGGCCACTATTGTCGAAGCGCGTGGTGCCATCAATGGCCACGCTGAAGTAATTGCCGGCGATAACGAAATTGGTTCCTGAGCTGCTGCCGTAGAGGTCAATCACATCGCCGCCGTTGGCGTAACCTCCGAACACGTTGCCCTCCTCGGAATCATTCACGCCGTCACCGTCGGTCCCGATGGTGATATTATCGTAGCTGCGGCCAATCTCGATATAGGCGTCCCCCTTAAGGATGTGGTTGTTCACAATCGAGACATCTACATTGTGCATGCCGTCGGGCAGCACGTCCCAGAAATTACCCGAAATGCGGTAATTAAGCCCCTCCGAGTCGAAGCCATAACCCGTGATAAAAACGTTGAATTCAGCGCGCGGATTGGCGGAGCCTGCCGCAACTCCAATTGTGCCGGGCTGCGCAAAGCGTGCATTAGCGCCGCTGTTGTCCCGGGTACGGTAGGCTGCGATGCAGATGGTTGGGGTGGCCACGGTGGAATTGTCCGGCATGTAAGCCAGTTGTCCCGTCGCCGGGTTCAAACCAAACCAGCATCCGCTAACCTGCCAATTTCCACAATTTGCGCCTCCTTGTTCTGCCGAATCCGGACAGAAAGAGATGGTCTTCATATCCCCGCTATTGACGCCGTCAGTGCCAGAAACGTCGCTGACGATCGCCAGGCCCTTGACGACGACATTTGTGGCCCGGAAGAAGCCGAGTATTGCCAATTCGTCGCTGCCAAACCCAAGGTTGCTGTAAGTGAACCCGGTATAAGCGGCGATGGATGCGCCCATAGACATGGCGTTGCCGTTCGTCGAACTGAGGACGATCTTGAGTTGCGCGTTATTGGGAGCGTGAATGGGATTGGAGTTAGGCACCGCTCCCGGCTGGCTGTAACCGTCAATCGTGATCCGGTTGGCGGTGATGAGGGGGTAGCCGCCCGGAGGCGTGTTGATGTAATGGACCCCTGAACCAGGTATGCTGAACTGGATGGTGTCGCCATCGGCCAGCAGGTTGATGGCCTGCAACAGGCTGGTTTGGTTGGCAGGGGGCGAGACGTTATTCTCCGTGGTGACGGTGATGATTTTGGCGTGCGCGGAAATCGCCAGCGCTGCAAGGGAAAAGAGAGCCGCGCTTCTGGAGAGGGTCTTCATAGCTCTTATTTCGGTTAGTTCGGTTGGGGTAACAAACCCAAATTGATCGAAAGTAACGCCAATGGCAAGCTTTTTTCGACTGTTTACTTTGGTCGGTTCCGATTTATATTCCTGCTCATCAACCAGCCGATGTGGCGGAATTGGCAGACGCGCTAGACTCAAAATCTGGTACCCGTAAGGGTGTGTGGGTTCGACCCCCTCCATCGGCACCAACCGAAGTCGGAACGGCGTGGTGGTGGTGCGCGATGTTCCACCCGGAGTTCAGAGAAGGAGAAAATGCGGATCAACCAATTGCGTCACGCATTCGCATGAGACAAATCGTTGACGCCCCGCTACGTTCTAAGTTTCCTGACGGCCATCAGGCTATGCAAACAAGCTTGCTAATTCCGAGTGTACTCTTGGCTTGTCACTTATCGGCTGCCAATTGGCCGCAGTTCCGCGGACCGCTGGCCGGCGGTGTGGATTCCAGCGCGCCCGCTCCTGTCCATTGGGACATGGACAGCGGCGAGAACGTCCGATGGCGCACGCCCATCCCCGGTCTGGGGCACGCCTCTCCGGTGTTATGGGCAGATCGGATCTACGTCGCCACTGCGGTTCGACCTGGCAAGGCCGATCTGAAGGTGGGGCTTTACGGCGATATCGAGTCGGCCAACGACCAGGACACGCACCAATGGCGGCTGCTGGCGCTGGACAAGGCCAGCGGAAAAATCGTGTGGGACAAGCTCGCCCACGAAGCCATCCCGCGCATCAAACGCCACCCCAAGTCCAGCCATTGCAGCTCCACGCCCGCGACCGACGGCAAGCGTCTGGCCGCTATCTTTGGCTCTGAGGGATTGTTCTGTTTCGATATGAGCGGCAACCTGATCTGGAAACGGGACCTCGGGCCGATGGCTTCCGCTTACTTCCAGGTGCCCAGCGCCCAATGGGGCTTTGCCAGTTCGCCCGTCATCCACGATGGGAAAGTGGTCGTGCTCTGCGATGTGCTCACGAATTCATTCATCGCATTGTTCAACCTCGCCGACGGCAAGGAGCTCTGGCGCACACCGCGCAAGGATGTTCCCACCTGGGGCACGCCGACGGTGGTCAAAGCCGGTTCGCAAACGCAGATACTCGTAAACGGTTTTAGTCACACTGGCGCTTACGAATTCAGCAACGGCAGCGAGCTTTGGGAATTGGACGGCGGAGGCGACATCCCGGTGCCCACGCCCGTCGCGGCCAACGGTTTGGCTTACTTTACCAGCGGCCACGGACGCTTTCATCCGATGCGCGCCATTCGACTCGAGGCGCGCGGCAATATCGCGCCGCCCGACCCTGGCGCGACCAATGCCGCCATCGCCTGGGCACAGGCGCGCCAGGGCAACTACATGCAAACGCCGATCGTTGTCGGCGACAACCTCTATGGCTGCTTGGACTTTGGCCTGCTCACCTGCTTCGACGCGCAGACGGGCGCCATCCATTACAGCGAACGCCTCGGAAACGGAAGCGAAGGATTCACCTCTTCGCCTGTGTCGGATGGCCGACATCTCTATTTCGCCAGCGAAGGTGGGAATGTTTATGTAGTGCGTGCCGGCAACCAGTTCTCGGTATCGGCCACCAACCAACTGGGTGAAACTTGCATGGCTACCCCTGCGCTTTCGGCCGGGACCCTGTTTTATCGCACGCGCGAACAACTAGTCGCCATCGGCCAGCGCGGCGCGAAGTAGCCCACAGGCGTTCAAGAGGCTCGCCGGCAATCCGGGCTTGGGGGCCAGGAAAGTTTCGCGAGCCTCCCTCTTCCACGCGACGCGGGTTCGTTCTGCGCGCGCTTGCGGCGAGGCTTGCAATGGCGAAACGATGGCCGCGAGAGAATCCCTGTCCCTGGTCCGAGAGCCATGTTCATGAAACAATTCCGTCTCCTCAGTGTTATAGAGATGGCGCATGAAAACATATTCCAACAGAAATGCACTCAACCCGGCCTTCAAGAGATTTCAATACCTGCCACATCTGACATGCAACCCGCCGTCGAAGCAGGCTTCCACCGCGGCTGCTGCCCTGGCCCAAGGCGCGCATGGCGAAGTCCAGAGGCAGGCTGCCAGCCTCTCCAACCTGCTAATCGCATCCTCCAGCAGCAACTCGCCTGATGCGGCTGCCTCACCGATTCAGTAATAATTTCAGCTCGCTCATTCCCACAGGCGTCCGGTCAGGGTGATAACCTTACCATGCAAGACCGCTGGGAATGGCCTGTGGCATTGGGGTCGGAGACTGGAATGCCTACGCCACCACCGGCAATGTTGGCGCCACGACCGCCCAAGCGCCGCCGGCGGGCGGGCGGACAAGTCCAACCGTGCCCGGGGGTTTGCGGAGACCCGCACAGCGACGAATCCGATGCTAACTGGCCAGAACCTGCATGGCCTCCTCCAAGTTCCCACAGGTCACAATGCGGACACCGCGCCGGTAATGGAACAGCGACATAATACTCAAGCCGATGTCTTTGCGCGGGTCTGGAATCACCCGCACCACCTGTTCCACGCCCTGCTGGTTGAGATTGTCCATTATTCGTTTGATGTACGGGACGCAGGCGAAATCCATCGTTTCCAAGCCGCTGAGGTCGGTCAAGAGCCGAAATCCTGGCTGCAGGCCCGCCAGAAGCGCCTCGACCTGGGTCGCGCAACTCTGCATTTCCTCCGGTCCAACGCGCTGGGTGTAGCTGATTGTCAGGAGGTTTTTCGATTTATCAACTGCCGTTTGAAACATGACGCTTCCACATGCCGCTCTAAACCGGGCGGCACTGGAAATTAGACCCGCCCCAGGCCCGATGCACAACTGATAATGATAACATTAAGGAAGATTTTCCCGCGGGCGGCGGAAAGAATTTTTTGCCACAATCCCTTTGGTTAAGGCTTAGCAAGCTCCTTTGCTTTTTTCGCACGTATGAGTGTCAACGTCCTGGCCCTGTTGGCGGCCAACGACCTCGCTCTGGCTTATGGCCACCAGCGATTGCTCGAAGCTGTGACGCTGTCGGTCGCTCCGGGAGAAAAGGTCGGGTTGCTGGGCAGAAACGGCTGCGGCAAGACCAGCCTGCTGCGCATTTTGGCCGGCCATCAAAGCGCCGATGCCGGCGACGTGGCGCGGCGCCGCGGATTGCGCGTCGGTTATCTGCCGCAGGAGTTCGAACTGGAGGACAATCGCACCGTGCGACAGAACATCGAGGCGGGCGCCGTGGACCTCATGGAATGGTTGCGCCGCTATGAATCCGGTCTGGGCACGGATTCCGAGCTGGCGGCTTTATTGAACCAGATTGACACCGTGGACGGCTGGAAGTTGCAGGCCCGCATCAATGCGACCGCCTCTGCCCTGGCCGCACCGCCGTTGGACGCCCTCGTGGGGCCGCTCTCCGGCGGCGAAAAGCGGCGCGTGGCCCTCTGCCGCGCTTTGGCTGCCCAGCCGGATCTGTTGCTGCTGGACGAGCCTACCAACCATCTGGACGCCGAATCCATCCTGTGGCTGGAAGAGTTCCTGCGCGAGTTCCCCGGCGCCGTCATTTTTGTCACGCACGACCGCTATTTCCTCGATGTCATTGCTACGCGAATCATTGAGCTGGCCGATGGCCGGTGCTTTTCGCATCCGGGGAATTACACCGCTTACCTGGAATCCAAAGCCATCCGTCAGCAGATCGCCGAACAGTCCGAGCGGCGGCGCCAGCGATTTCTGCGCGAGGAACTGGATTGGGTGCGCGCGGGCGTGCGGGCGCAACGGTCCAAGCCGCGGCATCGCCTCGAATCCTTCTACCAGGTCAAGGGCCTCGAAGCGCCGCCCGAAGAACGGGAAATGGACCTGCTCATTCCACCGCCGCCGGAACTGGGGAACCACGCCATCCAGTTGACCAACGCGGGGGCCAAGGTCGGAGAAGGCGAGCGCGAACGATGGCTCTTTCGCGGGCTGACTATCTCACTCAAACCAACCCAATGCACAGGCATCGTGGGCCGCAACGGCGTCGGCAAAACCACCCTCCTGCGCTTATGCCTTGGCGAACGCAGACCCGACGAAGGCACCGTCAAAATCGGGAAACGGGTGCTCTTCAATTACATTGACCAGGCCCGGATGCAGCTCACTGGCATCGGCACGGTGCTGGAGGAAATATCGGACGGGAGCGAAACGGTCCTTTTCGGCGAACAACGGTTGAGCGCGCGCTCTTATCTGCGTCGGTTTCTGTTCTCGGATGAGCGCGTGAATGAGACGGTCGCCCGGCTTTCCGGCGGCGAACGCGCGCGGCTGATGCTGGCCAAAGTGCTCCGGCGCGGCGGCAACGTGCTGGTCCTGGATGAACCGACCAACGATTTGGATTTGCCCAGCCTGCGCATGTTGGAAGAAGCGCTGGCGGACTTCGATGGCACCGTGTTGGTCGTCAGTCACGATCGCTATTTCCTGGACCGCATCTGCGACCAGGTCGTGGCTTTCGAGGACGGCGGCCTATTCGTGCAAACGGGCAACTATTCGTATTATCTCGAGAAGAAAAAAGAGCGGGACGCGCTCAACCAGGCGGCCTGGGCGAGCCTCGCCAAGACCACGGCCCGAAAGCCGGAAACCGTCAGCGTGCCTATCCGCCGTCGAGAGGACGCTATGGCGGGACAAGCACCGGTCCGTCCCCGCAAGCTGACCTTCAAAGAGCAGCGCGAACTGGAAGGGATGGAAGCCGCCATTTTGGCGGCGGAAACCCGCGTCCAGGAATTGGAAACCACCTTGAACGATCCTGAATTCCACGCCACCCGCTCGCGGGAGGCCCACGGACTGATCGCAGATTTGGAAGCCGCGAAGACCGAAGTGACGCGATTATACGAGCGCTGGCAGGAATTGGCAGGTCGCTAATGGATTATTGGTTTTAACCTTGATATACTCAGTAAAACTGGCAAAAGACCATTACTTCTGATTCAACTGCGTTCTTTCCACAGGCTTCCGCGTACAGTATAATTGAGGTAGAAGAACAATATTATGACGAAAGTTGCGATTCTGCCGGAGCCTTCAGTGAAGGGCGACACCATGTATCGCGCCGTTGCAGGCGCCCGCCAGGCCGTGGCCAAGACGGCCGGAGCTGCCTTGGATGCTTTGACAGCTCAGTTGCCGCCAGACGAAGGCGGCACTCTGGTGGTGGTGCAAAACCACAGGCCGGACCAGTTCTTCACCGCTCAGCAGCAACGACGACTTGAGGAGCTGATGAACCACTGGCGGGCCGTTCGCGATGCAGGTAATTCCCTTTCAGCCTCTGAACAAGCCGAGCTAAACGCCTTGGTGGACGCCGAAGTCCGGGCCTCGGGTGACCGTGCCGCTGCCGCGCTCGCTGACCCGGGGCAATGAATCCCCACTACAGCCGGGTAGCTGAGCGAGCCGGCCACCGCTGCGAATACTGCCAGGCTCCAGAGGCGATTTTCAACTTTCCCTTCGAGGTTGAGCATGTTGTCCCGCTTGCACGCGGTGGAGCCGATGACGAAGCGAACCACGCGCTAAGTTGCCGGTGCTGCAACTTGTTCAAAAGCGAAAATCTGGACGGAGTTGATCCCCAAACCGGGAACCTGGTCGCGCTGTTCAATCCGCGCCAGAGTCGTTGGGAGGAGCATTTTACCGTGGATCAAAGAACAGGGAAGCTCAGCGGTCTGACCTCTGCCGGACGAGCAACGATCGACCGCCTTCAGATGAACAGACCCACACAGGTAATTGCGCGGAAGCAATGGATACGGCTCAAGTTCTTTCCCAAGTTCTGAAATAAACTACCTGGACCGCATCTGCGACCAGGTTGTCGCTTTCGAGGACGGCGGTCTGTTTGTGCAGACGGGCAACTATTCGTATTACCTCGAGAAGAAGAAAGAGCGGGACGCAACCAACCAGGCAGCCTGGGCGAGCCTCGCCAAAACCACGGCCCGCAAACCGGATCCCAACACTGCGCCCATCCGCCGTCGCGAGGACGCTATGGCGCGACAAGCATCGGACCGTCCCCGCAGGCTGACCTTCAAAGAGCAGCGCGAACTGGAAGGGATGGAAGCCGCCATTTTGGCCGCGGAAACTCGCGTCCAGGAATTGGAAACCACCTTGAACGATCCTGAATTCCACGCCACCAGCTCGCGGGACGCCCACGGGCTGATCGCCGATTTGGAAGCCGCGAAGGCTGACGTGACGCGATTATACGAGCGCTGGCAGGAATTGGCTGGTCGCTAATGTGCCTGACAGGGATTTGCTTTTTTGGCGCTGGCGCAGTAGAGGAAGCGTGTGATCGTACGAGGAATGAACTCGGACCTCGCTCCGTCCAAGGCAGTCTGGCCATCGTTGTTTTTGAGATGAATGTTGGCTCCCCCTTCAACGAGTAATTTGACCGCCGCGAGGCTTGGTTTCAGAACGGCATCATGCAGAGGAGTATCACCAGTGCAGTCTTTGGCATTTACGTTCAAGCCTTGGTCCAGCAGCCACTTTATGGACTTTGCTGCTCCAGCACTTGCAGCAAAATGAAGAAGCGTCACCTTCCCCTTGTTTTGGTCCATTAAATCAGCGCCGGCCGCAACAAGTTGCTCGGCGATACCAACCTCATCGCGCTGAATAGCATTGAGGAGAGCGTAGCCTTTGTCAGCTCCCGCTCCGATCAAGTAAGCGACCATCGTGTAGTGCTTGTTGTCTATGGCGAAAGCAATTGGTCGAGCCATACAACCAACTTTCGCGTCCACGATCGCTCCACGGGAGACGAGCAACTTGGCCTCTTCTACAAGACCACTCGAAGCCACCCAGTGGAGAGGCGTCATTGAGCTCAGCCCCCGTCCACCTACTTCGCGGTTCGGGTTCGAAAGTTTTGTCAATCTGGCACGAAGTTCCCTGCGTTTTTCCGGATTAGGATTCGATGCAGCTTCGATGATGAACTCGGCAAGAGTTTGTCTGGGTATCATCGGTCTTACGGTTCTCTTTGGTGGAGGGCACTGCAACGCACACTCCAAACGGCGGCTCAAATTCTTCACAGCCTTGCGCCAAGCAGAAAGTTTTTCTGCCTCTTTCCACGAGTCGGCCAGTTCCGAATCTTTTCCCACCTTGCCAACGGCACGCGTTGCGAGTTGCACTGTGGCATCGTTCGGTGAAAACCCGACGCGTCGTATCCACTCACGTGCCGTGGATGGCACGTCTTTTGGCGGCTCGTATCTTCCACCAGCAATCACCTCCGCCGCAGCAAGCGCCTCCAAGCAAGCATCGATATCGGGCTTCTGCCGCGAGCGGTCAACTTCTTTGAGAGGCTTCAGGAGGAAGTTAGGATCTTTGGCTTCCTCCAAGTCGTAAAGCCAATCGGAGGCCGCGTCATTCTCAAAGGTTTTGTAACCCCAAGTGCCCATAGTTGCTGTCTTAGCCTCAATGCGAAATTGGGTCGTCAACTCATAGGAACTAGCCTACTTGACGCCGGCGCGGTAGCGGAGAATTGGTTTTCATCCAGCCTCAAGGAGCGAACCTAAAGGACAGTTCGCCCTAGGGTCAAGATAATCTTTGGGATGATCTTTGAGTACCGGACCCTCTGGATGTTCCTGTCAGGGATGTGCTGGGTGATTGAGGCCAGGAAGTCCGTTGGCGTCAAGACCTCAAAGCTGCGCTTGATCCTTACGTTCAGGCGCGAACTACAGGTTTTTGTGGTCGTTGAGAAAGTATTTCTTGCCGTTGAGCCGTTGGAGGGGACTCAGGAAGCTCAGGTGCGGCTGTCTGGGCAAAGCCACCGGACAGTACGGCCAAGATCGGCCTGGCTGGTGTTGACTGCTGGCAAGATCGGTCACTGTCCAGACTGTCCCAACAGCACCTCAGCCGGAATGCCCAAGCCGCGAACCAAAGCCCGAATCATTTTGAGGGTGAGATTCCGACGGCCTGAGAGGACCTCGGAAACCCTGCTTCGACTGCCCAGGAAGGGAACCAGGTCCGAAGGTTTAAGGCCCTGTTGTTGCATCCGGAAACGAATCGCTTCAACTGGGTCTGGCTTGTCCATTGGGAAGGCCTTTTCCTCGTAGTCATGCACCAGCAGGGAAAGAAGCTCCAGTTCATCGCCCTGAGGCGCATTTCGCTTCGCGTCCATTAACTCCTCGATTCGAGCCAGAACCGCCGCACAATCTGACTCCGTCTTAATCACTTTGGGCTTCATCAAATCTCCTGCGCATTGATGCCATCATAACTCATGCAACGATGCAACTCTTTATCCGCGCCATGCTGTCGAAAGTGTTTGCTCCAAGAGCAACCGACGGAACTCCTCGAGCACACGGGCGACCGGCAAGTTTGCCAGGCCCGCTGGGCCGCGCAGCAGAACTATCTTTTCGCTTGGGGGCCGCCAAATTTCTTCGGCCGTGTCACTCCACAGAATCAGGCCCGGCAGACCCACCGCCGCTGCCAGGTGCGAGATTCCCGAATCGTGCCCGATAAAGGCGGCACAGCCTTCCAGCAGGCCCGCGAGTTGGGCAAGCCGCAGACTCTGGGCTACCCTCAGACGCCTGGGCGGCAGGGCAGCGGCAAGCCGTTGCAAGCGTTCGCCTTCAGCTTCGCCGCCCACGAGTAGCAGCTTCAATCCGGTCTCACCGATCAGGTGCTGCAGCAACTCGGCCCACTTCGCTTCCGGCCAATTCTTGCGTTCGCTGCCGCTGCCCGGATGTAGGGCAAGTTGGTCGAAGGTTGAGCCACCTTCACCGCTCTTCGGCGCGGCAGGCGGCCGAGAGTTGACAGACAACCGCGGCACAGGGTCAGCGTCGAAAATGGCTAAACGCTCCAGCGGTTTGAGATAGACTTTCGCCGCATGAATCATGGTCGTTTCGTCCGGCCGATGCGGCCCGGCAATGAACTGGGCCGGCGTGCAACGGCCCACGTTAGTCTCAAAAATCTGGTCGGGGTCGTACAAGTAAGAAACAATCAGGTCGAACTCGGAAAAATAATCTACCAGGTCTTCAGTGAGATCGCCGTGAGGCGCGAAGAAACCGGCCAGTGAGCGCGCCTCAATGGATTGAGCGCGCTGCAACAGGCCGCCCGCCAAGGCCAGTTCGATGATGTGCGGGTAGCCAAGCACCTCAAGGTGCGCGTCAGGAAAGTGCCGGCGCAAAGCGGCAATTGCCGGGAGCGTCAGAACGAAGTCGCCGATCGCGCCGCCGCGGATGACGAGAATCTTGCCTCGGAAGGAACTCACAGGCCTGATTTGGGCGGCTTAAAACTTCGTCACACCAAGCAGGGCTACGAACAAACCGAATGCCAGCCGGATGCCGCAACCGAGTTTGGTGCGCTTTTCATTTGCCGTGTCCCACTCCAGAAAATCACGCAGGCGCCAGGGCGACACCGTGAACCAGATTCCGCCAACGACTAGCATATAAGCCCAAGCCTGGAAGACCAGGACCCAATGAGTGTCCGGCAGTCTTGGCCGGCCGGCGTCCACCATCAGCTTGGCCAGCAACAACAGGACGACAGCCAATCCGCGCACCGCCAGGAAATCCTGCACGAAGATGCAGCTCCCAATCCCAATGGCGGCAAATCCGGCACATAGGGCATTCTTGTAGGAAGCGAAATCCGAGATGGATTCCTGGCTCAGGTTCCAAAGGAACCAAACTGTGCCCAACAGCATCAAGGCATAACCCCAAGGCATCGAGCGCGGGAACTTGCGGGCAGCGGCGGCGAACGCCGCCGGCTTAACGATGCCATAGACTTGCGGCAGCCCCAAGCCGAGGCCGAGCACCGCGCTGAGGGTGGAAAGTTTGAGTGCAAACATAATCTACGACTCAAACTCCAAAAGAGCTGTCGGTCGCGTTGAAAGCGCCCTGATACATGGAGCTTGGTGCTTCTCTGGTGCTTGGAGTTTGGACCTTGGAGCTTTGAGCCGGTTCATCTTTTAGTCGAGGTTAATCACAGTCGGATCTCCATACAGCGTGAACGAGCCGGCGCGGGTGATCCTTACCTCCAGAAGCTGGCCGCGATGGCGCTCCGAACCGTCGAATACGACGATCTTGTTGGAGCGCGTGCGGCCCATCATGCGGGCGGGATTTTTCCGGCTCGGGCCTTCGACCAGGATTTGCATCTGCTGGCCTACAAGCTGTTCGTATTTGCGGCGGCCGATTTCATTGACCAACAGGAGCAGACGTTGGTTGCGTTCTTCTTTGACGGGTTGCGGCACCTGGCCTGCCATTTCCGCAGCAGGCGTGTCGCGGCGTGGTGAGTACTTGAAGAGGTAAACCTGGTCAAATTCCACTTCGCGCGTCAACGACATCGTTTGTTGGAAATCGTCTTCAGTCTCGCCCGGAAAGCCCACGATGATGTCGGTGCTAATGCCCATGCGCGGCTGGCAGTGGCGCAGCTTCTCGATAATGCCGAGGTACCGCTGGCGGGTGTAACCGCGGTGCATGAGTTTCAGCACCCGGTCGCTGCCGCTCTGCACAGGCAGGTGGGCGCTCTCGACCAGCTTGGGCAAACGCCCGTAGGCTTCGATCAAATCGTCGCCGTACCCTTTGGGATGCGGCGAAGTGAAACGGATACGTTCCAGGCCTTCGATTTGATGGACCGCTTCGAGGAGCTGAACGAAGGGACTCTTGTCGTCATGGGCGCCCGCGCTCGACCCTGCCAACCTCGCCCCTTTCGACTCACCGCCCTGTGGCGCCGTCGCATTCGTGGCGCTTTGCGCCAATGGCTGCGGAGCAGCTGGGGGAAAGGCAGGGTGAGGTGACCGCCGCCTGCCGTAGCTGGTGACAATTTGGCCGAGCAGCGTGATTTCTTTCACGCCGCGCTCGGCCAGTTCGCGGCACTCAGCCACGATATCGGGGATAGTTCGACTGCGCTCCGGGCCGCGCGTGTAGGGCACGATGCAGAAGGTGCAGTACTGGTTGCAGCCCTGCATGATGCTCACAAAGGCGGTGGCGGCCTTCTGGGCGTTCCCGTTCAGCAGGTGCTGGCGAATGGTGGCCTCGCTGCCCTGCTCTTCCGCCACGTCCACGATCTTGGCGCGCCTCCCGGCGAGAATGTCATCGAGATAATCCGCCGTGCGATGGAACTTCTGGGTGCCGACCACCAGGTCCACGTCCGGCAACCGGTCGATCAGTTCCTGTCCCCGGCTCTGTGCCATGCAGCCGATGAAGCCGAGCACGACACCTGGACGGTGGCGGCGGACTTCGGCCGCCACGTTCTCCATTTTGCGTAGGGCCTTTTGCTCGGCTAGATCGCGCACGCTGCATGTGTTGAGTAGGATAACGTCGGCGGTGGCCTCTCCCCGGGCCAGCGTGTAGCCCTTGGCGACGAGCTGCGCGGCGACGGCTTCGCTATCGCGCTCGTTCATCTGGCAACCGTAGGTTTTGATATAGACGCTGGGCATCGCGCTTAGAGCAGCGGTGGAAGTTACGTCAGCAGAGTGGAGTTGGAAAGGGGGAAGTGCGTTCGCCTGACAGTTCAATGGAGGGAGAGATCGAAGCCAACAATCTGAACGGGTCGGTGACCCTCACCAACGTTTCGGGCGTCGTTGTGGCCCATTCCCTGAATGGTGCGGTGGTGACCCAAATGGAGAAGGTGACACCCGATAAACCGATGTCCTTCAGCACACTCAATGGTGACATCGATGTCACCTTGCCGGCGGTCATCAAGGCGACTGTCAAAATGGAAACCCAGCAGGGTTCAATTTACAGCGACTTCGCTATCGATCTGGATAAGAATCCGCGCCAGCCAACAGTGGAGGATGGCCGGACGGAAGGCGGTAAATATCGCATCGTCTTCGATAAAGGCGTCGTGGGTAGCATTAACGGCGGCGGGCCGGAAATCCAGTTCAAGACGGTCAACGGAAGCATTCATATTCGGAGAGGGAAGTGATGCAATTAGAGCGACCAGTGGAGGATTGCTGAAACAAATTTGCGCAGTTCGGTGTCTATCCATTGGTTCCGGAAAAAGCGAGTGAAATGAAATCTCTTCCGAACCTAACCGACTGTCCGAACGGTCGTCTAATTGGAAAGACAAGCCCGGGCAGGGTTGTTGGTTATGGCTCGGCTGGGGAACATCGCTAACACTATGAGTGCATCTGCAGAGCCGTTGCTCCGATTGGAAGGGATCAAAAAGGTCTTCCTCACCGATGAGGTCGAAACAGTCGCTCTAGCCGGTGTCCACCTCGAAGTGAACCGGGGCGAGTACATCTCCATTGCGGGACCTTCGGGCTGCGGTAAATCGACCTTGCTCTCAATCCTCGGGTTGTTGGATTCGCCGACGGAAGGATGTTACTCACTAAACCATCAGCC
>WNGL01001268.1_pt1 | contig 30794 bp, 27 predicted proteins | sample 5400591 | NCBI WGS metagenome assembly WNGL01 (sample SAMN13153377, study PRJNA577476) | soil metagenome | isolation source: 80 cm soil or saprolite under Garry oak tree replicate 1 | place: USA:California | collected 2016-06-15 | reverse complement strand
AAGTTGGACGCTCGCAGCGAAGCTTGCCTTGGCGCCACATGCCCCGATTACCGCCGCTGCTTCATAACCGAGATGCGGCGCAAGGCGCTCGAATCCGACATCATCATCGTCAATCATCACCTCTTTTTCGCGGACCTCTCCGTCAAGCGGGAAGCGACTGGCGCGCCCGACGCCGGCATCCTGCCCGAGGCCGCTGCCGTCGTGTTCGATGAAGCGCATGAACTCGAAGAGGTGGCGTCCAGCTATTTTGGCCTGTCGGTCTCGAACATCCGGTTTGAAGAGTTGGCTCGCGATACCGACGTCTTGCTGCGCGGCAAAGAAGGTGCGGAAAGCATTCCCGCCGCTACTCAGCAACTGCGCGATCGCGCCCGCATGTTTTTCGCCGGCCTGCCCAGCAACGGCGACGGCCGCCAACCCTTCGACAACCGCGAGGAATTCCTGGAGACCTCCGGCGATCTTTACCTCAGCGTCCGCACCACCCTCCGTCTTCTTGAGTCGGAGATGGATCTGCTCACCGAAATCGATGAGGCCCCCGGCCTTCGCAAGCGCGTGGCGCGCCTCCGCTCAGAACTTGAGTTTCTGCTCGAATCAAATTCCAGCAACATGGTCTACTGGCTCGAACGCCGCGTGCACCAAGGACCAGCGACAGAGGGATATTCACCTACGGCCAGATATGGAGCGCCGAAAGGCGGGTTCGCCGCCCGCGGAGGGCACAGGCACACATTTCTGCAAGCCACGCCCATCGATGTCTCCGAATTGCTGCGCGAACTGGTCTTCGACACCATCCCCACCGCTGTGCTCACCTCGGCCACGCTGACTGTGCAGGGCGGCTTCGAGCATATTCGCAAACGGCTCGGCCTCACCGAAGCCCGCGAACTGGTAGTTCCATCTCACTTCCGCTACGGTGAACAGGCGCTGCTCTATCTTCCGCCCAACATGCCCGACCCGCGCGATCCCGAATTCCCCGAAGCCGCCGCCACCTGCATTCGCCGCGTCCTCGAGATCACCAAGGGCCGTGCCTTCTGCCTCTTTACCAGTTACGCTCAAATGCGCGATCTTTACGAACGCCTGATGCCGGTGCTCGATTTCCCCATCCTTCTCCACGGCACCGCGCCGCGCAAAGCCCTGCTAGAAGAGTTCCGCTCCACCCCCAACGCAGTCCTCTTCGGCACGGCAAGCTTCTGGCAGGGTGTAGACGTGCAGGGCGAAGCGCTAAGCTGCGTCATCATCGACCGCCTGCCTTTCGCCGTCCCCAGCGATCCGGTCGTGCAAGCACGCATGAAGGCCATCGAGGAAGCCGGAGGCAAGCCCTTCTTCGACTACCAGGTCCCGTCCGCGGTGCTGACGCTCAAGCAGGGCTTCGGCCGCCTCATTCGCTCCCTGGAAGATCGCGGCGTTCTAGTCCTCCTCGACCCCCGCATCAGAAAGCAGCGCTACGGCCAGACGTTTCTGGCCAGCCTCCCCCCCTACCGCATGACCGCCACCATCACTGACGTGGAAGCCTTTTTCGCCACATAGGGCAGATCAGCTGACCGCACACATCAAAACCTGCTGTCATCCTGAGCGAAGCGCGTTCGGGGCCCCGCGCAGTTTCATCGCGTGGGGTAAGCGGAGCGAAGGACCTGCTTTTGTCTTTCCGCGCTGTCATGCTGAGCTCAGGATGGAGTGCCGCTTTTTCCCAACGGAGTCGAGCGATCCGCAGTTTTGTCTGCATCTGCGTTAATCGTCGAAGAACTTCGAGACGTGGTTTAATACCCGTGTGCCGTCATCCGCAGATTCAGCATTCAACCGGCTACTCAGCGAAATCAACAGGTTTCTCAAACCGCTTGGGTTTCGGCGGGCTGGTCAGCGTTATGGTCGACAGACTGACGAGTGCTGGCAAATTATCGGTTTGGTGGACCTCCGAAGCCGGAGACAATTTCCGGAACGCGTTAACGGAGATTTCCTCCAGCCTTTCCGCCGAGGCATTCCTCTTCAAGTGAGTCTCATCGTAGTGCCAGTGTTGGCGGCAACTCGGAGTGACCACCGGTTCAAGGCAGCATCTCCAATAGACTGTAAAAGAAGAAGTAACGTCGTGGCCCTTTATGCAAGTCACTCCCCAAGACGTCTTGTTAGTTGTCGACGTGCATAGCGACAAACACTCCATGCGCTCGCGTTGGAGCGTGCATCGTCTCCGACCAGCACCCCAGCGCCAGCGCTACGGACGGACCTTCCTCGCCAGCCTCCCGCTCTACCGCATGACCGCAACCCTTACAGACGTAGAAGCGTTCTTCGAAACCAAGACTGATTGATAAGCGTAAGAATTGGATCGCTTGATTCAGCGGTTTGTCCGGATTGCTCACCGCACGCTCAAACCACAATGCCCCTTCCGGCATAATAAATCTCGTCATGAAAAATGCATTGTCTTCCTGAACGAAGCGCTTTTCAGCGGTGGAGGATCTGCTTTTCCGCGTTACTTCTGGTTAGGCCACGACTCGGGAAGAATACTCTTGACAGAGAGTGGTTGGTAATGCAAACTGGTTGGCGCTGTTGTGACCGCCTTGAAACTGAAGCGGTGTTCTCGTCAGGAGGCAGGAATATGGAAGATGTTCAGGGCCTCTTGGAGCGGCCAAAACTCTACGACAACATCGACGGATCGAGTGAACTTATGCTTGGTTGCATGCTCATCGGGATGACGGCATTCCAATGGGTGTCAGCGCATGCGCGTCAAGATTCGATTTGGAACAAGGTCTATACGTTGTTTATCTTCGTCGCCCTCTTGACGACCGCCCTTATCTACGGAAGAAAAGCAATGAAGAGTCTCATCACGTATCGCCGTACTGGATTTGTCAGCTACCAAAAGCCTAAGCTGGGGAGGCTCGGACTCATTAGTTGCATTGCGGCTGCGGCGGCGTGTGGTTTGACGTTCCTCACAGTGCGAAGACACGAAATTGACTCCACTATGCTCGTGATGATTGGCGTAGGTCTTTTCATGACCGCCTCCTACGCTTATGGAGTCGCACGCGCGGTTCGGTGGAAGTGGATTGTCGCAGTTCTTCTCCTGCTCGGAGCGGTCGTTGTCGCTGTGCTACCCGCTTGGCTGACGAGTGCGCCATTTAGCCGATCCTGGGTCGCCGCAGGTTTCAATCTCAGGTTTGTTGGTTCTCTCTTTCTGTATCTCACCTTTTACGCTGTAGTTTTGTTGCTTTCTGGCGGCGTGAGCCTCGGTATCTATCTCCATGACACGCGCCATTATGGGGCAGAGATCGAATGAAGCCTCAGATTCAAGCCATCGCGGAGATTGATCGCGTCATCCACGAACCTGGTCGGCTGATGATTGTGGCGCTCCTCTATGCGGTCGAAACTGCAGATTTTCTGTATCTGCAACATGAGACCGCTATGAATAAAGGCACTCTCTCGAGCCATATCTCGCGCCTTGAGAAGGAGGGCTATGTCCACGTTGAAAAGACGTTTCGCGGCAAAGTGCCACAGACGCTCTTGAGCTTGACGCGAACGGGGAGGAAGTCGTTCGAGGAGTATCGGAAGATGCTCAAGAGCTCTCTCTAAACCTCGGTCGGCGAGACTCCGAGCGAATGACCCCACCCGGACAAAACGCCACATCAGCTCAACCGCACCATCCGCCATAGTCTAAAAATAGTATTAGGCCGCCACCGTGCCCCATATGCAAATCACTCCCCAAGACGCCCTAATCGTTATCGACGTGCAGAACGACTTCTGTCCAGGTGGCGCGCTAGCCGTCGCCGACGGCGACGCCGTAATCCCCGCCATCCATCGCATCGCGCCGCTCTTTCAGCACATCCTACTCACACAGGATTGGCACACGCCGGACCACAACTCCTTCGCTTCAGCGCATCCGGGCAAGCACCCCTTCGAGCAAATTGACCTGAGTTACGGCCCTCAAACCCTCTGGCCAGACCACTGTGTCCAGGGGAGGAGAGGAGCGGAGTTTCATCCCGGGCTCCAGGTGCCCCAAGCCGAACTGATTCTTCGCAAAGGCTTCCGCCGTGAGATCGACTCCTACTCCGCATTCTTCGAGAATGACCGCGCCACCCCCACCGGCCTATCCGGCTACCTGCGCGAGCGCAACCTGACACGCGTCTTCCTCGCCGGACTGGCATACGACTTCTGCGTCGCCTATTCGGCAATCGACGCGCGCCGCCTGGGACTTCCAGTTGCGATTCTCCGCGATGCTTGCCGCGCAATCGACCTCGAAGGCTCGGTCGAAAGGGCCGAAGCAGACTTTGCCGCTGCCGGAGTTGTGCTCGCCTGCACTACCGACCTTTCCGCCTGAAGCCCCGCGCCGTAAAATCGCAACAGTCCGTGCGGGCGCCGTCCGCCGCTCCAAGCATGTCTCGCAACCTCTACATCCTCGCTGCCGCTCTCGGCCTCTTCGCTCTCATCTCAGCGGGAATGTCGCTCGTGCCCTCGAGCTTCCAGCCCGGCCTCCCCACCAATGCCTCCCTATGGCGGACCGTCGCGCTCCTGATGCTGTTGGCTAGCCTGGCCTCCGCTCTCATCGCCGTAATGAGCAACCTCTTCGAGCAGGTCGACCGCCACAGCGAAGAAGCCCGCCAGGCCGCCCGCAAGAAGCGTAGAGGTCGTTAAACGGGCAGGTGCCCCATCCATGGCGCAGGCTTTTCGCGACATTGGTGGGGTCCAGGAACCCAAACCTGCATCGCTGCAAAAGGGATCTGCCGAAGGCGATCCGCCCCACCGCAGGTGGGTACAGATAATTACCAACCTCCGCCGCACAATAGAAATGGAAGGACGAGCGAGCCAACCAACCTCCTCCGCTCCAACCCAGCTCTTATCGCGGTTCTCCAACTTCTATCGGCGACGAAATCCACCTCGACATGCGTCTTTTCCGCTCAACGAGAATCCCGCAATGCGGCACGATTTCAATGAAAACGCCAAAAAAGACGCTGTAACTCCTTTCCCAAGAGGATTCTGCAGCCAAGTCCTTTGCTGAGAGGATTTTACAGCGCAACCCTACCCGCAGCTCATTGAAAACAGGGAACTTCTCTACAGAGTATGGAGGGGGGTACCCCAGCATTATCACGACCTGACGATAAGGTCCTCTGCCCGTTCGGACAATGGTCAGCGTCCCCCGCGGACATGCAGGAACGGTGCCCTCTGACCGGGGTCCCCAGAGACAGGTCTTCGTCGATGGGGTGGCTGACCGGGGTCCCCAGAGACAGGTCTTCGTCGATGGGGTGGCTGACCGGGGTCCCCAGAGACAGGTCTTCGTCGATGGGGTGGCTGGGTGGTCTGTAGGGCAGGAGGCACTAAAATCAAACCAGGTCGGGGACACTCCCCCTTGAGAGGCCGTAAACGCCGATGTATGAAGTCACCGTGGAGGCCGGTTTCTCCTCCGGACACTATCTGCGCAACTACCACGGCAAGTGTGAGAACCCGCACGGCCACAATTACAAGGTCCGCGTCACCCTCTACGGCGACGAACTGGACGCGACCGGCCTGCTCCTCGATTTCAAGATGCTCAAGCAGGTGATGCGCCCGGTGATCGACCGCATCGACCATCAGATGCTCAACGACCTGGAGCCGTTTATCGAACTGAACCCATCGGCTGAGAATATCGCCAGATTTTTCTACGACCAGACCAATGAGCAGCTCTCCGACATGACCGGCGGCCGCGTGCGCGTGAAAGACTGCACCATCTGGGAGACCGACACGACAACAGCGACTTACTACGAATAGCAGGTCGCCTCAAATCGCGGATCAGTCATTTCATCTGGCTTGATTTCGACTGAACATATTTTTCGAACGGAATCTCAAAATAAAACAATTCGTTTCCGTCGGCATCGCGCAGCTTGCGCAGGTGAAGCTTTGCGCCCCGGAGCGGATCGTCGAGCTGAGACACATCGTAGAAAAGAAAACCGGCGCGCGTTGAGTGAGGCTCAACCACGAGTGCTCCGTATTCAAACGTGTTAAAGTCTGCCTCGATCTGTTGATTGCTGGCCTTGGGCTTCAACTTGATGGCGGGGATCGGCCCCGGCATCGGAATCTTCTTGCCCTGGCGCTCCTTCATCGTCATAAGCCGTTCCACGTCTTCGGGGTCGGCAGCTTGAATCTTGTCCCCGGCTTCGGTGATGAAGAGAATTCGCGCATCGCGCAGCGAGATTGGCTTGTCGCCGTTGTTGGTCACGATCAGGCGGATTGGCATCACGCCGTGGCCAAGGTAGTCCACGCGAAAGATGGATTCCTTTTCGCGCGTGTCATATGGCTCGACAGCAATGGCGACCTTTTCCTTGTCGTGCACTTCGACGGCTGCGAAACTGGTCGCCGGCTGCAGAGGCGGCGGAGAGTGATCGTTGGCCAGAGCCGGCAGCACCAGCCAGAGAGCCAGCAGCGGTAACCCATGCGAAACGTTCATCGGGCTCGACTGTATCATGTGATGGTTAGACCGGGGGAAGGCAGAATCCGTCTCGCATGATTCTCTTTTTCTATAACCTCGCGCTGTTGACAGCCCTTATGGCAGGTGCCCCGTGGTGGCTATGGCGAATGGTCACCACCCAGAAGTATCGCGAGGGGCTAGGCAAGCGCCTGGGCCGGGTTCCGAAGTCATTGCGCGACGCCACCCGCGACCAGCCGGTGATCTGGCTCCACGCTGTTTCTGTGGGCGAGGTGCTGGCCGTCAGCCGGCTGGTCCAGGAGATCGGCGCGGCCTTTCCGGAATATAGACTCCTGATCTCGACGACAACACGCACAGGGCAAGCCTTGGCACTCGAGCGTTTTGGACCGGACCGCGTTTTCTATTGCCCGCTTGATCTGCCATGGGCGGTGCGAGCCTATCTCAATGCGCTTCGTCCAAGCCTTTTCATACTGGCGGAAACCGAGTTCTGGCCCAATCTGCTCAATGGCTGTTTCCGCCGCGGAATTCCGGTAGCGGTCGTGAACGCGCGCATCTCTGACCGCTCCTGGCCGCGCTACGAGATGCTCCGCTTGCTGTGGCGTCCAATTCTCGCGCGACTGACCCGCGTCCTGGCGCAAAGCGAGATCGATGCCGAGCGTCTCAAGGTTCTCGGTTGCCGGCCTGATCGAGTTTCCGTGTCGGGCAACCTCAAATTCGACGTGCGTGCCGCACAGCCAGCCGAGGCAACGCGATTGCTCAAGTCGCTTGCCGGTAATTTGCGCTTCCTCGTCGCCGGCAGCACGCTCGAAGGGGAAGAGGTGGCACTTGTCGCGACTTGGCCGCTACTGCTCGAGAAAGATCCAAAGCTGGCTATGGTGCTTGCACCGCGCCATCCCGAGCGGTTCGCCGCCATTGCCGGCCTGCTGGCGAAGTCCGGCGTTTCGTGGGCGCGGCGGTCCGAATGGAAAGGGAAGCCTGTTGAGTCGATGAGTCTTCTTGCGGGCGGCCAGATTGTCCTCCTGGATACGATTGGCGAGCTGGCTTCTGTCTACTCGTTGGCGGCCGTCGCTTTCGTGGGTGGCAGCCTGATTCCCGCCGGCGGACACAATCCTCTCGAGCCTGCGCAGTTTGGTGTGCCCATCGTCGTGGGACCGCACTATGCCAACTTCCGCGCCATCACGGACGATCTGTGGGCTCAAGAGGCTATCTGTATCACTGAAAAAGAAAAGCTCGCGCAAGTGCTTCTGGACCTGGTCTGCGATCCGACCGACGCCGCGGCGATGGGCGCGCGCGCAAAGCAGGTCTTCGATCAGCAAGCCGGCGCGACAGAGCGAACGGTGCGTGCGCTTGAGAGCCTGCTTGCCCGAGCGGTGCGAACCGCATGAAGCGCCCCTGGCTCACTCCGTTCGTCCCGCTCTATGCTGCGGGCGTCGCTCTGCGCGATATGCGCCTCAAAAATGGCTGGGAACCGATTCGCCGACTGCGTTTTCCCGTCATCAGCATCGGCAACCTCTCCACTGGAGGCTCGGGCAAAACTCCGTTCGCCATCGCTCTCGCCAAGCTGCTCACAAAGAGAGGCTTCCAAGTCGACGTGCTTTCGCGCGGCTACGGCCGACAAAACACCGAGCCCCTTCGCGTTTGCGCCGATGGTGCTGACGAGGAGTTTGGCGATGAGCCGCTGCTGATAGCGCAGCAAGCGGGCGTGCCGGTTTACGTAGCTCCGCAGCGTTTCGACGCCGGGCTTCTCGCCGAAGTCGATCTTCAGGCACAGCGGCGAGATGCGGGCGCGGACAATTGTCCCGCGGCGCACATTTTGGACGACGGCTTCCAGCACCGCCAGCTTGCTCGCGACATCGACATCCTGCTTCTGAGCCGTGCGGATTTGCACGACTGCCTGTTGCCAGCCGGCAACCTGCGCGAACCGCTCGCTGCGCTTCGACGCGCCCATGTGATTGCAATTCCCGCCGACGAGCCAGAGCTTTGCTCTGATCTGAAAGCCTGGGGTTGGCAAGGACCGATCTGGCGCTTGCACCGCCGCATGGATGTCCCCAAAGTGACGAGCCCGGTCGCCGCGTTTTGCGGCATCGCCCGCCCGGAGCAGTTCTTCGCGGGGCTCGAAGGTGCGGGGCTGCGGCTCTCCTCCAGCATTGTCTTCCGCGACCACCACCGCTACACGGCTCGTGACGTGAAACGGCTTGATTCAGCCGCTCAATTCTCGGATGTGACCGCTATTCTCACGACCGAAAAAGATAAGGTCCGTATGGGAGTGTTGCGGACCTGCCGTCCGCTTCTGGCCGTTGGCCTCCGCACTGAAGTTGAGGATGAATCCGACGCCCTCGAATGGCTGACTGCCCGGCTTGCAACGGCACCCGCCAACGCACCCCTATGAGAAAATCAGAGCTTGCAGATGCAGTCCAAGTTCCGTTTGCTTGTGGTCCGTCTCGGTGCCATGGGCGATATTTTGCACGCGTTGCCGGCGGTTACCGCGCTGCGCATAGCTCATCCCGAATGGGTGATCGACTGGGTGGTTGAGCCAAAATGGCGCGCGCTGCTTGCGTCCGAAACCAGCGCAGGTCGCGACCCTGGAAGTCCCGCATCCACGCAGCCGATCGTGGACCATCTCCATCTCGCACCAACCAAACAATGGCGCCGCAACCCGCTTGCGGGCAAGACCCGACTTGAAATCGGCACGCTGCGACAGCAACTCAAAGCGGGAAACTACGACGCTGTGCTCGACCTTCAAGGCGCAATCCGCTCGGCGGTGATTGGCCGCATGGCGGGCGGGCGCTGCGTGATTGGTCCGGCCGAACCTCGCGAACGCGCAGCGCGATGGCTTTACACCCATCAGGTCGATACTCGTGGCACGCATGTGATTGAGCAGGGTATTGAACTCGCGTCGGCAGTTGCCGGTGACGACCTCGCCCTCGTAAAGCCCTGGCTCCCAGTCGATCCCGCCGCCGAAGCCTGGGCCCAGGAGCTTTTCGCACCCTTCCCGACTGTACCTGCCGCGCTCATCAACCCTGGTGCCGGTTGGGGCGCCAAGCGATGGCCGATCGAGCGCTACGCAGCCGTTGCCCAAGGCCTGATTGACCGTGGCTTCCGGGTTCTCGTCAACGGCGGTCCAGGCGAGGAGTCGCTGGTAGACAACATCTCACAGCAAACCCACGGCGCGGCCATCCAGCTTACCTGTAGCCTCGGCCAACTCATTGCCGTCACCCGCCGGGTAACTTTGGCAATTGCCGGCGACACCGGCCCGCTTCATCTTGCATGCGCCCTCGGCTGTCCCGTTGTCGGCATCTATGGCCCGACTGATCCCAGCCGTAACGGCCCATATGGAACGCGATTCAAAGTGCTGCGCAGCCCTCAAAGCCGCCGCGATCATACGCGCCTTGAAGCTCCCGAAGCTGGCTTGTTGACCATTACGCCGGAAGACGTGCTGCGCGCGGTAGAGGAACTGCTTTATTCTGAGGCGGCACAATGACTCAACCACCAGCCGACCCTCAGATCGACTTCATAGTCCGATGGCAGCACATCGCCCGCCGCATCCGTGTTCCTCTGGGCTTCATTACCGCTGTTCTCTATCTTTTTGAACTCTGGCGCCGCGCGCCACTCAACGCCGCCATCGCAGCGAGCCTGCTCCTCGTGCTGCCCGGTCTCTGGCTTCGCGCTTATGCCTCTGGATATGTCAAAAAGAATCGCGAACTCACGCAAACCGGCCCATACGCCCACACGCGCAACCCGCTATATCTTGGATCCATGCTCATTGCGGCCGGATTCGCCGTTGCGCTGCTCAGTTGGCCCGTCGCCCTGGTCATGGCCATCGGTTTCGGGGTGATTTATGTTCCGGTAATCGTTTCTGAGGAGCGCTTTCTGCGCGCCACCTTCCCTGGGTTTGACGCCTATTGCCGGCGCGTGCCCCGCCTGATTCCTCGCCTCACTCCCGGCATGACCGAAGTGCCATCTGGCCACTTCTCCATGGAACTCTTTCTGAAACACCGCGAGTACAATGCAAGTATAGGAGCCGTAATGCTCTACCTCAGCCTGCTCTTCCTCCGGCCGGCTCTTGGCTTGCTAGTAAACTTGCCGCAGTGAGCAACCGCCCCAGCGACGAAGATTCGTTGCGGGCAGCCCGGGAAGGTTCCCGCGTCAGATCTATCAATTCATGAGGAGCAGAACCCACCGGTGAGAATGCGCACGAATCTTGGGACAATTATTTGCGTTCTTTCGGTCGCTTCCATCGCGCACGCTCAAAAATTTCCGCAACTTGCGCCGCCGCGTGCAGGGTACAGTTTTCCGCAGAAGCAGACGCTGACCTATTCGGTCGATTGGCGCGTTTTTTCCGCCGGCACAGCTGTTCTGCACTTTGAATCAATCGGCGACAGCGAGCACATCACCGCCAGCGCCGATACTGTCGGCGCAATCAATCTGCTCTTCCATGCGAGCGACCACTTCCAGTCAACCTTCGACCGCTCCAAGGGATGCACCTACGAGTTCGACAAGCAAACCGTTGAGGGCCGCCGCCAGATCAACTCCACGCTCAGGATGGATTACGCCCAGAACAAGTCCATCCTCGACGAGAAGAACATGGTGACCGGCCAGACCAAGCACGTGGAGTCGGCGGTGCCCGGCTGCATGACTGACCTGCTCACCGGCCTCTTTTATGCTTCCTCCCAGCCCATGGAAGTCGGGAAAAACTTCGTGCTGCCCGTGGTCGACGCCATGCATAACGTACCCGTTACCATGAAGATTGAAGGCCGTGAAGAGATCAAGACTACCCTCGGCACATTCAAGACGATTCGAGTGCAGCCAACAGCCGATGCCGGCGTCGTGAAGAACCGCGGCAATATCTGGATCTGGTATACCGACGACGAGCGTCATCTCCCCGTACAGATGCGCGCACGTCTCTTCTGGGGCACCATCACCTTTCGCCTTACCGGCAACGAAAACAAGTAGAGCGTCTGGCGCCACCTTTCGATCATTCGATCGCCGGTTATCGGCTTCTCATTTCTGTGAGATTCACCAGAAATCCGTAGAATAGGATTGGATGGCTTTTACAGAACAATACGATGTGGTCGTGGTGGGTGCTGGCCACGCTGGTTGCGAAGCGGCGATGGCTGCGGCGCGCATGGGTCTCAAGACCGCGATCATCACCATGAACCTCGACCTGATCGCGCAGATGAGCTGCAATCCAGCCGTCGGCGGCGTCGCCAAGGGGCACCTGGTCCGCGAAGTGGACGCCCTGGGCGGCATCATGGGCGAGGTAGCCGATGCCGTGGGCATTCAATTTCGACTGCTGAATACTTCGCGTGGACCAGCAGTCTGGAGTCCTCGCGCGCAGTGCGATAAGCAACTCTACCGCGTAAAGATGCGCGAGGTGCTTGAATCTCAGCCCGGCTTGCACATCCGCCAGGCCGAAGTGGTTGACCTCGTGATCGAAGAGGTCGCGCCGATCAGCTTGTTCGAGGACTCAGGCGGCGTGCCTCGGCCAATTCGCCCGCACAGGAATGTCCTCGGACTCAAGCTCCGCGATGGCCGTCGCCTGCTGGCCGGCGCCACCATCATCACCACGGGCACGTTTCTTAATGGCCTTATTCACTGCGGCGAAGAGCGCTATCCCGCGGGCCGCAGCGGAGAACCAGCCTCCGTGCTACTTGGCGAAGCGCTTCGTGCGCTGGGACTCCGGACTTGCAGGCTCAAGACCGGGACGCCGCCGCGCCTCGACGGCCGCACCATTCGCTGGGATGCGTTCGAAGAGCAGCCGGGCGACACGGACCCTACGCCTTTCAGCTTCCGGACAAAGAGGATTGTGCAGCCGCAAATCAGCTGTCACATCGCCTTCACGACGCCCGAAACGTTACGCATCATTCGCGAGAATGTCCATCGCTCTGCGATGTACTCCGGGCAGATCGAGGGCATTGGGCCGCGGTACTGCCCGTCGATCGAAGACAAAATCGTCAAGTTCCCCGACAAGACCCAGCACCAGTTCTTTCTTGAGCCGGAGGGCCTCAACACCCACGAAGTCTATGTCAATGGCATGTCCACGTCGCTGCCGATGGAGGTGCAGTGGCAGATCGTGCGCTCCATTCCCGGCCTCGAAGAGGCAGAGATGTTGCGCCCCGGCTACGCCATCGAGTACGACAGCGTCGACGCTACCGAGCTTGATCGCACGTTGCGCGTAAAAAGCATGGAAGGCCTCTATCTCGCCGGCCAAATCAACGGAACGAGCGGATACGAAGAGGCAGCTTGCCAGGGCATCATGGCGGGCATTAACGCAGCCCTATGGCTCAAGGGCGAGCCGCCGTTCACCATGGACCGAAGCGAAGGCTATACGGGAATCCTCATTGACGATCTGATATCCAAGGGTACCAACGAACCTTATCGCATGTTCACCTCGCGCGCTGAATTTCGCCTGCATCTGCGCATCGACAACGCTGATCGCCGCTTGACTCCGCACGGCCGCCGCTTCGGTCTCATTCACGATGAAGCCTGGGCCGAGTATCAGCACAAGCAGGCGCGCATGGAAGCGCTGGAAAAACTTCTGACCTCGCGCAAAGTTGACTCCGAAGGATTGTCTGCCGCCAGATTGGGTGAGCTCACCGCGACCGCCGGGATCACCTGGGCGCGGCTCCTCAAGAGACCCGAGGTAAAGATTGAGCCGATCCTGGATGCGATGCGTGAGACCCTCGCTGCCGACCCGCTGCTCTCCGACTTCATCCTGTCTCATGAACTAACTCCCGCGGCAAGGGCGACGATTCGCAATGAGGCTCGCGCGGTTGAAACTGAGATAAAATTTGTTGGCTATCTCGATCAGCAGAAGAAGGCCATCGACAAGCTCAAAGCAGCCGAGGGCGTCGCGATTCCAGAGTGGATCGAGTACAGCACCATCAGCGGACTCAGCCGCGAAATGCGCGAAACGCTGGAGCGTGTTCGCCCCATTACCATCGGCCAAGCCAGCCGCATTCCGGGCGTAACGCCGGCAGCGCTCAGCCTCGTCCACGTTTCCATTCGAGTGCAGGGACTGCGTCGCACCGGCAAAGAAACTTCGCCCGCGATCACTTGAGGCGGATGCGCGCAGGATGAAATGCTCCCAGGTCTAGCGGAAGTCACCAACCCACTCCAATCTCTCGGAGCACCGGCGCACCTTTGCGCCTGGAGGTGAATCACTGGTCGATTCGGTTGCTGATGTAGAGTGAGTCATGCCCAAGCCTCCCAATCAATTTGCCTTCATTGTCTTGCTCATGGCTGCATCGCTGGCGACGGGCCAATCCTCGCAGTCCACACCGATTCGCGCCCGCGATCTCGGGGTCCCCTTCGATGGGAACCCAGGTCCGCTTAACGCTATCACCGACGTTCCCGGCGTGCAGGTAGGCTCCTCCACAATCATTCGCGGAGAAGGCGCACTCAAGGTCGGCGAAGGCCCGGTCCGCACCGGCGTCACGGTCGTTCTGCCGCGCGGCGCCAAAAGCCTCGATCCCGTCTATGCCGGCTGGTTCAGTCTCAATGGCAATGGCGAAATGACCGGTACCACATGGGTGGAGGAATCAGGATTCCTCGAGGGTCCCGTGGCGATCACCAACACCCACAGTGTCGGCACCGTGCGCGACTCCATGATCGCCTGGGGCCTCAAGCGCAATGCTCTCCAGCAAGACTGGGCTCTCCCAGTCGTTGCCGAAACTTGGGATGGATGGCTCAACGACATCAACGGCTTCCATGTAAAGCCCGAAAATGTCTTCGCGGCCCTCGACTCAGCTAAAAGCGGTCCCGTTCCCGAAGGCAACACCGGCGGCGCCACCGGCATGGTTTGCTACGGCTTCAAAGGCGGCACCGGCACCGCGTCGCGCATTCTTCCCACAGACCAGGGTGGCTACACCGTCGGCGTCCTGGTCCAGTGCAACTGCGGTCGCAGGCCGCAATTGACCATTGCGGGAGCGCCCGTCGGTAAGGAGATTCCCGGCAACGAGCCCTACACCGAAGTGACCCATCCGGCCCCATTGCCCGGCGGCGAGATGAAGGGCGATGTGGGCTCGATCATCATCGTCGTGGCAACTGACGCGCCGCTCTTGCCGCATCAGCTCAAGCGGATTGCCCGCCGCGCATCCCTCGGCCTCGCGCGCACCGGCTCCATCTCCGGCAACGGCTCCGGCGACATCTTCATCGCTTTCTCCACTGCGAATCCGCACGCCAACGTAGAGCCCGGACCGAACCAAGTCCTGACCGTTTCGAACGAACGGATCAGCCCGCTCTTCACAGCCACGGTCGAGGCCACGGAAGAAGCGATCGTGAACGCAATGGTTGGTGCCACAACCATGACCGGCATTGACGGCCACACCGCCGTCGCGCTACCGCATGACACCCTTCAGAAGGTGCTCAAGAAATACAACCGCTGAGCCGCACCGGACTCGATCCGGCTATTCTTTCTTGTCGCCCTTCGAGAACAGCGGAATGTGAAAAGGCATCTCGGCATTGGATGGCTTCTTCGCCTTGCCGTTCGCATCCTCGCGCAGCACCGTACGCTGCGAGTTGATGCAGAGCCAGCCACTGTGAGCACGCTCAAAGACTTGTGTAAACACGCCCTTTTCATCCACTTGGCCGGAACTGGCGCGATGGTGCAGCAAATAGGTTCCGTTCGCTACGGCGATATCGCCAAGCATGCGAACCGTGACCACCCGTTGCATTAGATGGAGAGATTTATCATCAAGCGCGATCAAAAAAGCAAGTTGTTGATTGCGGGTGGTCACATCGCCCGACGCTGAAACGTCTACAAACAAGGGGGATAGCACCAGTTCAAGACGGTACTGGTCGCGCTGATTGATAGCGTCGTCCCACGAATCTTCAATCTTCTGAAATTGTTGGACCTCGGGCGAAGAGGTAGAGGTGACAGCGGTTTGGGCTGGCGCTGAGCTGGGAGCGGGAACTTGAGCAACTACAACGCAAGAGAAAAGAAGAGCAGAGAAACAGACTGCAAATCGGGTCATACGCGCACGAACTCCCAACTACGATGATAGCTCTTGGACTTCGGACGAAGGGGGATAGGAAGCGGCAAAATGAGGTGGGGGGCGGTTTAAACCTGCCGCTGAGCCACTAGATCAACATCTGAAGCTGGTCAGGTTGATGCACCGTGATCACCGAGTCCTCAATTGAAATCCATCCATCTTTGCGGAACTGCCCCAACGTGCGAGTGACTGTCTCGCGCGTGGTGCAAGCCATCGAGGCCATCTCCTCATGGGTGAGGAGCAGAGGAAAACGGAAACCTCCGCCATTGAGATGTTCGCCTATCTGGTGCGCCAACTCGAGCAAAAGACGGCCAAGCCGCGCAGCCACGGTTTCGGCCAGCGCGATGCGGCATGCGTCCTGCAAGGCAAAGCGATACTCCTGGCAGATGCACTGTACGGCACGCATCTGCGCTTCTTTATGGGTGCGCAGAAAGCTCAAGAACCTTTCCCGCTCCACAGGCCGAAGCTGGGCCGGGGTCAGCGATTCGGCTGAGACCTCGTAGACGCCGTGAGACAGCACTGCATAGAGACCGAGCATAGATCCGGGTCCCGCGACGCGCACAATCATTTGTCGGTCTTGGACCCGCCCCGCGGTGAGCTTGAGATAGCCCCCGCAAATCAGGTAGAGGCAGCGGGCATCCTCGCCTTGCGTAAAAAGCGATGCCTGGGCCGGCAAACTGATCGTACTGGTGACCAGCTCGAGATCCGCCAGCACTGCGCTCCCCAACGAGCAGAACCAGCCGGGTCGACGGTTCGCGCAAGCTGAGCACCCCACCGGCGACTGGCGAGCCAGGTATTTCTGCTTCCGCTGCACGACCGCCGGAATTTCAAGTTCTGGCATTCCATTACCTGAATCAAGTCTGCCCAACTTCCCATGCCATGGATGTGACGGGCCTCACGTCTATGAGCCTCCAATGCCTTCGCGGCGTCCGTTGCCAGTTTCAAAAGTGCCTCCCGGCAGTCATGCATTTCCAAGAGAGCAGGCCTTCCCAATTCAATCTGGACGCGAATAGCCGCGGCAATGGTGGTCGCTCACGCGGAGAAGGCAGCCCATTCCGAAGTAGAGTAGCTCAATCGAATGTGACGAATATCACCGAACTGGGCCAATAGACCAGCTAGGATTCAGCCCATGAAGTGATGCTCCGCACAGAACCTTGCTTAGATCCCGAAAGGCCGATTGCCGAGCCGTTTATCCATTATCTTTGGAATCGAAAGTTAGAGCAGCATTGGCATATGCCGAACTGATTCGAATGCTGCGACGAGAGCTGCAAGGTGAGAATGAATGGAAAAACATAGGCCAGAAGTGCGATGGCCAATCTCTTCGATTTCGCGAATCGGGACTGGGCTGAGAGCCCTGTTTATGCTGTTGGTGGGAGTCTGCGTGATGGCCGCCGCGGCCAAGGCAGCTCCTGTAAAGGGCGCCAACCCGGCCAGTGCGAAGACGAGTCAGGTAGCACCCGCGCCAGGTGATTTTGCAGGGCAAGAGACCTGCACAACCTGCCATGAAGAGGTTCGTAAAGGCTTCGCCTCCAACCCTCACGCCAGGCTCGCCGAGGCCCACGGCAAGACAGGAGTGACCTGCGAAGGTTGCCACGGGCCGGGCAAGGCCCACGTCGATGCCGGCGGCGATACCAGCAAAATCTTCAACCCTGCCAAGGCCTCTTCAAAGGAAGTTGACCAGAAATGCCTCGGTTGTCACGAGGGTCAGCACGCCAACTTTGAGCGCTCGGCTCACGGCGAGAACAGCGTGAGCTGCATCGGCTGCCACAGCGTCCACGTGAGCGAAGACAAGGAGCACCTGCTTAAAGTTGCTCAGCCGAAGTTGTGTTTTCAATGCCACGCGGACACCAAACCGCAATTCAACATGCCTTTCCATCACAAGGTGGAAGAGGGCCTGATGAAATGCACCGACTGCCATGATGCGCACGGGACGTTTGACAAGAAGAACCTGAGAACCTCGGCGCAGATGGACGCGGTCTGCACCAAGTGCCACACCGAAACGGCCGGTCCGTTTGTATACGAGCACGCCGTGGTCAAGACCGAAGGCTGCACCGCATGCCACTTCCCGCACGGCGGACCAAATCCGCGCATGCTCAACCGCGCCACGGTGAACACGATCTGCCTGCAGTGCCACTCGCCGTCGCCGAACTTCACGACAGGCCTGCCCATCGGTCCGGCGCACAACCAGGCCACACAGTACCAGTCATGCACCATTTGCCACACCAGCATTCACGGTTCCAATACCAGTCCGATTTTCTTTAACTCCACGGAGATCCCTGGGGAGATGAGTAATGACAAACAGAATTCGAATTCCATCGACGGCGGTATTGATTTTGTTGTTCTCCGGCGTCATGAGCCTTGCGCAGTCAGCGGGCGAGACTACATACAAGGCCAAGTGCCAGATGTGCCATGGCGCTAAAGGTCTGGCCGATTCACCGGCAGGAAAGGCGATGAAGGTCAAGCCGGTCACCGACGCCGACGTGAAGAACGTTACTGAAGCCAAGATGATTGAAGCCGTTCGCAACGGCATGGGAAAGATGCAGCCGTATAAAGACAAGCTGACCGACGATCAGATCAAGGAAGCGGTAACTTACTTCCGCACGTTTTTGAACTAGCGGAATGCAACACGTCCGGCGTGGTTCTTTCATAGGGAACGGCGCCGGATTCGCTCGACGAGATTCCCTGTAGGCCGCCTGGCGTGAGTTTCAACGACTCTTTAACGTCGACAGGGTTTGAACATGTACGTAAATCAATGCACGGGCATGGCCCCCGCGAACTGGCCAAGATGATCGTAAGGAGATTCGCAATGACAACAAAGGTTCGGTCTCTGGCGGTACTGGCCGCGGCAGCATGTCTGGCTGGTTCCATGGGCTTCGCTCAATCTGCAGGCGAAGCGGTATATAAAGCAAGTTGTGCAAGCTGTCACGGAAGCACCGGCACCCCGAGCCCCGGAATCGCCAAGATGATGGGCGTCAAGGCAGCTTCGGATCCGGATATGAAGAAGCTGACTGCGGCTCAGGAAATTGAGTCCGTCAAGAACGGCAAGGGCAAAATGAAGCCACTCAGCCCCAAACTTAACGACGCACAAATTAAGGACGCTGTAGATTACTTCCGTTCGTTGAAATAGAAAATCCATGGGGCCCGCCGCATGCCGGGTTCCCAGCTACAGGTCGTCGTCGCTGGGGTGCTGAGCGGGCCATCTAATCTCAGGTTTGGGGGCAAGTTAGAAATGCTGCAAAGATTCCGTGAGCACTGGGTGCGCCCCGCGCTCTACTTTGGCAACAATCCCATCAGTCTTGCTGGCGGAGCTATCACCAGCGCTGCTGGCGTAACCATGATCGGCTACTGGCTGGTGGAGCTCTTCGGCCGCCCCAACGACAACCCTTATCTCGGAATCATCTTCTTCCTGATTCTGCCGGCGTTGTTTGTACTGGGGTTGGTACTGATCCCGGTCGGCGTATTTGTTCGCAGGAGAAAGCTGCTGCTTGCAGGACAAATTCCAGCCGAATTTCCCAAGATTGATCTCAATGACCGGATGTTCCGTCACGGCATTGACATTGTGCTGGTGGCCACCATCGTCAACTTGCTCGTGGTGTCGATGGCCAGCTACCGAGGTGCAGCCTACATGGATTCGCCACAGTTCTGCGGCCAGTCCTGTCATGTCATGCATCCTGAATACACGGCCTACAAAGTTTCCGCGCATTCGCATGTCGCTTGCGTCGAGTGCCACATCGGCTCCGGCGCGGAGTCCTATTTCAAGGCCAAGGTCAACGGAACCAAGCAACTCATCGAAGTGAGCATCAATCGTTACCCAACACCGATCGAGTCACCTGTCCAGAATCTGCGCCCCGCCCGCGAGATCTGCGAAGGCTGCCACACGCCGGCAAGGTTTATCGGCGAAAAGCTGCTCGTAAAGTCCAGTTTTGCTGACGACGCCGCAAATACCGAAACCCAAAGCGTCGTCGTTCTCCACCTCGGCGGAAGTGACTCGTTGTCTCACCTCACAGGAATTCACGGCGTTCACCTGGGCCATATCGAATACATCTCCACCGATCCCACCCGTACTACCATCACTTGGGTGCAGAAGCGAAATGAGGACGGCTCCACAACGGAATTTGCCTCATCGAGTCTCAAAGGCGCCGCTCCTCAGGGCGAACGCAGGGTGATGGACTGCGTCGATTGCCACAATCGCGCTGCACACACCATGCAAACGGCTGAGGACGCATTGAATCGCGCCATGGCTGAAGGCGCAGTCAGCCCCGAGTTGCCGTGGGTCCATAAGAAGAGCTTGGAACTGCTTAAGGCAAATTATGCGACCGAGGACGAAGCTCGCATCAAGATCCCTGAACAACTCACCGCCTTCTATCGCAGCGAGCATCCTGAAGTGCTGGCCGCAAAGCCGCAACTCGTAAAAGCTGCGGGCGAAGGCCTGGTCTACGTCTTCACCACCAATGTATTCCCTGAGATGAAAGTCACCTGGGGAACCCATCCGAATCACATCGGCCACATGAGCTATCCGGGCTGCTTCCGCTGCCACGATGGCGACCACACCGCAAAAGACGGCAAAGCGATCACGCAAGATTGCGCGAACTGCCACAACCTGCTGGCCGTCGACGAAGCCAAGCCTAAAGTCCTCGGAGATCTCGGCATTCAATAGAGTGTTGCAACTGGAGTGGTGGATGGGGCGGCAAGGTGCCGCCCCTCTTTGCGTCCGTAACACGCGTCTTACCTCGGCGTGATAGGCTGGCTCTTCGCTCCGGAGGGCCCCATTAACGATGCATCCCATAAAGCCTTTTCATTTTGACCTTGTAGCTGCGGCACACGCCGCGATGATCGAACATGGCTTCCAGCCGGATTTTCCTGCGGGAACCGATGCCGAACTTGCCGTCATCAAGGCGCACCCCGACGTGCCCACCGCGCCCGGCGCGAAAGACCTGCGCAATCTCATGTGGTCCTCCATCGACAATGACACTTCAAAGGACCTCGACCAGATCGAGTGGGCAGAACAGTTGCCCGACGGCCGCATTCGTATCCTCATTGGCGTTGCTGACGTTGACGTTCGAGTTCCAAAAAGCACGTTGCTTGATAAGCACGCCAGCAGTGAGACAACGTCCGTCTACACCGGCGTCAAGGTCTTTCCCATGTTGCCCGCCAATCTTTCAGAAGGCATCACTTCGCTGAACGAAAACGAAGATCGAGTGGCGCTCGTCATTGAATATGCGGTTGACGCATCGGGCACGGTGACGGATGGGAAAGCCTATCGCGCGTTGGTTCGCAACCGTGCACAACTGGCCTACAACAGCGTCGGCGCGTGGCTCGAGGGCTCCGGTCCGGCACCGGCCAAAGTTGCCGCCAGCGCGGACTTGGCCGCGCAACTCAAGCTGCAGGACACTGCCGCGCAACATATGCTGGGCAGCCGCTTCCAGCACGGCGCGCTCGACCTTGAAACCATCGAGACTCACCCGGTGATGCAGGACGACGAGGCCGTCGATATCACCCGCCAGCAAAAGAACCGTGCAACATCCCTGATCGAGGAGTTCATGGTCGCGGCGAATGGCGTGATCGCAAAGACATTTGAAGATGCAGCTGTCGCATCGATCCGTCGCATCGTCCGCACGCCCAAGCGCTGGGACCGCATCGTCGAAGTTGCTGACGGTCTTGGAACCAAGTTGCCCGCGGAACCGGATTCCAAAGCCCTCAATGACTTCCTGCTCGCACAGAAAAAGAAAGACCCCGATCACTTTCCCGATCTTTCCCTCGCCATCGTCAAGCTCATGGGCCCAGGTGAATACGTCCTGGTAAAGCCGAACGAAGTATCTCCCGGACACTTCGGTCTCGCTGTGCAGGATTACACGCACTCCACCGCACCCAACCGCCGTTTCCCCGATGTGGTCACGCAGCGGCTGATGAAGGCGTGGATTGCAAAAGCTACGCAGCCCTACTCCGAGGGCGACCTCAATGCCATCGCGCAACGTTGCACCCAGATGGAAGACGCTGCGCGCAAGGTGGAGCGGGAGATGCAAAAGCGCATCGCCGCCGTCGTCCTGCGACCGCGAATCGGCCAGACATTCCGCGCCATTGTTACCGGTGTGAACAACTACGGAACATTCGTGCGCACTCTCGATCCGCACGTCGATGGAATGTTGGTCAACGCTGGAAAATCCGGAGCCAAAGGCCTCGACGTCGGCGATAAAGTCACGGTCAAGCTGATCTCAACCGATCCGCAACGGGGCTTCATCGACTTCGCAATATAAATCAGGCTGCGTGAATTCAAACAATGAGGGGATGAGGGAAACTCATCCCCTCATGTTTCGACAAGCTACGCTTGCGGCTCTTCTGGCAAATCCACCGTCGACGGCCCCTCTACCTCTGGTCGGCCCGCACCAACGGGAACCGAAACCTCTGCCGGCTGCGCCGGACCCGGTTCATCGTTCCATAGGCAGACAATCCACCAGATCACCACCGCAATATACACAGCGCTGTTGGCGTTGAAAAGCTTATCCCGCAGCCCCATCACATGCATATACTCAGCCTCTGAATGCGGCTGAGCCGCAGTGCGCACGATAATCTGCCAGATCCCCTGAGCAGCCATTTGGGAGATTGACGCGGTCGAAAGCCCAATCACGATCTGCTGCACGTGGCTTCGCCATCCTGCTCCATAGCGGCGGCCAAACGCAACGACAAGCAGTCCCAGCGCAACGTTCAGCACGTCTACCAGCAGTCCGGTTTTCTGGGCCATCAGTTGTAAAAGCGCAAGCTTCGCCATCGGCGTATCAAATGCGATTGCCTTCCAGGCGGGCCATATTCCCCACTTGGCCAGCGCGCCTCCGCATATGGCCAACAATACGATTCCCGACACCATCCAGGCTTGCCGCCGTACGCGCCCGAACGCATGCCGCGCCATCTCCACCACAACCAGCAGTCCGATCAGGCCCGAGATATCCGCCATCACGATGAAAACCGCGGCCATGGTGAGCTGTGGCAGGCGCTCGTGGAGCAGTCGGTTCGAAAGCAGCCGCAACGCCACAATTGCGATGCCAGCCGTGAACCAGGGAAAACGACGCATTCGGTCCCGCCCCAGCAGAACCACCAGCAAAACAAGAAGTGCCGCAAAAGTCAGTGTCCAAAGCACCTGGACCGCGGTGAAATCGAAATTGAAGTGCATGAGCTCCTCAAGACACCTCTTCCGCATTGAGCGTAAGAGGGGCTCATTCCAGTGTAGGAGATTTGAAAGGGAAGTGGTGCGCTCTAGGGGACGATGTTCAAAGTTTTGCGGCGACAATCAAGCTTGATGCATCGGGCCTCTCGGCTCTGGACGCCACACGTGCTCGGCCCGCATTCGGCGACTACTGAGTTTCGAATAGACTTCTGTTCCAGCAGGGTCAATTTCAGTCTCGCCCACTTGATAGACGTCAGTCACATGATCGAGTTGCCAGCTCACCATCTGTCCATTCGAGTTTAGGTAGGGAGCTGCGTATTCTCTCCACTGACGCTGTAAACGCTTCTTCGCGTCTTCGAATGACAAAGCGCGCACTAGCACGAAACGATCCTCTATAGATTGCAAGCCCGAAGCCGCCCGTTCAACGAGAATTACCACCAACGCGCGAACGCAGTACCACTCCAAGCGCGGTTTGGGCGACCGGCGACGGCGACGGCCCGCGACTCTTACCACATAAACGGACTGCACCCCCGCACAGCTAGCGATCGCTAAGGCTTCTTGCGCAGAACAACTCACTGCAAGTGTGACAGGCAACTCTGCCCACGGTCGTGTGCCGTTCTCGGGTAGCTTGCCCGCCTTCATTTCAAATGACAACTGCGGATGACGTCGGTATAAGCTTTTGAGCCAGCGATCTACTCGACGCGACAGATATGCAAAGCGCCTGGAGGGTCGGAGTCTCCGAACGGCTAGCGTCACGTCGTAGCTCTGAAGGTACACATAGGCCTGCACGACACGATCGCCGAGAACGCGGAATGAGTTTTCATCGAGCCCAAATCCTTCGAGGCCCATCACACGCGCTTTGGTATTCTGCTTCATGCGCTATCTGTGCAGCAGTTCAGAACTTGATCAGGGGCTAAGTTCGCAAGCAGATGAATGTAAATAGATTGGGATTTTCTGGTGCGCCCGGAGAGATTCGAACTCCCGACCTAACGCTCCGGAGGCGTTCGCTCTATCCAGCTGAGCTACGGGCGCACTCTACCAGCATACCGTACTTCGTGGCCTCAAGCAGCATCCAGGCTCCTGCACAGAAAATGTCAGGCTGGCCCAGGATCCCCAATCCCGGAACCCTGCTTTTTGGCTCGCAACTCTTCCATCACCGATTGAATAAGCGTCTTCGCGCCCTCCATTCCTTGGAGCACCGCCTGCAAATCGAGCGCAGGCTTCGAGGGGTTGCGGCTTGAGGCGCAGTAGACTCCGTGCTGGCCCACCAGAATCAACGAGTCGGTGAGCAAGTCCAGCGCTACCGCCAGCCTGCCCCGTTCCACGCCCATCATGAACTCGTGCCGTTCCAGTTCCGCCTGCTTCTCATCAAAAATGCTCATGAGCCAAGCCTACCCGAAGAGCCGGGTCAGTACCTTGCTACACGTCCAACTTACGCATGTATTCTGCGTCCTTGCGAAGCGCATCCATGGGATCGCCCTCGAACTCTTCCTGCTCGATAAAGTAGTGCTTCAATCCGGTAGCCGCGCGAAGAATGGGCCGATAGTCCACCAAGCCTTTGCCCATGATCGTCGAGTGAAACTGCCCATTCGGCCCCTTCACCATGTCCTTCACATGCAACAGCGGGAAGCGCTCGGGCGCTTTGCTCAAGTACTTCACAGGATCATGACCGGCGGCCGAGATCCACCCGCAGTCCAGCTCAAATAAAACCAACTTGGGATCGGTCAGCCGCATCAACTCGTCGTAAAAGACAACGCCGTTCTCCGAGCCGAACTCCGGTCCGTGATTGTGATATCCAAACGTCATCCCGGCAGCTCTCACCCTCTCGCCTATCTTGTTGAACTCGCCTGCAACATAGCGCCAGTCCTCGAGAGTCAGTTCGCCGCTCACCGCGGTGGTGTCGTGATGCACTCCGCCCGGCGAAGAGCAGATGATGTATTCGAGCCCCAGAGCCTGTCCGTACTCGATCAGTTGCTCCAATTGCGGCCGCAGCAGGCTCATGGGGTGATGCGTGCTGATGCACCGGAGTCCGGCCCTCTGCATTGCGTTTCCAAAATCCGCTGCCGTCTTGTCGTAGTATCCCGCTGCTTCGACCTCTGTGTAGCCGGCCGCGCCCAGCTGATGCAACGTTCCCTCGAAGTCCTTCGGAAGAAGGTTGCGCACCGAATAGAGCTGCAGGCCAATGGGCAGGCGAAGAGGTGCTGCCGCCAGGCGGTCTGCAGCCAGGCAAGCAGCGGCTGCGACAGCACCTGAACTCTTCAAAAAAGTTCTGCGAGAAGCGAAAGCCATTCTTACGTTCTCCTCAAGGCCCGCGCTAGCCCTTGATCTTTTGTGTGGCCACGTCCCACGTGGCCATGTTCCGATTCAAATAGGAATGATTTGCCATGTGGCATGCGATAGCCGCATGATTGCCAAAAACCTCGTCCTCCACCACGTGTTCGCGCGTCTCCACAGCGCTGAAGAAATTCGCTATGTGATCGGCAGTGTCGTCGTAACCCTGCGGCGCTGAGAAGGCCTCTCCATCCGGCAGCTTTGCCGGCGGCTGGGTATGCGCGGCATGCCATTCGTCCATGTACTTCTGCTTCGTTTCCGCTGTCCATCCGTTCAGCGAATAGCCTTCCGGCTGCGGCCGCGTGTCTTGCGGAGTCACGGTGAGCGTGTTGCCGTTGATCACCATCGTGGCCTCCTTGCCGTAGAAGATAATGGGTTCGCCCGCCGCGTTATTTTGGTTGCAATGAACGTTCACCGTTACGCCTGGATAGTCGTAGACCGTCGCCAGCAAATCGGGATAGTCGCGGCCGTCTTTGAAGTGAGTTAAGCTGCCGCTCGAGTACGCCCGAGACGGGACGGCGTTGATGCCGCTGATGCATTGGATGCCCGAAAGCAGATGAACGAAAAGGTCGCCCGCCACTCCCTCGCCATAATCGGCAAAGCAGCGCCACCGAAAGAATCGCTCCGCATCAAACGGCCGATCCGGCGCATCGCGAAGCCACGCCTTCCAGTCGAGCGTCTCCATGCTGGCATCCGGTGCAATGGGATAGACCCATGCGCCTGAGGGTGAATTGCGATCAGAGTGTCCTTCGATATACGTCACCTGACCCAGCCGTCCTGACGCATAAATTTCCGCCGCCTTCTTATAGACAACGTTGCTCACGCGTTGGCTGCCGGCCTGAAAAATACGCTTGCCCGACTGTACCGCAGCCACCATGGCCAACCCATCCGCCACATTATGCGACATCGGCTTTTCGCAGTAGACGTCCTTGCCCGCTGCCACGCAATCAAGCACCACCCGCCGATGCTGAAAGTCGGCGACGGCCACAATTACAGCATCCACATCTTTGTTGTCGAGCAGCGAACGATAATCCCGGGTTGTCGGAACATCCGCTCCATAAGCCTCAGCGCCCGCCTTCCGGTGCATGTCGTACAGGTCCGCCGTGCCTACCAGCACTCCATTGGGTACTTTGCGTGCCGACCGCAGCAGGTCGCAGCCCCGAATTCCCGTGCCGATCGAGGCAAATCGAATCTTACGATCGCTGGCGCCCCCCGAAGCAGCTTGCGCAGCCAGCACCGTCGGTTCCAGCACCGTTGATTGGATCGCCGCACCCGCAGCCACCGCTCCCGCTCCAAGACGCACAAAATCCCTGCGTGAAATTGAATGCATGTGAACGAAGCCTTTCCCGTGCGAGCGCAATTTTCGCTTGCCGGACCGCATCGTGTCCACCAACACATGTCGCGCCCAAAACGTCCCCAGCGGAAGCGTGGGACAATGGAAGTGTAAACATCATGAGCAACGACAGCACTCCCGAGAACCAGCCCGCCCCTGAAAACACGCCTGCAGCCGAGGCAGCCGCCGAGCCAATCGCCGAACCCGTCGAAAACTTCGCCGACATCCTTTCACAGTTCGAGCGCAGCCACACGCATAAGGCCGCGACCGGTGCAAGACAGCTCGACGGCACTGTGGTCTCCGTCTCCGCCGACCAGGTCTTCCTCGACATCGGCTACAAGACCGAGGGTGTACTGCCCCGCACTGCCTTCGATAACAATGCCGACGCCGTCCAGCCCGGCCAGAGTTTTCCCGTCTCGGTCACCGGCCGCAATGAGGAAGGCTACTACCAGCTCTCCCGGTTCAAGGTTGCGCAGCCTCGCGACTGGTCGGCGCTCCAGGAAGCCTTCGATCAAAAACTCGCCGTGGTCGGCACCGTCACCGGCGTAGTCAAAGGTGGACTCAACGTTGACGTAGGCGTGCGCGCCTTCATGCCCGCCAGCCGCAGCGGAACCCGCGACGCAACCGAATTGGAAAAGCTCGTTGGCACCGAGATCACCTGCCGCATCACCAAGCTTGACGTTACAGACGAAGATGTCGTGGTCGACCGCCGCGTCGTTCTTGAAGAGCAGGCGCGCTCCCTGCAAGAGGGCCGCTACACAACGATGAAGCCCGGTGACACGCTCAGCGGCACAGTTCGCAGCCTCGTCCCTTTCGGTGCATTCGTTGATCTCGGCGGCATCGATGGGCTGCTGCACATCAGCGACATCTCCTGGAGCCGCGTCAACAAGCCTGAAGACGTGCTCACCGTCGGTCAGGAACTCCAGGTACGAATTCTCAAGATCGATCCGGATACGAAGAAAATTTCGCTCGGTCTCAAGCAGCTTCAACCCGAGCCGTGGGAAGCCGCCGCAACCAGCTATCGGGCAGGCGAGCGCATTACCGGCACGGTCACTCGCCTCACCGACTTCGGTGCGTTCGTCGAAATCGAACCCGGCGTCGAGGGCCTCATTCACATCTCTGAAATGTCGTGGGGCAAAAAAATCCGCCACCCCAGCGACGTTCTCAACCCAGGCGACACAGTCGATGCCGTAATTCTCGGCATCAAGCCCGAAGAGCGCCGCATCTCGCTTGGCCTCAAGCAGACAATTAGCGATCCGTGGGCCGACGTGTCCCGCAAGTTTCCGGTTGGCTCGCAGATCGAAGGTCCGGTAACCAAGCTGATGAACTTCGGCGCATTCGTACAAATCGCTGAAGGTATCGAAGGTCTCGTCCACGTCAGCGAAATCAGTGCGGACAAGCGCATCAATCATCCCCAGGACGTGCTCCGAGCCGGACAGATCGTTAAAGCACAAATCCTCGCCATCGATGCCGACAAGCGCCAGATCAAGCTCAGCATGAAACAGCTAATCCCCACCAGCATCGACGAGTACATCGCCGATCACAAGATTGGCGACGCTGTCTCGGGCCGCGTGGTCGATGAATCAGAAGGCAGCGCAACCGTCGAACTGGGCGAGGGAATTCGCGCAGCCTGCCGCGTCGCGCAAACTGCCGCCGCTGTAACCCAGGCGAAACCACCCGCAACAGCCGATCTGTCGTCGCTATCATCGCTGCTGCAGGCGCGCTGGAAAGGCAATGCGCCTGCCGCGTCAGCCGCGCCCGAGCCACTCCGCGCAGGCCAGATTCGCACCTTCAAAATCGTCAAGCTCGATCCCGAATCGAAGACGATTCAACTTGAGCTGCCTTAGAGCTAAGCCGTCTCATTAAGGCAGTGACATTCGATGCACGGTCTGGTCGGCGGTGAGAACAAGGAGCACCTTATCCTTTCCGCTCACAATGCGTGCAGCGCGCACGGGTGAACCAAACGTGAACCGCTTGAGTTCCTTCCCTGTGCGTTCGTCAATCAATAAGATCTCTTCTTCGCGGTTGACGGCTGCAATCAAGCTAGTAACGGCATCGGTGGCGACTGGTGAACCGAAGAATTCGCCGACCTTGGCGCCGCTATCCAGGCGGTGGATCGCGGTAGTATCGTGTTCGCCGTGCACAAGCACATATTCCCCAGAAACAATAGCTCGGCGAGCGTCGTTCAAACCAGAACTCATGGCCGCCTCGGGAAGCACCACCTGCTCCAGCGGAGCGCCGGTCTCTGGATTAACCGTTTCGAGTAGGATCCCCTTCTTTGGGCTTTTCAATGACTCCATTTGGCGCTGCAGACCCGGAAAGGTTTTGATCTCGGATTTGGCCGTGGCGTTGCTCAGGTCCCAGGCAAGCACGAGTCGGCTGTCCTCCGCCGGCCAACAGGCTGGCGTCTCGTGAGGATACTCCCGTGTCCAAACCACAGTCTGCGTTTCCATCTTCTTCATCTCCAGCGTCGCGTGGTGATTCGTCGCTTTGTCCTTGCCCATCGGCTTGAATCGATACTGCAGGTCGTGGTACTGCCAATCTTCGCCATCGTATTTAGCCAGGCCCTTCGCATCCGGCGGAGCCATCGTAATGCGTAACTCCACCGGATCGCTCTCCATGAATTTCGGAAACTGTGCGTAAAGATGGTCTTCCCCATCCATCCATGCACTTCGGAAGGGCCGCACCAGGCTCACTTTTTTGCCAGTCTCTAAATCCCAGATCTCGCCCCGAGTGCGCACAGAGACGGCCAGATACCTGCCGTCAGCCGAAAACGTCTCGGCTCGGGGAACGGGAAGCAGCCCCAATGGCAAAGGAATTCGCTTAGTGCCCGGAACCCCCATCTGCCCAACCATCACTCCCCCTGCGGCATCCTCATTGACCGCAAATTGATCCCACGCATCCATGGCTGGCTGCTTCGCCACCTTCACAAACTTTCCCTGCATTGGATCCAATATGCCTACCGCGTAATCCTTCAGTGGCTGAGCGATCACCAGCCGTCCTTTGCTCACCGCTTGAATCTGTTGATCGCCAATTTCGGTCTCCTTCACCATCTTTCCTTCAGGAAATGTGAGAATCCGCGCCTCGTATAAATCATGTCCTTTAGGAGCGCCCACAACAAGAAGCTGATCTTGCCCCAGAAAGCTCATCCGCGTCTGTACGAGGCCTTTCAGCTTGCCGCCCAACGCCACAGGCTGTCGGCGCTCCAGATCGTATGCCAGCGCGTTGTTCTCAATCGTTGCCAGGAGGTACCGGCCATCAGGAGAGATCAACACGTTCGCTAGCATGGCTCCGGTCATGCCTCTTAACTCAAGGAGAAGCTCGGTTAGATAAGGCGTGAACGCGGTGGATTCGAAGAATGAAGGCTTCTCGAAGAAGACTTTTCCGCTCTCTACCTCCACAAGTCGCAGACTGATACGTGGGGCTTCGCTACTCAGGCTCATGTTGATACAGACCATCGTTTTCGCGTCCGGCGATAGAACAGTCTGGTTGCAGCCGTCGAAGACCACCATCTCCTTCACGCTGGTGCGCTTCCCCGTGAGCACGCTCCATTGTTCGACCCGAAGCTTGTCGTCGTGGAATGCCACGCTCGCGGAATCTGGCGCGAATTGCGCAGCCCTGGCATTAGGCGCGTCGATGCGAAAGAGGACTTTTGCTGCATCCTTGTTGATAATGGTGATGCCGGTCTCATCCTGTGCAAGAAGCAGGCGACCATCAGGGCTGAAGCGAATGCGCCAAAGGCTCGGCCGCAATGGCGGGTCCAGCACCAATGACATCTCGCCGCTGATGCCTTCAATTGCAGTCTTGACTCTCTCATCGACAGTGGCGTGCAACCACGCCTGGAACGTGCCGCTAATTCCCGGCTTCCTTGACTTGCAGCTGTCGGGTAGCGCAGCAATGAGCCTGACTGCGGAGCGGTAGCGCTTGGCTGACTCATGGGTCATCCCGACCAAATCGGATAGCCAGCCACCAGTTTTGCCCTTGTTCACCATGCTCTCGTCCAGAAATGACGCAAAGCTGTCCGGAGCATAACCAGCGCGAACCATCGCATAGAGTGCCACATGGTCGGCGACAAGTTGGTCTCTTTCTTCAGTGTCTTCGTTTTCCTTCGGTTTGGCCGGCGAGCTAAACATCAAATGAACTTTGGCAAAGATATCTGAGCGGTCATCGACTTGCGTGACACCGAGTCGAATGCGCAGAATGCGCGTTATCGCAACGGCGGTCTGGTGTGTGGCCAAGTGGCCAATCTCGTGTGCCAGCACGCCTGCGAGCTCATCTTCGTTTTGGACCGCGGCAATCATTTTGCGGCTTATATATATGCGTCCGCCTGCAATCGCGAATCCATTGATCTCGCCCGAGTCATAGATTCGGAATTTGTAATGGATTTTCGTGAGCGGCAGAGTGGCCAACAAGCGTTCGCCGATGCGTGTAAGCTCGTCTTCCGGCGCCGGAACAGCAACGCGCATATTCGATTCTACGTATTCCGCGAGTGCATCGCCCAGATCCTGCTCCTGCCGGTCATCAAAGATATTCGGCGCGCTCGCGGTAAGAACCGGCGGCGTCAGGGTGCAGTCAGAGTTCGGAGAGATCTGCGCCAGTGCACTGCAA
>WNGL01002935.1_pt1 | contig 30795 bp, 29 predicted proteins | sample 5400591 | NCBI WGS metagenome assembly WNGL01 (sample SAMN13153377, study PRJNA577476) | soil metagenome | isolation source: 80 cm soil or saprolite under Garry oak tree replicate 1 | place: USA:California | collected 2016-06-15 | reverse complement strand
CGGGGCTCCGGCTCGCCGCGCGGGGAGCGCCGATAGCAGCGCCATCCCAGGAGAAATAACTCCGGCTGAGCCGTTGTGGATTATCTCCCTACAATACTGTAGGTGATTTACCTACTCTTACTGAATGCCTCTTCAATCGAATTCATGAGGGTTCAGTCATTTGATCGTAAATATGTTTTGTGAACTCTTTGAAATGCAACGCATTTTCCGTTCATGCAAGGTTTTCTTCCTCCCCGTTCATCCATCATTGGCGCGTTCATTGCTCACATAATTTGGAAACCTTTAATTCCCCATTCGATATCGAAATGTTATACGAATATCTTCAGGTCTACCGAAGCAGGCCGGGTCGTGAACCCGAGATGTTGTTGATGTTGGCGGTTTTAGAAGACGCGATCCGCTGCTACATAAAGTATTTTGGTGCCAATACGCGGAGCGGGAGACGGCATTTCGAAGAAACCAGGGAGTGGTTTTTCAGCTCCGATGATGACTGGCTGTTTAGCTTTGAGAACGTGTGCGGACTCTTTGGGCTTGATCCGGGCTACATCAGACGCGGTCTCTTGCAATACAGGCAAAAGGATTTGCGAGTCGTTGCTTTGCCGCAACAACGCCCACCGGCGCAACATATCGCAAACTCCGATTTGCGTTTGGCGTCTTAGCTCTTAACCCAGCCGATTCACTGAGTTTCAGACATATTCCCTCTTTCAGATAATTGGCCCATCCGCAAACGAAGCGGTCAGGACGCTGGGCCATATTCGGCTGCCGGCTTATTTTCCTTGTATTTTTTTTCCATTTCGGGTATCTATAGCGCTATTCAACAGTGCAGATACTCCTGTATTTGACTATTTTCTTGTTCTCGTGGTCTTCCCCCGCTTTAAGTAATCTTATCAGCGACGCAAAGGATCTTTTGAACACCGGCGTCAAGTTTAACTGGCCTGAGGTCAGGTCGAAGAGCCTTAAAATCTTGCTGGAGTATCAAAACGAAAATGGTACTTGGCAACGGGCTAATTTGGGATCTGGATTTCTGATCTCATCTGACGGACTTTTTGTAACTGCTTACCATGTGATGAAGTTCTGTTTAGAAAGTCAAAAGGAAAAAAGCCGCTTTTCCGCCAGCGTGGATTGTTCGGCTGGCCCTTCAGCCATACGCTACAAGGCCGAAAACGGCGACAGGGAGTTTGAGGTCCAGATCATCTCTCACCTGAAAGAGGTAGACTCCACAAACGGGAAGGACATCCACACCCCTGACGAGATCATCAAGCATAGAGACTTCGTCGTAGGAAAGCTCAAAAGTGATGGCGCCATTGGTTTTTCTCACTGGGATTTGAGGGATTTCGAGGAAAACAAAATCAACCTGTTGCATCCCGATGCTGATTTTGAATTGACACCCTTGTTGCCTCCTAAGAGAGTTTTCGTCGTGGGATATCCCAAGGACCGCGATTTCGTAATTTCCGAAGGTTTTCTGAACTTAACGGAAAAAAATAGCCGGGGGTATTTCGCCGCCGACTACAAGGTCTACACGCCAGCCTACCTGGAAAGCCAAGGTATCTCACTGGACACAAAGTGGGGAATCCGAGTCGAAAACCATATGAGTGGCGGAGCGGTCGTCGACGCCTCAGGATATCTGGTCGGATTGGTTGTGAACGGAAATCATCAAACGGCAGGAATTCTCTCAATCGAGAATGTCTTAGAAACTTTTTTTTCAAGGACCGCCAAATCCGGAGCCTCTCCGTCCGTCGTCCTGAGACCAACAGAGACACCCCTTTACCTTAGGGAAAATCAGTAAAGTAAGCCGTTAAAAACGGCGTATTGTCCTCCCGGACTGCATCAGGCCGATTCTTCAGTTAAGCTCGCGATACGATCCACTTTCTCGCCCTCACGCGCTCGGCCCAGTTTAGAGCGGCCATTGAGGTCGCACCGGCTATATTGCTATTAAGGGACGACTGCGCGCTGGGTTTTCGAAAGGCTACATTGTCCGGAGAGGAACTGTTAGTATGTGGAATGAGACGTATGGAAGACCCTTGCAGGAGAATCCATACATGAGATCTGCAGCAACAATAATCTCACCGACGGAATAAAAGGCAAAATCTAGCAGGTCATTGGCATCGGTCTTGCCTTTTGCCTACGCAGTGGCGTGGCAAAAAATTCGAGGAAGGGGGCCAGGTATGCACAAAGAACTTCCAGGAAAAATCATCATCATGATACTCGCGGTTTTGATTATGTCCCCTATCACAAAGCGAGTCTTTTCTCAGGAAACGCCAAGTCAGGTCTCCAACATCGATCCGGACAAACTAAAATCATTCGCAAGGGTTTATGTCCAATTCGAGAAGATTCGCGATACTTATCTGCCACGCATCAAAAGTGCTCAAAACGTCCGGGAAACTGACGACATCGAGAAGGAAGCGAGAGCACGAATCGCTGAAGTGCTCAAAAAAGAAGGGCTGACACCTGAATCTTACAGCCACATCGTTAAAGAAATAAATGCCGATGTTGAACTTCGCGCAAAAGCCATGCAGCTGATTGACGAAGAGCGGAAGAAGTCTTAATCAGCGACTTCGTCGGCCGGAACGGTTGTATCTACAGAATAGCCTCCGTTACAACGAATATCCGCCGGTCGCGTGTGCAATTCACCAAAGCGCATTCTCTGATGAGAAAGATTGCTGACCTGTGAACAGGCGTTGTTCAGTTGTAGCGTGATGCCACTGGCAGCGGATTACCATCACAGCCTAAGCCGCCAGATGGTGTATGCTAGCCTTTTTTAGCTTCTGATATTTGCCTCGGCCCAATCTTTTAATTTTCCCTTCTCGCGCCCATCTCGAAAGAGTTTGCCGTATATAGATCGGCTGCTTCTTAGTCCGGCTCGCCTCTTTGACAAATTCTTTGCTCGTGAAGGTTTCGGGAACTCGGCTCAGCACGGTTCTGAGGCCGGTGCCGTTTCGCCCGCGACTCTGTTTTGTCGTGACCTTGCCCGCACCGTCACGTCCGGAGAGCAGCGCAAGCACGGTCTTGTGACGCTTTAGTTCTCTTTCCAATTGGGCCACCTCAGACGTTTTCTGGGAAATTGCCTTCTTCAGCTCGTTCATGTTGGCGACAATGGCGGCTTTTAAGTTTACTGCCATAACTTTCACCTCCTGACTTTTACAGTACTAAACTACAACGACAACTCAAGAGTCTGTTAACCAATTGTGAGATTGCAACTTGTTTTGGGAGTCTCGCCCCGTCTGTTTCGCGGCCGACCACGATAATGTAGTAACTACCGCACGATCTCTCATCGGTGGATGCTCTGAGCTGCAACATTGAACTCGCTAGAGCCATTGTGGCTTCGATACCACAAACGGCGTTTTCCCCACGTCGAAGTGCAAACTGAATATCACTAGCAAATCAACTGCTATAGCTGACTAGTTTCCCCAGGATCAAAGCACTGATCTTTCCTCTTGCAACTCGGCGCGCCGGCGCTATTCTAGCTTGCAATGGCCGAGCGCAATTTTTACGACATCCTGGGCGTGAGCCGAAATGCCTCCACTGAAGAAATCCGCAAGGCGTATCGCAAACTCGCTCGAAAATATCATCCGGATATCAACCCGGGTAATAAAGAGGCGGAAAATAAGTTCAAAGAGATCTCGGTCGCCTATGATGCCTTGACTGATCCGGAAAAGCGCAAGCTCTACGACGAATTCGGCGAGGCCGGGCTCGCCTCCGGTTTTGACGCCGCGAAAGCGCGAAGCTATCAGCAGTGGCAGCAGCAATCGACACGCGCCGGCGGCGGCTATCAATTTGACATGGACGATCTCAGCGACCTGTTTGGCGGTCCGGGCGGTATATTCGGCGGCGGCCACAGGGCTCGGCCGAGTTCGATGCGCGGCGGGGACATCGAGGCCGAGATGGCAATCGACTTTCTCGATGCGGTGCGCGGTTTTCAGACAGCGCTTACGCTCCAGCGTCCCGTTGCCTGCGACACCTGTCATGGTAGCGGTACCAAACCAGGAACCGCGCCGACTACCTGTCCCGAGTGCCGCGGTACCGGCCGCAAGTCAGTGGTTCAGGGACCGCTTCAGTTCGAGCAGACTTGCCCGCGTTGCATGGGGACCGGACAACTGCCCGGCGATCCATGCGCTGCATGCGGCGGCGCGGGGCGGGTGCTGCGGCCGGAAACCATTCGGGTCAATATTCCGCCCGGAGCCGAGCCGGGAAAGCGGATTCGCTTGCGCGGCAGAGGCGAAGCGGGTGTTCGCGGTGGACCTGCCGGAGATCTTTACATCGTGCCGCGAATCCGGCCGCACGCCCTGCTTACGCGTTCTGGGCGAGATTTATCCATGAAACTGCCGATCACCGTCGGCGAGGCCATCCGCGGGGCCCCCGTGGAAGTGCCGACGCCGGTCGGAACTGTGAAGGTAAACATTCCCGCCGGCGCGCAAAGCGGGCAGCGGCTCCGCGTTCGAGGCAAAGGGGTTCCCGCTCACGGTCAAAGCCCGGCCGGAGACTTGTATCTGGAGCTCATGGTTCGAGTTCCAAAGGAAAAGATCGCGCAGGAAGTCATCGATAAGATCGACCGGGCCTACACGGAAGACGTGCGCAAAGACCTGCGTCTATAGCGGAGAATCGGAGCGATGGCGCGTAAGTATCTGCGCATTACCGAGGTCGTTAAAGTCTGCGGCGTCGATCAGGAGTTCATCAATCAATTAGAGCGCGAGAGCTTGATCCGGCCCACCGTCCGGCAACGTCAGAAACTCTACTCCCTCGATCAGGTCAATCGTGTTCGCGTGGCCCGCCTGCTCATTGAAGAAATGGGGGTGAATCTGGAGGCCGCCATGAGTTGAAGCGATAGAAGAGCATCCGTTCATTTAAATCGGCGTTCCGGGATTGGTCCCGCGCGCCTCAATTTCAAATCGTCTGTCCTTGTCCTTATCTTTCACGCAAATCTTCTGCTTCCAAACAACGATAGACCGTTCGGCCGGCAAATCTATTCCCAAAGCGAGAAAATTAATTAATGTGCAAATCTTAACAGAGTCTTCACCGTTATCCGCTTCAAACCCCTTGATTTCGCTTCTGCTAACTTTATACTCAGCCCACGTGCGAAGAGTTTGAGCCTAACCAATGAACACGATGGTCACGAATTTAGTGTCTCGTTTTCTTCCGTGCAGTCTCCGCGCTCGCCTGCTTCTCCTTGTCTTTGTCGCCGTGATTCCAGCCTTGGCTCTCATTCTCTACACGGACCGCGATCAGCGGCGGATGGCCGAAGAGGATGCTCGAGAACACTTGGTGCGGCTCTCCCAGGTGATCAACGACGAGAACAAGCTTTTGGTTCAAGGAGCACGTCAACTCTTGACTGTGTTGGCAAATCTGCCGGCCGTGCGAGAGCAAAACGTCACCGCCTGCAACGCGCTTATGGCAGGCATCGCCAAAGAGTATCGTCAATACGTCGACTTAGGCGCGGTGGAACCGAACGGTGTGCGGTTTTGCGGAGGCGATTCGATTCTCGCGGATAGCATCAATTTTCCCGAATCGCATTGGTTCCACAAAACGCTACAAACAAGGGATTTCACCATTGGCAATTATCAAGTCGCTCGACTCACCCGAAGAGCCGTTCTTCCCCTCGCCTATCCATCGGTCGATGAGGCGGGGAAAATCCGAGCGGTGGTGTTTGCCGTCCTGGACTTGGAATGGCTTAAGGTCATGGCGGCAGGCTCGGCGCTGCCTAAGGGTTCCACTGTGACCATCGCCGATGACCGAGGTTTGATCTTGGCGCACCATCCCGGCGGCGAGCCGTGGATCGGCAAGTCTATAGCGGGAACTTCGGTAGACCGCGCGCTTCGAACCGGCCCGGAAGGTCTTCATTCGCTCGAGGGAGTGGACCATATCCGGCGGTTCGCCGTGTTCAGTTCCTTGGGCGGCAGGGGGGAATCCGGGACCGTGCATCTCATACTGAGCACCCCTGAGGACGAGGTGTTTGCGGAAGCGCATCGCATTCTGCGGCGCAATCTTTCATGGCTGGCGCTAGTTGGGTTCGCGGTGTTTGCCGCCGCATGGTTTGGCGGAGATTTTTTTGTCGTCCGGCAGGTCAACAGCCTCTTGACCACTGCCCGGCGGATTGCCGGAGGCGATCTGAAAGCCCGAACCGGAGTGTCCTACGCCTCGGGAGAGCTAGGGCAGTTGGCTCGAAGCTTCGATGAGATGGCGGGTTCTTTGGAAGCGCGTCAGGAGGAAACCATGCGAGCGGAAGCGAAGGCCCGGGAAAATGAGCGTCTGGCCGCGATCGGCGCAACCGCGGCGAGCATTACGCATGAGATCGCGAATCCCCTCACCGGCATGTACGCCACGGTGCAATTCCTGGAACGGCAACTTTCCGAGCTAGATGGCATAAACGCTGATGCGCTACGCGGGGACGTGGAGAATTTGCGAGACGAAATCGACCGGCTGCGCGCGCTGCTTCAGGACTTGCGATCTTTCGTGCGCTCAGGCCAGCTTGATCTGAAATCCATTTCCCTCCGGGAAATTGCCGCTGAGATCTTGACCATGGAACGGCACAACCATAATGAACGCCGCATTGAGGCCGATCTCGATTTTTCCGCTTCGCTACCTCGCGTGATGGCCGATAAACAAAAACTCAAGCAAGTTCTCCTCAATCTTTGTAAGAACGCGGCTGACGCGATGCCCGAAGGGGGGAAACTGAAACTCCGCGCGTTCCAAAACGGCAATGAAATAGTGGTGGAAGTGAAGGACTCGGGACCTGGAATTCCCGAGGAAGTGAATGTCTTTGAGCTCTTCACTACGACGAAATCTCAAGGACTTGGATTGGGTCTGGCCATCGCCCGCCAGATCGTCGCCGCTCATGGCGGCGAAATTTCCTACACCAGTGAGCCCAACAAGGGAACAGCTTTTCGCCTTACGATTCCCTTGACGACAGCCGATTCTCCGCAGAGCAGCGTAACAACGTAAACATCGCGGTGTCCGTGAAATACGAAGCCGGACTCGGGCCGCATGTCGGGGGTGAGATTTCACAAATTAACCAGGATTAGAAATTGAAAAAATCTTGCTGTTCAAGCCTTCTGATTGCATGGGTGCTGTGGGCGGAAACCACATCGACGGCGGGCAGTTATTGGACGCCAATAAACCGGTTTGAGCTGAGACCTCAATGTCAAAATAGCCTCAAGAAAAAGGTGAATTCATGGCACGGCCGAAAAAACGTAAACATTGGTACGAATGTGGTCCATCTCAGGCATAAGAACATAGCGATTACTTATTCGTGTCTGCCCGGCAACGTAGACCCCGGACCGAGACGAACGGAGTGAAAGAGAAAACCGCGCAAGTAGCTAAACCAAATCACTCACCGTTTCAAACCGTCAGGATAAATCTCTTTTACGAGGCGTCTCGTCGCCCAATGAGATCGTCTGCGCCATTCTAATTTTTGTACAACGATTTGAAGAAACCCTCTTTTTCTAGTTCGTCGAGAATTGTGAAGTCGATAAATCGATGGGGGTCAGCGGTTTTGGCCGCGGGGATTCGGTCCAAGCCTTCGAGAATCGTCTTCACGCCCTCGATCGAAGTGCGCGGCACTTTAAGCATGTGACGCGCCTGCAGCGCATAGGCTTCTTTAGTTTCGTCCCGGTTTTTCGCGCGAGTCCACTTTTGGATTACGTTTATGCTGAAATTTTCATCTTCCAAATAAGTCTTCATGCCCTCCAGAAAACCTTTCATAAAGCGCTTGGCGACATCTCGCTGGCCTTCGAGGAAGCGCTTTCTGGTCACTACGCTTCCCGTGATATAGGTCTTGTTGAGCTTGGTCATATCGAATAGCTCGGTGAAGCCCAGATTCTTTGCCCGGATGTTACTCGGTATCGAGATCGGCGCCGCGTCGATCACGCCGTTTACCAGGCCCTGAACCAAAAGACCCATTTCGTTGAGCTGAACCATTGTAACGTCCGTGGCCGGATCTAAGCCCCACATCTTGAGCATCGCCCTGGCAAGAGCATCCGGGGTGGCGCCCAATCGCGTGACACCGACTCTTTTGCCCTTGAGGTCCTGCGGCGTTTTGATTTTCGAGCTGACGATAAAACTATAAAGCGGCTTATCGAGAATCGCGCCCATCAATAGCGTGTCCGCTCCGTTTAGATTGGAGCTGACGCACGCGTCGGTGACCGACTGGGCGATGGATACCTCACCGGCGAGAAGTGCCTGCAGCGCCGTGATGCTGCTGGCATGGATTAACTCGACGTCGAGTCCGTATTTCTTGAAGTGGCCGGCCTCGTAACTGATCCAAGGAATCGCCTGATTGACCGTGATCGCGCTGTAGGCGAGCCGCAAAGGTGTGGCTTTCATCGTTTCGGCAGCGGTTCCGGTGCGTCCCGTTACTGTAAGAAACGCCGCGGTCGCTAGGGCCAACGCGGGAGAATGCAGGAAATAAAAAACCCTTTTCATCTTTCGACCTCAAAAACCTGCTGTAAATTCGTCCGGGCTTACGTCCGGAGCTTTTTTGCGAAGGCGAACTTCGTTCGTCCGAAAAGCACCTCATCGTCTTTCCTGCGAAAGCGAGAATCCTGAAGTCTTATGTCTTCTGGATTTTGGCTCGCGCACAAATCCTATACTGCTCCAAACCGGGAGTCCATACGTCTTTTGACTTGCTCCAGCTTTAGTAAAAACGGGACAGCTATTCACCGTGCCGATCCCGGCAAATATTGTTTCATGCACGTGCCTTGGAGCATTTCTAACCGCGGCCTAATTTGGTAATATTCGCTCGGCTTCTGACTGATGCGGGGGGTTTTACATGGCGCGTGACAAGATCGGCTATCGGCTTTTTGACCTGATTTTGATCTTGAGCGCTTGTTTTGTCCTTTATTTTTGGGATCTGGGACAAGCTCCGTTCTTCGATAAGCAGGAACCTCGTGAAGCATTGGTGGTCTGGGAAATCAATCATTCGGGAAACTGGATCTTGCCCATGCGCAATGGAAACGAAATTCCGTCCAAGCCTCCTTTATACCACTGGCTCGCGGCTCTCGTGTCGCAAGCCGTAAACGAGTTAGATGAATTTACCGTCCGATTTCCATCAGCGTTTTTTGGCACCGCGGGAGTCCTCCTGACCTATTTCGCCGGTGCGAGCCTCTGGGGCCGGAGCGCCGGGCTTGTTTCCGCAATGGTTTTGGCGACGAGCTTTGAGTGGCGGCAGGCGGCCAAAGCCGCCAGAGTCGATATGACCCTCGCCTTTGTTATGCTGTGCGCGTTCCTTTATTTCGCCTGGCTATATCGCAGCGGAGGCGGTCGAATGAAATCCCTTGTCCTAGGAATTTTCTTGGGGCTCGCAGCACTGGCTAAAGGGCCTCTCGGAGTCGTCGTTCCCGGTTTTGCCTACTTGGTGTTTCTTTGGCTGCGACGGGACTTGGCTTTTTCTTTGGCTGCGACGGGACTTGGCTTTTGTTAAAAAACTCCATCCCTTCGTCCTTCTCGGCACTTGCGGCGTCGTAGCGGGCTCATGGTACGCCTTGGCTCTATTGCAGGGAGGCAAGGACTTTCTGGCTGTAGTGATCAAAGAAAATTTCTCGACCGTTGTGGGCGCAGAGGCTGGTCATCCCCATCCTTTCTTTTGGTACCTGCTCGCTTTCTTCCAGAACGCGGCGCCATGGAGTCTTTTCACTATCCCGGTGGCGATCTGGTTGTATCGCTCTCGGCGCCAATTGGACCAGGAGGGTTTACTCTATTTCGTTGTCTGGTTTTCCGCGGGCCTCGTCTTCTTCTCCGTGTTTAAGCAAAAGCGCTCGGTTTATATCCTTCCTCTTTATCCCGCGTTTGCGCTTCTTGTTGGAGTCTGGTGCCAGAAATTAGCGGACGCGACCGCGTCCTTCGCGCGATTTCTTGCGAAACCTGTGGCGTATTTGAATGCTGCGGTCTTTCTTTTGTTTTCGGTGGCGTCACTCCTTCAAGCCGCCCCGGGTCTCGTAAAACTTGTAAGTTCTGAGCTTTACCCCAAAGATCAAGCCCAGTTCCTCATCGTGGGGGATTTATTATCTCAGCAGCGATCGGCCGTTTTTCTCTGGGCCATCCTTAGCGCATTGGGGGGACTGCTTCTCGTCGCGTTTGCCACAAAAGACGCTTGGCAAGCTTATTTCGGCTGTACGGGTGCACTGATGGTTGTATCCTTAGTGTTTGTGCAGCGCTTCGATACTGATCTGGCCCGGCGATATAGTTTTAAACAATTTACGCAGCATGTGCTCTCTACCGTTAAAGATAAGCCGCTGTACTTCTACCGCTCAGGCGACTTTGGCGTTACGTTCTACGCTGATAGGCGCTTGCCAATTTATACAAACTCTTTCACCGGCGAGCATTCGCCCTTTTACCTGCTCTGCTGGGAAAATGACTGGAAACGGATCCGCGATAGACGCGGAGTGACCCTTGAGTACGCCAGTGAAAATATAGATCGTCAAATACCCGAACGAGGCCGGCTCTATCTTGTCGAAGTTAATGGACCGGACAAGCCGAGAACTGCCTTAGGACGGAACGCTTAACGACTCTATAGTGGCAATCTTGTTAGACAGCTATTGAAGAGATGAATTCGAAACTCAATTGAAAAAACTCTCCGGCCGCTGCGCAACCGGCGGAGATTCAGATACTCGCCTATTCGCCATGTTGCGGCGATCTTGTTCTTTTTTCCTCGAGTCGACGAATGGTGCCGGTTTCTTCTACCGCAACGGGAAATCCGTCCAGCTTCGACGGAATTTTATTCATGATATCGGTGGTCTTTTTCACCACGAAAACCTTGATACATGGACTGCCGTCGCATTCACCGATGGCGGTTCCGACGACACCGGGAATCGCCATCAAACGGTCCGTATGCTGCTTGAGGGCTTCCTGAATTGTCGTTCCCGCCATGCGAGTTTCCTCCCGATTCCGTAAACCGACCTCGGAACCGCAGGTTATTGTTGCAAGTAGAATCGGCAACAGCGCTATCAAAGTAAGTGGTGCTTTCAACGGATAATCATGAAAGGAAAGTAATGATCAATCAGTTTTCGCCGAAAAATCGCATTGCGTCGCCTTTCCGTGAATGACCTTTGCTCTCAAAGTGCCGAGACTAAAATAATCAAACGCCCCGACACTATTGTCCATCGATGGAGATGGAGACTCCGAAAGCCTCGAAAGCACCCAGCACCAGAGCTATCGGATTGGCAATCGCGGTCCTGCCACTTTTATCTCCTGCGAAGAGCAGGCCCACCGGATTCACCGGATTCACTCCGGATTTTGTGACGAGCAACGAACCTGAATCGCCGGCCTTAATAAACGCGCTTCGTGATCCAACGATGATTTGATCAATAAATCGCGCCCTCCCCGAATCATAATCGACGAAAACAGTCGCGTCGATTCCCGTCACCTGACCTTGTGTGAGTCGGGTCGTTTCACCATATTTCTGCACGTTCTGACCTACAAAGGCTGACACAGTCGCCGACTGAGGCGTCCCGTAACCTCTTCGAAGTGTGGCGTTGCCCAAAAGCGAAATATCGGATAGCGCGATCGCCGCATCCACGGTGTTGTTGGCGGAATCTGAGAATACAATCGGCACGAAGAAGGCCAGTGTGCCGATAACGTTATTGGAATTGACGCGGCATCGAGTATCGGCGAGTCCCGGCTGGAGAATACTGCTATCGGGAGGCGCGTTGTTTTCCAGGGCGTAAACATGATTGTTGCTCAGAGCGTACACGTTCCCTTCAGAATCTGTAACTCTCGCGCCGATCGTACCAGCCGAGCAACGAATACTCTTCCCTATCACCAGGACGTCATTTTGATTTCCGGTGGAAACTCCAATGGGCACCGGCCTGGGAAAAGTAGCTCGCGGGTTAGTCGGAACACGAACCGCCTCCGGCGCAGCCTCCTTGTCGGCCGCGCCCAAGGCGTGAAACGGGCCGGTCACTTCAACCTCAACGGGAAGACCCTCGAGGTTCGTGGGAATCTTCATGATCGCTTCTGATCTGGTAAAAACCTTAATGGCCGGCTGCCTGTTTGCTGTGAGTCCCACGGCGGTTCCGACGACATTCCGATCAGCCATCAGCTCATGGGAATGGCGCCGATGGACGCTAATGGCAGGGGCAAGAAACTCTCGCAGACCTTGAAGGGGATTTGGAGCGGTCGTTTGTGCTTGGAGGGCACTGATCCATACGGCACAAAAAACAATTGCCACCGTAAACACATTGATGATGCGCTTGCGCCAATACAGTGATCCGTTCATGGGTCAAACCCTCCTCGGCAAGTCATGCAGTTATTATGCTGAGCTTTTGTGGTTGATATCGTAAACGCCAATCGCCGCCCGGTCAATGGCCTTTGCTGGAATGAGCTTTAATTGCCCATCGCGCTTATTTCCTCGGACTGATAGTCCCCAGTGGGATCTTCCCGAAACAAAACGCCGCTCATGGGCCTGCGGCAGGCCTTTTCTCATCGACCTAAAGAGCGTAGCGCCGTTTTTAAAAACCGGTCGTCCATGAAACCTTTAGGATCGAAATTGGGACGCTCTTTGAGAGTGGCGATCTCCAGCTCGGCGCGCTGCATGACGCCTTCAGGAGTGAGCTCCGGCACGTAGGCGTCGCGCATGAGGTCATAAAGCGAGGTTGCCACTTCTTTATCGACCTGACCGTGACGCATGATCATTTCGATACCGCCCTCGCGGTTCTCGCGGATGAAAAGCAACGCCTTCGTGACCGCCGTAACCACACGCTGAACAAGATCGGGCTCCTCCTGAATCACTTTGGCCGTGGTAAGCAGAGCGCTGAAGGGAACATTTTTAAAAACGTCGCCGACATAGATCAGCCTTCTGAAACCTTCTTTGAGCAAATTCCGGTCTCCGGGAGGCGCCATGAGGGCAGCCGCTGCCCTTCCTTGCACGAGCGCCGCCGTCTTGCCCTGATCCCCCGGGATATTGAGGTACTCGGCAAAATTGGGGGAAATTTTGTATTTGGCCAGCAAGGCGACCAGAACGCTGTACGTTGAACCTCCGAAAGTCACGGCGATCTTGCTGCCCTTGAGATCTTCCAGCCGTTTCACTTCGGGGCGGGTCACGAGACTGAAAGGAATCTGGTTGAAAATCTGGAGCACGATGCGGATCTGCTCGCCGCGAAACATGGCGTGCATGGACGGCCCGAAGGCCGAAGCGAACGGAACGCTGCCGGCCACCAGCGCTTGCACGTTCACGGAGTTGCCGCGCAGAAACACAAGCTGCACATTGGTCACTCCCATTTCATTATAGAACCCTTTGTACTTCGCAGCGGCCAAAGCGAGATGCTGCAAATTTCCCGCCGACGGCATCGAAACGTACACCGGTTTGGTGTATTGACCGTGGACGGGGGCCGAAGAAAGCAAAATAGCGATGCTCAGGACCATCAACTGTACGATCTTCATGATCTTCCCTCTTGCAACTGGTTCAGCCGCGAAGTTCCAAAAATCATCGCTAGACTCCAGGTAAGTAATACCGCTGCTGCCGCCAGCCGTTGACATACGCCATTCCAAACTGTTCTTATATCATTTCCACCTGCGATAGTCGTGTGAAAAACGGTAGCCTAGAAACCCATTGACGTCGGAGAAAATAGGTTGATAGAGTGAGACACGTTTAGAATTCTAACCTAATAAAAACCGCGCCCCTCGCGGTTTGGGAGGAAAGCTATGGCAATCGGACTTTCTCACGGCGGTTCGAACGTGTATTCATCGTCGGAGCAATCGCGCCAACTTTGGGTGGCCACAAAGGACGGCTTGGTCCTTCTCGAGCGTTTAGACGACCGGGCCTGGCGCGTGAGTCATCGCGCGCTCCGCGGTCTGCATATCAGCTCCATTATCTTCGAGCGGACGAGTGGTCTCATGTTTGCCGGCGCCTTCTTTGGTTCCGTTCATGCAAGCGCGGATGGCGGAAAAACCTGGGAGCGCCGCGACAAGGGTCTAACGATGGATGACGTTTACAGCCTCGCCTCCACGGATGTTGACGGCCAGGTCCGAGTCTATGTGGGAACACAGCCCGCGCACCTTTTCTGTAGTGAAGACCTTGGGCAACACTGGACAGAACTGCCAACGCTCCGCTCGGTGCCGAGCGCGCCGACCTGGTCGTTTCCCGCGCCCCCGCACGTCGCGCACACCAAGTTTATTACCTTCGATCCCCAAGATCCGACTACCATCTATGCTTGCATCGAGCAGGGCGCTTTGTTGAAAAGCACGGACTCAGGAAAGAGCTGGATCGAGGTCAATGCCGTGGGTTTCTTCCGCGATAAAGACCGCCCCGCGGAGCATTTCTATGACGTTCACAAAGCGCTCATCGACCCGCGCGATCCGAAGAAAATCTTTGTCACGGGCGGAGCAGGCTTTTATGTCACCTTGGATGGCGGAAGTCGTTGGGAGCGCTGGAGCAGCCCCGACTGGGCTGAGGACGTCTATCCGGACGGCTTCGTTTTGAGCCCGCGCAATCCAGACCTCATGTTCGTCGCCGCCGCCGAACACAACCCTACCACCTGGCACAAAAGCGCTTATGCCGGAGGTCAAATCTACCGCAGCGCGGAAGGCGGCCGGAGTTGGCAACGACTAGGTGGAGGACTCCCTAACAGTCTGAAGCACGAGTTCGGCGCGTTGTGCATCGAGGACTGGAACGGCGGCTGTTCAGTCTTCGCGGCCACCACGGGAGGCGAGGTTTACGGCAGCGACGACGGCGGCGAGAACTGGTCTCTCATCGTGTCCGGCCTCGCGCCGATTTCCAAGAAGGGGCACGAACGTCTGCTCGCGGCGAGCTGAATGGGTTCTTCGGATCAACATCCCGGAACCACGCTCGCGCAGAGTCTGCTCGGCCAAAGCGAGCGCGAGGCCTCCATGACGCCGATGGACGCCGTATTGGATGCGGCGCGCCAGGAACGTCTCACGGCCGATCAATGTTTTCGGCTCGTGAGTCGTTTGTGGACCCTCAAGCGCCTCATGTATTACGTCTACGGCGGTTGGGCTCAAGGCATCAACTTGAACGACTATCCGCCCGCCGTGGCTTATCTATTCGGCAAGCAGATTTACGATGAGTCCACCCATGAAATGCAGTATCTCGACGAGATCCTCCGGCGCCGGTGGGTACGCACGCAAAGGAAATTTTTTGAACATCCCTACGGCCAGTTTGCCACGGCGAGCCGGGTAAGCGCCTATATCTTCTGCCTTCGCGCGCTGGCCAACTATCCGCAAAATCTCCGCATTGCCGCTTTGAACCTGGGGCCGAAGGTCATCGAGCTGGCTTGGACGGAGCGCTTTGCACGCTCGTTTCCTGACGATGCCATCCGCGCGCTCTTCATGAGCCAACTTCCGGAAACCCGGAGTCACATACTCATGGGTCGCTTTCAGGTCGAGCGTTTTGTACAGAAGGAAGTCGACGTGCAGCTGGCCACGCGCCTGTGCGCCGAAACCCGGCGCGATTACCTGTTTTTTCTCGAAGAGGGCGCGCGGTTTGTCTTGGGGTTAAAAGAGGAAACGACTGGAGAAGTGATGGTATCGGCGGATATCGACTGATGCAAACGCGTTCAACCGTGAACCATTTGAAGACTGGAACTTTTCAAGCCGCAGGTCAACGTAGCCAAGGTCAGTGAGCATGATGCCGGGTTTGAAGATCGATCATGAGAAGTGCACCGAATGCCGCATGTGCTATGTGGCGTGTCGTGAGATCGATATCAACGCAGTCATCGTATCATCCACGCCCAAGCATCTTTTGGAGATCGACGAGCGATGCATCTATCCGAAGTGCACCGTTTGCCTCATGTATTGTCCCGCGGAAGGATCGATTGTCGATGCAAATAGCGGGAGATCGCTGGTTCCTCCGCCTCCCGAAGTGTGGACCGAGGAAATGCGGTGGCCACGTACCGCGGCGCCGAAACGTGCATAACATGTAAAGCGCAAGGAGATTTGCATGCAGCCGCTTTTACAAGATTTTTTAGATAAGTGGGTCTACCCCACGGGTTTCAGCGGCCCGGGAGTTGATTTTCGCTTGCGCCAGACCGAGCGCTGCATCCCGCCCTGGGATAAGCTTGTCACCCAGGCGATTCAATCCGCCGAGCAGGATCTCAAAGCGGTAAGTGACGAGTGGAAGGCGGCGCGGGCTCGGGCTGGATACGCGGCCGAGGGACCCTTCATGTCAATCAAGCAAATGTCAACCCAGATTCTTTCCGTCACGGTTGACGAGCAGTCGAAATACATCGATCTTCAGCGCATGCGCGCGCGTCAGATCTGGGATGAGGTCAAGCACGGCCAACTGCACGCGGACGTGCTTCTCCGCGGCGGCTGGATCAAGCGTGAAGAAGAGCTGATGAACGACGCGCGAGCAAACACGCAGCCCAAGCTCTCCTACTTCGGGATGACCGCGATGTTTCCGCACATCCATCCGCTGGCGCGGGCGGGGCAGCATTATTACATCGAAGCGATGGCCTGCCTGGGAATCTCCGCGACGCTCAGCGTTATCGACGATCCTCTGATCCGCCACCAGCTGCGCAGCCAAGAAGCCGAAGAGATGATGCATTTTATGGAAGGGAAGTATCAGATCGACGCCTATGCGCTCACGCCGGAAGATCAAAAGCCCATTGAAGAGGTCTTCGATTTCCTGCTCAGACCCTGGGTGTCGGAGCCAAGCCGGGCGCTGGGTGGCTCAGCTTGAGATGAGTTCGACATGAAAATGCGAATTGAAGAAGCTCTCTGTATCGCCTGCGGCCTCTGCCGAGAAGTCTGTCCGGAGGCCGCCATCCATCCAAAACTGCAAGACATCCACCACATGTACGAAGTCATTGAGCATCAATGCACGGGCTGTGAAGACTGTTTGCCTTACTGTCCGGCGCCGGGCGCGCTCATAGAGTACGATCCCACCGGCGTCACGTCATAACTATTCCTTTGGCTATCACGGACGGCCGATCGTAAAAAAGCCTCGGCGGCGTTAACAACAAAATACCGCCTAGCCAGGTGTTTGATTTCAGCTTTGTGAATCGCGCCGCTCGCTGAGTATCGTTTGTACGCTAGCGGAGAAAAGACCATGACTGACTCGAATGTCTCAACGGCAAATCCGGCTGGACTAAAACGTTATCCAGTACTGATCGCGGGAGGCGGGCCCGTTGGATTGGCATTAGCCATCGAGTTAGGCTGGCGCGGGATCCACTGCCTCGTGGTCGAACAAGGCGACGGCACCGTGGACTTCCCGACCACCAACCTTGCCAATACTCGAACTTGCGAACACCTGCGCCGTTGGGGTTTGGCCGACCGAATGCGGTACGACTCCGGTTATCCAACCGATTATCCCCGGAATTATGTTTTCGTGACGCGCATGAATGGTTATGAAGTGGCGCGCTTCGATCATCCAGCCAATGGCGATCCCGCTTCCCGCTCCCCCTACAGCCCGGAAGGCAGGCTCTGGATCTCAAAACCCTACTTTGATCCGGTACTCCACGAGCACGTAAGCACTCTGCCCACAGTCGAGGTTCGCTACCGAACTTCATTCGAGTCTTTCCAACAAGACGGACAAAAGGTCACCGCCCAAATCGTCGATACCCAAACCGGACAACCGACCAGAATCGAGGCCGATTATCTGGTGGGTTGCGACGGCGGCAAGAGCAGCGTTCGGCACCGGTTGGGCATCCAGTTGCAAGGCGTTTTTGCCCAGGGAATGAACGTCGCGGTCCTGTTCCGCGCGCCGCTGTTGTCCGTGAGCCGTCACGGTCCGGCGGTGCAATATCAAATCATCAATGCGCAAATCCAGGGGGCAATCGCCGCCGTGGATGGGAGCGAGTTGTGGCGTTTGAACATTCGAGGCGTCCGCCAAGAACATTTGGATTCGCTCAACGCGCCGGAGAAGCTCCGCCATGCGCTGGGTGAAAACATTCCGTTCGAACTTCTGGCCGTGCGTCCATGGACGGGCCACTGCCTGGTTGCCGAACGTTATCAGCAAGGGCGTGTTTTTCTCGCCGGTGACGCGGCGCATCTTCTATGGCCCGCTGGCGGCTTCGGCATGAATACCGGAGTTGGCGACGCGGTAGATATCGGCTGGAAACTGGCGGCGGTGCTCCAAGGCTGGGGAGGGCCGCGCTTGCTGGACAGCTACGGACTGGAGCGTCGGCCCGTCGGGATGATCAACGTAACCGAGGCGGGAGAGATGCGCGCGGGGTTCGATAGCCAAATCCCTTTCTCGCCCCTGCTCGAAGAAGACGGCGAAGAAGGAAATCGACTGCGAGAAAAAGCGCGCGCGGTCATTCTTCGCACCCGCGCCAAAGAGTTTCAGCACGACTCAGCCGGCATCGAACTGGGCTACCGTTATGAGAACTCGCGGATTTGTGTGTCTGATGGCAGTCCGCCGCCCCCCTTGGATCACGGTCTCTATGTTCCTTCGACATGGCCTGGAGTCCGCGCGCCCCACGTCTGGCTGCGGGATGGCCGTTCCACGCTCGATCTATTCGGCAAGGGCTTTACGTTGCTGGTTCTTTCATCGCAAGGCATCGACGGCTCCGCCTTCACCGACGCGGCAAGACAGGCTGGCCTGCCGCTCGATATCGTTTCTTTGGATGAGCTTCAGGTGCGGGAGGTATACGAGCGCCCCTTGGTTTTGGTTCGTCCCGACGGGCACGTGGCATGGCGCGGCGATGCGGTGCCCGTCAATGCTGCAGAAATCATTGATCAAGTGCGTGGCGCCCGGCAATAATATCTTCCAGCACTCGATTACTCCATCACTCGCTCTCTTTCTTTCTTTTCACGTTGTAGCTTTATCCCATCTATGGTCTAATTCGGAAAAAAAAGGAAGCTGATTTTTGCATGACAGCAGGAGCCGGTTTAACTGGTAAAGATCTGTATCCCCGTTTTTCCGACGAAGAGTATGCTCGACGCTATCGGGCCGTACGGAACGCGATGCAGAAGGAGAACTTAGATGCGATTCTGATTTCCGGAGCGAGAGGTTCGTCAGAGGTTCATTATCTTTCAAACTATTTGGCCCAGTCGCCCTGCTGGCTTTTGTTTCCCCGCGACGGCGATCCGACCGTCTTCATTCATTTCTTCAACCATCAACCTTGCGCCAAGGCGCAATCTATTGTCGAAGATGTCCGCTGGTATGGCCCCTCCCCGATAGACAGTATCGTAAAAGAAATCCAACGGAGAGAGCTGGCCGACAGTAAAATCGGCATCGTGAGCCTCAGAAGCATCGCTCACGGTCACTTTATGGCGCTGCAACGGGAATTTCCTAAAGTCGAATTCGTGGAATTCGGCCCGGCGTTCAATCAGATAAGAAGAGTCAGAAGCGAAGAAGAGTTGCCCTACTTGAGGCGAAGCGGCTATCTCACCGACCTCGCCTGCGAGGCGTTAGAGCGAGAGCTCAGGCCCGGCATGACCGAGCAAGATATCCTGTCCGTAGTATATGGCGCCTACCTCAAGAACGGCGGCGAGCCCGGAATTCATTTCATCGCGACGACGCAGATGGATGATCCCGACCGCTTTGTTCCATGGCAGCGCCCCACGCCGCGCATCATCAGCGTCGGGAGTGTGGTCATCACCGAACTGACCGTTAGTTTCTGGGGCTACTCGACGCAGATCCATCGCCCTTTCGCCATCGGGCGCGAACCTTCCGCGATTTATCGAAAATTGTTCGACGTGGCGTTGGAGTGCTACGAGAACGTGCGCAAGATTTGCAAACCCGGCACTACCAGCGAGGAAATCATCGCCGCTACTGCGGTCATCGAAGAGAACGGCTTCACCACTTACGACAGCGTCTTTCACGGCGAAGCTGGCAAGGGCCCCGAGCTGGGGACGAGTTCCGCAGCGCATCCTTTGGAAAAATGGACGCTGGAGGAAAACATGGTGCATGTGATACAGCCGAACCCGATAACCAAGGATTTCCGCGCCGGCCTGCAGCTCGGCGCCGCGGTCCTCGTGACAAAGAACGGCGGAGAACCGCTGCACAACTATCCATTCAAATTCCCCGTGTGCGGATGAAATTTGGATGCTAACTATCTATACTTTTTCGTTATCCCGGGGCTTCTCTCCATCGGGTTGTGGTGGTGTGCACGCGCAGGGAAAGGAAAACTTGCAGCGCTGGTTCTAAGCGCCGGTCTAGCAGCGCTTCTTGTAACGAAGCCAGGCTGGGTGTCCCTAGGCTTCAGTTTCCAATTGCTCATTGGGATTTTCTCGTTTATGGTCCTCCCTTTGGGTGGCATTGCTATAGCGTGGCTTCTCGCCGCAAGGTTACAATGGGCTTGGATATTGCTGGTAGTCGGACCAATCGGATATTTCTTGGGATTTGTTTTGGGAGCTAACCTGTGGATTCTGATGGGTAACCGAATTTAGAGTGATCGGCCCCACGATTTGAACCAAGCTTCATTCCTTTGCTAGGATCGCTCAGTCAAACGAAAGCCCATCAAGGAGACTCACATGGCTAAGAACGGATTCAAGGCAATGGACTCGGATATGCACGTCATGGAGCCCTGCGACCTTTGGCAACGCTACATCGATTCCAAATTTGCCGATCGCGCGCCGATCGGGCTCTCACGACATAAAAGAGATCTGGGCATCCAAGTCGAAGGCAAGATCATGCCGCGGCCCGCGGAAAAACCGAATCCTGCTCTTGGGCCGATTCGCGAGCGAATTCTCAACGAGAAGTATCGCGAAGAGGAAGCACGCAACTTCGATAATGTCGCTCAAGTCCGCGCCATGGACAAAGAGGGACTCGATATCGCGATTCTCTATCCCAGCCGCGGTTTGTTCGTTCTCGCCGTGGATGGCTTGGATCCGGATTTAGCAGCGGCCATCGCCAAAGCATACAACGACTGGATGTACGAGTTCTGCAAAGCCGCGCCGGACAGAATGTATGGCGCTGCCATCGTCGCGCCGCATGATGTTTCATCGGCCGTCGAAGAAACCCGGCGCATAGCAAAAGAACTAGGATTCAGAAGTATCCTCATGCGGCCGAATCACGTGAATGGCCGCCGATGGAGCGATCCTTATTACGATCCGCTGTGGTCGGAGTGCCAGAAGTTAGGCGTTCCGGTCGGATTCCATGAAGCCGGCCGCGTATTTCTCCCGCAGCCTGCCTTATCGCAGTTTATCCCGAGCTTTACGATGTTCAACACTCTGTCATTCCCGATGGCCAACATGCTGGCCTGCGCCGACATGATCTACGGCGGCGTGATGGAACGGTTTCCGAAATTGAAGGTTGCTTTCCTGGAAGGCAACTGCTCGTGGATTCCCTGGCTTCTCTGGCGCATGGGCGAATACGCAGAGCTCACGGGCGCCGCGGAACATCCGGAAGTTAAACTCGATCCGCTGGAATATTTTCAGCGGCAGTGCTGGGGTTCGGTGGAATGCGATGAGATCACCGCGAAGAATCTTCCCGACTTCGGCCTGGAAGACAATATCGTCTTTTCGACCGACTACCCGCATCTCGACGTAAAATATCCTCACGCGGTGGAAAGCTTCTTGAAACTGCCCTTCAGCGACACGACGAAGCGGAAATATTTATGGGACAACTGCGCGCGGCTATACGGCTTCGCCTCGGAATAAACAACCGCGCTTCGGCTGAAGGCGAGGCGAAGAACGAAGCCTATATCGGCGGCCGTTTTTCGTACCAGCGCGCATGCTGCTGGTAGGTATACGCTGCGCGCAAGACGGTTAGCTCATCGAAAGGTTTTCCCACCAGCTGGAGTGCCACCGGGAGATTCGCCCGAGAAAATCCACACGGGATAGAGATGGCGGCGAGTCCAGCCAAATTGAACGGCGCGTGATATTCCGGCGCAAGATGCTTTCTCAGAGTGTCGAGCGCGTCCACTTCCTCAAACTTCGGCGCCGTGCTCGTCTGGCACGGCAAAGCGAGGACATCCACTTTTTGAAAAACCTCGGCGCATTCTCGTTTGAGCTGACTACGAATCCGCTGCGCATGCAGGTAATCCGCCGAACCGGTGAGCACACCAAAGTAAATCCTTGCCCGGCGTGCCGTGGCGCCGGTCTTGATCGCAGTTTTGGCCTCCTCTCGGTGACCGGCGTAATGTTCGTTGTAGTAGATCACCGCATTGGCTTGAGTGGCGTATTTCAATGTCGGGAGCGAAACATTTTGAATTCGCGCCCCGAAAGATTCCAGCTCGCCTATCGCCTCGTCAACCATTTGAAGAATTTCAGGACTGGTTTTCTCGCGACAGAGAGCGATAAAGTCGCGCGGAACGCCGATCACCATCCCGCGTACGTCCTCCCGAAGAGCGTTGCCGTATTCCGGAACCGGCACGTTGATGGAAGTCGGATCTTTGGGATCATAGCCTGCGATGGCTTGCAGCATGTGCACGGCATCCTCGACAACTCGCGTCATGGGCCCGCAGTGATCCAGCGACCAACCGAGTGGCGCGAGTCCGTGGCGGCTGACCCGACCGTAGGTCGCTTTGAAGCCAACGATCCCGCAGAGAGACGCGGGATTGCGGATCGAACCTGCCGTGTCTTCACCCAATGCGCCCATACAGAGCCCCGCCGACACCGCCGCGCCCGCGCCGGTACTGGAGCCGCCCGTGATGCGCTTGAGATCCCATGGGTTGCGCGGCTGCGGCGGCTCGCTCGGCATGCTGCTCATGGTGAGCTTGCCCAGCAGGATGGCTCCGGCTTCGCGTAGTTTTTTTACTGCTGTAGCATCGCCGACCTGCTTCGCCGCGCTGGCGTCCAAGCCCCGAATTTCCGCCGGCGCTTCCTTCACGTCGAGCTGGTCTTTCACGGCCACGGGAATGCCATGCATCGGTCCGCGATAATTTCCCCGCAGGATCTCGGCTTCGGCGATGCGAGCTTCTTCCAGAGCCGTATCGGCCATGAGATTGACGAAGGCATGAAGCTGCCCGTCCACGGCGTCAATGCGTTCGACAATCGCGCGTGTTAACTCGACGGGCGACAGCGCACCGCTTTGGATGAGCTTGTGCGCTTCGTGAATCGTAAGATAATGCAGCGCTTTGTTCTCAGCGGTCATGATAACTCCTCCTTACTTCGATTCCGGATGAAAGGTACCTGCGATCTCTTCTTCGCCGACATCCACGCCGCGCAGAGTTTTAAGCGTCGCGACGTATTGTTCCAGCAGCGGACCGAATCTTTCCAAGTCGCCCTCTTTGGGTTCAAGCCCTTCTTTCGCCAGTAGTGCTCGCAAAGTCTCTTCGAGTGTCCTGTCCATATTTACTTCCTCCGCCTATTTCTTGAGTTCCGCCTTTTCCTCTGCCGCCGAATTTATTGCCAGCTTAACAATCCAGTCAACTTTCGTCCCAACTAGCGCGGCTGCGTGATCACGTCGACGACCGCGGGCTTTCCGTCGCCCACAATCTCGATGGCTTTGTCCAGCGCCGGGCCGAGTTGGTCCGGCTCCGTGATCGGGCCGAAGCCATCCACGCTCAGCGCGCGGGCGATCGCCGCCAGGTCCGGCGCTGGATCTTCGATGCGAATGCCAATTCCCTTATTCTCCACGGGTCGCTGCCGCCAGCGAGCCATTCGCTCCTGATGCTCTTCGTCGTTGTAGTAAGACCTATTATTGAGCACTACAACCAGCAGCGGAATTTGATACTTCGCCGCGGTCCATAGGGCATTCGACGTCATCAAAAAGTCGCCGTCGCCAAGAATGGCGACGCAGAGGCGGCCGCTCCCTTTGTGTCCCAGCGCGGCACCGATGGAAGAAGGCAAGCCATAGCCGACGCCCCCTCCCCTGCCGCCGCCGATGCCGTGCGCGGGCTCCGTAACTTCAATCGCCTCACGCCAGCGGCGCCCATGGGCACTCACCAACGCCCACGACTGCCCCTGCACCCGCTTATTGATTTCGCCGAAGAGGCGCGCTTGAGAGATCGGTTTTTCCTCCCACGTCTTGTCGATCCATGCCTGGCTCTGCTTCCGCGCCTCATGATAAATCGCTTCTATCTTTGCGCGCCGCTCCTGAATCTGCCGGCCGGCACTGCCATTGGATTTTAATCGCTCCCGCACCTGCTCGAGCAATGGGGGTAACGTCACGGCGGTATCGGCCGCCATAGGCACATGGACCGGCAAAAGCCACATGGAGTCGCTCACCCAGCTCTGTCGTTCCAAATCCAGCAACGTGATGTGAATCACTTTGCAACTCGGCGAAATCACCGGCGCAAAGTTGCCGCGCTCACGAACCGACGGCCCAAGGGGCACACCCAAACTTGGAACATCGAGAGCGAGCACCACGTCCGCGTTACGCAGCGCCTCTTCGCGCGCCGTGGTCAGATTCAGCGGATGGGTGCTTGGAAAAGCATACCGGCCGTCTGAATCGATCACCGGCGCGCCAAGCGCTTCGGCAAGGTCGAGCAAGGCCGGCAGCGCCTTGGGATTCCGCCCGACTTCTCCGGCGACAATCACCGGCCACTGAGCTTCAGCCAATAATTGAGAGGCTCGCCGTAGCGATTCCGGATTGGGCCCCGGCCCCGCCGGCGCGCGAAACAACCGGGCATCCGGCACGATCATCGGTGAAGTGATCTTCTGCTCCTGCACGTCGGTGTCGAGGCAGACGTATACCGGCCCTTTTGGCTCCGTCATCGCGATCCGATAAGCGCGCAGGAAAGATTCAGGCACGGCATCGACGGAGTTCGGTTGATCGTCATACTTGACGAACTCACGGACCATATTGCCCTGGACGAGTGCAGTATGCACCCAATCCGTGGACCGGCGATGGGTCGTACTCTGCGGACCGCCGCCGCCGAGATTGAGGATCGGCGTGCGGTCGCACCAGGCATTGAAGATCGCCATGCAAGCATGCTGCAAACCGACGATGTCGTGCAGCCCGGTCGCCATGATCTCACCCGTCGCGCGGGCATAGCCGTTGGCCAACGCCACCGCGATCTCTTCGTGCGTGCACATGATGATTTCGGGCCCTTTGCCGGGCTCGAAGTTAACGATCGAGTCGTGGAGGCCGCGGTAGCTCGCCCCCGGATTCAACGCGATGTATTTAATGCCCAGATCGCGCAGCACTTCGACCATGAGATCGGAGCCGTATTGCGCTCTGCTTTTCCGCCCGATCCCCGCCGACCAGATTTCCGGATTGCTTTGCGCCTCAGATTTTTCTGCCATATTTCCTCCAAAAGTTTCAGAATTTCAGTTTCGATTTGTGCCGTGATGCCCTTCGACCGTGTCATCCTGGGAATAAGACTGTGCGAAGACGTGTTATCTTATCGTCCCAAGCGATTAAGGGTTTCTACGTAGTCTTTCACTCCCTGCTCGACGTCATAAGACGGCTCATATCCGAGATGCTTTTTTGCCGCCGAAATGTCGAAGACGCAGTAGCTTTGCTTGCTTCTGCCTAATTTACTCGGTCCCGGGCCAAGCTCGATTCGATGATTCGGAAAGATTTTGCTCGCAGCATCCAAGAAGTCTCGCGGCGTCGACGCCTTTCCCGTGCCGATATTAAAAACCGATTCGCCCGGCCGCTCCGCCTTCACGGCAAGATAGATGGAGCGCGCGACATCGCCGACGTACACCGTGTCGTTGAGCTGATCGCCTCCCTGAGGCACCAGCCATTTTTCTCCTCGCCGGGCTTTTTCGATCAGCTGGCCGTAGAAGGATAGCGGGCCATGACGCGCTTCTTTGCCCGGACCGTAGATCGACACGTAACGCAGAGCGATGAATTCGATGCCGTAGGTTTCCCGATAGTATCTACCGACTTCTTCGCAACAAACTTTGATCGTTCCGTACAGATCCGCCGGATGCTTCGGAAAATCTTCGCGCACGGGCTTGCAGTTCGGCGGCGCATACTCGCCAAGGATCTCACCGTAGACGGCCTTCGAGCTGGTGAAAACAACGCGCTTGATATTTTTGGCGCGCGCGACTTCCAAGACGTTCACGGTACCATCGACACCGACTTTGATTCCCAATCGTGGATTCGCCTCGGCGGGTTCTGGCATCAGCGCCGCCAAGTGAGCGATGTGCGTTACTTTGTAGTCATCGACGATCTTTTCCAATGCTTGCTGATCGCATACGTCGGCTTCGACACAATCCACCTGGCCTTGGATGTCCCGCATGAGCGACAAATCCATTCGGTTATCTAGCAGAACCGGCCGTAACCTCTCTTTGACCATGAGCCTCGCGGTCACCGCGCCATTCACGCCCATTCCGCCAGTGATCAATACGTTCATGAGTGCATGTCCTTATACGATCGTCATCTGCCTTTCTATCCGGTTTAGCGCTTGGTTGTCCAGTCGAATGCCGATCAGCGTGTCGGATCTTGGATTAAACGCGAAACCCAAAACTCGAAACTTCAAATTTGTAGGAACTCCAGGGTTGACTTATGGCGCGGGCAAACTATAAAGTTCGGGCTAATCCACAGAAAAAGATCCGACGAAAGGAGAAACTTCAATGGCAAAACCTAAAGTTTTTGTCTTTGCTCCCGCCGATCCAACGGGCGACGCGCACAAGATGCTGGAGGATGCTGGTTGTGAACTCATCCTGGGAAAGGCGAACTGGGACACCCCCCAGGGGAATAATGAAGACGAGATGGCGAAAATAGCGGCGGGCTGCGATGCACTCATGGGAACTTCTATTCGGAGCTCGCCCATCACGCAAAAAATCTTGCAGGCGTCGAAGAATCTGCGCATCGTGGCGAAGTTCACCATCGGCGTCGATGATGTGGATGTCGATGCGGCAACGGAGATGGGCATCCTGGTCACTCACGGCCCGACGGAATCCAACTGGGGCGGGGTCGCCGAAGGCACGATCACGAATATGCTAACACTGCTAAAGAAGACCCGCGAGCGCGACCGCTATCTGAAAACGACCAGCGGCTGGAGAGACATGAAACTCCAAGGAACGTTCGTCGGCCATCGCGAAGAGGACGGCTATCCGGGCATCACGCTGGGCATTATCGGTCTCGGCAGGATCGGTAGCCGCGTCGCCAAACTCATGCGGCCCTGGGGCATGAAGATGATCGGCTACGATCCCTACGTCCCGGATTCCAAGTTTCAGCAGTTCGGCGTCGAGCGCGCGAAGGATCTCTCGACGCTCTTGAAACAATCCGATGTCGTCACCCTGCACGTGGTTCTTACGAAAGAAACGCGCCACATTATCAACGCCGAAACGCTGGCAATGATGAAAAAGACGGCGATCCTTGTAAACACCTCGCGCGGCTACTGCGTGGACGAGAAGGCGCTGATCGACGCGCTGCAAAACAATAAAATCGCCGGCGCTACGTTGGACGTTTTCGAGAACGAGCCGATTGCCGCAGATAGCCCCTTCCGCAAGATGGACGACCGAGTACTGATCTCGCCCCACATGGTTTCTTCCAACTACGGCAGCGGTCTTAAAACCGGTCTGCTCTGGGGAACGCAATCAGTGATCGCCGCCCTAAAGGGCGAAGTCTCCCCCTACGTCTACAACACCGAAGTCATCGACCAATGGAAGAGCCGATTCGGCGGCAAGAGCATTTTGTAAGATGAAAGCTGGAGAAATATAACAACAGGGCACCCAACCGCAGAGAGCGCAAAGATCTGATAGAGCATTCTTCTTTAAGTTCTTCGCGTTCTTTGTAGCCTACGAATGGGAGATCGAAATGAAAGCTGAAGCTAACCAGCGCTGGCAACCTCCGCAATTCGTTTCTCGGGAGCAGTGCATCAAAGATACCGAGGAAGTCTTGGGCATTCCTGATATCACCATACGCCAAACCGAAGATATATTCTGAATCAACGTTCTCGGCATGGAGTGGGATATCGGAATGATGGTGTACGAACCAGAGGATTCGAAACGAATTCCCGTCGGCGCCGACGGCAAAAAAGCCGGCTTCTTCTTGCTTCACGGTGGCTCGGGAGACTTCAAGGGGATTGAGCGGCACGCTAAATTGTTGGCGACAAAATTCGGTTACAAGGTCATGGCAGGCACTTTTCCGGGGCGCTTTTATTTTCCGGATGCCAGCCGAGATTGGCCCGGCGACACGATCCACGCCGACGGAACGGTGCGCACGCCGATCTGGAAGCAAGGCGAGGTGATCACCGCGGATGAATATGACGTAGTCAGAGACAAATCGATGCGCAATCGTTACGGCACGCGCACACTGGCGCGGGCGAAGCCGGAGACAAATTTTTATTATCGCATGGCAGCTTGGCCAGCAGCCTTCGAAGAAGGCATGATCGAGGCGAGCCGGCGCCATTTTCCCGCGACGGAGTTTTCCCTTTACGGCCAGGGCCACTCCACCGGCGGGCCGTTTGTCTGCATGCTGTCCCAGCGCATTCCCAACATGGCCGGCGTCTGCGCCACAGAGCACTCGCCCTTCGGCTATCTTAGCATGGGGCGCGACGAGTGGGGCGGTGACATGGGTAAGATCACCGGCTACGAGAAAGTGGAAAATAAGGGCCATGTGCGTACGGATCCTTTCAATGAACTGTACATCCGCACTTGGCGCGACTTAGCGCGCTATCAGGGACCAGAAGCGCTCGGACAAGAAGGGCCCGCCGCGCTCATGCGGCTGCCCGCGATCATAGAAGACATCCTTGAAGCCTGGGAAAAAGCCAAACCCCGTCCCCAGTTCAAAGCGGAATACGTCGTCACCCACGCCATCACCGGGTCTCTAACCGAAGCAGCCAAGGTCAGTGCGGCACGGCTAAAAATGAACCGCGATGAAACCGACGCTCTGGTGCAACGCTTCGTCGGCTATACGCGCGAGCTGTCAGGGCCGAATGTCAAGCCGGTGCCGCCGTTTCTCTTCGAGATCTCCAAGGATAGCCGCGATCACAGTTCCGAGGTTTACGAAGAAGTGATCATGCCGGGATTTAGGGCGATGAGTCCCGCACCAAAGATAGCCCTCACCCGCTTCGGCGCGGGCGTTCATAGCTTCTGGAAGGCGGAGAAAGATTTGCCGGTCGGCATTGCCCCGTCAGTGCTGCGCACGTGGAACGATGCCGTTCTGGGTGGGTACTTCGTTTAGAACAAGAGAATTGCGGTCCTAGGGGAACCGGCCCGGTCGCCCCTACATTGTCCCAAAAATTTTCTGAAACTCCGCCATGTATTGTTTTAACTGGCTGCCAAACTCAGGTCCGACGACGTAATCGGGGTCGGTCTGAAACTCTTTGTATTTTACCGGCAAGCCTTTCATTGCACTTCCCTTGCCTAATTCTACGGCCAAGACCTTCTGCCCCTCTTCTGACAGCGTCCAGTCGGTGAAAAGCAGAGCAGCGTGCGGATGCGGAGCTTTTTTCGCGACGAAGAATCCGTTGGGTTTGATGATCTTCGGCGCCAGAAGACTAAAGCCGAGCGGCGCGCCTTTATCTCTCGTTTCGGCTGCAGTTTCGCCGTTGACGGCGATGGCGATGGGCTGTTCGCCTGCGGCGACGAGCTGAGTCGTCAAGGTCGAGCCCCGTCTAAGAATGAGATCCTGCTTGGCAAGTCGCGCGAGGTAATCGCGCGCTTTTTCCTTGCCCCATGCATGCTCCATGGCCGCCATGACGTATGCGGCCTCGGGATCGAAGAGCATCTTCCCTTTCCATTTTGGATCGAGCAGATCCTGATAGCTATGCGGCACGTCAGCCGGCTTGACCATGTTTTTGTTATACATGAGCGCGATGGTGAGCATGTACATCGTGTACCATTGGCCGTTTGGGTCGTACGAGCCGCGCACGTAACGCTTCACGTCGGGAGTTCGTCCCGTAAAACATCACCTCTTTTTCTTCCTTAGCGCCTTTGATCAAAAGAGCCTCTCTCTCCGAGCGATTCATGTTCTCGACGCGGCTTGCCAACTCCGGCAATGTGATCGCGGTGGCGCTGCCGGCGAAGAGGACGAATGCCACTAAGAAACCACACACGAACCAAACTTCCCTGGATCTGATCATAATCTCTCCCTTGGGAACGACTTCACGAGGCCGCCGCTAAGCCGCTGCCACCGTAATGAAGACTTGAGTTGCAGCACGTTCGATTGCGAATTTCGAGAAGCCGTGCCATAAAATCATGACCGGTATTCCGATTGCAAGTTATCCGAGTATTGACCTTTTTGCAGCACGACCAGCGTCTCGACTTCTTCGGTTTGGGGAAACATGTCGAACGGTTGAATACACGATACGCCGTAGCCAGCGTGGGCAAACCAATCCAGATCGCGCGCCAAGCTGGTTGGTTCGCATGAGACATAAATAATCCGCGGTGCATTCACGGCAAGCATCGTCTCCAGCGCCGCTGGTTGAACACCTCTGCGTGGGGGATTGAGAACAATCAAGTCGATCTGAGGCTGGCTTTGTCTGACTTGCGTAACCATTGCCGCCACATCCCCCGCAAAAAAGCGGCAGTTACCGACGCCGTTTCGGCGCGCATTCTGCTTCGCCGTCATGATGGACAACTCGCTATCATCAACTGCCCAAACCTGCCGAGCCGCAGCGGCGAGATAGAGCGAGATCGGACCCACACCACAATACAAATCCAGCACAGTTTCTCCGCCCGTCAAGCCGGCTCTGTCGTAAACCCGCTCATACAGCTTGCGCGCGGTGAAAGGATTGCTTTGGGAAAAAACCCCAGCGGGAAATACAAGTTTCAAATTCCCCATTTGCTCCAGAATCGTGTCACGCCCGGCAAGGGAGCGGAAAGAATTTCCCCAAATCACGTTGCCTCGCTTGTCATTGATGTTTTGGATAACGCCGCTAACAAAAGAGAACTTACGGCTGAGAGAACGAGCCAGCAGGACGCCCTGGGGAAAGTCACGATAACGAGTCACCAGCGTCACACTCAACTCGCGCCGCGCGAAGCTGTAACGAAAATCTAGATAGCGCAGATCACCGCTATCGTCTCTTTCGTCGTAGGGCACAATGCCAAGCTCTTGGACTTTTCTTTTGAGATACTGAACCACCAGGTTTACCGGTCGCGGATGGACCGGGCAGGAGG
>WNGL01013674.1_pt1 | contig 30809 bp, 31 predicted proteins | sample 5400591 | NCBI WGS metagenome assembly WNGL01 (sample SAMN13153377, study PRJNA577476) | soil metagenome | isolation source: 80 cm soil or saprolite under Garry oak tree replicate 1 | place: USA:California | collected 2016-06-15 | reverse complement strand
CAGGGTGTAGGCCGCCAGCGCGGCAACGAGGAAGGCACCGCCCGCCGGCCCGTGACCCAAGACCGCCACCAGCACCCCCAGCCCCAGGCTCAAGGCGAGCCCGGCCTCCAGCAGCTGTGTAGGGATACGACGCGCCCCCACGCGTTGATCGGATGACCACACGCCCCAGCGGGACGCCGTCGGCGGCCCTCCGCAGCAGTCGGCCAAGAAGCATCCCACCCGGCCCACCGCCATTGCAACCAGCAGACCCGGAGCCGTCACGTCGAGAAAGACTCCGGCCGGCACGCCAAGCACCGCGAGCATGATCGCCGCCGCCACGGGGGCGCTGGCGATGAACCCCTGGATGCACCATCCTTCCAGGCGGTGCGCGCGCCGGTGAAGGACGATGAACCACACCTTCGCACCGACGATGCCGACCGCGATGGCGACCAGTGTCACCGCCCACCAGGGGCCGAGCGCAAGATGGTCAGCGGAAATCACCAGGGCCTGGAGCGCCAGCGCGACAATCATGCCCAGCGTCACCATCGCTCCCCAAATGCCGGGCAGGATCCCCGGCACATGGGCCAGGGGGGTCAGGCAGGTTCTCACCGGTTCGACCGACGAAGCGTTCGGCGCCCACCTGCGCCACAACCGAACGACTGGATGCAGCGAACCAGCCGCAGGGGCTACGTTCTCTTTCTCCCTCGATCTATGTGCAGAGGTCGCGGACTCCAGAATGTGCGCTGTCACGACCCACTCACCCGCATTGATGCCGCGCACACGGGCTGTGAGGGAGATCGGGCCACTCCCAGGGACGACTTGCTCGATCGTCTCGTCCTGGACGAACCGATCGCCAGCCTGCATCCGCCCCTTCACATCGACGCGGCGCCCGGTAAACCTGACCGTGACAGAATAGGGCCCCGCATGCGGGGCAGGATCGAACCAGTACGTCACCGCCAGGATCTGCTGCGTCGCACTCTCCAGCAAGGCCGTGAACCCACCGGACGTTCGGGCCGGAGTGTCCGACGGGACGCCATCACTTCGCGGCGCCGCCCCTCTTGCTGGACGTCTACGTGCCGGAGATCCAGGTGTCATGCTCATCATTTCCTCTTGCTTCTCTTCGCCCGCAGAGCGTAGGTGTAGCCCCACATATGACAGTCACCCCTACAAGGATCTTAGACTTCCCTCGGCTACAGTTTAGATTATAAGAGCCCATCGTACACTCGTCAAGAGTACGTTTAATGATAGTAGATAGATGAGGAACAAGGTGCTCCCATGAGGAAAGGGCACTCTCGTGCAGAAGCGCTGGGCAGGCATGTCTTTCGTCACCAGGGAAGAGCCGGGAGCAAAGAGGCGATCAAATGAGGCATCTTTCTCCTGAGAGATCCTCCCTCTAGTGGTGCTGGGGAGAAAATGTGTTCGTTCTCAAAACAGCTTCCCAAGCAGCAAGAGAGGGCCACATCCCATCGCTGCGAGGATCAGGGCCACATTGACTGCCTCAAGAACCAGGATTCCGGCCAGGGCCCCAATACCGAGGCGCAGCGAGGCTGTACGTGCGTGCAGGGTGGTTGTCACCGGGTGAGGGGAAGCGAGCAAGCGCTCGATCCGGCCAGTGATTACTTCGTCCACTCCGACGAGGGGTTGCGCTGGACTGAGCCGTGCGTATGGTGGTCGTTCGACCGCATGCAGCCAGACCTTTGTCAGCGCACTGGCGAGCGCCAGCGGCCGCTGCGTTGCGCCAACCGTCGAGTCATCGCAGGCCAGTTCTTTTTCGTGCTGGAGCTGGCGATAGGCTGCCCGGCTCGCTGGCACGTAGAAGAAGGCATCGCGCAGCACCGTCGCCAGCCAGATCACCAGGTAGTCGCGCCGCGCCACGTGCTCCAGTTCGTGGGCCAGCACCGCCTCGAGTTCGCGGCGGTCGAGGTGCTTCACCATCCAGGTCGAGAGCAGCACGGTCGGTCGGAACAGCCCATAGGTGAGCGCCAGCGGTCGATCAGAGGCGCACAGCAGGAGCCGAAATCGGACGATACCCAGTCGCTCTGCCAACGCATCGGCGAGCGCCTGGAGATCTGAGTCAGCCGACACCCCACTGCGGATCACTACCCGCCTCATGAGCGCGAGTCGTACCATTCCCAGGCCCAGTGCGCCAAGCGCAATCAGCCCCATCGCGAGCGGCAATGCGACGCCGAGGAGGCCGTCCCAGGACGGTGCGCGACTCAAACAGGGACGACCGCTGAAATGGTGCAGCCCACCGAGGCCAAGCACCAGGCTGAGGATGGGCACCGCCAGGACGAAACACTGCACGTCGCGCCGCTGTGACCAGGGGCCGACACGGTGCAGCATGCCGAGGGTCAGATAGCTCCCCAGCGTGACGAGCACGATACTGGAGAGGCCGAGCAACGTATGCACTATTCTCCCTCCTCCACTGCACGACGGTGAGCGATCTCGTCCAGGAGCGCTCGTGCCTGGGCCGCGGCTTGCTGGTCCGGCAGCTTCCTCACGCCCTCGAGCGTGGCCCCGGAGAAGTTGATGAACAGGTCCTCGAGGATGCGACCGACGAAGCGGGAGACGAATTCCTGCTGGGTGAGAGTGGGATAATAGACGTAGGCCTGGTCCACCTTCTCTACCCGCAGAAGGTGCTTTTTCGCCAGGCGAGTCATGGTGTTCATGACGGTAGTGTAGGCGATCCGTCGGCGTTCATACAGAATCTCGAAGATATCGCGAACGGTTGTGCCCTGGCCAACCGGACGTGCCCAGACCAGTTCCATAATCTCAGCCTCCAGGTCGCCGAGGACCTTGCGGATGCCCGGTCGATCGGGTCGAAACACGCTGATATCGGGTTCAAAAGCCATCTCTCAACTCCTCCTCTCGGTACCGGGCCCTGCCGCTCCGAAAGCACGTCCTGAAGTGTCCAAACTGGTGGTTCCTCACATAGAGGAGAACCGCAAGCAGAGGACCCTGACCATCTGACGAAGGTGCTCGCCTCCAGGATAGGCAGGTCACTGCAGACACTTGTGCCAGCCGTGTCAATATCCTTTCACCTCTTGCTGATAGTATAATGAAACCGAATACACTTGTCAAACGTACTATTGTTAGTAGTATGATGAAGAAGGACCAAGGAAAGGAGGATTTCTATGATGAACGGTCTCGCAATGTTTCTCATGATGCTCTGGATGCCGCTGGCAATAGTGTTCAGCCTGGCGGTGCTGGCGGTCATTGTCTTGCTCCTTGCACGCTGGCTGAACACGAAGCAGACGCCAACTGTGCTCTCCCCACCGCAGCCCACGATCAGACAGCAACCATATGAGCAAGGATATCAACCACCCAGACCGTCGCCAGAAACGTATCAAGAAGGTGGGAGGCAGTACCTCTACCCGCAGCCAGAGTATGAGCGACCGCAAGCACAGTATCCGCAAGAGCAACAGATGCCACGGCAGCGCTAACTTCCCATGGGGTCGAGAGACGAGCGTGAGATGATCCCGAAGAGCAACACACGGGGAACAAATCAAGGGGATCACCGTGCCGCCATAGAGGAGGCTGAAGCCTCTCCGTTGGGAATGCGTGGGACTCCCGACATGAACCGGCGATCTTCTCGCTGGTCAGTCCATCGGCAACGCAACATCTGGTTCCTGCTGGTCGTGCTGCTCCTTGGCATCGTCACCATCTTTGCGCTCGCGAGCGGCACTGCCACCGTGAAGCAGCAAGCCAACAGTACCCAGCAAGGCACGCCTCCCGCTACAACAACGAGTGGGACGTCCACACCTGCGGCCAGGGTCCTGGTGCGCACGGCGCAGACCCACCTCTATCCCTTCCCATCCTCCAACATCGGCCTCATGCAGCCGGCGGTGGATGCCCAGGGAAACGTGTGGGTTGGCGAGATGTATGCCAACCGCCTCGCCCGGCTCGATTCACGCACAGGCTTCGTCACCACCTGGGAGCCCCCCAACGGGAAGAACGGCCTCATGACGGCGGTCATCGACACACATGGCAACATCTGGTTCGTCGAGCAGGGCGCGAACTATATCGGACGCTTTGACCCGGTGCGGCAAACGTTTCGCATCTTCCCACTTGGCACCGTGCAAGGCCGCCCCATGGGGCCACAGGCGCTCCAGTTCGACGCCAAGGGCCTGCTCTGGTTTACGGCGGCAGTGGGAGGGCGCATCGGACGACTTGATCCAGCCACCGGCCGGGTTCAGACCTGGCCGGTTCCTCCACCTCGCACCGGTGTCCCCTCATCCCCGTTCAGCCTCACCGTGATGCCCAACGGACAGGTCTGGTTCGGCGACATCACAGGCGGTGCTGTTGGTCATCTCGATCCCGCCACAGGCCACGTCACGCTCTACCACCTGGCGGACCCGCAGGCGGGGGACTTCTCAATGGCCCATGACGCGAAGGGACGGATCTGGTTTACCGAGTTGCAGTCGGGAAAGCTTGGCATGATTGATCCCACAACCGACAGGGTGATCGAACTGCCCGTGCCAACTGTGTCGGGCACCCCCTCAGCCCTCTACGGGCTCGTTGTCGCACCAAGCGGTGAGGTCTGGTTCGTGAACAATGCTGCCCATGCGCTCGTCCGTTACTCGCCGGGCGATGCCACCTACACGTTCTTCCAGCTTTCCCTGCCATCGGAGGCTCCCTACGGTCTCACACTTGCCCCTGATGGCAGGTTGTGGTTTACTGCCGTTGGCTCGTCAGCCAATGCGGTTGGTGAGATGACTCCCGAGTAGAGGCCGCTCAGATGGGTGAAAGAGAGAGCGACAAAAGAAAGAGAAGGAGTAGAGCAGATGACTCAAGAGCGCGATACGACAACGACAGAGCAGGAGAAGCCCTCTCAGATTTTTCATCCGCGCTTTGCCGCATTCTATGAGCGATATACTCGTCTTGGTCCTGAGCGTCGTCTTACCGATCCACTCCGAGAGGAGACCGCGGGTCAGGCGTCTGGAGTCGTCCTGGAAGTGGGAGCGGGGACCGGGCTGAACTTTCCCGTGTACCATCCCGAACGGGTCGAACGGGTGGAGGCGATTGAGCCGGATAGCGCCATGCTGGCCTACGCGCACCAACGCGTGAGGCAGGCCGCCGTGCCGATCAGCTTGACCCAGGCTTCTGTTGAGGCCTTGCCGTTTGCCGATGCCTCCTTTGACAGTGTGGTGGTGACCCTGGTGTTTTGCTCGGTCGAGGATCCTGCACAGGGCATGCAGGAGATCAAACGGGTCTTGAAACCGCAGGGCACCCTCTTCTTATTCGAGCATGTGCGCTCGCAGAGTGGCTGGATAGCACGTCTGCAAGATGCCCTGGTGCCAGTGACCACGCGCCTGTTCGGCAATTGCCATTGGAACCGCGACACAGTACGGACCGTGCAGGAAGCCGGGTTTGATATCACGCACTTGCGCCGTCTGGCAGGTGGCCTCGATCCGCACATCGTGCTGCAGGCACGTCGCCCATGAGCGGGAGTCTTTGGAGACATAGGTATCTCCTATTGACCTGGCAGGCACGAGCTGCCACACCGCCTCACGGTTCACCCCAGCCATGCAGTTGTTCAGTCAACCGACAGAGCTTCCCGGCGGATTGGGATCATGCCTGAGTGCTGGGTGTGCCATCGCAGACCGCCTAGTGAGCCATGTCTTCCATCGGTTTATTCATCATACGCAGCATCGGTAAGCCACCCGTGCGGATAAACCGAAGCACAAGGACAGCTGCCAGCACCAGAAAGATGATATTGAGGACCGTCGTGTAGTTCCACTGGATCCCTTGCGTGATGACAACGACCGAGCGGTTCTGCGGAATAAGTCCAAGCGCCTCGAAAAGGAACTCCACGATATAGCCAGCCAGGGCCATGGTCACGTAGAAGGTCAGAAGAAGATAGCCCATCACCTTCCAGCCATAGTATTTGCGGTAAATATCAAGAATGGGCAGGACAATCAGGTCGGCAAAGATGAAACTCACCACACCACCAAAGCTAATTCCACCTCTCCATAACACGGCTGCAAGCGGCACATTACCAACAGAACAAACGAAGCTAATAATAGCGACGAGTGGGCCGATGAGTGGGCCTTCTATTTTGGCCAGCGTTGGATTACTGGTGAAGAAAAAGGCGCGCCAGAAGGAGTCTGGCACCCACGCAGCTAATGCACCGGCTATGAGCAGTCCAAGCACAATATCGACCCACACCGAGGCCCAGTCCATCACGAAAAAGTTACTGACCGCCGTCAATCCTTTTCCACTGAAGAGTTTTGAGAAAAATGGCCCGCCTGATACGCTCATATCCATTGCAGCGTGTCCTTCCATTCTGCCCATCACTCCTTTTTCAGTTTGTGTTTTTGCCATCTGCACCAGCTTTGGCGTTAAGGTCAAACGGAAGATCAGCCCGATGAAGATGACCATCAGAATACCGCCAACAAACTCTGCTGCGGCAAACTGCCATCCCATCAGCACGATGAGAATAATGCCAAGCTCAATCACCAGATTGGTTGAGGCGAGTTCAAACGCCATCGCTGAGACAAAACTTGCTCCCTTCTGAAAGATGGAACGAGCAAGAGCGACGGCTGCGTAGGAGCAGGAACTTGATGCAATACCAAAGAGCGTGGCAAAGGTGAGACACTTTGGGCCATCGCACCCAAGCGTCTTTGCCATTGATTGATGAGAAACAACCGCCTGGACGATGCCTGAGAGGGCAAAGCCAAGGATTAAGGGCCACAGGATTTCCCAAAACATACTGAAGGCGGTCAATACTGCTTGAAGCAGGGCATGTAGAACTTCCATCTTACTCCTCAGTCTAGAAGGCGATTTGGTTCGTTTCCAAAGGGAACGGAAATATGGAGGAACACACGCTCAGTGATTTCCCTCCAACGATCAACTCTTCAATAATCCCAACATCAGCGGGCTTGCGAAAGAGCCAGGTGATGATAGTAATCACAATAGGCTATGAGCGTCACCTTCCACAGGCCTGAGTCGCCGCTCGATCTCCCTCCGCAGCCGACGCTCGGAAGGCCGACCGTACGAGAAAGCTTCACCGTCCAGAAAAATGCCTGGCGGAAAGAGGAGCCCACTGCGGACGGCAAGGACCTCCCCTTCGGGCGAACTCACATCGAGTGTCGAGACGGAGAACCCGTATTCGGCTGAGAGACTGGCGAGCAGCTCTTTGGCCTGTGTGCAGAACGCACAGTCTTGCTGGGTGAGCAGAAGGACGTTCATGGTGCTACGATGATCCTCCACTGAGCCCCGCACGGATATCGGCGATGAGATTCGGGACTGGCACGTACATCGTGTACTTTGGAGCTCCACCATAGTCCGCCCGCCACTTGATCAGGCCATCAGGCCCCACCACGATAAACGTATGCCCGTCCCGACTGGCACCCATCATGCCATAGCCGTTTGCGGTGTACGCACTGGAAACGGCGAGGCTGGGGTCTGAGAGGACAGGAAGAGTGAGGCCTTCGTCTGCCACCTTCTGTTGCAGTGCATTGAGTGGATCGGTGGTGATGCTCACAACTTGATCGATGTACAGGAGGACCGTCTTGCCACGCATGGCGGCAAGATCAAAGGTGCTTCCACCGGTGGCAGGCAACCTGATCTCCGGAGCCGACTCACCTGGGCGCGGACTGCCCACCTGAAACGGGTACTGGCCCGCCTGGCCCGTGCCCGTTGATGATCCACCCTGATTATTGAGGAAGAAGATGACGCCCAGCGCGATGATCGCCACCCCGACGACGACCGCAAAAAAGGTGATCATTCCGGCATCCAGACGGTATCTCTTTCGCTGGTATCTTTTTCGAGGAGGTGTTGCTGTCTTCTGTGGAACTGGCATCTTCTGTGCAGGTGCGATCTTCTTTGGTGACACCGGGCCTTTCTTTCCCCTCTGGTTACGTGCTGTCTTAGGACTCAACTGGCTCCTCCTCTATTCCTGGTGATTCTTCCGTTTCGACTGTCTCGTTCGTTCCTGTTGATTCGGGTGGTTCTCGCCTTCCGTCCGCCCCGACCCCGATTTGCCTGAGCCCGTACCAGGCTAGCCCACCAAGCAGGACGAGGAAAATGAGCACGCCCACCCAGTTCGGAATCCACGAAAGGGCGTTGGTTATAACCTGACCGACGTGCTGCAAAGCCGCGGACAACTGGACCTGCCAGGAAGAGGGGGGCGGCATGGAACGGTAGGCCAGCCCGATCCAGAGCATGCCTCCCCCGATGAGTGCGAGCAGAAGTCCGCTCGCCAGGCCTGTTGTCGTGAGGGTACGCGTGAGAGGGCCGAGCCGCAAGGTGAAGGAGCGCAGGCGGAACAGGCGGCTCGCACGCCAATCGTAGCGATCCCAGAGCAGTGCGATGACAAACAAGGGTGCCACCATACCGAAGACGTAGGCTGTCCCCAATCCCAGCGCGAGCCAGAACGAAGAGACCACGCTGGAGAGGGCGATCACCCCGGCGAGCACGGGCGCGCAGCACGAACTCGCAACCCCTGAGAAGACGCCGAGCGAGTAGACGCTGAAGATGCCGGTTTTTCCCCCGGCACGACGACCCGGCATGGGCAAATGGATCTGTCCACCGAGCAGCACATATCCCGCGAGTGCAAGCATGAGCAGGCCACCAGTGACGTAGATGGCCGTGTGCTGCGTTACGAGGAGTTGCTGCAGCAGCGACGCGCCCATGGCAATGGGCAGGATGACCGTCGCGATCCCGGCGGCGAAGAGGAAGGTCATCGCGACCAGCAGACGGCGGTTCTGGAATGAGCTCGCGAAGTAGGCGGGGAGCATCACCGAGATGCAACAGGGGGCGAACAAAGCGATTGCACCTGCAATGACTGCGGCAAGCACCGAACCGCCGAAGAAAATGCTACTATTCATTACACATTGCAACTTTCATGAGAGAGGAGCAGCACTCTCTGCCAGGAGACCCATGCCTGGCGGAGAGTGTGCGCTACCACTTCGGAGCACTTCAAGACCTGACTTGCCTCTTGGTCACAGGCCATACTTCCTCGTCCCTGGGCAGGCGAGATTCCCGTGCGCTCTCTCGCTCGGCGATCTGTTTGGCGAGAGCTTCCTGTTCTGCCTGAACACTCAACAAGCGGGAATGTAGTTCGGTCAGTGGCTCATCTTGCGTCGACCCAACAGGAGGAGACTGGCTCCCTCCATGCTGCATGCCTCGCATCATGAAGAGCATCGAGAGCGGGCACGCGGCCACGAGCAATACTGGCAGGGCTGCCCAGACAAACTGGGGTGCCACGACCCAGACGATCAGCCCTACCACGCCCAATCCGGCGACGACCTTCCAATTCAGACACATAAAGAGCATCTTGAGGATCGATGCTCCCTTCGGAGACTCGTTCGTGACCTCTCGAGGCTTGCTGTCGGTGCTCATAGACATCTGGTCTGCTTCATGGGTTGCCTGACCCTTGTTTCCGCGCATCATGAACCACATCATGAGACCCATACCGATTGGACAGGCCAATACGGGGAGTAGGGATAAAAAGTACTGCATATCTGCTGTTCCTCCCATTCATTCTGTTCCTTTGGTACTACTCTTGACTATAGTATAGGGCAGAGTGATACAATTGTCAAAGGTACTATCGACAATAGTACTTGAAACACTGAACATGCCTTACCTCTGAGCGTAATCCAGACCTGGACAACAGTCGCTCTCTGGAACTGCCGATCTCCTGAGGTATCGCGAAAGAACATTTGACATGCATGTGTAAAAGGTGGAGTGTGATCCATGAGCAAGCAAACGACTCGCCGAATCTCCAGGCAGGAACAACGACGAGAGAAAGAGCGACAGCGTGAAGAAGAGCGGCGGCGTGCCGCCCGAACGAAGCGCATCACGACGGCCAGCATTATTGTTGCAGGAGTGTTGATCGTTGCTCTCCTGGTCTATTTCGCGCTTGTCCAGAGCCAAACTCCTGCGAATGCTGCCTATCCTCCCACAGATCAGATCTCCTGTGATAATGGGGAACATAGTGACTATCACATTCATGCCCATGTGTCCATCTACATTGATGGGAAGGTGACATCCATTCCCGCCAATGTCGGCATTGCCCCTGATGGCTCCTGCCTCTACTGGTTGCACACGCACTCTAGCAATGGCGTGATCCACATTGAGGCTCCAAAGAGCGCTTCCATCATCCTGGGGGACTTCCTCGATATTTGGGAGAATCGGTTCTCGCAATTGGGCTATCCCAGCGAGCTCGATCAAGCGGATGGCTGGCAAGTCTATGTCAACGGGAAGCTGTTTGCAGGAGATTTTCACATGATCCCACTACAAACCCATACCCTGATTACGTTGGCCTATAACAGCCCAGGGGTAAAACCCGATACCAACTTCAATTGGAATGGTCTGTAGGAGTGTTTCTTGTACATCGAGGAAGCACTTGGCAGAGAAGCACGAGATGCTTCTCGCAGCTCATCCCGTCCCTCACTCTTTAGAGAGGTGTATTCGATGGCCCAGAAAAAAAGCCTGGACAAACAAGAACAACAGGCGGCGCGTGCTGAGCAACAGGAATATCAAGCCGAACTCGCGGAGCATGCGGCCAATATTCCCCGCAGGTCGTGGAACCGACGGCGAACGATCACGTTGAGCATCCTTGCGGTCATAGCTGTTCTTGCAGGACTCTTTGGTTGGCTCACCCTGTTGCCCTCTTCGCCGCAATCTCCGAATGGAGGTGTGGCTGTAGGGAAAGTAGCACCCGCATTTGCGCTACCCGTCTACGGTGGAGGGGGCAATGGCCTGATTGATCTGCATGCCTTACGCGGACATCCCGTGCTGCTCAACTTCTGGTCAGAGTCCTGCATTCCTTGCCGGGAAGAGATGCCCTACCTGGAGCGCATCTACACCAGGTACGCCGCACATGGAGAATTCAGCTTGCTCGGCATCGACCAGGCCGATCCGAAAGAAGATATTGCCCCCTTTGGCAAGGAGTTTCACCTCACCTATCCTCTCCTATTCGATCCAGGAGGCACGGTCAATGCGGCGTATGGAGTGACAGCCATTCCTACCACGTATTTTATCGACGGCACCGGCATCGTTCGCTCGGTCTTCGTGACGCAACTGAGTCCAAAGACCATGCGCCAGGGGCTCGCCTCGGTGGGAATTATGATACCATGAGAGGGAACGAGAGCATGGCAGCGTTCCCTTTGCAAATGACACAAATGCATTGAAAGAGAGTAACCATCAGGAGTCTGACAAACGTATGGATCCATCACAATTGAGCTTTGGTCTTGCTTTTGCCGCAGGGCTGGCTTCCTTTCTTTCACCCTGCATGTTACCATTGGTTCCTCTCTATCTCACACAACTGGTCGGTCAGAGTATCTCTCAATCCACAAGTGGGCAGGAGAAGCGTCCCGCACGTTTCATCACCTTTCTGCATGCGGTCATGTTTGTGCTTGGCTTTACGCTCGCCTTCGTGGCGCTTGGAGCCACGGCCAGTACGTTAGGGAGTTTCCTGCGTGCATACCAGTTCCAACTCCGCCAAATCGGGGGTGTCGTGCTCATCATCATGGGGTTGCATCTGACAGGAATACTGAAGATACCGTTTCTTTACTGGCAAAAGCATTTTACCTTTCGTCCTACGCGGCCAGGTTATCCAGCCTCCCTGTTGATCGGCGTGATCTTTGCCATTGGCTGGACCCCTTGCATTAGTCTCGTGCTCGGCTCGGTTCTTGGCCTGGCCGCTACAGCCGCGACACTGCGACAGGGTGTTCTGTTGCTGCTGTTCTACTCGCTTGGTATGGGATTGCCATTTCTGCTCCTCGGCCTCGGTCTCGACCAGGCAAGCCGGGTCTTGAAATGGCTCCGGCCTCATTTGGGCAAGATTGAAGTCGCCACGGGGCTGGTCATCATTCTCGTTGGGGTGATGATCTACTTCAACTGGCTGGTCTACTTGAATCGCTATTTCACACCCTTCATTCGGCTATAACAAGCAGAGAGGAGATCACTATCGTATCGCACACCAGAAGCGGAGTGAGAGGGAAACATACCTGAGAGAGCAGTTCCACTCGTAGGGAGGGAAAGAGCATGACACAGAAGAGAAAAGATGCGGGAACTGAGAGGCGGTCACTTCGGCAGCTATGGAGGAAGTTCTTGCTACTGCTCGGCCCCTCGGCACCACTCCTGCTTGTGTTGGCACTCTACATCGGCTTCAAGGGCACTCCACATTTTTTCCTGCACACGCTGATGGGTTGAGATGTTGCACTCGTGCTGTTGCTGGTGGCAAGGTATTTCGGTCGTCCCTGGTCACGCTGGGATGGGCTCTTGCCACTTGTATTGGCGTTGTATGCATTGACGCCTGACTTCATCTATAGCATCAATTCATTCCACCGCGACTGGATGGACGTTTCCCTTCAAAGAGCGTCTCTGCTTCTGACGTTCCCCACTTAGCGTCTCTCGAACTCGGCGCTGGTGGGAACGGACCAACCGTGATCGGCCCCACGGCCTTGCTTCCTCAGCTGACCAGGTCCTCGGTGAACCAAACCCAGCCGTTTGGAGCAATATAGATGCCAACCCCCACTTTGTGGAGGGTGGTACTGGTTAAGTGAATACGGTGCCAGCCTGTTGGTGGTTCGTTAATCATGCTTTCCTGTACCGCATAGACGTTATTCCATGGCGGATCCGATGGCCCTGCAAGACCAATGTTCTCGCCACAATCGGTATAACCAGCAAAACCTTCGTCGGCGATGCGCTGGTTCTGTGTCCGTCCATCCGGGCAGGTATGGCTGAAGCCGCAGTGGTACATATTCCAGCTGTGCAGCCGTGCCCCTCCCGCCAGGGTGTCATTCCAGGTAAACGGGTAGAGGCTGCGGGCAGCTCGGTCACTATTGATCAGAGCAAACAACTTCTGTGTGAGTTGTATCTCTTCCGCTGTCAGTGGGGGAGGCGGGCCATAGGGAGCGGCTCCGGAGCCGGAGCCAGGAATGACCGTCGGCGGTGGAAGAGCCGGGATAGGAGTTGGCGTCGATGTGATTACCTGTCTGGGGATTGAGACTGTGGGGGTAGGAGTTCGTTGCTCAATGTGCTGCAATCCGTCACTTGTAATTGCCTGTGGAGGTGCAGTTTGTTGGCCCTGTTGAGATCCACATGCAACGAGCAAGGCAGTTGTCAACAGTGCTGCCAGGTACCAGGCTTTCCTACCCATGTGGGTCCAACTCCTCCTAGTTATGAGCATACATTCCAATCTTTTGAAGTGTAGCACACAAGATACCGAGACAGCAAAGTACTGGGTATGGCTGGTACTTTTAGGGTAGTCCAGCAAACTGGTGACTTCATCCTGATCCTTATTAAAAGATTTCACGGGCACCTCACAACCATCCCAGAATACTCAGGAGCGCACTACTCATTCGTGCTTCCTCTCTGCTCATGCTGAAGGAAGATCAGAGGTGCGACTTTAGCTTCCGTTTCGGCAGGGCAGCAACGACAGGTTTCGCCAGTGCTTTTCTGCTTCGATTCCTGTGTTTCTCCTTTCATGTGCGGGATAGCCCGTTTCTTTTGACGCAGCAGTCGCGACGAGTTGGCAAGGATACCAAGATCAGGTAATGACTGGGCAGCAGCAGCCAGGATAGGAGGCAAGAACCCAAGAGCCGCCAGCGATAACCCGATCAGGTTATAGAGGACGGTGAAGGTGATATTCATCTTGACCACCCGCATGGTGCGCTGGGCAATTTCAAAGAGCTCGGGGATCAGCTCCCAGTCTTCCCGCATCAAAGCTGCGTGCGCCGCCTCTAGCGCCACATCGGTGCCAGCGACGCCCATCGCAATCCCCACATCTGCCTGCGCCAGGGGTGGTCATGATTCTGGTAGGGGTAATGATCTACTTCAACTGGCTGGTCTACTTGAATCGCTATTTTACTCCCTTCATTCGGTTGTGAGGATGGAAACGACGAGAGGGAATCAACAAGGGACAGCGTCCAGGAGCGGATGGAATGATCTTATTCACAAAGCGGCAAATTCTGCATGCCCGCTGACGCCCGTCGCACCACCGTTAAAGCCGTAAGGGAGCGTACTGTCAAGCGGGGCACGGTCAGTGCCATTGATGACAAGGCGCAGGTAGTCATAGCCAAAGCCGGGGGAGACATTTCCGTCATTGGGGTTATCTACGCGGAAATTGAGCACATAAAACTGCTGCCCGGCTTTGCACTGAGCGCCCCGATAGGAGTAGCGGATTTCTACACTTGTGAGATGATAGATCAGGATGCTCCCGCGGAAGTTATAGTAGAAGGTCTGATCTTGAGATGATACCTTGTTGGCATAGCGCGAAGGATCAAAGGGGCCTGTGAAGGGGACGGTGACCAATGATTCACCAAGAGGCATTGATCCCAGTTGCAGCTTCAACGTGTTCAACTGCACGCTTTTGGCTATAGGAAAGTCAATCCAGCCAGTTTCACTGGAACCAGGTTTGGGGCTTACAGAGAGATGCACATTGCCTGGAGCAATGGGGTCTAATTTTGGGGCAAGCAGGCGAGCAATATTATAGTAGACAACACCAACCTGAATAGTAGAGTGATTGGCCACATGCATATTCACACGCACTATACCCTGCCCAGCATGAATTTCATCGTCGGCAAAAGAGGTTGAGTATTGGGCAGTGAGGATGGTAAAAGTTAAGTCTGCGTAGGATACTGTTCGCTGTACTTTCAAAGTGGTAATTGGGGCCGGACCAGTGTTTGAGGTTGGGATGTCTATATTTTTGAGCCAGCTCCAGATGGCGGAGCCGACGATGCCACCAACAATTAAACCTAACGCCAGCAGGATACTGAGCCAGATCCAGAGTTTGGGGAGATTTGTCTCTTCCCGCATGCGTATCCCTATAGGGATCTCGGGAGTCTCGTGAAGTTCAGGGAGCAATGGCGTTTTTGATGGTTTTTGAGTCATAAGTAACTTTACCTCTTGGAAATATAGGAAATATGCTGTCTTCTGCATTGTATCATAGGTTTCCAAGATTCCAACGCTCTTCCTGTTCAAGTGTCAATAGGGCTATCATGGGCACGAAGTCAGCGGAGAGATATTTCTGTGTATGAGTTATCTCATGTCCTACAAATCCTACTCACAGCCTGTGACATCGCACAATGAGCGACTTGGCAACGAGAGAATGCTTCTGATATACTATGAGGGAGGCAACGGGGAATCATACTCTGTTATCCGAACATTGAGTGGTAGCTCTAGAGGCACAGTTTGAAGTAGCTGGTGGAACAGCTGAGTACGATTAGAGGTAGTCTTGTCATGAGAGACCTATATGAGCAGTTGCGTCGCATTCAGGAAGCCATTACAAAGATTGTGGGGTATACTAGAGGGGGACGCGATAGTTTCGATAAAGAGGAAAGAATACGACTTGCGATCATTTATTATCTTCAAGTGATCAAGCAAGCTGCACATGCTATTCCACAAAGTTTTAAAGACCACCACCCTGAGATATCATGGGAGCAGATAGTAGATACCCAGGACTATTTTAGTCGCTACGATATTGAGGCTGATCAAGATGCGCTATGGAAGATAGCTACCCAGGATCTCCCCGCATTAGAACCTGGTATTGATGCTGCATTGGCAGAGAAGGACGCGAGGCTCGAAAAAGAAAGTTCAGCTCCCATAGTTAGAGGGAGGAACACAACAGCAGATCTTCAGCAACTGGTAGAGGCAAATCGAGAAGCTATTCTTCGCATAGCAGCCCGGTATGGGGCATCTAACGTGCGTATTTTTGGATCTGTCGCGAGAGGAGAAGCCGATACAGAGAGCGATATTGATCTTCTAGTGGATATGGAGTCTGAGCGTACCCTTCTCGACTATGCGGAACTTCTAATCGATCTCCAAACGCTTCTCGGGCGCAAGCTAGATGTTATAACCGAGCAGGGACTCAATGATCGTATGCGGGAGCGGATTTTGAAAGAAGCCGTGAAGCTGTGAAAGAGACCATTAGCCCGGATGTATATAAGCTGCTCACGGATATTCAGGAAGCCTGTAGAGATATTGTGAAGTATACAGCAAAGGGACGAGAAAATTTTGATCTTGATGAACCGACGCGACTTTCTATTATCTGGTACATCAATAAAATTGGTACAGCAGCACGGCTTATGATCGACAGAAAGATGGGGCATGAATTCCAAAAGAACCATCCAGAGATCGACTGGAGAGGCTGGGTTCATCAACGAAACATATTAGTGCATAACTATGACTCCATTAACTTTAATCTTGTCTGGCAAACCGCTCTAGAAGCTCCTGACTTGCAAAGCAAAATTACTGAACTCTTATCTTCAGTTGAAGTTTCATAGGGATTACGAAGATTTTCAGACATCATACTATCGGATACCGATGCCTAAGAGAACAACCCAACCTGGCTCAGTTGGTATAGTATCGTGTGTCTGATATTAAATTATTTAGAAAAGGAGCAAAACTCAGTGAAGATTCACGAATATCAGGCCAAGGATATCCTGGCACGCTACAGTATCCCTATTCAGCCCGGAGGTGTAGCGCATACGCCATATGAGGCCGAAGCTATCGCTCGCGAACTGGGTGGCCCGGTGGTCATTAAAGCCCAGGTCTATGTTGGCGGACGCGGTAAGGCTGGCGGTATCCAATTTGGGGATACACCAGAGCAGGCGCGAGCCGCGGCGGCAAAGGTGCTGGGTATGAACATCAAGGGACTGACAGTAGAAAAAGTACTGGTTGTCTCCAAACTGGACATCAAGGAAGAATACTATCTTGGTATCATCCTCGACCGCAAAACGCAGGCTCCTGTCGTGATGGTCTCCAAAGCAGGCGGTATCGATATTGAAGAGGTAGCGGCAACAACCCCGGAGAAGATCATTAAGCAGCCGATCGATATGCACTGGGGACTGCGTGCCTTTGAGGCACGCGACATTCTCGCTCGTGCTGAACTGCCGCACCAGGTCATTGCTAAAGGTGGCCCAATCCTCACTGCGCTTGCCAAAGCCTTCATCGAGAGCGATGCAAGCCTGGCTGAGATCAATCCGCTGGCACTGACGGCTGATGGACAGGTGCAGGCTGCCGATGCAAAGATTCTGATTGATGACAATGCGCTGTTCCGTCAGAAGGAGTATGCCTCCTGGGCGGAGTCAGAAGAGGCCAACCCACTGGAATACCAGGCCAGGCAAGAGGGTTTGACGTATGTCAAGTTGAATGGTGATGTTGGCATCATCGGTAATGGCGCGGGACTGGTTATGACCACACTTGACATGGTGGCTCGCGTTGGTGGAAAGCCAGCGAACTTCCTCGATATCGGTGGTGGTGCCAAGGCGGAAGTGATGTACAAGGCGCTGACCTTCGTAGCACACGACCCAGACGTCAAAGGTATCCTGGTCAACATCTTCGGAGGGATCACCCGAGGTGAAGAGGTGGCAAGAGGGGTGATTATGGCTCAGGCCGAACTCCCCAAGGGTATGCCCGTTGTCGTCCGCCTCTCAGGGACCGGCGCAGAAGAAGGCAAGGCCATGCTCAAAGATGCCGGGCTTGACTGGGGGAAAGATATGCGTGAGGCGGCTCAGAAGATTGTTGCTGCGATTGCTTCGCAGGTCCGTCCATAGTAGTGGCACCCCTTGTGGGTGCCAGGACCCAATGCAACACTTTAGGGGACACCCGAGGAGAGAGGGAAACAACGATGAGCATTCTACTGGACAACACAACGCGAGTAATCGTACAGGGCATTACGGGACGCGAGGGGCAGTATCACACCCGCAATATGAAGGCTGCTGGCACGAACCTGGTTGGTGGCGTTACTCCTGGTAAGGGCGGCACTACTGTAGAAGGTCTGCCTGTCTTCGATACGGTTGCAGAGGCCAGGGCCGCGACGGATGCTAATGCGAGCTGTATCTTCGTTCCTGGTCCCTTCGCGGCAGATGCTATTATGGAATCAGCCAGCGCAGGGATTGGATTGATCGTCTGCATCAGCGAGTGGATTCCTGTCATCGATATGACACGCGCTATGATAGTTGTGCGCGAACACGGCTCACTGCTCATAGGGCCAAACTGTCCTGGATTGTGCACACCAGGACACGGTAAGATTGGTATCATCCCCTACCAGATATTTACACCTGGACCTGTCGGCTTCATCTCACGCTCCGGTACGCTGACCTACGAGGTAGTAGCCTTGCTTACTGAGGCGGGTATCGGCCAATCTACCTGCATCGGTATCGGCGGCGATCCTATCATCGGTTCGACCTTTGCAGATCACCTGAAGCTCTTCGAAGGTGATCCACAGACAAAGGCGGTAGTAATGTGTGGTGAAATCGGTGGGAGCGACGAGGAAGATGCGGCTGAGTTCATTAAAACGATGAGCAAGCCTGTTGTCGCCTTCATTTCGGGACGGACTGCACCCCCAGGAAAACGCATGGGGCATGCAGGGGCGATCATCTCCGGCAACACCGGCACGGCTCAAGGAAAGGTGGCCGCGCTACAGGCCGCAGGAGTTCCTGTTGCTGATACGATCTTCGATATTCCCGATTTGGTGAAAGAGGCATTGGCGAAGTGAGGAGATCCTTCGCTTCGCTCAGGATGATAGCGCTACTAGGATGCAATGAGTATGACTACGGCCTTGATCTATGACCCGATCTTTTTAGAGCACATTACACCGTCGAGACATCCAGAATCTCCACAGCGCCTTCAAGTAACGATGGAAGCCCTGGAGGCACTCGGCTGGGTAGGGGCGACCCGAGGCGCGCACCCCCCCAGCACTGTCACCCTGAGCGAAGCGAAGGGTCTGCACGGTCGCCCTGGGTTGGTACAGATGAAACCACGCGCTTCCACGGAAGATGAGCTGGCAGCTGTACATGATCGCGCATATATCCGGGAGGTGGAGGAGGCAGCACGCACAGTAGCAGAGGAGCAAGCCCGTGGTGGTAGCCGCACTCGCCATTTTGCGCCAGACACTTACATCTCTGCGCAGTCATATGAAGCGGCGATCACGGCAGCGGGTGCTCCCCTGACAGCCATCGATGCAATGATGAAAGGAGAGATTGACAACGCTTACTGCCTGGTACGCCCTCCCGGTCATCATGCTCTTCCAGATGCAGCGATGGGCTTCTGTCTCTTCAATAACGTCGCAGTTGCGGCGCGCTATGCCATTGATCGGCATGGACTTGAGCGCGTGATGATTATTGATTACGATGTGCACCATGGGAACGGCACACAGGACATATTTTATGAAGACCCACGGGTGCTCTACTTTTCGACTCATCAAGCACCTTTCTACCCTGGTACAGGACACTCTTATGAATGTGGAGAAGGGGCAGGGCAGGGAACGACGATTAATGTGCCATTACCCGCAACAACTGGCTTTGAGACCTACGAACCCGTCTTCCGGCAAGTGATGGCTCCGGCAGCTGATCGCTTTAACCCACAGCTCATCCTGGTCTCTGCAGGCTTTGATGCTCACTGGGCAGATCCACTGGCTCAGATGAATATATCTACAGCAGGCTTTGCCCACCTTAATCAGATTATCATTGATCTCGCGAAATCAGTGTGTGATGGTCGATTGATCATGGTGCAGGAAGGCGGCTATCACCTGGAAGCCAACGCATCCTGTATTGCGACTTGCATCAATCTGCTATTAGGTGATGATGCGGCGGTCGATAGCCTTGGCCCGGCTCCTACTATGAAATTTCGTGTCAACACAGATGTGTTGATTGCAGAGTTGCGTCGCATTCACCATTTGACAGGCTATCGCATGCGCAATGCGCCCAGGCCGGATATTGAACGGCTTCGAAGGGAAATTAAAGGACCGGATGCTTGATGTCAAATTCCTCCCCTCAAGTACGCTTATTGACTGTCCATGATCTACCATTGGTTGAACGGCTACTGCAAAGCTCTGAATATGTCTATCAGCGATTTACCCTTGATGAACTGCCAGCACTTCTCAGGCATTTCCCGGCTGCAGGTATTTTCAAGGGGTCCTCACTGCATGGTTTCTTGCTCTCACAGGTAGTGAACCCTCCCTGCGCATGGATAGGAGGCTTTGGCGTAAGTTGGACGGAGAGCCACCGCTACATTGAAGTGCTGGATACACTGCTTAAACACCTGGAGCAGCAATTGCTTGCGCGCGGGGTGCGCTATCTTCACTACTCTGGCAACGATATGCAGCAGGATTGGCTGCGCATCGTTCTTTTGTCACGCAGATTTCTGCATTATCGTTTGCTCTATTCCTATGACAAGGTTGACTACACTATCCCGACATCTGGCAATTCGCGAGTCCAACTGCGCCCCGTCGAGAGACACGATATACCAACCCTGCTCGCCATCGAAGAGGCATGCTTTGAAGATCTGTGGCGCTACGATGCAGTTTCATTCGCCGATATTGCTGCTACCCACCCGTATTTCGTTGTCGCGGAACTCAATGGTAAAGTAGTGGGCTATCAATTTAATGCTCTGGAGGGCGAGCATGGCTATCTTGTACGTATTGCTGTCCATCCATCCGTCAACAGTCGAGGCATTGGGGCACGGCTGATGACGGAAGCTGTACGTTTTTTCCAGAAGGAACGTGTGCTACGCATCATGCTCAACACGCAGGACGATAATGTTCATGCCCATCGCCTGTACGAGTGGTTTGGTTTTATGCGTGTTCAGCAGATGGGCTTTGTCCTAAGAAAGTACCTTTGAGGCAGGGAGCAGAAACCTGGCATCCCGTCGTGCTGCCACTCCTATGCCACGAAGTGGCAAGTCCGTCCATAGTAGTGGCACCCCTTGTGGGTGCCAGGCTGCATTACATTACACCAATCCCTTCAAGTACCAGACATCAAGCGGCCTGGTTTTGTTCTTCACTGTTAGAGGAGTATGTTTCTCTACCCTGACATGCTGCCGCACCTGCATGAAGGTTGAGTGATTGAGCAGGATATTATTATCGGAAGCATTGGATTGAAGGCGCTGTGCCACGTTGACAGCATCCCCAATAGCAGTATAGTTCTGAATGCGCTCTCGTGAACCAAGGTTGCCAACGGTTGCCTCGCCTGTATTCACACCAATACCAAACGAGATGGGTATCCCCTGCGGTTGAGAAAGCTGGTATTTCTGCACTGCCTCTCGCATATTCCAGGCAGCACGTATGGCACGCAAGGCATGATCGGGTTGTAGGAGAGGCGCATTGAAGATTGCCATCAGGGCGTCACCCAGGAAGGCTGTTACAGTACCTCCCTGATTCCAGATCTCCTCGACCATAATCTCAAGGTAGACGTTGAGGAGATTCATCACCTTTTCAGGTGTCATACTTTCGCTCAGGCGGGTAAAGCCACGAATATCGGCGAAGATTACCGTGATTTCTTTCGTCTCTCCCCCAAGCTTTAAAGCATTGGGATCATCAATGAGTTGTTGCACAACATTTGGGTGGACATAGCGTCCAAAGATGCGGCGAATCTCCTTCGCCTTGGCCTCTGCACGTGTAATATCTGTGCGGTCATCGATCACCAGCGCTACACCAATATGGGCTTCCTGGATATCACGCAGTGACGTGACATACAGATTCAGGTTGACGAGATCGCGGCACGAGGCACAATAGTTCCATGCTCATGCTGTGCTATGGCACTTTGTAACAGTTCAATCAGACCGAGCTGGGGCAGGGCACTAAACACTTTCTGGTAATGCTTGCCAATCACTTCAGCCGGGTTCAAGCCCAGGATCACGCCAGCCGCACTATTAAATGTGGTAATGATGCCGGACGAGTCTGTTGTGACAACCCCATTTGCAATAGATGCAAAGATGTTATCCATATATTGCTTATCTTCATTGACTTTCCGTATGGTTCTGGTCAAGTCAGCGAAGAGGCGAGCATTATCGATAGCGATGGCCGCTTGATGGCAGAAGGCAAGGAGGAGTTCACGGTGTTTGGGACCAAAAAGATTGGCCTTCATGCGGCTATCGACATAGACGGCACCAATACACTTATCACGGACAACCAGCGGCGCACACATGATCGAGCGAATGCCAAAGCCTACGATACTTTCAGAACCTGGTAAATCCCTGGGGGCATCGTCGGTAAGTACTGGCTCCCTGGTGCTCACCACGCGATCTACGGTGCTACGGCTGATCTGGTACGTAAACTCATTTTTTGCAAACTCACTTTTATCAATCGTGCGTGCCTGTTTATCGCGAGCAATAGTAAACTCAAGCTCATTGGTCGCCGGGTTCACCAGCATAAGGAAGCCGCGCTCTGCATTGACGACATTGATCACCTGGTCCATGACCAGTCGCAGCACTCTATCGAACTCAAGAGTCGAGTTGAGTGTACGTGCAATCTCATACAGTGCCTCTAATTCGTCTCGCTCACGGCGCAGGTTACTGAGATTCGAGGTTAAGGTTTTACGCTCCTCCTCGAAACTGTCCCTGTAGGCAGGAGGTGGAGGAGGGGGTGGTAGAGGTTGTAGAGTGCGGGCATCTCTAGCAGGCTGGCTCAGTTGTTCCTGCAATGTGAGTAACACAAGCTGCGCAGATTGGTTGAGCCGCCCCAATTCCAGGTCAGCACTGCGACTCACACGCAAGGAGTCGCTCAATAAGCGGATGCGAGGGTCACTGGTGTCGCTGGCATATGTACCCTCGACGGCCACCTCTAACTTCCGGGTATGTTCGTGAAGGGCGCGAGAAATGCGCACGAGGGTCTCGGCAATCGAACGCAAGTCATTGATAGCTTTCCCAGGCAGATCAGATAATCCCATCAAGGTGTTCCTCCATCCCAGGCACCTTAGAGTCTATAATACCGGAGCATGACCAGACGCAGAACTGTGAGGTTCTGGCTTCGTGAATCAAAAAGGATAGGTATATTCCCTCGTAATATATACGTCGATGCTTATCCATTATAGCACAGGAGTTGTGCCAGGCCATGGTACCCCCGCCCTGGCACCCATGCCCCACCCATGGCTCCCACGCCCTGGCACCCATGCCCCACCCATGGCTCCCACGCCCCACCCTGGCACCCCTTGTGGGTGGCATGTTTATCACACCCCCTGCTCCTCCAGATACTTGGTGAACGACGTTGGTTTGAAGCCAAAGTCGCGTTCGACGGAGTCCAGGTCAGTTGTGTTATCAAAGGAGAAAAGGGTCATTGCCGCCTTCGTGAGTGGAGGTTTGGGTAATACAGCTTCCATTACTGCGGCACCCACGCCCACCAATGGCGTGGGTGCATACGCCTTGATGCGAGTCTTGTGCATTGCGTGTAACAAGGCATTGATGACATCGGTAAATGAGTAGTACTCCGGGCCACCAATCGTGTAAGTTTTGCCTGTTGTGCGATCGGGGTCCTCCAACACCTTGATAATTACCGTCACCACGTCTTCTACATAGATTGGCTGAAACATCGTTTTGCCACCACCAATGAGCGGAACGACAGGAGCGCTGCGAATAAGGTCAGCCAGTCCTTTGATAAAGGGAGCATCTTTGCCGAAGAGCACGGAGGGCTGAATGATTGTCCATCCGAGGCCGCTCTCTTTGAGCATTTGCTCGGCGAGGTAGCGTCCCTGCATGTAGCTCCCCGGTTTATCAGGCTTTGTGCCCAGGCCACTCATCTCGATGATGCGTTTGACGCCAGCCGCTTTGGCCGCTGCAATCAAGTTTGCCGTGCCCTGGACGTTAGTTTCTTCATAGCGGTTACCCGGTGTTTCCTTGCGGTCAGCGGTAAGAAAAGCAGCATGGACAATAGTTTCTATGTCACGCACAGCAGTGTCTAGCGAGGCTGGTTGAGTCGTATCACCCTGCACCCACTCAACCTCATCGGCAGGCAAAATGCGTGTTGCACGCCTGATGTTCCGCACCAGGCAACGGGGTCGCTTGCCTTGTGAGATCAGGCGAGCAACGAGATGACGCCCGACGTAGCCACTTGCGCCGGTGATAAGGATCATATGAGCCTCCTTTTTCTACTTGCTTGATCCAGGATGCTTGATCGAATCGTGCCAGAGGGTCTGGCACTCCATCCTTAAAAAACCCTACTCTAGAAGTATAGCCTCCTCTTGGAGAGAAAGCCTAGTGGATGGAAACATCAAGCGAAAGATGAGCAGACCCATGAAAAGGCATTTACCGCAGTGACTCGGCAGGCAATAGAACACGGACAGTCACACCTTCGCCTGGAGTGCTTTTGACGGTTAGACTACCGCCAACAATGGCAAGCAGGGCACTATGGGTTAGCAAACCACCGCCAGTGCCCGTTGTGGAGGCACTTGCGGAGACAATGCCTACCCCATCATCGGCCACAATCACTTCCAGGTGAGGACTGCATGATGCCTTCAGGGTAAGGCACAAGCGGCGGTGGATATCAGTGCCACGAGCGTGACGGGCTGCGTTACGCAGGGCTTCCTGGACAGCAGCAAGGATTATTTCGGCAACAGCAGGGGGAGTTACCTCGTCGATACAAGTGGCCGTTTCTTCAGAGACACACCATTTCACCTCATCAAAGGCGTTTTGAAAATCTTGCTCCAGCATCATGCGGATAGCATGCATCAGTCCTTCCCGCTCTAAACGATAGGGTGCGCTCGGGGCGGTAGCTCGCATCATGGCAGCAAGCCGACGGTGAGCATCACTAATCATAGTGATGGCTTCATCAAGCACTTGCTCCGTATCCGGTAGGGGCCTGAGCGGAGCTTGCGGAGCGCGTATCAATTCCTTCGTGCCCATCGCCGATTTATCGGCCGGGCTGACCGAACGTCCGCGTAATGTTTCCAGATGGAGGAGGGAGAGATGCATCTGGGGCAGGATTTCATCATGCAGCACACGGCGCTGTTGTGCCCCTAGCAACTTCACGTCCAGGGTACGCCGCCGCAGTAAGCCAGCAACGGCTTGCATCGCTTCATGATCGCCCAGCGTATCAAGTATGCGCTGACCACAGGCATGCGCAAGGTCCATATCTTCGTCGGTAAAAGCTGCACCATCCTGGCGAGGACCCAAATAGAGTGTGGCAACAAGTCCCCGTTCATCATAAATCGGCAACACCCAGCAGATCATCGGCTGCCCATCCAGCGTCATACGCATGCGATGAGCATCTACACTTAGCGCCCGAGGATGCAAAGTTTTCCCCACAAGCCGCATTTCACCCTCGCTTGCAGCGGAGGGCTTCAGGGATGCTCCGGCATCGGGCCAACGGTAGCTGAAGTTACGTCGCAATGGCCCGGCCATAATGCTCAGACGCGCACAACGCACGGCTAAAACATCCTGGCAAAGATGAAAAAACAGGTCTTCCAGCCCCCGCCCGGTCTTTTCCAGGTCTGTATTTAACCAGTGGCGCAGACTGGTGCTGCGAATAAACGGCCCCAGTAGGGCAATATAGCGATCATGAGCGGTGTAGCTGCTCCAGGTGAAGAGGGCATAGACACCTGTTGCCAGAGAAGTAATCAGTAAGAGACCGACCAGGTTGCTGTGCGTGAAATCGACCAGTAACGCGATGAAGATAGCTACCGTTGTGGCAACGATCACAATACCACGCCACTGCTCAAAGAAACCACGTCGTGCCAGGGGACGCTCGATCAGGATACCATGACGAACGATTGAATATCCCATGAGCAGGATAATGAAGGCGACGGCTCCTACAGCGAACACATCAAGTATGATAAGATTCAGAGGCAGTACGTTCAAAGGCGGAGGCGCGGGAAGTGGAGGATGCTGTGCCAACTTCAACCAACCGACCAGCGACCAGATCATCAGGATACCCAGTCCGGTAGTGAGACCGACCATCAAGAGTGCAGCCAACAATAAGACGGGACGAGCCAGGCACCAGGAGAGAATAGGCTCTTCTAGCAGCTCGGCATCAGCAAGATCATCCCAAAATGCATCAACAAGGGCACGCCGGAGTGTAGGGACTGGCTCCGCCTCGCTCTGTTTGGATTTAGGGACGACGAAGTGTGCGCCTATCACACTGAGGAGACGACTGAGGCGACTAAAGGTAAACCAGGGTCCGATGGCACAGAAGGTGACATAGAACAGAAACACGAAAGGCAGCAGTACAGGCGCTGAAAACAGTTCCGTAGAGGAGCCGACAAAGGGATCATCATAGGTCAGGAGCCGCAAGGTGCCAATAAAGGTAGAAGTTGACTGATTAAACAGGAGCAGTACGAAGACGATAGAGCCGAGTACTCCACCAATGATCAGCATCCGGGGACGACGATTTTTCCACTTCACATTAATTAAGGCTGCATAATAGAGACCTATCGCAAACCAGATATAGGGGACGCCAATGGCAGGGAGCCAGGTGAGATGCCACAAGAAATCGAGTGCACGATAGCTGGGAGGGCTGGAGATAATGATGGCATGCAGGAAGAAGAACAGGGCAGAGAGGCCAAGGCCAAAGACTCCCAGGTAGCTAATCCAGGTCCTACGATCTCCATTGAGCCAGACAGTAATTGTTAGCCAGAGAAAGGCCACCAGGTTAAAGATGGAGAGCGCGAGTGCGAGCGTTTGTAACAAGTGCGTTGGTTCAAGAAAGGTTTGGAGCGACATGTTATTCTTCCTTGTAGAGTGGAACCCATTCGCCCCGGCGATCTTGCACCAGGGCAGCTCCATTCTCATCCCAGATAATCATGCGGTTGAGCGTGTAGATCAGGGTTGCCCTTGCCCGTGCGACTTTATCATCGACGGCTGTTTCACTCAATCCCCAGGCAGCATAGATGCGTCCATTTGTGCGACTGACCGCACGTTTGTCGTGTAGATTCAGACGAGCAGCAATCTGTTCATTGGTCATGCCCTGGGCTACCAGTTCAGCTACACGTAGTTCATTGGGTTCCAGCAAGGCACGAGGCGATTGTTCGTCAAGGCTGCGTACCTCCTGCACGCGGTCCTCAATCTCGGGATCAACCAGGCTGCGCCCGTTGATGGCGTCGCGCAGGAGGGGAACGAGCATGCTGGGGAGCAGGTAGTTGCTCTTACGCACATAGGCATAGTGGGTGAGGATACCAGAGGCGCGAAATTCGCGGTAGTATTCGTCATCATCCTGAATTGAGTAAAAGACAACAGGCATACGGGGACGCTCACGCCGAATAGCAACGGCAGCGCCTACGCCGCTCATAGCTTTCCGTCCAGCCTGAGCATCCTGCAACTGTACATCCATTAATATAACATCCACATCGAGTTCTAAGGCTTTTGCTACCGCCTCGCGCCCCGTAGCTGCCTCACCAAGCACCTGTACAGTGCCTGTTGCCTGCAGCCCTTCACGGAGCGCTTTACGCAGCGGGCCGTGGTCGTCAACAAGGAGTAATTTTATGATTGCCATAGAAGGATATATAACCTCCACACTTCATTTCCATGCATACCTAAAGTATATCAAGTTTTCGGGCAAGTAGGTAGTTTCTAAGACACGGAAAGATGCGCTTCATGTGGTAGTCTGTGATAGTTTAGTAATAGATGTTCCACCATGCTTCATTTGAATGAGCAGCAAGAGGAATATTCTGACCATGCATGAACAAGAAGGGTACTTTAAACAGAGTATATCCCGACGCACCGTGGTAAAAGGACTTGTGGGATTGGCCATGATGATGAGCACGGTAGGATGTGCTCCTTCCAGTCTTTCCCCTGCTTCTGCCTCGCATACGCCTGCTTCTACTCCTACCAGCGCAACCAGACCTATCTTTGTTTCGCCATCTCTCTATACCTATCACGGTCATTCAGATGCGGTGAATGCCGTAGCCTGGGCTCCCGATAGCAAGCGCATCGCCTCAGGCAGTCAGGATCACACAGTGCAGGTTTGGGACGATACTACCGGGAGTAATATTTTCACCTATCAGGGTCATGCATTTGGTGTGGATGCTGTGGCATGGTCGCCCGATGGGAAGCTTATTGCTTCTGGAAGCGATGATAGGAACGGGAAGGATGATGAGCTGGTACAGGTATGGGGTGCTGCCACCGGCAGTGTCTTCGTCATCTATCGAGGCCATCAGAGCATTGTAAGAGCGGTAGCGTGGTCTCCTGACGGGCAACGTATGGCCTCCGCGAGCGCAGACTTCACAGTGCAGGTGTGGGATGCTACCTCCGGGGATCACGTCTTCATCTATCGGGGCCACTCAGATGAGGCCAGAGCTGTCACATGGTCACCAGATGGACAGCGGATTGCCTCGGGCAGCCAGGATAAGACGGTACAGGTGTGGGACGCTGCTGGAAGACACATCTACACGTATCACGGTCATTCAAATGTGGTGAATGCTGTGACATGGTCGCCCGATAGCCAGCATATCGCTTCAGCAAGCGATGATGGCACCGTACAGGTGCGGGACGCGGGCATGGGAAGTCACGTCTACATGTATCGAGGCCATTCCAGTGCCGTGAAAGCTGTAGCCTGGGCTCCCAATGGGAAGCTTATCGCCTCGGCAGGGGAGGATCAGACGGTGCAAGTCTGGCAAGCAAGGTAGCCTACGAGAGCATATGAAATAGTTGAGGGCAGGTCATAATTCATCAGACCGAGGCAGAGTGACGCCCCTGTGCGAAGAAATGGGTCAAATGACTTCTGTACAATGCCGGATGAATAGAGTAGAATGACCTCGTGATCATCCCGGCAACGCCCTTGCGAAGCCAGGTTCAATCCGACATTCACTTCGTCATGGCGTTTCCTTTTTTGGAGGCATGATGCGAAACCCGACTCTTGCCAACGTCACGTTCGTCACCGTCCTGGTGCGTCTTCTCATCGCTTTCCTGCTTGGCTTGCAACTCGGCCTGATCGTCTTTGTCCGTGCCGCGCCTCAATCATTCACATGGAGCCTCTGGGTGCCAGCAGCCGTGCTGCTGCTGGCACTGCTCCTCAGTGTGCTGCTGGATCCCGGCGTGCGCCAGGGAGCGATCCCCCCTGGCGCAACCAGGCAGGCTCTGCTCAAAACCATGCTCGCGTTGGGTAGTCCTCTCGTGCTGGTCTTGCTCCTGGCTATGTTTGTGGCATTCTTCGGGGCGGATGCCCCCCTGGTGCTGACCCTGGAAGCGCCTCTGATTGCGGCCTTTGTCGCAGGCGATCAACACCTTGGACTGGCCATCGGCTGTGGGGTAGGCTCCTGGCTGGGTGTCAGTATCCCCTTGTTGATCGTTGCCTATAATCAGGCGCAGGCTCCCGGCAACGATCTGGGCTTCCTTGGGCTGTATGTCATAGCGATGCTCGTCTTGCTTGGCTTTGGCATGGCTGCGCTTGATGGATGGTTGGGCATGATGCTGCGCAGGTGGGCCTTGGGAAGAAAGCCATCCCATAGTTGAGCGTGATCGAGAACTTTGCAATGGACTCATTCATAACACTCTGGTCTTTGTTCCTTGACCCCATTCCGCTATTTGGGATATAGTTTTTCAAATGAGGGCGCATACGTCACGCCCCGGAGACAGCATTACTCGCAATTTCGGGCGCGATCAATTGCGCCCACGGGCCAATGATGAAATTTACCAACCAACCTCGGTAAAGTTTTGTCACCCTGAGCGCAGCGAAGGGTCTGTCTCGATGGGCAGAGAGATGCTTCGCGAGGCGAGGCATGACAGGACCGACCTTGAATGGTAAAATTCATAATTGGCCCTCTACATCAATTTCAGGTGACATTTATGACAACAGGCCATATAAGCAATCCAGGCAGCATTCATCTTGGATTGTTGATCCACAACCACCAGCCAGTTGGCAATTTCCCGTGGGTCTTCCAACAGGTCTACGAGGAAGCGTATCTTCGGATGATCGAGGCGCTAGAGCGCCATCCCAGGGTGCGCCTCTCACTCCACTATACTGGATCGCTACTTGATTGGTTTGAGGAAACTCATCCAGAATTTCTGGCACGTATCGCGGCGCTGGTTCAGCGTAACCAGGTCGAGATCGTGAGCGGCGGCTACTATGAACCGATTCTCCCATCTATTCCTGATGCCGATAAAATCGCGCAGATTCGTCGCCTGACAGCACGGATACAACGCGACTTTGGGGTGCAGGCCAGCGGGATGTGGTCGGCGGAACGGGTCTGGGAGCCAGGGCTCCCGCGGCTGCTACGAGAGGCGGAGATCGAGTGGACGATCCTGGATGATATCCATTTCAAGAACGTCGGGTTAGATGATAGCGACCTCCTTGGTTACTACGCTACTGAAGATCAGAGTGACGCTTTGAGGGTCTATGCTACCAGTAAGGCGCTACGCTACACTATTCCATGGCGTCCTGCCAGAGAAACGATAGCAACGTTGCGTTCTCTTGCAACATTCGATGGAAGGCGCATCCTGGTCATGGGTGATGATGGTGAGAAGTTCGGGAGCTGGCCGGATACCGGGAAGCACTGCTGGGGGTCTGATGGGCACAGCGGCTGGGTTGATGAGTTCTTCACTGCACTTGAGCAGAACAGAGAGTGGCTTCATACAATACCTCTGGGAGAGTATGCACGCAATTATCCGGCGCTGGGGCGTATCTATCTTCCCACTTCATCGTACATCGAGATGTCCGAGTGGGCATTACCGCCAAAAAGCGATTTACCATCACCTGATCAAAGCAGAGAATGCTGCCGACCACTTACGTATGGGCAATACTCACTGGCAGCGCTACGAGGTCACTGACTTCGACCGCGACACGCAGAACGAACTGATTATCGAAAGCGATCAACAAAACCTCTACATTGATCCACAGCGCGGGGGCACCATTTTCGAATGGGATATGCGCCGCAGCATGCACAATATGACATGTGTAATGACACGCCGCGAGGAGAGTTATCACCAGACACTGCGTGAATACGAACGGGAGCGTCGGAAGCGGGAGATCGTGGGAGTCCAGAAGGATGGGCATGGAAGCGCAGAGCCCGCCTCACCTCATACGACAGTGCGAACGAAAGAGGCCGATCTCGACCGCTACCTGGTCTATGATCGCTACCGCCGCAACAGCCTGATTGATCATTTTTTGCCGCCCGGCCTGACACTGGCAGATTTCATGCTAGTAAACTTCGAGGAACAAGGGAACTTTGTCGAAG
>WNGL01001265.1_pt1 | contig 30822 bp, 48 predicted proteins | sample 5400591 | NCBI WGS metagenome assembly WNGL01 (sample SAMN13153377, study PRJNA577476) | soil metagenome | isolation source: 80 cm soil or saprolite under Garry oak tree replicate 1 | place: USA:California | collected 2016-06-15 | reverse complement strand
CCACTGGGGCTCGGGGCTCGTGGGGGTGAGGGGGCTTGGGCGCGAGACCGGGGCGCTCGGTGCTCGGGATGGGGCGAATAGAAAAAGCCCCCCGGCCGGTGAGGGCGCGAGGGGCTGGGCTAGGCGAATTGGGAGGGGGGAGCTACGGCAATAGGTCCATGAGGAACAGGCAACGCTTGCACGTCACCGTTTCAAAGTCGGTTGCGAGCGTCGGTATGGTGACCAGCGCTCGGCGGTAGTCCGTTCGGCACAATGGCCGATTGCCATCGTTGTAGTGAACGGCATACGCGCGCGATCGGGTCGAGGCCGGCCGCTCGAAGATGCGATCCGTCATCGCGGCCTCGCTCGCACGTCGTCATCTTCGATCGCACGCTGAGCCATGCGTGCGAGCTCGCCGCTTCCGAACGCCGCGACGTGAGCGAGCGCCTCTCGAAGGTAGGCGATGCGAACGCCGGGCAAGCTCCCACGCACGGGAGCATGAAGAGAGCTCGAGTTCCCGAGCTCGGGGCGAAACGAGTCGACGATGAAACGCTCGATCGACCGCATCGCCACGCTCTTTCCGAGCAAGCGATGCGGCCACCGGTGAACGTTCCCGCCACCGGGTTGCCCCGGCGCACGCAAGGCGATCAGGCAATCGCCGGGGTGTTCGACGTCGAGGTGGCATCGCCAAGCCTGCTCGAGAGGGTGGCGGCTCGTGCACCGCATCCACGCGAAGAGGCTCACGGGAGCACCCTTGATTCGTAAGTGTTGGCGAGGCCGCGATCGTTGGGGCGATCACGCTTTCGAAGCAACATCACGAGCCACGCGCGGCAACGCTCCGCACGTCTCACGAGTAGAAAGAACCGATCACCGAAAGCGCACGACGCGCAGCAATCGCCATTGTCGAAAGCGGATTGATTCATCGCGTCGATCTCGGCGCAGTATCGCGCGAGAGCGTGAACGTTGAACCGGATCGCATCGTCGCCCTTGGTCGAGCGGGAGCGATACCGATGGGCGAAGATGCTCGACGTGGTCTTCACGGCTCGGCATCCTTCGCCGCGCGTGCAGCGGCCCGGCGTTGCGAGCGGAGATCGTTCGCGCGCTTGGACCGCGCACGAGACGCGGCCATGTGAGCCTCGCATTCCTTGAACCCGGGAGCGGCCGGCTCATCGCATTGACCGCAAAGGCCGATCTTGGTGTGCTCGCGTCGTCGCTTCTTGATCGGTGACGACGCGAACGGCACGCGGCCACCGACGATGATCGCCGCGTCGCGCGGCCGGTAGTTCGCATCGGTGGGGAGCGATGGGATCTTGGGCCACGACGGGTGGACACCCCAGATGGCGAGCGGGAGCGGGGGATCGAGCGTGCTCATTCAACGCCTCCAGGCTTGTCAGTGTCCCCATGTCGTTCGGCGCGAATCATGTAGCGGATGACCGAAGAGACTTGATCCGTGTACGCCGTGTGAATGACGCGAAGTTGCTCCGCTTCGGTGAGCTGATGTTTGACGCTCAGCGCGGCGAGAGCGTTCACCAACTCATGCACCGCCTTGCGCACGATGAGCTCGCGTGGGTGCATACGCGGCAACGGCCCGTCACTCATCGGGCCACCGAGCCACGATCGCGTCGAGCATCGTTTTCGCATCGGCCGCCAATCGGCGCGCCTCGGTGGGGCTCGGCTCATCGACCGCGAATTGGACGATCTCTGCAACGTGCGAGAGATGGCGATTAGCGGACTCGCGTTGTTCCTTCGTCATGATTCACCGTTCACGTGAGGGCAAAGGGTTGCATCTTGGGCCGTCATAACGGCCGACTTGCACGAGTGAGTAAGCGCCTCGCGCGGCGACGAAGCGGGCACCGAAAACGCGATGCACCACGCCGCCGCGTGCGTCTTGCACGAGAGGCACATGAGGGTGAACGCCGGCCGGCCCATGCGCTTGGGATCGAATCGCACCCAAAGGCCCGAGGCGCTCATGGCCGGAAAGGGCGCTCCACCCAAGCCGCGAAGGCGCGCCGGTTCCCTTCGTCCCACACCGCCATTGCTTCGAGCAGATCGAAGCGTCCCACTTCCCACTCGCGATTATGCCAAACGGCAAGAATGAACGCGGCGGCCGACTTGCCACCCTTGCCGGCGAAGCGTGCGCCCCACTTGTCGAGCGTGGCGAGGTGCTCGATCGCGGGTGACAAGTGTTGCCCGGCCTGCTCGCCGTCGATGTGCATCGCGTGCTCAAGGCACGGGAACGAAGCCCAGAGTGCGAGGAACGCCGCGCGGCCACTCATCGACAACTCGCTTCGTTGGTGAAGCCGGCCACGAGCCCGGGATAGGGCTGCACAACATCGGCGCGTTTGCGATCGGCCGAGAGCGTGACGGGGTAAACGTTGGGGTCACCGGGGATCTGAACGCTCACGGTGCAGGGGCGAAGCGCGAGGCACGTGGTGTGCGCCTTGCCGATCGCCACGACGTTGCCCGGGGTGCGTTCGTCCACGTTGTCGAGCGTGCGAATCTCGGCGGTGAGCGTGTCGGCCGTGTCGAGCGTGGTCTCCCATTGCGCCCACGCGTGCGACGACTCCACGAAGAACGTGGTCGAGCACGTGGCCACGGCGAGCGCTTGCGCGCCGGTGGACTCCGTCTCGGTGATTGCGCTCGGGGGAGCCGAGCACGCGAAGAGTGAGAGAGCGGCGAACGTCGTAGCAAAAAAGAGTTTCATAGCGGCCACCATCCGTCGATTGAGAGGTTGCGAAACACGTAGCGGGGAGTCGAGGGGCGAGAGAGGATGCAGTCGCCACCGTGGGAGGGATGCAGGGTGCACCCGTAATGATGCGGGGCGCTCGCCGTGGCGGATTGCTCGGCGATGATGTCGCGCCTTACGCGAGCGATGATCGCGTCCATCTTGGCGATCGCGGCTTCGAGCGTTGCGCGGCTCACCACTCCACCTGCTCGGCGATCTCGCCCCAGCATTCGCCGATGGTGTACGCGTCCTCGTGGCCCTCGGGGAGATACTCACCGTTCGGATCGTTCCAACGAAGCCACGCGATAAGCTGCGCGTGCGGGGCGTACGGGGTGAGCCTCGGCGCGCCGTGGGCCATGCACTCTTCGTTCGCGTGTACCGCGATATCCGTTCGAGCCACCACCGATTCGATCGCCTTCAACATCGTCTCTCTCGCCTCCCACAATCAAGATACGGCCCCCTGACACCTTGGCGATAGCCTCAAACGGGTGACACCTTGCTTTTTCTTTGACCCGCACCGCGCGTTCAGGTACGCAAGGTGTCAGGCAACGGTGACACCTTGCCGGAAAGAATGGTTGACAGGATGGGAATCGAGGAAAGGGCGCGCCTTTTGGTGGCCGCTCTCGACTTGCCGGTGGATGCGCCGGTGTCTGCTTCGGCGCGTCTCAAAACGATTGCTAAGGACGAAAGGGAGTTGACGAACGTTCTCGATCACACTCGGGCGCTGTTTGACTTACTCACGGCCGGTCCCCCGAGTGCGCCGAGCACGCCGCTCTTGCCGGTGTCGCCTTGGCGCAATCCCGCGCTGAAGACGATGGCCGATCAGTGGGCGGCGATCTGCCAAACGTTGCCGGCGTTGCAGCACGAGCTCGTGGTGCCGCTCATCACGAAGGCGAAGCTTCGCGACCTTGAGCAGCTCGCCCGCACGGAAGCCGTTCCCCTTGCGACGAAGCACGCGATCCGCTTCGCGCTCTCTCTCTTCAATCCCGGCTTTCTTTGGGAGTGCGGGAAGTTCGAGATCGTGCCCGCGCTTCGCTCGTGGAGTGAGGGCGATCGCGTGGCGTTCCGTGCGTGGATCGATGACCCTTGGGCGCCATAAACACGCGCTCTCGCCGGTGGTGGTGGCGATCCCTTGGGAGCGCTGCGTCCAGCGGAATAACGATGGGTGCGTGCACGCGCAAGACAACGGGGGGCACACGGCGTGCGGGCTTCGAACGCGCGGGGTGATGGGGTGGCAACGATCGGCCGCGGGAGTTTTTTGCGGCCGGTGTCACCTCGCTTTGGACGCTCGGGAACGGTTGAAACGCCAGGTGGACGAAAGGGAGCGGCGATGGGCAGGAAAAACACGCTAACGGTCTTGGAGCGATTGGAGCTCGGGGCGCTCATGCGGGCGCATTGCGAGCTTCAAGCGATGCTCGGCAACTTCCCGCATGAACGAATGCTCTACCTCGCGGAACGCGCCGTGTCGGCCGAGAGCGAGGAAGAGATGCGGGAGTCACTCACCGATCTAGAGACTGACAACGCGATGCGCGACGGTCACCGGCTCGTGGCCGATATCAAGACGCTTCAAGAGGCCACCGAGGCGCTCTCGGTGGGCGCGCGGGGATGCGAATGCGCCCGATGCCGTGAGCGACGGTTGCAGGTGGAACGACGACGACAGGAAGACATCGCAAGCCAGAAAGGGAGTGTCCATTGAACGCGCCGAATGAAGTGATGAAGGACTCGAAGGTCACCATGGCCGAGATCGCGGCCGTCGAGGCGATCAGCAACGCGTGGGATGAAGTGACGCGGTGGCTCGCCACCGTCGACTTTGCCAAGACGCGAGACATCATCTCGCGCATCGTGGCCGAGGGTACGGGCACGAGTGCATCGCTCGGGCCGCTCGGCGTGGCCTCGGGGCAACGCAAGATCCTGGAGACGTACGAGCTCGAACGCGTGGGGAAGGTGCTCCAAGCGCTCGGGTGCCCTTGCGTGAATTGCATGGGCAAGGCGCCAAAAGAAGACCCGAGCTCGGTTACGTTCAAGGGCGAGGCGGGGGGCTTGGTCTCCTCGGTGCGCGTCACCGAGGGGCCGGGGCACGACGTGCTCACGGTTTGGAATCGTGGCGCGAACGCGGGAACGCTCACGGTGACCAAGGGCGAGGGCTTCGAGATCGGCCATCGCCTCGTAACCACCACGCTCGACTCCGCACTCGAGCAGCACGAGCCGCTCGCACAAATGCGCGATCTGATCGTGATGCTCGCGACGCAATCGATCGACTCCGAAAAGCTCGTGGCGATCGAGGCCGACGCGGCCAAGCTCGCGCACGATGCGGGGTGGATTCGATGAGCCCGGGGCGCTCGCCGAACGGCCCGCAATTCTCAAGGCGCCAGATCCGCGCGCCGCACTTCGATCTCGCCACGCTCGCCGCGCTCGGGGTTTATCGCGAGGCGGTGCGGAAACAGGCCGAGGCGGATCGCGCGTTCCGTCTCGCGCAAGCCTCGATCGACCACGTGAAAGCTGAGCGCGCCGGCATCACGGCGCGTGCAGCGATGGCCGAAACGCTCGCCGCTCGTGCAGCCCTCGACGCATGCCTGCTCGACGCGTAATGGGCACGCCGTACTACTTCGAGACGCTCAACGAGGTGATGCGCGATCACCTCGGTTTCCAATGGCGGTTTTTCTTCAACCCGAGTCACCCGATAGGACGATCAATGCATCACGCTTGCCCCCCTGACACCCAAGCTTGCCCGGCGTGCGGGCACTTTTTCTCACCTCGAATTGAGGTGAGGTGCGTCGTCTGCCAAGAGCGGGAGAAGAGCCGGCTCGCCGAGGAAGCGAGCAAGGTGCACGTCGAACGCGCCAGCGTGTTGGCTCGCGAGGTGGACAACCTTCGTGATCGCGTGCGCAACATCGAAGGGATCAATGTGGATCTCGGCGAGCGGCTCAACATGAAGGGGGCCGAGGCGAACGCGCTTCGTGAATCGAACGAGGTGCTCGCGATGGCGATCCGCACGATCAACTCGATCAATCTTCAGCGCGCACGGCAATAGCCATGGCAATGCCGTCCGTCATCCGCGGCCGTCTCGGCGCCTTGATCAAGGCGTACGCGGGGGTCGATGCGTTCGCCGCGCTCGTGGGAGTGTGGCCACACACGGTGTGGCGCTGGGGCACCGGCCGCACTTCCCCCGAGCAGGCGAAACGCGAACTAATGAACGAGCTCGCGAGGGATAAGCACCTCGCGTTGCCGTTTCCTGATGCCGCCAAAACGAAACGACGTGGTTTGAAAGGGTGAATCGCAATGACCGATGAAGAATTGAAAGCACGCACCGACGATGCGCGCACGGCGTTGGCTCGTACGCTCGTGGGACACATTCGGCGATTGGATGACAATGCGTCGATCACGATCCTTGCGCGCGCGTTCGGAGCAATCGCCGATGCGTCATCGAACGCCTCCACTGAATTGGCGAAAGGCCCTCGTGGAGATCGAGAAAGTCGTGCGCGATTGGCAAGGCATGCCCACAATCGCCCAAGTGCAAACGATCTATCAGTGCCTTGCGCGCTTGGACGCGATCCGTGGCCGAGCGCTCTCTAAAGCCGGGTGACGTTGGCTTCGTGCCACGCTATCCGCCCCTCGACCTCTCGCCGTTCGAAGCACGCCTAAAGGAACGGCGAGAGGCCGCCACGGGGATCATGAATCCCGCCACGCGCGAAGTGGTGGAATCAGACACCGAGATGATGCGGCGCCTTTTGTTGGAGGTGAAAAACCTCCGCTTGGGAAACGCCGCGCTCAAGACCGTGATCGATTCGATGCAGCTCTATAGGAGGCCGCCAACGTGACTCATTACAAGTCGATGATCGAAACCGAATGGCTCGGGCAATGGGACTTGCCCGGGGACCGCGATATCGTCGTTACGATCGATAGCGTGGATCGATACAACCCCGAGCGACGGAAAAAGAAGCGTGACCCGGTCACCGGACAAATGGTCGATGAGCGCAACAAGCGGATCGCGATCGGTTTCCGCAACAAGCGAAAGAAGTGGCTCGCCGGGCCGGTGACGCAAGCCGTGATCGCGAAGATGTACGGCAACAATGTGGAGGGGTGGATCGGCAAACAGATCGCGCTGTACGTGGACGCCGAGGTGACAATGGGGCGCGAGAAGACGGGTGGCATACGCGTTCGCCCCGCGGCCCCACGCGGCAAAAAAGACGAGGCCGATCCGCTGGACGTCGATCCGCCGCAAGAAAAGATCGATCAGCTCGAACGAGCACGTGGCGACGTCGCGGGCTCGGGCCGTGAGCCGGGGGACGACTGATGCGCAACAAGGACGGCACCATCCACTTTTCCGATCTCAAGTGCATGGCGGTAACGCCGGCCCACTACAAGCACGCTTGCGCCACGCCGCGCACTCCCACGCGGCCGATGCTCGTGGGCACCGTGGTCGATCGCGCGCTCACCGGTGGCAAGCCGCTCCCGCTTTGGGAGGGGCAACGAAAGGGCAACGATTGGAAAGCTTTTGAAGCGGCCCACTCGGGCGAAGACATCGTGACGCGCGCCGAATACGACGACGCGATCCCGATGGTCGACGCGGTCCGAAAGAACCCGCTCGCCATGCGCTTTCTCACCGGCCGGCCCCAAGTGGGCATGACGTGGGAAGTGATGGGGATGAAGTGCTCCACGCGCGGGATCGACGTCGTGGGGGACGGGTGGATTAGCGATCTCAAGGCGAGCATGACGGCCAAGCCGGGGTTGCTCGAGTGGCACGCGCAAAGGCAACTCTGGCACGCGCAACTCGCCTGGTACGAGGAAGGCGCGCGCCAATGCGGGATCAAGGTGCACGAGGGGCTTTACCTCGTGGTGATCGAGAGCAAGCCACCGCACCCGAGCACGGTGTTCAAGCTCTCGGCCGGCGCTCTCGAAGCCGGCCGACGATGCGTGAGGAAGTGGCTTGAGGATCTCCGCGCGTGCGAGCAGGCCGATTATTGGCCGGGCTACACCGACGCGATCCAAGACTTCGATATTCAGGAATCGATCGAGCTCGAAGGGCTCGGGGAAGATGCGGACGACGAATGAAGATCACGATCGACGTAGAAGACATCACGAGCGCCGAGGCCGAGAGCCGCGTCTATGACATCGTCTCGGCGCGCATCACCGAGATGATCCACGACAACATCGGGCACAAGCTCACCGAACAGGCGAAGCAAGAGATCGACAAGGCCGCTCTCGTTCTGATCTATGAGCGGATCAACGCCGAGCTAGGCCGCGTGATCGCCGAGGGGTGGACTCCCACGACGGTATACGGCGAGCGGAAAGGGGTCCCCGTCACATTGAAAGAGCGCATCTCGCAAGCGCTCACCGAAAAGACGCGCGACAATGGGAGCGCCTACGGCTCGCCCGAATTCACCGTGATCGATCGCGCGATGCGGACGGCGATCGCTCAAACGCTCGACCGCGAATTCGCCGAGGAGATCAAGGCCGCTAAGGCGCAATTCAAGGCGGCCCTCGACAACGAGATGGGGCGGCGTCTCGCCGATGCGGTCAAAGCGGCGTTCATTCGATGAGCCGCCACCTCGGCGTTTTGCTGACCGAGCTCACCGAGCCCTTTCGTCCAGGCTTTCACATGGACGGAGGGTGCGACGATCGCGAGAGCGAGATCGATGAGGCGCTTGAGCATATCGAACAGGCCGAAACACTCGTGCACCGCATCGCCACAATGATCCGCACGATTGCGGATCTCAAGGTTCGCCTCGATCGCTCCACTCCGCGCGTGCGGCAACTGGAGGACGCGTTGCGCAAGATCGCGAAACATCCTCACCCCGGCGAGATGGCGAGCGATGGCCCCGGCTTTCGCTCGCTCAACGAGATGCGCGGGATCGCGGCCGAGGCGCTAGAGGAAGAGATCCCGTTTTAGTGTAACCTGCACGCGATGGGACTCGATCGCCGGCCTAACGAAGCACCCCGAAACGATCTCGAAGGACTCTCACTTCGAGCCTATATCCCGCGCGTCTCGCCCCATCTTCAAGACCCGTTTCACCTCTCGCCCCTCACCGACGTGCTCGAGAGAGCACCCGGTGAGGGGCTTCGTGTTGTGGTCGCGTGCCCCGTGCAGCACGGCAAGACCACGTGCGTGATCCACGCCGTGCCGTGGTGGCTGAAGAAAAACCCGCGGCTCAAGATTATTTACGCGACGTACGGCGCGAAGTTTTCGCAAAAGCAAAGCCGCACGATGCGGCGCATTGCGATGGACTCGGGCATTCGCATATCGGCCGATCACAACACGATCGAGGAGTGGCAAACCGAGGAAGGGGGCTTTCTCTTCGCCACGTCGGTGGACGGGCCGGGCACGGGGTACGGCGCGGATATCGCGGTGATCGACGATCCTTTCAAAAACAGGGAGGACGCGGAGTCGCCCGAGTATCGCGACAAGGCCGATGAGTGGATGCGCGACGTCATCCTCACGCGTCTCGCGCCGCACGCGTCGGTCTTCGTGATCGCCTCGCGATGGCACGATGACGATCTCTCGGGCCGGCGACTGAAGGACGGCTACGCGCACGTCCACTTGCGCGCGATCGATGAGCTCGGCCGGCCGCTCGCCCCGCACATGGGACGCGATCTCACGTTCCTCGCCGAAGCTCGGAAAGCGGTCAAAGAATACGGGTGGTGGAGCCTCTTCCAAGGCGAGCCGAAGCCCCGCGGCGGCTCGATCTTCCGGGCTCCGAAGTATTACGTGACGCTTCCCGATCGCCCCCTTCGCATCGCGATCGGGTGTGACGCTCAGTACGTCGAGGGCCGCGACAATGACGACGCGGTGGCGGTGGTGCTCGCCGAGGAGATCGCGCCGGTCGATGGGCCGAAGCTTCACCGGCCGAATTCGAATCAGGTATTCGAGGACCGCGGGGGCGCTCGGGTGATTCAACTCGCTCCGGCGATCGCGAGGGCCGCCGCGCTCATCAAAGAACGCGAGGAAGCACTTCGATCGATTCGCGGTCGGTGGAACAATTCGAGCGGCCTGCTCAAGTACGTGGTCGATGTGCGGCGAACGAACGAGGGGATCGTCGCGGTCGAGGAGATGTTTCGGCAAGTCGTCACTGACTATCCCGGCGTCCCCCTCGGCTCGTACGTGGCCGGCCCCGAGCTCGGGATCCTGCAACTCTTCGCCACGCGCGGGCTCAACATCATGCCCATGCCGGCGAAGTGGAATAAGCGCGTGCGTGCCGTCCCCACCGCCGATGAGTGGAACAACGATGAGATCCTTGTGCAGCAAGGCGCCGAGTGGGAGCCGGTCTTTTCCAAGATCGTCGTCAACTTCACGGGGCGCGACGGGGATCGAGACGACGACGTCGACGGCTTGGTGAGCGCGCGCGACCTATTGCGAAGCGGCTCGATCGCCTTGCCGGGGAGCGGATTTACGGCGGGGAGGCGCTGCATGTAGGTGCACGCCTGTACACTGCACGCTTGCGCACTGAGCGGCTTGCGGGTAGCTGTTCAGTGTGGCGGCACGCGAGAGCTTCGGATCGGGCGAGCTGCACGTGCCTCGGGCCGTGCGAAGTGCCGAACCTCGCCCCGCGCTCGTGGACTCGTACGGCCGGCCGCTCAGCGCCGGCCTTGACGACGCGTACAAGCTCCCGCGCGATCCGCTCGCCGCGCTCTCGAACGCTCAGATCGAGCGGAACGCGTTCACCGTCTTTCGCGACATCCCCGTCTCGACCCTCACCGGGTGGAATATCGATCTGATTCGCTCGGCGCTCGTGCAGCACCAAGACGGCAACTTCCAAGCGAGCTCGCAACTTCTCGATTCGATCACCGGTGACGATCGCGTGCAAGCCACGATGGGCTCGCGCAACGCTGGCCTATTCGGCGCGCCGTTCAAGCACGCGGCGGCCGGTGACGATAAGCGGTCGATGGCGGCTCACGGGGCGTGGACGAAGGCGTGGCGCGCATGCGGCACCAAGGCCGTCCTCGATGAGATGCAGCAATGGACGGTGGGGATGGGGTGGGCGCTCGCCGAGATCCTTTGGGATACGACGGTGACGCCTTGGCAACCCTACCTAAAGCCGTGGCACCCCCAATTCGTTTACTACCGCAAAGATATTCGCAAGTACGTGGTGAGCACGATCGACGGCTTGGTCGAGGTGACTCCCGGTGATGGGAAGTGGTTCCTTCACGCGCCGCACGGTGCCTATCGCGGGTGGATGAGCGGGGCCGTTCGAGCCCTCGCGCAACCGTGGTTCATTCGCCAATTGGCTTGGCGTGACTGGGCTCGTTACTCGGAACGCCACGGGCTCCCGATGCTCAAGGCCAAGGTTCCCGCCGTTGCTGACATTGCGATGAAAAAGCAATTCACCGACGCGATGAATCAGCTTGGCCAAGAGACCACGGTGATGCTCCCCCAGATGATCGACGGGACGGGCTTCGACGTGACCATGCTCGAAGCCACCGATCGATCGTGGGAGTCGTTCCCCGCGCTCATCGATCGATGCGACATGGCGATCGTCCTCACGATCAACTGGCAAAACCTCACAACCGAGGTGAAAGAGGGATCGTTTGCGGCGGCTCGCGTGCACGGGGACGTGCGCCAAGCGGCTTTGCAATTCGATAATGAGTCACTGAGCGAGAGCATATACACGCAGCTCGCTCGGCCTTACGCGCTCTACAACTTCGGCGATCCCGAGCTCGCCTCGCGAAGCGCGTGGGACATCACGCCGCCCGAGGACAACAAGGCGAACGCGGGAGTCTTCCAAGCCTTCGCCACCGCGGTGCGCGATCTCCGGCAAGGCGGATACGAGCTCGATCCGTTGGCCCTCGCGAAGCTCGCGCAAAAGTTTGGTATCCGGCTCGAGGACGGCACCCTCAAGGCCGCGCCACCGGTGGCAACGGGGCTCGGGGGTGCAGCATGAAGACCAGGCGAGAGCGGCCGGCGAGCGCGGTGTTTTGCGGAGCGGGAGCCGAGGGGCGTTTCGCGCGCGATCGCCTTATGCTCATCGACCCCTCTGCGATCGGTGCGTACTACGACACGGCCGACGATGACGACGACGACAATCCCGACTCGAACGTCGAGCCGAATTCCAGGATCGCCGTCATCGATATAAAGGGGCCTCTCGAGCATCATCGCGGGTGGTGGTGGGACTCCTACGATTCGATCGTCGACCGCGTGGCTAACTCGCTCGCATGTGAAGAGGTGGGCGCGCTCATTCTTCGCATGGACTCGCCGGGGGGCGACGTCTCGGGATGCTTCGAGACGGTGAAGACGATCCAAGCGATGCGCGAGGAGTGCGGCAAGCCGATCATCGCGTACGTGAACGAGGCCGCGTATTCGGCGGCGTACGCGCTCGCGTGTGCGGCCGATGAGATTTACCTACCCAAGAGCGGCGGCGTGGGTTCGATCGGCGTGATCGCGACGCTATGCGATCGCACCGCGCTCAATAAAAAGTTGGGGCTTCGTGTCGAGGTGATCAAGAGCGGCGCGCTCAAGGCCGACGGTCACCCCGATGTGCCGCTTAGCGATGACGTAATCAATCGCATGCAAGGGCGAGTGAACGCACTCGCCGGGCAATTCTTCGATCTCGTGAGCGGCTCCCGAGGCTTGAGCACGAAAAAGATCGCCTCGTTTCAAGCGGGCACATTCTTGGGCAATAGCGCCGTGAAGAGTGGGCTCGCCGATGGCGTGATGAGCTTCGCGGATGTCGTCGACAGCGCGCAAGCCCTCATCGAAGAAACGGCGAACGGTAACCAGGAACCCCCCAAGGGAGATCAGGCAATGAAATTGATCGCGCTCACGAAAAAGGTCCGCGAGGCGCGTGCCTCGTTCAACGCTGCCAAGTCTCCCGCCGAGCGTGAGAAGACGCGCCACCTGCTCGCGAAAGCAGAACGCGCACTCGCCGCGGCGAAGGGGCGCGTCGAAGGCAAGACGGTGAAAAAGGAGAAGTACGAAAAGGTCGAGGAGACCGACGACGACGAAGACGCCGAGGAAGCGGACGACGAAGCGGCCGATGAGGACGCCGAGGAAGCCGACGATGATGGTGACGACGACAGCGGCGATGACGACGAAGGCGATGATGATGCCGACGCGGATGAGGATGCCGACGAAGACGCCGAGGAAGCGGACGACGACGGCGAAGATGACGGCAAAACCAAGAAGAGCAAGGCGCTCGCACTCGTTCGCGAGATGACGGGGACGTCGAACCTCAGTCAGGCGAAAGGAGTGTTTCAAGCGATGAAAGCGTCACACGAGAAAGTCTCGAAGCTCGAAGCCAAGGTGAACAAGCTCGATCGCGATAGCCGCCGAGCTCGGGTCGAACAAATGATCTCGACTGGTCTCCAGTCGCGCAAGATCACCCCCGGTCAGGTCGAGTGGGCACGCGAGACGGGGATGAAGAGCCCCGCGCAGCTCCGCGGCTTCCTCAAGACGGCCGTTCCTCACGAGGCGGTGGCGAGCGAAGTTTCGCAAGGTCGCTTGCGTGACGGAAGCGGCGCGGTCACCGGCCCCACCAACGCGCTCGGGCTCTCGGCCGACGAAGTGAAGATCGCCACCGCGATGGGTGTGCCGCTCAAAGACTTCGCCGCTCAGAAGGCCACGAACGGCTCGGGGCAATCCGGCCTCACGCACTGACGGAACGAGCGGGAAGCCGCCACCCGCACCGATCCATCCACAAGCTCCACCCCTCTCTTTTGGAAGGCCACGCCAATGACGAACCTGCTCATCGAACGCGACGCGACGCAAAAGCTCAACCCGGATGGTGACTCGTTCGGTCAGTACCCGTTTCCGGTGAAGAGCGGCCAAAAGATCTTCGCGGGAGCGGCCGTTGCTCTCGTGGCCGGCTACCTCGCAAACATCACCGCCGTTGCCGGCTTGCAACCGGTGGGGCGCGCGATGGAGTCGTTCGACAACACGAGCGGCGCAGACGGCGCGGGCACCGTGAAGGTCGAGCAGGGAGTCCTTGCGTGGGACATCTCCAGCGGCGATCCGGTGACGCAGGCCGATGTTGGGAACGATGTCTTTTTCGAAGACAATCACACGATCGCAAAGACCACTGGCGCGGGGCTCACGCTCGCCGGGAAGCTCTTGGCGCTCGTGACCAACGCGAGCACCGGCGCCACCAGTGCGCTGGTCGAGACGAATTGGCGCCAGCGCCAAACCGAGTCCGCGGTGGGGATCACCACGCTCTCGATCGCCGGCGCGGCCGGAACGCAGACCACCACGAGCGGCGTGCTCGCTGGCGGGATCGTTGAGCTCACCGGCGCGATCACTGGCAACCGTGTACTCAACATCACGGACGCCGCGACGGGCAAACAGTGGACGTTTGCGAACAAGACCACGGGAGCTTTCACCGTGCAGATCGAGATCGCTGGCGCGAACCCGATCACCATCGCCTCGGGCACCCGCGCGATTCTCTACTCGGACGGGACGCAGATCCGTCGCGTCACGCCGGATACCTGATCGCGTCCACCGCCCACCCGAAAGCGCCCCAATGGCAAACCTCACGCTCCCGCGGAAAACGATCAAGCTCGATATCGATTCGGTGCTCCCCCAGCTTTTGCAAGTGGGGGTTGCGGCCGGTGTCGTTATCCAATCGGGAGCGCTGGTCACCAGTGACGCGATCGGGTGGGCTCGGCCCGGTGGGGTCGGTGTAGCGCTCGGGCGCGCACTGCAAACGGTCGACAACACCAACGGGGTGGCCGGCGCGCTCACCATCCTCGTGGAGCCGGGTTGCTTCAATTGGCAAAGCGCGGGCGGTGCGGACGCGATCTCGCTCGCCACGGTGGCGCGTGGCGCGACGGTTTACATCTTTGACGATCACACCGTAGCGGCCACGAGCGCGTTCGGAACGCGATCCCCGGCCGGCTACTTCGTTGGAATCAACGAGCTCGACGGAACGATATGGGTGCAGACCGGCCTCGCGGGCTTGGCCACGTCAAGCGCCACCTCGGGGCTTGCACCGAGCCCCACGGCGCTCGCGCAAACCGATTGGTACGTCGACGAAGCCAACGTTTCCGGCGTGGCCAGCAACGCCAATTCGGGATTGATCGGCGCGCCGGTCCTCAATTGGGCCGAGGTGCTTCGAAGGTTCGGCGTTGGCGGCACCGTCGCAAACGGCACCAACCTCGTAACGGTGCACTACCTCAGCGTGCCCGCGTTGCCGGACGCATTCCGATTCGACTGGCCGCCCACCGTTACGCTCGGCGCCAATATGAGCGTGAGCGTCGAGGCTCCCGCGGGCACTGCCGTGCGAACGGGCACCCTCACGGCCGCCACCGCGCTCATTACCACGTACGGATCGGCGGCTCTCGCGACGATCACCGATACGGGCCAAGTTTGGACGGCCGGGCAACGCGTCACCATCACGGCCGGCGCGCGCGCCGGTCAGAGCTTTTGGGTAGTCACCGGTGGAACCGGAACGGCATCGATCACGCCGTGCTCGACTAGCTACGATATCGTCGCGTCCACCATCACCACCACAACGCCGGCCGCGGGTGACGCTTACCTGCTCGAGAGCAACGCGCTCCCATCGCTTGATATCGCCGATCTGAATATCCACTACGCCGACCGCATCACCGGAAACAAAGCCTTCGTCTTCCGAGGCTTCACGCTCAACACAAGTAGCGCCATCACTACGCACTCCGGTCAAGCTCTCATCGTCTTTGATCGGTGCGTCCTTCCGGCCGTGTTCCAAAACTGCGACGTCGTTACCATGATGAATTGCTGGACGACGGGAACGATCATCGCGCTCGCTGGGATGGGGATGTCTTTCAACGCGGGGTATTGCTCGTCGTTCACGATCTCTCGATCGGGCGCGACGCTGCTCTATACGCAAGACGTCGTCATGGGCGCTGGCATCGGTGCGAACGTGTCGCCGGGCACCCTCGTGGCCCTCGACGGCGTAGGTTTCTTTTGCGCGGGCGATGGCGTCACCGTGGGACCGGGCTGCACTTTCCAGGTGGGCAACTTCGGATCGATCTTCGCCGCGTCCGGCCTTTACGGCGCAGTGACGGGCACCGGCGTGAACGTGAAAGAGGGGGGGCGGTTGCTCTATAAGAGCTCCCTACTTCCCACCATCAAAGGCACCACCGCCGATTGGAAACTACCAACGGCCCCGGCGTATTTCGATGCCGCTGCGCGCACGTTTCCGCTCGCTACGGCGGGAACGCCAAGCACGTGGGCCAATCTCGCCGCTGCGCAACCGGGCGGCTTTGCCACCGGTAACGCGCACGATCCCGACACGGACGCGCACATCCTAAAGGTTGCGTAACTCTCTATTTCTCTTTCCCAAGGTCGCATAGGAGACACATCGACATGCTCATCACTCCCGCAAACCTCGCGATCATCTTCACGGGGATCGAGACGCTCTTTTGGAGCGCGTATCAGTCAAAAGAGCCGTGGTGGATGCAACTCGCCACCATGATCCCTTCGAGCACCGAGCAAAACTTTTACCCGTGGATGGGCAAGATCCCCACGATGCAAGAGTGGATCGGAGCCCGCAAGGTGCAGAACGCGGCGAGCCGAGGCTACAACCTCGTGAACAAGCCGTACGAGCTCACCTTGGCCGTCGACCGATTCAAGATCGAGGACGACACCTACGGCGTTTACAACCCGATCACCACCGAGATGGGGTGGCAGGCAAAGAAGTGGGTCGACTACCAACTTCGCGATCTGATCCGAGGCGTCAATTCGCACTCGGGCGATCTCGGCCTCGACGGGCTCTCGTACTTCAACGCGGCGCACCCGGTCGATATCTACGATCCGGCCAAGGGGACGTACGCGAACGACTTTACCGGGAAGCCGCTCACCATCCAGAATTACAGCGCCGGCCGCGCTGCGATGATGGCGTTCAAGGGTGAGGACGGCGAGTCGCTCGAAGTGGTGCCGAACCTGCTCGTGGTGCCGCCCCAGCTCGAAGAGCAGGGGAAGCACGTGCTCGAGACGGAGTACACCGGCCAACCGACGATCGGCACCTCGGGCGAAACGCAGGTGGGAGCCACTAACAACGTTTGGCGCAACTCGGCCAAGCTGATGGTGATCCCCGAGCTCTCTCCCGATCCGACGAAGTGGTACCTGTTCGACACGTCGCGCGCGATCAAGCCGTTCATCTTTCAGAACCGCACGGCCGTCAACTTCGTGTACCGGACCGCACCGACCGATCCCCGCGTCTTCGATCTGCACGAATACGTGTATGGCTCGGACGCTCGTGGAAACGTTGGCTTCGGCCACTCGTGGCTCGGCGCTCGCTTCGCTCCCTGAGGGCTTCACGTCATGAGCTCGTATGTGCTTGTCAGTGAGATCGGGAGATACGGCGGGAACGTCGACGCCATCTCCTCGATCTCACCGACTGATCAGCAAGCCGCGTTGGATGCGGCAAGCGGCCTTGCGGACTCGTATATGCGAGGCCGCTACCGCTTGCCGCTTCTTACGTGGAACGATCCCGCGCTGAAAAAGGCGGTGGTGTCGATTGCTTATTACGACATGCTCACCACGCGCGGATATAACCCGCAATCGGGCTCAGACGCGAACGTAGTCAATCGCAACATCGAAGCGATCGCTTGGCTTGTGAAAGTGCAAAAGCAGGAAGCGCACCCCAACGTCACCCCCTCGGCGGATCAATCGCCGGGGTACGACGCGCCGCGTGTGCTCTCGACTCCAAAGCGGGGATGGTAATGGGGCTCACGGGCGATCTGAAAAGCATGGGGCGACTGCAAAGCAACCTTGGCCGCTTGGCCTCGGTTCCCGCGCAGATCGCCGCCGATGCTTCGGAGTCGATCGCCGAGCTCATTCAAGACGAATTCGACAACGGCAACGATCCGTATGGCCGGCCGTGGGCACCTCTCGCCGAGCGCACGCTTGCGAAGGGTCGCACGCCGCCCCCGCTCACCGACACGCGCGCGATGCGCGAGAGCGTCGATGTGCGGCCGATGGCCGGCGCGGGGATCGCGATCACGATGGACGATCCGGCCGGCATCCACCAAACCGGCGCACGCCGAGGCGCGTGGGTGATGCCGGCGCGTCCCATCTTGCCGGCCGAGGCTTTCCCCAAGACGTGGCGGCAAGCGCTGGACGACGCCACGGAAGCGAACGTGACGCGGGTGCTCGGCGATGAGTAATCCCACGCGCCCGAACGCGGGAGTCTTTCCCGATAGCACGAGCACGCCGATCGTCTATCCGACGATCTCGGCGATCTTGAACGGGCTCGCTACGCAATTGCTCGAGCAGATCGCGCCCACCACGTTGGACGGTGGCGGCGTGTTGCTCGGCCCCGAGGCGATCGCTCAGCAAGGGAAGCCGTTCCGCGTGGTGGCGCTGCTATCGGGCGACCAATTCGATTACAGCGATCAGAACGGCGCGAACCCGCAACCCCTTCGCGCGCGCCTGCTCGGGATCGAGTGGCACGTTTGGGGCTTCGATTATGACTCGGCCATGCAGCTCGCCGATCAGATCGCCGTGGCCCACGAGCACCAAGCCCCGGGGCTTTGGGAGATCAAAGGCGGGAAGTGGACGAATCAGACCACGGTGAGCGTGCATGGCCGCGAATACGTTTTCGGCACCACCATCGCGCTCCCGCTAGTCGACACCCCGTGGCGCGTCGTCACCGGCGTGTCGAATGCGAACACCGGGATCATGGTGTTCCCCAACACCGAAACAACGGCTTGCGGCGGCCCGTGAGTCACTGAACGAAACGAGGAACCATGCCCCCCTTTGGCGACGTAAATATCACGATCACGGACGGCGCTCTCGGCGCGGTCACCCCCTCGGCCGACTCGACTAGCGTTTGCATGGGGTGCAGCTCGCAAGGGCCGACCGCGCAAATGCTGCTCACCACGTCGCTCAAGACGCTTCAGACCACGTTCGGCTCGGGGCCGATGGTCGAGGCCGCGGCGTTTCGAATCTTCAATTCGGGCGCTCCCGTGATCGCGATGCGCACGCCGCCCACGAACCCGGGCACGTCGAGTGCGGTCACGTTCGTGGGCACGGGAACGAGTGTGATCACTGTCACCGTGGACGGCACGGTGGGAGCGTACGACGACTCATCGACGATCTTCCAAGTGATCACCGGTGGCACGCGAGGAACGGCCGGGATCGTATTCCGCTATTCGCGCGACAAGGGCCGCACGTGGAGCGCGCAGATCGCACTCGGAACGGCATCCACGTATCTCATTCCCAATAGCGGCATCACGCTGCACTTCGCCGCGGGAACGCTCGTGGCGGGCGACACGGCGAGCTTTTACACGATCGCTCCCCTTTGGGCGATCGCCGACATCGCCGCGTGCTTCGCCGCGCTCAGCGCATCGACGCAAGAGTGGAGCTTCGCGCACGTCGTGGGAACGGCCACCGAGAGCGACTCGCTAGCGGTCGACGGCTACATGGCGAACCTCGCGATCGCGTATCGCTACGCGTTCGCCATCACCGAGGCGCGCGACGTTGCCCCCGATGGGAGCGAGACGGAAGCCCAGTGGATCACCTCGATCGAGGCGGCTTATGCGCCGTTCTCCTCGGTGCGTGTCGGTGTGGCCGCGGGGATGGCGCTCCTACGCTCGCCGCTCACTCAGCAACTCAATCGCCGCAACGCCGCGTGGACGATCGCGACGCGCGCCGTATCCGCCGCGGTGCACGTCGATCTCGCGCGTACCCTCGACGGCAAGCTCGTAAACACGAGCTTCCCCGATCCCACGTTGCTCCCGATCGACACCGACGTTTATCACGATGAGCGCGTGACTCCCGGGCTCGACGCGGCGCGCTTCATGACGCTTCGCACGTATATCGGCAAGGGTGGCGTCTTCGTCAAAAACGGCAACCTCATGGCGCCGAACGGGAGCGATTTCACGCTCGTGCAATACCGGCGCGTGATGGATCTTGCTTGCCGAACCACGTACGCCTTTTTCCTCGATCAGCTCAGCAACAATGTGCGGCTCGACAAGGTGACGGGATACATCCTCGAAAAGGATGCGGCGACGCTTCAGAAGGATGGATCGTTGCAGCTCAAGACCGTGCTCGTGGACGCCGCTCACGCGAGCAACGCGTATTGCGTGATCGCGCGCAATGACAACCTCTCGAGCACCAAGACGCTTCACACCACGGTGCGCGTGCAGCCGCTGGGGTATCTGAAGGACATCGAAGTAGACATGGCGCTCGCGAACCCCGTAGCGGCCTAGAAGGAGACGTCATGGCGAACCCGATCCCGTATCCGATGGTCAATGGCACGCGCCACTCGTGGGCGCAGATCGAAGCGAAAGCCAACGGGGCTCTCATCGTTGGCTTTCAAGAGATCAATTACAACGACAAGCTCACCCCCGAAAAACAGTACGGGACGGCACCCGAGCCGATCGGCCGCACGCTCGGCGAATACGATGCGGAGGGCTCGTGCACCCTCCTACTCGCCGAATTCAACGTGCTCATCACGGCGCTCGGGCCGGGATTCAAACAGAAGGTTTTCCCGATCACCGTGAGCTACTCGGCGGATGGTTTGGAAACGATCGTCGATCAGCTCATCGGCGTTCGCATCGCCGAGGTGGACGCCTCGAACGCCAAAGGCCCGGGTGGCACCGTGCGAAAGCTCACGCTCAATCTGATGAAGATCCTTTGGAACGGACTCGACTCGCTCGTAAACCCTCTAACCGGAGTGCCCGCATAAGATGAATACGCCGCCCGATACCGGATCTCGACTCTCGCTCGTGCCACCCGCCACCGTTGACCCGATCGACGCCGTCCTCGCGACCTTGAAAGAGACGCACGGGGACGGCAACGTGGTGGCCGTCAACACGCAAGCGGGGTGGATCGCGTTCCGCAAGCCCAAGAAAGCCGAATACGATCGGCATGTGGGCATGCTCATGGACGACAAGCAGAAGCCCAAGGCGATCGAGGCGCTCGCCTGCATCACCGTGGTCTATCCGTCGCGCGCCGAATTCGACGCGATCTTGGTGCGCCTTCCCGGCGTGGTGCTCACGTGCGCCGATGCGCTCACCGAGCTCGCCGGCTTCACGGAAAAGGCCGAGACAAAAAAATAGATGATCTCCTCGAACGGTCATCCTCGGACATGAGGGTGACCGCTCGACTCCTCCGCACGGCGTTTCGCGGGGCGAGTGGCGATACCGCCGAGGAGAGAGAGCAAAGCGAGGCCGAGGAGGAAGCCGGGTTCAGGGTCCTAGCGAGGTTTTTTCACATCGTGGACGCGTACGCCGAGGCGTCACGCAAGAAGTAGGAGGCCGAGCGTGGGTGCATTCGATTACGTCATCGGCCTCACCGACAAGATCAGCGCCCCCGCTCGTGCGGCGGCCGGCGCGATCGGTGGCCTCGGCAAGAGCGTGGGTGGCTTACAGGCCGGCCTAGAAGCGCTGGACGGCATCTTCCCCGGGCTCGGCGAAGCGCTGGGCACCTTGGGAACCCTTGCGATGGGGATAGGTGCGGCCGTGGTGGGTTTGGTCGCTGGAGGGGCCGCGCTCGCTCTCTCGGCGAGCAACTTCAAAGACGACTCGACGGAAGCACTCGCCGCGATGCTCGGGAGCGAGCAAGCGGCGAGCGCCACGTTCAGCAAGTTGCAAGGCATCTCCGATACGATCGGCCTCTCGCAAACGCGGGTGGAGGAGATTGGCCAAAGCCTTTTGCTGGCCGGCGTGAAGAGTGGACAGCAGCTCGAAAACACCGTGCACGCGGTGGCCGATCTCGAAACGGTGGCCGGCGCATCGGCGGCCGACAAGCTCACCAAGATCATCGACAAGGCCGCTCAGACTGGCCGCTTCAAGCTCGACCCAAAGGCGCTCGTGGGCACCGGCGTCCAGGTTGAAGCGCTGTACGCGAAGATCGCTCAGCAGACCGGCAAGGGGATCGCGCAGATCAAGGCGCAGATCCAAGCGGGCACGCTCTCGGCCGACCAAGGGATCGCGGGGCTCAACGCCGTAATCGAGGACAAGCTAGGCGGCCAAGCCGCAAAGAAGCTGCTCGATCTCGACGTTCAATTCGCGAAGTTCAAAGACCACATCAGTCAGCTATTCCAAGACGTAAACGTGACTCCCTTCCTCGAAGGGTTGAAGAGCGTTCTATCAATCTTCGATTCGTCGACGGCCTCTGGGAAGGCGCTCAAGTGGGCGCTCACTACCGTTTTCGACGGCTTCTTTGCCATCGCCGGCAAGGTGCTCCCTTACGTGAAGTACGGGCTCGAAAAGCTCGTGATCGCCGGGCTCAAACTTTACATCTCGCTGAAGCCGGCGATCGCTTCGCTCAAGAAGATGTTCGACGGCCCGAGCGACAACGGCACCAAGAAAGCGATCGACTTCGTGGTGGCTTCAATCGAGCTCGCCGTGAAACAGATCGCCTGGCTCGTGATCGGCGCGGTGGCCTTTTACGAGGGGATGATCAAGGCGTACGAGGCCGCGGCCTCGGCGTTCGCTGCGATCGTCGGGTGGGGCAAAGCCGTTTACAACGTGCTCGCGAACCTGTTCGGCGGTGGGGGCGACATCGCCTCCAACTTCATCGCCGGCTTGGTGGGCGGGATCGAGAGCGGCGTGGGGCTCGTGATCGATGCGGTCAAGGGGCTTGGCACCTCGGCCATGGGGGCGATCAAGGGAGTCCTCGGCATCGCCTCCCCTTCGAAAGAGATGGCCAAGCTCGGGGGACACACCGCGGCCGGCTTCGCCCAAGGCGTCGACAACGGCTCTGGAGGGGCTCAGGAAGCGATGGGGGACATGGTGGCCCCCCCGAAAGTGGGAGGCGGTGGCGGTGGCAAAGCGGCGCGGGGCGGTGGCGGCACCTACTCGATCGAGATCAACGCCTCGGGGGGGAACGCTTCCGAGCTCGCCGAGCTCGTGGCCGCGAAGCTCGCCGAGGTGCTCGAGCAGATCGGCCTTGAGCAGGGAGCCCCAGCATGATCGGCGACGCTTCACCCCTCGCGCAACCGGGGCTCTGGGATCGGGTGTTCGTTGCCGGCGTTCCTTCGCCGGGGCTCGCCAAGATCGTGGGGGCCGGGCAACCGTTCAAGTGGGACGAAAAAGACGGGCCGGGCACCCAAGGCGCAAAGCTCACCTATCGCGGCGCGCGTAACTCGCACTTCAAGATCGGCCTGCTCTTTTGGCTGGATGACCACTTCACCGAGTGGGACGACTGGCAAAGGCTGCTCGTCTACGACGCGACGAAAAAGACGGTGAAAGCGGTCGATATCTATCACCCGTCTCTCGCCGATCGAGGCATCAAGTCGATCATCATCGAAAACATCGGCGGCCTTGAGCCGGCCGGGCCGACGAAGTGGTCAGTGACGATCGACGTCTCGCAATACACGCAACCCAAGGCGAGCCCCACCGTCTCGCCGAATTCGAGCACGGCGAATCAAACGCACTTCACCGAGAGCGGCGCGGGCTCGCCGGCCACGACGGCCGACGATGCGCAGCAAGAAGAGATCGCGAAGCTGCTAGCGATCGCTCAGCAACCCTAGAGAAGAGGCACCGATGGGTCGATCAGTTGGAAAGTGGGCATATCACGCGGGAGTGGCCGGAACGGTGACGCTCACCGGAACGGGCGAGATCGTGACTCGGATCATGGCATATGCCGGGGTGGGAGCCGGCTCGATCGCGATCGCCGGTGGTGACTCGATCATCATGCCGGCCGGCGCATCGGGGTGGTTCGACATGAAGATCGACAACGACGGATTGAGCACGGGAGCGATCGTCTTCACGGGGACGGCCGCTTACGTGGTCGAGACGATCAAGCCGGGGGGATGAAGTGGCGGATCTGTTCGCAGAGCTCAACGGCGTAAGGATCGTAAGCGGGCGCATTACGATCCCTTTCGTCGGCCTTTGGCATGCGGACGTCCGTCTCGACACCACCACCACGCTCCCCGATGCCGCGAACGGGTGCACGCTGAAGATCGCCGGCCTAACGCTCGTGGGCACCAAGTTTCGCGCGGCCGATTATCAAGGATCGCTCCGTTCGCGGATCGTCGGTGGCGCGGGCGGCTGGAGCAACCCGTTGCCGGGCAAGTTCTACAAGCACGATCCCGGCGTGCGTGTGTCGCTCGTGCTCACCGATGCAGCACGCGAGCTCGGCGAACGCGTCGTCATCGACACCGATCGCGTCCTCGGGCCGCGGTGGTATCGAATCGGAGTCACGCGAGGCTCGCGCCTGATCCGGCAAGTCGTGGGTGACGGGTGGTACGTCTCGCCCGATGGCGTGACGCGCATCGGGTTGCGAACAGGCAAAGCGATCACTTCTGACTATGACGTTCTGAACGCCGATGGGGCGCTAGGTCACTTCATCGTGGCCACCGACTTGCCCGCGGACTTCGCGCCGGCTCGCATCTTCTCCACCCCCACGCTCGGCCCTCGCACGATCTCGTGCGTCTCTCACGTCATCGAAAAAGGCTCGCTTCGGAGCGAGGTGCAAACGTGAAGCTCGACGCCATCAAACGATCACTCATCGCACTGATCGAGGAAGCGTTTCCAAACGACAAGTTTGGAGCCTTTTACGAATTCATCGTGACGGCGCAAGACGGCTCGAGCATGGACGCCGAGCCCGCGCCGAGCGCGCTCAGTATCGAGCCCGGACTAAAGCCGGTCTTTGGCGTACGCATGCGCCCCTCGATCTTGGGCGAGGTGGCCACGTACCCCTCGGGCGCAAGTGTGGTGATCGCGTTCCTCAATCGCGATCCCGCTCGCCCCTTCGTGGCCTTTGGCGATCCCGACTCGATCCCGACCACGAGCACGATCGACGCCACGGCCGGCGTGACGATCGGGCACGGGATCGCGCTCCCCATCGCGCGACAGACCGATCCCGTGCAGGCCGGCCCCTTTGCCGGCGTGATCGTTCAAGGCTCGCCACTGAATACGAGCGGGTGAAACCATGGCCCTCGATCCCACCCGTCTCGCCACCACGATGCGCACCGCGATCCTTTCCGCGGATTGCGGCGCGGTCGATGGACCGGCGCTCACCGGCCTTTGCAACGCGCTCGCGACGTCGATCGTCACCGAGATCCTTACCCACGCGGTGGTGCCCGCGGGATTGCTAGCAGCTCCCCCAAGCGGTGGCCCGGTCACCGGATCGACTACGGTGACGTAATGGCGACAGACTACGGCCGCGATCTATCGTGCATCACCGATCTGTCGCCCCTCATGACGGAAGCGACCGGCCGCGACGTGGTGATCGAGGCCGCTTTGCGTCGCATCACCACCGCGCGCGGGATGGCCATCGATTGCCCCAACGATGGCACCGACGTGGGAAGCCTCTTGAGCCACGAGGTGGGGGCGGGCGACGTCGCACGCATTCGCGCCAACGTGGAGGGCGAGCTCGTGAAAGACGATCGCATCTTTTCCGCGTCTGTCGTTCGCCTGGCATTCGTCGCGGCCACCGGCGTGCTCACGATGGCGATCCGTCTCGAAGATGCGGACGGCCCATTCATCCTCACCGTCGATGTGAGCTCGCTCACCGTTCAATTGCTAGAGGTGTCGTAATGCTCACGCTCGCCGATCTGCTCACCCCCGAAACGCGCGATGAGGTGCTCCAAGACTTCTTGGATATCGGTACGGCCGTGGGGCTCCCGGTGACCGCGTGGCAAAAGCTCGGCGTGGCGCGAACCATCCTCGCCACCGTCGCGCAAAAGGTATCCGACGTCATCCGCATGGTCACAACGGCCACCGCGGGCGGCCTGCTCGACTACGCCGCGGCGGTCACTCCCGAGGGTGGGCCGGGGTGGCTCGACATCCTCGGGCACAATATGTACGGGACGGACCGAATCCCGGGCACGTTCGCCGGTGGCGCCGAGACTCTCACCAACACGAGTGGCGTCACATACACGATCAACCCCGGCGATCTGACGTTTTCCAACACGCTCAGCGGCAAGACCTATACGAATCTCACCGGCGGATCGCTCAACGCGCACGGCTCGCTCACGGTCGACATCATCGCGAGCGAGATCGGCTCGGCGAGCTCGTCAATCGCGGGAGCGATCGACAACCTAGTAACGCCGCTCAACGGCGTGACGTGCGCCAATACGCTTCCCGTGCTTGGCACCGACGTTCAAAAGAACGCCGATTACGTCCAATCGTGCCGCGCCTCGCTCGCCGCGACGTCACCTAACGGGGCGCACGACGCTTACAACTATTTCGCCAAGCGCACGCTTAGGCCGGACGGCTCGAGCGTCGGTGTCACCCGCACGCGCACCACGATCGACCCCACGACGGGCCGGATCTCTCTCTACGTCGCCTCGGCGAACGGGCCGATCGATCCGAGCGATCAGAATTACGTGGTCGATCAGATCCAAAACACGTGCGTGCCGTTCGGCGATGCCGTGGACGTGATCAACGCCACCGCTCACTCGATCACGGTGACCGGCGTAATCACCGTGCTCGGAACGTCGGTGGTGGGAGTGACGGACGCGCAGCTCGCCGCGAAGGCGCTCACGCAGATCGCTGCATACTTTTCGGTCGTTCCGATCGGGGGCTACCTCGGGACGATTTACGCTGAGGGGATTCGTGGGCAGATCTCGCAATCGATCGGCTCGCCCGCGTTCGTCACCTGCTCGATCTCTTCCCCGGCCGGCGACACCGCGCTCACGAGCTCCGACGTTCCCACGTTGAACGTGGCGAGCGCCTTTACCATCGTGAGGATCTGAGCGATGGGCATTCGCGACACCATCCCCAAGATCACTCCCGCATGGCTCAACGGCTTCGTGGGGACGCGCTTCCTATACTCCATGGGGCTCGTGCTCGACGCGGTCTATGAAAAGGCTCACCAAGGCGTGCTCGCACGCTTCCCTGGCCTTGGCACCCCCACCGCGCTCCCCGCCATCGGCGCCGATCGTCAGATCGATCGCGGCTTCGCCGAGACGGACGATTCGTATATCGCGCGGCTGATCGGGTTTCGCAAAACGTGGGCATTCGCCGGGAACGCGCTCACGTTGATCAAGCAATTCATCGGTTACACGTCCCCCTTCGCCGTACCGATCAAGACGGTAAACATCGGCGGCAATTGGTGGACGTACGACGGGGCCGGCAACTATCTCCACCACAATCAAGTGCCGCCCAATTGGAATTGGGACGGTCACCCGGAAGTCTATTGGCGCGGGTGGATTATCCTCTATCCGCCTCCCACGCTTTGGAAGAGGCCGCCCGTCTTGGGCACCGGTGGCGTTGCGAAGCTCGGGCAAGGTGGCCCCACCGGTTTCACGCTCGGAAGCACCGCCACGAGCTCGCAAGTGGCCGGGCTCCGTCAATTGGCCAACAAGTGGAAAGACCAAGGCTCGATCGTTCCAAACATCATCCTCGCTTTCGACGCTGCGTTCGCCCCCGAATTCTTGCCACCGGCTTCGAGCGGTCTCCCCGATGGTTCGTGGGGTGCGCAATCGAAGCTCGTGGCCGGAGTGCAGGTGCGATCGCGCGACCCGCGCGCCGTCTACCTAAGCGGCTCCGTCCAATTCGCGTATACAACGTTTGCGGGGCCGCCCGCTTATCCCGGGGCCGGCGTCCCCGTTCCCTCGTGAGGTGATCGCATGCCTGGTACCCCGTACGCTGGTAACGACGTTTTCCCCGCATCGATCACCATCCCCACCGATGGCGACGATTACGTAGCGGCCACCTATGCGCCGGCCGACGAAGGGAACGCCGATCGCTCACGGTGGCTAAAAAACCGCACGGGTGACTATCGCGTCGTGGGTGTCCCCAACGTCTATGACGTCGTTTACGACGACGTTTTAGGCTTCACCAACACCTCGTGGACTGACACCGTCCTCACCCCCGCGCATGCGACCACGTTGACCACGGTGCCCGCGGCGGCCCTGCTCGTGGACGATTGGCTGGACGTCATCTTCGCCGGCACGGGCTCTTTCACCCCCGGCGCGGCCTCGGCCCTCAATCAAGGGTGGCTCGCGCTCGTTCGAAACGGCGCACTCATTTCGGGTGCGAACGCGCTTTATGCGCCGGGTGCCATCAATTCAAACATCATCATCTTTACCGCGCCGATCGTGCTCAAGGCGAAGATCCACGTAACGGCCGCCGTCGATCAGGTGTTCGGCATCACCGGGAAGATCGACCACTCGGCCACGCAAGTGGAATTCCGCGGCTCGTGGTCGATCTCAATCACGCACTATCGGAGCAACGCCTAATGAGCACCCTCGACGGCCTGATCTTTGGGATCAAAGACATCATCAATAAGCTCGGGGTGACGCAACCCACGAGCACGAAGCTCCGTTTTATGGACGGTGCCGTCGTTTATAACGAGGGCACCAAGGCGCTGGAGTACACGCCGCCGAGCGCCCCACCCGTCAATTACCCATTCGGCCCCGCGGCAAAGCTCACCACGCCGCCCGATATCGCGTCCTTCACGCTTCGCAATCCGGTGGGTGGTGGCGTTGGCACTGCGTCGCTTGCGACGATTCAAAACCACCCGAGTGGCTACGGCTTCGCCATCTACGGGACGCAGAACAGTCAACACGAGTGCTTTTGCGGCGCGATGAAAACGCGTGGGGCCAACACCACGCTCATCGCTCAGATCGACGCGCCGTATTGGGATGCGTCGCCCGATGGCGTGATCAACGCGCCCCCGTTCGGCGGGATCTTCATCTACTCGCCGGCCACCGGTAGGGCGATCATCTTTGGCCCATACTCGGGCACGATCGTGGGCTCGAGTGCGATCTATGTCTTTCACCAAGACATCGCGGGGGCGGGCACAACGGCCGCGTGCAGCTTCGTCCCCGGCCGATCGCCGTTTCCGCTTTGGCTCAAGTGGCACGATGACGGAGCGAACTACAATTATTCGTATTCGTTCGACGGCGAATTCACGCACGCGCCCACCTTCGTGGAGTCGCGCACCGCGTGGCTATCCGACGCGGGCACCGAGGTGGGGATCGGCGCCAACGCGAATCAGGCTTCAGGCACGCGCACCAACAAGACGTCTTTCTCGCTATGGTGTGGAAGCTTTTCTCTCACCTGAACGAAGGGGATCAATCGATGAAACTATGGCTCAAAACATTCGCGGCTTCGATCGTGGTCTTTGCTGCATTCTCGATCGCCCTCGGCAGCCCGGGGTGCACGAAAGAGCAGGGGGCTAAGGTCGAATCGGTGGCCTCGAAAGAGGCGATCAACGCAACCCTTTGCGTCCTTCAAAACATCACGCTCCCACCCGACCAGATCGCCGTGCGATGCGTGGGGATGACGGTGGGTGACGTTCTGAACGTGCTCGAGCAAACGCCGCCCGCGATGAAAGCGCGCCTCGGCGCCAAGTCGGACGCCGGCTCCCCGTGAGCAGTGACCCGATCTGGATCGGCGTGGGAGGGCTCGCGATCGCGATCGCCACCTCCTACGCAACTTCACTGATTCAATCGGTCAAGGCGGGGCGTTTGATCGAGAGGCTCGAGAGGGCCGTAAAGGACATTGAAGATATGCGCGATGACGTGGGAAGAATCCCCGTAATCGAGGAACGACAGAAGCACGGCGATAGCCGGCTAGAGGGCTTCCAACACGCCGTGAGCTCGGTGACCAGCAAGGTCGAAACGATATGGCTCAAGGTGTTTAGCCACGATAAGCACATCGCTGTAACGCAAGAGCAGGTGCGCCAGCAATCTCACCACTCGTTCGACGACATCGTGAGTGACACGATCCCCGCTCCCCCCAAACGACGAAGGTAGGTGCAACGTGAATTGGATCAAGTCGCCCGAGCACATCTATGCGTTGCTGCTCTTAGCCGGGCTCATCGCTAGCGCGTTTCCCAATTCTGCGATTGCCGGCGCTCACAATCCGAACGGTGATGCGGCCGGCCTTTGTCAGATGATGCCGGGCACGTTGAAAGCGGTGGGCTTCGTCGAAGGGTGGCAACGCTTCATCGCGCTTACCGCTGGCGATCAGCTCCCTTGGATGAATCGTTATTACCGCGCGTACACCGGCCGCATGGCATCACCGGCGCTCGCGTACCTCGCCACGTTTTTGCCCGCGTACCTCACGCCGGGCTATCTCCCCAAGGGTGAAGAGCTCGGCCCCGAGACGGTGATCGCTGCACGCGGCGGCCGGCTCGGGTGGGCCTATTCGGCGAATGCGGTCTTTGATGAAAACGGCGATGGCCGAATTCAGCTTTACGAGCTCGGGGACGCGATCGCGCGCAACACCGTGGGCGATCGATGGGATGAGATCGCGGCCAAGCTCGCCACGATCGCGAGCTTGCCGATCCCGTCTCCCACGCAACGGCCGCCCACGATCGACCTTGGCACCGTATGGGGAGCGCAACGCGCGCTCACCGTGCTCACGAGGCCGAACGGTGCACCGTGGTACGCCGGGCCGATCGACGGCATCGTCGGCCCCATCACGCGCGGCGCAATCCGCGATTACCAGGCCGCTCACTCACTCGAGCAAGTCGGATACGTTGGCCCACTCACCAAACGCGCGTTAGAGGCGGATCTCGAAAGCGCATAGAAAGATCATCATGAAAAACTTTTCCTCTACCGTTTTCGAGATGGCGTGCGTGAGCATCGCCGCATCTCTCTCTGGCCTCTTGCACCCGCACCAAGCCGGGCCGCTGTACACGGAAGACCAGATCATCGACATCTCCACGGCACGAGCGCTGAAGCTCGCCAAGGCTTCGGCATTGGTGCTCGACGCCGAGGCGTTGGCGCAAGCCACTCCCGCGCCGGTCACCACGCCGGCAACGGGGCCGAGCGATAGCGAGCTCGCCGCGGCGGCCGACAAGGCCGCTCAGGAAACGATCGCTTCCGAGATCGCATCGCTCAACAAGCCCCCCACGTCACCCGATCCGATCCCGAGCTCCGAACCCATCGCGCCGAGCGCCGAGCCCACGAGCGCTCAGACGCCAACGGCCAAGCGGGGGAAGTGATCCGGCTCGCCGTCTTCGCCGATCAAGACGATCTCGACATGGTGATGCCCACGATGGGCGAAGAGTGGATCGGGATCGTTGTCGGTGCGGAGGTGAATGGGCAAGCGTTCGATGAAGCCCTGTTCTTCGATCCGTTCTCGCGCAAGAGCGTGGCCGAAGCCAAGGGGGTGTTCGACTGGATCTGCAACGTGGTGCTAACTCGCTTGAAGCCTGGTACCCCCTCCCAATTCGCCTAGCCCAGCCCCTCGCGCCCTCACCGGCCGGGGGGCTTTTTCTATTCGCCCCATCCCGAGCACCGAGCGCCCCGGTCTCGCGCCCAAGCCCCCTCACCCCCACGAGCCCCGAGCCCCAGTGG
>WNGL01002985.1_pt1 | contig 30830 bp, 36 predicted proteins | sample 5400591 | NCBI WGS metagenome assembly WNGL01 (sample SAMN13153377, study PRJNA577476) | soil metagenome | isolation source: 80 cm soil or saprolite under Garry oak tree replicate 1 | place: USA:California | collected 2016-06-15 | reverse complement strand
CCGCGGCGCACGGCGGCGCGGATCGCCTCCCCGACGTCGCCGCCGCGCAGCGCGAGGTTCGCGAGGAGCGATCCCGCCGCGTGCGAGAGCGTCGAGACGAGCGGCGCCGGGTCCGGCGCATCGGGCGCGCCCACCACCGCGGGATCGTTCACGACCAACGCGCCGCCGTTCGGCACGGGCAGCGCCTTGTAGAAGCAGAAGATCGCGGCGTCGCCCGCGGAGCCGAGCGGGCGCGTGCCCTCCGCGGCGAGGAGCGAGAGCGCGCAGTCCTCCACCACGAGGAGCCCCCGCCGCCGCGCGAGCGCGAGGACGTCGTCCATCGGCTGGGCGAACCCGGCGTAGTGGATGACGTAGAGGGCGCGCGTCCGCGGGCCGATCCGGCGCTCGGCGTCCTCGAGGTCGAGCCGCATCCGGGCGTCCACCCGGACGAAGCGGGGGATCGCGCCGGCCGCGACGAGCGCGCCCACCTCGACGCCGTGGTGATACGCGGGCACGAGCACCTCGCGGCCCGAGAGCCCGAGGAGCCGCGCGCCGTGGAACACCGCGTTCCGCGCGAGGTAGTAGAGGGTGGTGCGCGGCGCGCCGAGCGGGAACGGCGCCGCCGCCCCGCGGGCGAGCGGAGAGAGCATCGCCGGCCAGAGCGTCGGCAGCGCCGGCACGTACCGCTCGCGCGGCGGCCGGGCGGCGACCCGGGGCGCGAGGGCCAGGGCGCGGCTCACCGCCTCCACGCGAGGGCCTCCTTCACCGCCGGCCGGAGCTTGTGCCGGAGCGCGTACCGCGCCCGCCCGGCCAGGGTCGGGCGGTAGACGTAGAGCCAGTCGTGAACCGCGTGCTCCGGCTCCCAGTCCTCCTTCCAGGGCATGTCGGGCCCGAGGAACTCGAACGCCGAGAGCTTGCGCGCCTCGCACTCCGCGAGCACCTCGCGCTGCAGGAGCTGGCCCGGCGACACCTGGGCGAGCCCCTCGTCGTACGCGGTCTTCGGGAGGAGGTAGGCCCCCCGGTGGACGAGGCCGAGGTGGATCGCGATCGGCCGGCCGTCGAGCTCGAGCGCGCGGAGCGCGAGCCCGCCCGCCTCCGCGGCGTCGCGGGCGATCCGCGCGTAGAAGCGGACGAGCGCGGCGTCGAGGGCGATGGCGCTGCCGCGCGCCCCCTTCCAGCCCGCGGCCTCGAGCGCGACGAAGTCCGCCATCGCCTCCGCCACCTCCTCCGGCCGTCCGACCCGCCGGACCGACACCGCCCCGAGCTCGGCGAGCCGCCGCGCCCGGCGGCGCAGGTTGGCCCGAAAGCGCGCGCTGGTCCGGTCCTCCGCGGGCGTGCCGCCGAGCGGCACCCGCGGCGAGCGGAGCGACTCCCAGCGGCCCACCGGGTGTCCGTCGGCGCGGGCGAGGGGCTCGAGCAGCGCCGAGGTCGGCCCGTCGCGGAGGACGTCGCGCAGGACGAGCACGTCCCAGGCGACGCGGTCCCGGAGGTGCGCCCAGAGGGCGGCCACCGCGCTCGCCGGGTCCGCGCCGAGCGCCCACTCCACGCGGCAGGAGTGGTCGTTCGCGGGCGCCGCGACCCGGAGCACGCCGCGGCGCCGCTCCTCGAGGAAGACCGCCATGCCGAGCGGCGCGCCGCCCGCCGCCCGGGCCACGAGCGCGAGCGGCGAGGCCTCCGGTGCAAAGGCGTCGAGCCACGCCGAGTGCCATCCGTGCCGCGCGAACGGGACGTCCGCGGGGCCGCGCGCGACGGTCGCCTCCCACTCCGCGCGGAGCGCGTCGAACGCCTTGCGGCCGCGCGTCACCTCCACGCTCCAGGGGAGGGAACGCGGGGCGGTCGGGGTGACGGCGGGCGCGAGCACCGGCTCACCGGGCCCGCGCGATCGTGAGGAGCGCGCGCGCGAGCTTCTGCGGGTCGTGACGGGCGACCGCGCCCGGGGCGAGGAGGTCCACCGCCACCGGGACGGCGCCGAGGGCCTCCACCTCGGCGCGATCCGCCTCCACCGGCCGCGCCCCCTCGGCCGCGTGCGCCGCGACCACCGGCGCCGGCAGGCTTCCGCGGTGCAGGAGCGCGACGTCGATCGCGTCGCCGAGGTGGTCGCGGGCCGCGCGGACGTGGTCGGAGGCGCGGAAGCCGTCCGTCTCGCCCGGCTGCGTGACGAGGTTCACGACCAGGACCCGCGTGGCGGCGGTGGCGCGGAGCGCCTCCCGCATGCCGCGCCCGGCGACGCTCGCGAGCACGCTCGAGAAGAGGCTCCCCGGGCCGAGCACCACGACGTCCGCGGCGAGCACCGCCTCGATCGCCTCGCGCGGCGCAGCCGCGGGCCGCGCAAACCTGAGCTCCGAGACCCTCCCGCCGGCGCGGGCGATCCGGGTCTCGCCGCGGACGAGCCGGCCGTCCTGGAGTCGCGCCACGAGCTCCACCGGCTCCTCCGTCGCGGGGACGACGCGCCCCCGCACGCCGAGGAGGGCGGCCGCCGCATCCACCGCCTCGGCGAACCCGCCGAGCCGCTCCGCGAGCGCCGCGAGCACGAGGTTCCCGACGGTGTGTCCGGCGAGCCCGTCCGCTCCGGCGAACCGGTGCTGGAAGACCGCCGCGAGCGGGTTCGCCCCCGTCGCGAGGGCGACGAGGCAGTTCCGGACGTCGCCGGTCGCCGGGACGCCGTACGCCCGCCGGAGGGCGCCCGAGCTGCCGCCGTCGTCGGCGGTGGTGACGATCGCGGTGACCTCCACCCGGCGCTCGTCCTCCGGGTCGATGCCGCCGGCGAGCCCGGCGAGCACGCGCGGGAGCCCCGTCCCGCCGCCCGCGGCGACCACGCGGAGCGGCCGCGCGGGCTCCACGGCGGCGGCCTCGCGCGCCGCTCGCTCCTCGACCGCGCTCATCGCGCCCCCCTCCCGAGCAGGACCACCTTCGCCGTGGCGAGGAGGCAGACGAGGTCGAGGAACAGCGAGGTGTTCTTGATGTAGTAGAGGTCGTACTCGAGCTTCCGCCCCTGCTCCTCGACGGTCGAGCCGTAGCCGTACTTGAGCTGGGCCCAGCCGGAGAGGCCGGGCTTCGCGAGCTCGCGGAGCCGGAAGAGCGGCCAGCGCGCGGCGAGCTCGCGGAGGAACACCTCGCGCTCGGGGCGCGGCCCGACGAGGCTCATGTCCCCGCGCAGCACGCTCCAGAGCTGCGGCAGCTCGTCGACCCGGGTCCGCCGCAGGAGCCGCCCCACCGGCAGGACGCGCGGGTCGCGGTCGGTCGCCCACGCGGCGCCGAGGGCCTCCGCGTCGCGCCGCATCGTACGGAACTTGCGGACGAGACAGGGGCGGCCCTGGAGCCCGGTCCGCTCCTGCACGTAGAGCACCGGGCGGCCGTCGGTGAGCCACACCGCGAGCGCGGCGAGGAGCATCACCGGCGAGAGGACCGCGAGCAGGATCGCCGCGCCGGCGAGGTCCACGAGCCGCTTCGCCAAGCGCGTGGCGCGCGACACCCGGAACCCCTCGTCGAACACGAGGGCGCTCGGGCGGACGAGCCAGAGCGGCAGCCGCTGCAGCGCCGCCTCGGCGAAGCTCATGTCGTCCACCACCCGCCGCCCCCGGGTCCGGAGCTCGAGGAGCTCGTCCATCGATAGGCCCACCCGCCGGTCCTCCATCGCCACCACCACCACTTGCGCGCGGGCGCGCCGGGCGATCTCGGCGAGCGGGCCGGTGCGCACGAGCCCCGGCGGCACCGCGTGCCCGGTCGCCCCGGGCGGCGCGGCGAAGCCGACGACCTCCCAGAGGCCGTCCGCCTCGCGCTCCACCGCGCGCGCGAGCTCCCGCGCCCGCGGCCCGGTGCCGAGGAAGAGGACGCGGGTCGGCGACCCCACCACCGCGGGCATGAGCGCGCGCGCGGCGATGACGCCGAAGGCGCCGCCCGTCGCGGCGAGGACGAGCGAGCGGTGGAGCATCCAGTCCGGCAGGACCGCCGAGAGCGCGAGGTCCGCGAGCGCGAGCGCGATCGCGGCGACGCCGAGCGCGCGCATCAACCGGCGGCCGTCGGCGCGGTCGCGGACCGCCGCGTGGAGGTCGTAGAGGTCCCCGAGGTAGAGCGCCCCCGCGAAGAAGAGCGACGCGAGCGCGGCCCGCGCGATGGCGGGCGCGGCCGACGGCGCGGCGGCCCCGGCGTTCGCCGCGACCGGCCCGAGGGAGGCGCCCGCGAGGAGCGCCACGACGAGCACCGCCTCCTCGGCGAGGAAGTAGGCCGCCTTGCGAGGCGAGAACCAGTGATTGAAGACCCGGACCATGCGGATCCGCCTCTAGCGCGCCGCCCCGGGCTCGCCCTCGCCCGGGAAGATCCAGCGGCCGTGCGCGACCGCGTCCCGGTCGACGTCGTTCAGGACGACCCCCGCGGCGCGGTCGCCGAGCGCGTCGAGCGCGGTCCGGACCACCGGGCGCGGCGTCCGCCCGGCGCGGACGACGAGGAGCGCCGCGTCCGCCTCGCCGGAGAGCCGGTCGCCGTCCGCGAACGCGAGCGCAGGCGGCGCGTCGAGGATCACGAGCTCCCATTCGGCGCGGAGCCGCTCGGCGAGCGCGGCGGCGGCGGGGGCGCGCAGGGCGGCCCCGGCGTCCTGGGCCACCCCCGCGACGAGGAGCGCGAGCGGGCCGAGCCGCGTCAGGGCCTGCCCGAGCTCCGCCCTCCCCTCCAACACCTCGGCGAGCCCCGCGCGCGGCGCGAGCCCGAGGAGCCGCGCGTGGGAGGGGTGGCGGAGGTCCGCCTCGACGAGGAGCGTCGCGCGGCCGTCCGCCGCGGCCGTGAGCGCGAGGTTCGCGGCGGTGGTGGTGCGCCCCTCCCCCCGCCCGGCGGAGGTGATCGCGAGCAGGCGCACCGGCCGGGTCGCGGCGAGCCGGAGCACCCGCTGCCAGAGCACGCGGTACTGGCCGGCCGCGGGGGAGTCGGGCGCGGCGAGCGCGACGAGGCGCGACTCCGGGTCGAGCTCGGGGATCGCGGCCTGCAGGGTCTCGGCTGGCATCATCGGTCGGTTCCTCCCTCATCCACCGCGGCGGCCGGCCGGGCCGATCCGCGGGATCGCCGCGAGCACCGGGAGCCCGAGCGCGCTCGCGTCCACCGGCCCGCGCACGGACGCGTCGAGCCACTCCACCACCCCGGCGGCGGCGAGGCCGCTCCCGAGCGCCGCCAGGATCGCGAGCCACACGAGCCGCGGGCGGTCCGGCGCCGACGGGCGGGCCGGCAGCGACGCCGGGTCCACCTCGCGGAACAGCGTCGGCCGGTCGGCCGCGAGGAGCGCCTCGGCCGCCTCCGCGTCCGCCCGGCGCGACACGGCCCCCGTGTAGCGCCCGCGCAGGGTCTCGTAGTCGCGCGAGAGGCCGGCGAGCTCCTGGCCCCAGCGCGGCGCCGCGTCGAGCCGCTTCTGGAGCGCCTGCCGCTCCTGCTCGAGCGACGCGAGCGCGGATCGGTCGTCCCGGACGTCCGCGTCGATCCGCGCGAGCTGCGCGTCGATCCGCTCGCGCCGGAAGCGCTTCCACTCCTCGTCGCGCCGTGCCCGCGCCTCCTCCAGCTCGCGGCGCGCGCGGACGACGTCGGGGTGGTTCTCGCCGTAGGCCGCCTCGAGCGACTGCAGCCGCCGCAGGGCGGCGTCGAGCCCCGCCTCCGCCATGCCCGGCGCGCTCGGACCCTCCGGGATCGAGGCGAGGAGGTCGGCGCGGCGCCGCCGCGCGTCGCCGATCGCGCCGAGCCGCATGTCCATGAGCCCCTGGAGGCGCGCCATCGAGCGCGCGTTCGTCTCGACCATCTCCGGCAGCTCGGGCGCGTGCTGGACCTTGAAGGCGAGGAGCCGCGCCTCGTGCTCGGAGAGCAGCTTGCCGAGCGCGGCCGCCTGGGCCTCCATCGTCTCGCGCAGGCTCCGCGCCTGCGCCGTCAGCACCTCGCGCGTGAGCTCCGCGTAGACCTCGGGCAGGAGCTTGGCCGCGCGCGCGACCTTCTCGCGGTCCGGACCGCGCACCTCGACGACGAAGAGGAGGCCCGGCGCGCCGCCCGCCATCTCGCCCTCGAGCCGGACCTCGACCGCGCGGCGCAGGCGCGAGATCCGCTCTTCCAGGTTCCCGCCGAGGTCGGAGGCCCAGCTCACCTCGCGCACCACCCGCTCGAGCACCGGCCGTGCGAGGACGCCGTGCTTCACCGTGCGCAGGCGCTCGTCGAACGAGCCGCCGCCCTGGGCGGGGAAGAAGTCGGCGGGCAGCCGGCGCGGCTCGATCTGGACGACGCTCGTCGCGGACCACTCCGACGGGACGGCGAGCGCCGCGATGAGCCCGATCGCGAGCGCGACCCCGCCGACCGCCAGCGCGATCGCGCGCCGCCGCCGGAGCACGGCGAGCGCGTCGTGCAGCGTGTACGTCCGTTCCATGTCCCCCCCCGCCTCCCCCGTCAGCGGGCCCGCAGCTCCCATCCCAGCCGCAGCCCGAGCGTGGTGCGCCGATACATCGCCACCGCCGCATCCGCCCGCCCGTAATGTGCCCCCCGGAGCGACAGGCGGAGTCCCCCGGCCAGGATCACCCCGGCCTCCGCCGCGCCGGCGTACCCCGTCACGGCACCCTCCCCGGTCGGTGCCGCGCCCGAATGCCAGAGCCCACCGTCGCCCCGGACGAACCAGTCCCGTCCAAAGCGCCGCTCGAGTCCCACCTCGGCGGCGTCCACCAGCCCCGGCTGCGCCGTCGCGCCGATCCCGAGCCCGTGGCCGGCGTTGACGCGGAGGTCGAGCCCCCGCGTCGAATGGAGCGCCTCGACGAACGCCTCCGGCACCACCGCGGCGCTCCCTTCGGGGATCCAGAGCGCGGGCCCCACCCACGCCTCGAGCGCGAGGTGGCGCTCCGCCCGCCAGCGCGCGCGCAGGCGGACCCCGTGGGAGGTCGCGCGCGCGTCCGCGCCCGGCTGGAAGGTCTGGTACGCCCCGAAGGCGTAGGCGGCGCCGAGCGAGAGCCGCTCGTCGACCCGCCGGAGCGCCTCGACGCCCGGCGCGTGCATCGCGCCGCCGGTGCCGTCCTCGAAGACGACCGTCCGCTCGGCGTAGGTGATCGCCACCGCGTCGAGCCGGTCCGTGCGCCACTCGAGCCGCGCGCGACCGCCGGCGAGGAGCGCACGCTGACCGCCGGGGCGGAACACGCCGGCCTGCGCCAGGGCCGCGGGATCGAAGACCTCGGAGACGCGCAGGTCGCCCGCGAGCGAGGTCCGCCGGTCGAGGTGCGCGTCCAGCTGCAGCCCACCGCGCTGGTTCCACGCGCCCCTCGGCGCGAGCTGCTCGTACCAGACGTACTCGCCGCCGTAGGTCCCGATGAGGACGTAGGTGTGATCGCGAAGCCGCACGCCGACCTCGGGCGCCACCTTCGCGACCTGGTCGGCGCTGTGGCCGTCGTACCGCGCGTTCGAGTCGTACCCGCCCTCGAGAGTGAGGCGGGCGATGGGCTCCACCGTCGTCGCCGCCGCCGCCGAGGTGACGCGCAGGAGCGCGGCCGCGAGGACCGCCCTCCCGCGAATGCGCCACCCGCCCATCGCCCGCCTCCGCCCTCGCGCTCCGGCCCGAGGCCTACGGGACGTACAGCACGTCCCCAGGCCTCAGCCAGAGCGCACCCGCCGCCTCCCCCTGAACCAGATCGCGGAACGACAGGGAGACCCGCTCCGTTCGCCCCGCCGGCTGCTGGCGGAGCCACACCACCTCGTCCTTCGCGAACTCGGTCCGGCCACCCGCGAGCGCGATCGCCTGCATCACCGCGAGCGGCCCGCGCAGGGCGAAGCCGCCTGGCTTCGTGACCTCGCCGAGCACGAAGACGCGCGAGGCGTTGATCTCGCGCACCAGGACCGCGACCTGCGTGTCGCGCACGTACGGCGCGAGCGCGCGCATGACGTTTGCCTGCAGCTCGCTCGCCGTACGGCCGGCCGCGTCGAGCTCCCCCACGAGCGGGAGCGAGATCCGGCCGTCGGGACGGACCGGCACGACCCGCGTCAGCTCCGGCTCGTGCCAGACCACCACCTCGAGCACGTCCTCCCGTCCGATCCGGTACTCACCCAGGTCGGGCCGCTCCGCGGGGCGCGCACCGCGGCCCGAGGCGCATGCCGACGCGAGCGCAACGACGGCGAGGACTGCCCAGTTCGGTCGAATCATCCGAGTCTCCGGCGCGCACGTGCCCCGCGCCGCGACGGACCGAGCACGGCGCGTGCCAGCGCCGACGCGCCGCGGCGGCGGCGCCGCAAACGCCGGATCGCCCGTGCTCGGGAGCCGCCCGTCGCGCCACCGGGCTGGCGAGCCCCGGCCCTTCCGTGGCGCGGCGCGCCGTGCCGGGCCAATCCGCTTCCCCGCGGAGAGAACGAATTTGCCCGCGTTGCCGTCCGAGCCGGAGCGCATGACGTTCGTGGGGACGTCGCGCGCGGGGCGGCTCGGGGCCGTGCCGGGACGCGGAGGGCGGAGATGATCAGGGCGACGATCTGGACGGTGGGCCTGTTCGGGGCGGGCACGGCGCTGGTCCGCGCCTTCCCCGGGACGTGGACGGAGCCGATCGTCCTGCTCGCCCTCGGGCTCGCGCTCCTCTTCGCCTCCGCCCGTACGGCCCGCACCCCGCGCGCGGTCCGCGCGGCGCAGGGCGCCGCGGATGCGGCGACGTCCTCCGGCGCGGTCCGGGGCGTGGCGCCGCTGCCCGCGCCCGCGACCGTCGAGCAGGCGTAGGCCGGGGTCACTCGAGCGTCGCCGCGTCACGCGGATCGACGATCTCGCAGTCCTTGATCTTGTAGAGGAGCGCCTTGTAGCTGATCTGGAGCCGGCGGGCGGCCTTCCGCTTGTTCCAGCCGGTCCGCACCAGGGCGCGGAGGATCGCCTCGCGCTCCGCGATCCGCGCCGCCCGGCGCGCCACCGTCTTGAGCGGCGCGTCCTCCGGGAGCGCGGCGTGGAGGGTCCCGGCCCGGACCGCGTTCGCGGGCCCGGCGGCGCCGGCCAGGCGCGCAGGAGCCGGGGTGAGGTCGCCGAGCACCATCGCGGGGTCTCTCAGCACCACGAGCCGGCGCACGAGGTTCTCGAGCTCGCGCACGTTCCCGGGCCAGTCGTACGCGTGGAACCGCTCCATCACCTGCGCGGGCACCTCTTCGAGGCCGGCGCCGTAGCGGCTCCGGTACTTCGAGACGAAGTGGCGGACGAGCGGCGCGATCTCCTCCTTGCGCTCGCGGAGCGGCGGGACGCGGATCGTCACCACGTTGAGGCGGTAGAAGAGGTCCTCGCGGAAGGTCCCCTGGCGGATCGCGGCGTCGAGGTCCCGGTTCGTCGCGACGACGACGCGCGCGTCCACGCGCACCGGCCGCTTGCCGCCGACCCGGTAGAACTCCTCGTCCTGCAGGACCTGGAGCAGCTTCGCCTGCAGCCGCGGATCCATCTCGCCGATCTCGTCGAGGAAGATGGTCCCCTGGTCCGCGAGCTCGAACTTTCCGGGCTTCTCGGCGTGCGCGCCGGTGAACGAGCCCTTCTCGTGACCGAAGAGCTCGCTCTCGAGGAGCTCGCCCGGGAGCGCCGCGCAGTTGATCTTCACGAGCGGGCGCGTCGCCCGGCGGCTCGTCGCGTGGATCCGCCGTGCGACGACGTCCTTGCCGACGCCGCTCTCGCCCACGAGCAGCACGGGGACGTCGGTGTCGGCGATCCGGTCCGCGAGCGCCCACACCCGCTCCATCGCTCCGGAGAGGGTCGGCGTGGGCGCGGCGTCGCCGGGGCCGGCGCTGGGAGGCAGCACCGGCCCCGCGGCGGCGACCCGCAGCCCGGCCCGCTCGAGCGCGCGCCGGAGCACGAGCTCGAGCTCGCTCACCTCGAAGGGCTTCGGGAGGTAGTCGGTCGCGCCGAGCCGCATCGCACGCACCACCGACTCCGCCTCCGAGATCGCCGACATCACGATGACCGGCAGGGTGGGCGAGCCGGCGTGCAGGCGCTCGAGCACCGCGAATCCGTCGGGCTCCGGGATGACGAGGTCGAGCAGCACGGCGTCCGGCGGCTCGGCCGCCGCCGCGGCGAGCGCGTCCGTGCCAGTCCGCGCCGGGCGCGCCCCGAATCCGGCGCCGGCGAGGAACTCGCACAGCGCCTGTCGGGCGGCGTCGTCGTCCTCGATGACGAGGACCGTGCTGGGGTGGTCCATTTCCGTTCCGCGCTCGGGGCGATCGGCTTGCCGCCGCTGGGAAATTGCGGAGACCGCCGGACCGAGGCACCGGCCCGGACGAGAGGGCGCCGCGGCGGACACCCGGGCGGGGCTGGGCTCCGGGAGGGCGACCGACAGGCTCTCAGTAGACGCGGGCGACCTCGGCGCCGGAGAAGTACGCGCGCAGGATCTCGCGGTAGCTCTGGCCACCCTCCGCGCGCCCGATGGCGCCCCACTGGCACATCCCCGCCCCGTGGCCCCACCCGCCGCCGCGCAGCACGGTGGCGCTCCCCTCGCGGTCCACCACGAACATCGAGGACGGGAGGTTCCCGAGGAGCCGCCGGATCCGGAGCTCGCCCGCGACCTCCGTCCGCCCGCTCGCGCCCTCGACGGCGAGGAGGCGCGCCCGGCCCGACACTCCGCGCGCCGCCACCGAGATCCGCCGAACCGCGCCCACCGCGAGCGACGCGAGCGCGGCGTCGAGCTCGGCGGGGCCGAACCGGCGCTCCCAGCGGAAGCGGTCCTTGCGGGCGGCGGCGGGGCGGCGGCACCACGCGTCCGGCGCCGCCGACAGGAACGCGCGAAGCGTCCCGTCGTCCCGCAGCGCGCGCGACCATCGCCCCTCGCCGGAGGGGAGGTCCGGCCGGCCTCGCAGGCTCGGGCTCGGCGCGTTCCCCCAGACCTGGTCGTTGTCCTCGCCGTGGCCGCCGCACATCGCCGAGTAGACCGCGTCGACGAGCACCCGGTCCGCGCCGCGGAAGAGCGCCTCGCCGCGCGTCGCGCGGACCGCCTCGTCGGTGCGGGCGGTGCGGGCCCCCTCCCCCCGGTAGGCCTGGCAGTGCACCTCGGCGCAGAGCATGAACGGGTCGGTCAGGTGCCGGGTGCCGATCTGCGCGAGCACGTTCGAGCGGGCGGTGACCGCCTGGGCCTTGAGCGCCTCGACGTGCGACGAGGACGGCATCTCGCTCGGCACGAGGCCGCGGAGCAGCTCCTCGAGCTCGACCCCGTGGACCGCGGTGAGCGCGCCACGGGCGTCGAGCGTCACGTAGAGGCGCCCCCGGTAGGCCCGGTCCTCCCTCGCGCGCGCGGTCGGGCTCCGGTCGTGCTCGACTCCCTCCACGACGAAGCCCGCGTCCCCCGCGACCTCGACCCAGAGCGCGGCGTCGGCCTCGCCGAGCGGGGCGCCGCCCGGTGCCGCGAGCACGAGCGTGCCGCGCGGAGGAGCCACCACCTCCGCGTGGAGCGCGGGACGGGCGCCCGACGGCTCGCGCAGCGCTTCGGCGGCACGGCGCGCGCCGTCCTCGGTCCCGTCGCTCGCCCCGAGCAGGAGCTCCCGCCGGTTGTCCACGACCCGCCCGCCGATGCCGTAGACCGCGCCCACGGTCCGGGCGAGCACGAGCACGCCGCGCGCCTCGAGCGCCCGCCGCACGGGCTCGAGCCGCTCGCGCTCCGCCCAGGCGGCGTCGGCGAGCAGCGGGTGGTGCACGATCGCCGCCGGCGCGGTGCCGCGCGCACGCACCGAGAGGCGCGCGCCGGCGGGGATCTCGACGGTGCTCCCGCCGCGCAGCACGACCCGGGCCGAGCCGCGCGGCCGGAACACGATCTCGCGCTGTCCCTCCATGAGCCGGATCGAGACGAGCGGCTCGCCGCGGCTCGAGAAGTCGAGCCGGTGGCCCCAGAGCACCTCGAGCGGATCCGAATGTTCGGAGGCGCCGGGCGGCGCGAGGGGCGGCGCGATCGGCGGGAGCTGGGGCGGGGGGAGCGGCGGCGGGAGGCCCGCGGCGGCGCCCGGGCCGATGGTCGAGACCGCGCCGGGCTCCGGAGCGACGGCGGTCGTGCCGGCCTCGTCGAGTCCGGGCTCCGGCGCGGCGGTCTCGGCGATGGAAGCGGCCAGCTCGGGCTCGGCGTGCGCGGGAGCGGGCTCCGTAACCGGCGGGGGCGGCCGGGCGGTGAGGCAGGCCGCGAGCGCCAGCGCGGCGAGCGCCGAGAGGCGCGGGGCCGCACCGCTTCGCCGGGAGGGCTCCGCCGGACCTCTCACGACCGCAGTCGCGCGTCCTTCTCGGCGGCGAGCCGTTCGAGCTCCGCCGCGGCGCGCTCGCTGTCGTCCGGCGTCGAGTGCGGATCGCGGAGGACCGCGACCGCGCGCGCCATCGCGTCTCGGTCGACCGCCTCTCGATCCCGGATCGCGTCCACCATCGTCGCGACGGCGTCGGCGAGATCGACGAGGAGGTCGTGGTCCCTCAGCGGACGCGGTCGCGTGTAGTTCCCCTCCCCGACCTGCGTGCAGGTCCGCCGGATGGCGAAGGCGGGGCCCGCGATGCGGTGGGTGATGACCACCGACGCGCCGAGGAGACAGAGGAGGACCAGCACCAGGATCACCGACACCTGGACGATCCGCCACCGGTCCTCGGTCGCGAGCGCGGCCGCGACCTCGGGCGCCGCGAGCGCCACCACCTCGCTCGTCTCGCGGTAGGCGGTCCACAGGTGCCAGCCGAGGCCGAGGGAGAGGGCCACGGCGAAGGCGAGCAGGTAGCTCGCGAGCTTCAGCTGCATCCCGGTGTCGAGGAGGTAGTTGCGGACGTGCCGCTTGAACTTGCGGTGCTCCGCCGTCGCCTCGCCAACGGGCGCGGGAGTTTCCGGCGGGGCGCCGGCAGGACGGGGTGCGGAGGCGGGTTCCATGTGACCCTTCCCCCCCCTTTTACCTCTCTCCGAGCTTTGCTGCGAGATCCTCGCAGAGCGTCTTGGCGGCGGCCTCGAGCGCCCTGGCGGAATAGGCCGGGATCTTGGCGTCCGGGATGACCCCGGTCGCGGAGAGCTTCGCGCCGCTCTCCAGCATCGCGGCCATCTTCCCGTCGTCGTCGACGGCGACGAGCGTGGCCTTCACGGCGATGGTCGTCTTCCCGCCATGCGCGTCCACCTCGAGCTTCATGACCGAAGGCTTCAGCACCACCCCACCCCGGTCCACGACTGCGAAGCCGCGCCCCTTGAGCTGGGCGGCGATCGCCTGCCGGAGCGCGTCGCGGGTCGCGGCGCTGCCCGCGCCGCGGGTCTCCTCGATCGAGAACGCGAGGGGCCCGAGGTCGTCGAGCGCCCTGCGCGCCGCCTTCCGGACGGCGTCGTCGGGATCCGCCTCCGACGCGGCGCGGAGCGTGGGCCGGGCGGAGCGGTCGCGGATCTTCCCGAGCGCGGTCACCGCCGCGAGCCGGACCGCGGACGCGTCGTCCCCGGCGACGGCCTCGCGCAGCGCCGCGACCGCGTCGACGGCGCCCCGCTGCCCGAGGACGACGGCCGCCTGGGTCCGGACCTTCAGCGAGGAGTCCTTGCGGAGCGCGCGGACCGCGGCGTCGACCTGGCTCTCGCTCGCCGCGGCGACGAGCGCGGTGGCGAGGACGACGGAGGCGGCGAGGCGACTCATGTTCGCGAGACAGCTTATCGAACCCGGAGGGCGTCCGGGTGACCTCTCGCACGGCCGCCTGCTGCGCACCTCCGCTCACACGGGCGACGCGCGCATCACGTGCCCGGCCCCACGCCCGCTGGCCCGCCGGCGAGCGCCCTGAACGCGCGGTGCAGGGCGCGGGTGGTCGGCCCGGGCCGGCCGGACCCGACCGGCCCGCTGCCGAGCCGCGTGACCGGCAAGATCTCGCGCACCGTCGAGGTGATGAACACCTCGTCCGCCCCCTCGAGGTCCTCCGGCAGGAGCGGGACCTCCTCGACCGGCACCCCCGTTCGCCGCGCGAGGCGGAGCACCACCCCGCGGGTCACGCCCTCGAGGATGCCGGCCGCGATCGGCGGCGTCCGGAGCCGCCCGCGCGCGACCGCGAACACGTTCGACGACGAGCCCTCGGTCACGAACCCGTGCCCGTCGAGGAGCAGCGCCTCATGGGCCCCGGCGGCGCGTGCCTCGCGCACGGCGAGCACGTTCGGGAGATGGGCGCCGGTCTTGGCGGACGGGTCGACGGCGTCGGGCGCGGCGCGGCGGACGCCCACGATCGCGGCGGCGACGCCTTCGCGGTACGCCGCCGAGGGCGGGCCGGCGATCGGCTGCGCGACGACGAGCGCCACCGGATCCACCGCGAGCGCCGGGTCGAGCCCGATCTCACCCGCGCCGCGCGTCATCACCACGCGCAGGTAGCGCTCGCCCGCGTTCCAGGGCGCGGCCGCGGGATCGGGCCGGTCCCCGCCCCGCGACGCCTCGAGGACCCGCTCGATCTCTCGCGCCGTCCGCGCCGCATCCCATTTCAGCACGAGGCCGATCCGCTCGGCGGAGTGGCGCAGCCTCGCGAGGTGCGCCTCCTCCTCGAAGGGACGCCCGCCGTAGGTGCGGATGACCTCGTAGACGCTGTCGCCGTAGAGGAAGCCGCGGTCGAAGACGGAGATCCTCGCCTGGTCGGGGGGGAGGAGCGCGCCGTCGAGGTTCACCACCATCGCCATGAGGCGACGATAACCCCGCCAGCCGCGGGGCGCGCCCCCGGCGAGAGCCAGGGCCCGCCGGGGTTCGCCGATCGCGAGATCTCCGAGTGATCCCGGAGCATTTCTTGACGATCCGATCGCGGGTGATATCTCGGGGGGTGACCGCATGGAAGCGTCGATCGAGTGCACCCACTGCCGCGTCGTGATGACCTCGTGGTCGGCCCCGGGGAGCCCGATCCGCTACTACCAGTGCCCGTTCTGCACGCGCACCCACAGCTCCCTCTACGGCGAGGTGTTCCGCCGCCGCGCGGGCGCCCGCGTTCTGGACGCGCCGATGCGCGCCGGGCGCCCGACCGAGATCCCGATGCCGTCGGCGGAGGAGATGAGCTGGTCCCGCGTGAAGACCAGCGCCGCGCGCTGGTTCGCGCGGCTCGACGCGGACGAGCAGCGCTGCGCCACGGGGCGCGCGGCGCCCATCCGCCTCGTCGAGCGCGCCGCCGCGGACGACGTCCCCGAGCTCGATCCGGACGAGGTCCTCGAGGTCGCCCCGGCCGTCGCGCGGCGCGCGCGCTAGAGCTCCCCGTAACCGCCCTCGGCCACGCCCGGCCTCGTGGTCGTGGACCTGGTCGTGGACCTGGACGTGGACCTGGTCGTGGACGTGGACGTGGACCTCGACCTGGACCTCGACCTGGACCTCGACCTGGGGCCGGGTCGCGACTACGCAGCCCGCGCCGGCTTCAGCAGGTTGTGAGCTGCATCGCCGCAACCGCCATGAAGTCGATGCGGGTGCGGACTGCCCGAGCGATCCTTCGCGATGGGTAGACCCCCTGCGTGTACGCGTACAGCAGCAGCGCCGCCATCATCGTCTGATCCCTCACCGACGGCGGCAGCAACCACGCCTGCTCCACCCGTCAAGGTCGAGGACCAGGTCCAAGTCCAGGTTGAACTCGATCACGGGGAAGGCTCCAGGGCCGCCGGCCCCGGAGCCCGAGGAAGAGCCACAGCGCCGCCGCGAGCCCCACCCCCAGCGCCCCCTTCGCCCACGGAGCGAACCACGGCGAGGGCGACACCGACGACTCGACCAGCGCCACCACGGCGAGCACCGGCACGACCACCGCGAGGAGCGGCGCCGCCTCCCGCCCCGCCGCGGCGATCGCGTCGCCCCGCGGCCACTCGCCGGGATCGACGAGCGCGGCCGCGAGGACGAAGCCCGCCTGCGCCGCGAGGAGCACCGCCGAGAGCTCGGCCGGCCCGTGCGCGGCGAGGAACGAGAGGAGCGGCTCGGCCATCCCGCCGCGGGCCGCGTGGGCGGCGACCGCGCCGAGGAGGAGGCCGTTGCCGACGAGGAGGAGCGCGGTCCCGACGCCTCCCGTAAGCCCGAGCGCGAAAGCGAGCGACGCGACGGTGACGTTGTTCCGCGCGATGGCGGAGGCGGAGATCCCGGGCGCGACCGACAGGAGCCGCTCGGTCCACATCCGCTTCGCCGCGATCGCGTCGCGGACAGGCTCGGGGACGAGGAGGGTCGCGGCGCCGGGATCGAGCGCGACCGCGAGCGCGCCCGCGGCGATCCCGCCGCCGAGGAGTGCGGCGGCGAGCGCGAACGCACGCAGGTGGCGGCGGAAGTGCGCGGGCGCGTCGTCCCGCAGGAGCGAGAGGACGCGCCGCCCGGCCGAGCCGCGCGGCCGGTAGAGCACGCCGTAGGCGCGCGCGGTGACCTGCGCGAGGTGGGCCTCGGCGTCGGACCCCGCGAACGCGCCGCGCGCGAAGGCGAGATCGCCGGCGGCGCGCCGGTAGAGCCGATCCAGCTCCCGGACCTCCTCGAGCGGCAGGCGCCCCGAGGCGGCCCGCGCGGAGAGCGCCTCGAGCCGCTCCCAGCCGGCGCGGCGGGCGCGCACGAACGCGCCCACGTTTCGCGTCCGGGAAGCGGAATGCGGCTCGGGATCCGATCTCGTCACGCGTCGCCTCCGGCGTACTCCGCCGCGAGCGCCTCGAGGAACCGCTCCGGGTCCTCCGGCGCCGGCGCACCGGCGCGGCGAGCGAGCGCGGCCGCGAGCCGCGACGCGACGCGCGCGCGCGCCTCCGGGGCGAGGTCGGGCCGGCGGGCGAGGAAGTCGGCGAGCCGCTCGAACTCGTCGGCGGCGAGGAGCGCGCCCGCCCGGCCGCGGAGGAACGCGTGGCGAGCGTCGGGGGGCGCCGCGGCGAGCGCGTAGCGCGAGAGGTCGACGCGACGCTCGCGCACGACGAGCGTGCCCGCCACGAGATCGCCGAGCCGCTGGCGCCGCGGGCCGAGCGCGATCGCGAGGACGCCCGGCGCGTAGCCGAGCGGCACCTCGACCGCGCGGAGGAGGTTCCGCAGGAGCGACTCCGGGAGGCCGACCGGGCTGCCGTCGGCCCGCACCACGCGGAGCCCGAGCGCGAGCTTCCCCGGCGTCTGCCCCGCGGCAAGGACCTCCCACGCCACGTCCCATCCCCAGCCGGTGAGCAGCACCGCGGCGACGGCGAGGAGCTGCCCGGCCCAGCTGAGCGCCTGGAGCTGCTTCAGGAGGTCCCCCGAGATCGAGTAGAGGACGAGCCCGAGGACCCAGAGCAGGAAGAGGGCGAGCAGGTCGAGGAGGTACGCGAACGCCCGCGCGCCGAGCCCGGCGAGCTGGAGATGGAGCGCGACGCGCTCGGGCGTCTCGAACCGGAGCTCCGGCGCGTCGATCACGCCGCCATCATGCCCCGCGCGCGCGCCGCGTGGCGAGCGAAGTCCCCCGTCTCAGTGCGCCAGCGCGAGGGACGCCGGGGCGGGGACGCGCACCGTCACGGCGGACACCGCGTCGTCCTCGACCGCGACCTCGCCGCCGTCCGCGGAGCGGCCCGCGGCGCGGGCGAGCACCTGGTAGCGGCCCGCGCGGAGCTTCGGCAGCGAGAAGATGCCCTTCGCGTCCGCGGTCACCTCGGCCGCGTCGAGCGCCTCCGGCGACACCGCGACGACCTTCGCGCCCGGGAGCGGCTGGCCGGCGGCGTCGCGGACGACGCCCGCGACGGTGCCGCCGCGGTGCAGCCGCACCGACGGGAGCGGCTGGCGCGTGTTCACCTGCACGAACTCGGGGAGGTAGCCGGGCGCGCTCACGACGAGGACGAGCAGGCCGCGCGGCGCGCGGCGGATCTCGTACCAGCCGCCCGAGCCCGCGACCGCGATGGGCGCCACGATCTCGGGGCGGACGAACCGGAGCCGCTCGATCTTCGCGGGGTCGGCGAGCGCGGCGCGCGCCTGCACCACCGGCATCTCGGTCTCGGCGTCGAGCACCTCGCCGAGCAGGTGCTCCCCGCCGCCGAGCCGGATCTCGGGGACCGCGAGCTTCTTGCCGGAGGCGCCCTGTACCTGGAAGACGTTCGGCGCGTAACCGGCCGCGCGGATGACGACCCGGAACTCCCCCTCGGGCGGCGTGAGTACCTTGAAGCGCCCCTCGGGGCCTGCGAAGGCCACCCCGTTCACGGTGAAGCTCGCGACGGCCCGGCCGTCCCGACCGGTCACCTGGCCGCGCAGCTCGCCCGGAGGGAGCGGCACGGCGAGTGGTGGGAGACCCGACGACAGCGTGGCGAGGAGCAGGGTGACGTTCACGGTGAGCATACGACCTCCGCGGCTTCCTGCCGGACGTACGTTGCACGCGGCGCGCCCACGGAAGTGCGCGGAGGGACGTGCTCCGGAGGTGGGTGGCGCGCGCGTCGAGGGTCCGCGCAGCCCCGCCGATCGCGTCGTGGTATCTGTCTGGCGCCGCGCGACGCGGAGAGGCGCTAGCTCAACTGGCAGAGCATCGGCCTTTTAAGCCGGTGGTTCCGGGTTCGATTCCCGGGCGCCTCACTCTCCCTCCCCTTCCCGCGTGTCGTGCGATCGCGGGACGCCACCCCTCTCCCTGACCCTCTCACCTCAAGGGAGGCGGAAATGGGAGAGGGGTGGGCGCTCACCAGGTGAGGTTCGGCGGATCCCCGCTGCAGTCGGGCTGCTCGATCCGGGCCGCGATCGGCCGCCATAGCGCGGGGTCGGTCCAGCGAGGATCGGTGTGGTTCGGGTCGCCGATGAGGACGTGCAGGAGCTCGTGCGGGATCGGCGTGTCTTCGACGCACGGCACGGGCGGCCTCCCCGCCATCCAGGAGAGCGTCGAGACCGAGACGGTCCCCTCCCCGCGCCACGTGCAGCCGCGCGCGCCGCTCACATCGCCGCACGCGATGCCGTCGTCCTCGATCCGGAGCGTCATTCCGTAGAGCAGGCTCGGGTCGAGCCGGAGCTCGTCGCACGCGGCGTCGAGCACGAGCTGGACCCGGTGGCGCAGCGCGGGATCCTCCCCCCACGCGAGCCGCGTGTGGAGGTCGAGCTCCATGCCGTGCAGGTCGTCTTCGCGCGTCGCGCAACCGCTCGAGGCGAGCGCCGCGAGCGCCGCCGCGGCGAGGGCGCTCGTCCGGAAGAGCCGGGCCGTGCTCGTGACGGACGCAGCGCGTCGAGCGAGCCAGGGCACGAGGAGCGCCGCGAGATCCACGCTCGACTTCTCGCACGGACGGCTCCGTGAGCGAACCAACCGGCCGTCGATCCGGTGTAGGCGCGCGGCGCACAGCGCCCGGTCTGCTACCATCCTCGGGAATGGGGGACGGCTCGCCTACGAGGTCCGCCCCGCCGTCGCCATCGTCGATCAGTGGATGCCCGGCATGACCGGCGCCGAGGTGATCCGCCTGCTGCGCGCCGCGCCGGGCGTGGAGGTCCGCTCGATGGCGATCGTCGGCCTCTCCGGCCGCCCCGGGTCGGAGCGCGATCTGCTCGGCGCGGGCGCGGCCAGCTTCCTCGCGAAGCCGTTCGGCGAGGCCGAGCTCGCGGCGAAGATGGCCGCGGCGCTCGGCGACGGCGGGCCCGCCCCCGGCGCTGCCTGACGCTCGTTCCCGAGCGACCGGGCGCGGCAGGTTCTGACGGGGGGCGCGCCCTCCAAACCCGCCTGGTCCGCTGGCAGTCCAGAGGGGTCGGCGCTACGTTCCCATCGGAGGATTCCATGACGAGGGACGCCCGGTCCGAGCTGCGCGCCGACCTCGTGTCCAGTGTTCCACGCTGGTACTCGCCCTTGGGCCACGTCCTCGTCCCCGCCGTGGGGGGGCTCGCCTTCATCGTCTTCGCCCTGACCCGCATCCACGGGCTGCGCGCGTGGGAGCTCGCGTGCGTCCCGGTCTTCTTCGTCATCTCGAACGCGATCGAGTGGCACACGCACCGCGACCTGCTCCACCGCCGGACGTGGCCGCTCCAGCTGCTGTACGAGCGCCACACGCCGCAGCACCACGCCATCTTCGTCTCCGAGGACATGTTCATCCGCGACTGGCGGGAGCTGAAGTTCGTGCTCCTCCCGGCCTGGGGCGTCCTCACCGTGCCGATCGTGGCGTCACCGCCCGCGATCGTGTTCTGGCTCGCGGGCGCGCCCAACGTCGGCGCCCTCTGGATCGCGACGACGGTCGCATACGTCCTCCTGTACGAGTGGTTCCACCTCGCCTACCACCTGCCGGCCGAGGGGCGGATCGGGCGACTCCGGGTGACGGGGTGGCTGCGGCGACATCACCAGCGCCACCACGCCCCGTACCTCATGCAGCGCTGGAACTTCAACGTGACGCTCCCGCTCTGGGACCACGTCCGCGGCACCGTCTGGCGGCCGGGCGCCGCTTCCACCGAGGCGGTTCCGCGGCGGGCCTGACCGCCCCTCACAGCGCGCGCAGAGCCTTTGACACATCCGCGGGGGTCGGGATACTAGACCGCCCGCTCACAGCGCGCGCAGAGCCTTTGACACATCCGCGGGGGTCGGGATACTAGACCGCCCGACCCCATCGTCTAGCGGCCCAGGACGCTGCCTCCTCAGGGCGGAAACCGGGGTTCGAATCCCTGTGGGGTCAATTAGCTTCGACCGGTGCTTCCCGCCCTGGTCCGCTTCGCGCGCCTCCGGCGCGCGCGACGATGGCTTCGCCACCGTCATGGCGGCCCAGGGCACGCTGACTCCTCAGGGCGGAAACCGGGGTTCGAATCCCTGTGGGGTCACTGCAGCTCTCATCGTCGCCGCCGGGCCGCCATCGCGCGCCTCCGGCGCGCGCGACGATGGCTTCGCCTCCGGCGCGGCGGACTTTGACACGACCCCGCTCGCCCGGTAGGTTTCGCCCGCCTCTCTCGGCCCCATCGTCTAGAGGCCTAGGACACGGCCCTTTCAAGGCTGTAACCCGGGTTCGAATCCCGGTGGGGTCATCTCTCCGTTGAACGCCACCGCCTGTCCCTGGCCTCTCATGCGCGCCTTCGGCGAGCGGCCAGGCGCCTTTCCCCATCCGGGCGGCCGGCGATCCAAGAGCCCCTTCGCGCGCGGGGCGAGCCCCTTCGCGCGCGGGGCTTACCTTGCCTCCATGCACGAGATCGCCTGGAGGAAGGTGTGCTGCCCGGTGGACTTCTCCCGCGAGTCCCGCGCCGCGTTGGAGATCGCGGTGGACCTCTGCCGGCGTCTCGGCGCGGAGCTCACGATCCTGCACGTCCAGGAGGACCACACCGGTCGCAACGGGGAGCTCGACGCCTGGACGGAGGACGCCGCGCGCCTCGGGATCCGCACGCTCGCGGCGACGACGCGCGGCGATCCGAAGACCGCGATCGCGCGCTGGACCCACCGCCACGGGTTCGACGCCATCGTGATGGGCACCCACGGCTGGACCGGCCGCGCGCGCCAGCTCGTCGGCTCCGTCGCCGAGAACACCGTCCGGCACGCCGCCTGCCCGGTGATGGTGATCCACGAGGAGTGGGCGCGCGCGCACCTCCACGAGGACGCGGGCGCGACGGCGCACTGACCTCCCCCGCTACGCGGTCCGCCAGGGCTCCGAGGCGCGGAGCGCCGCGACGATCGCCCGCGTCGAGGGCGACCGATTCAGCGTGTAGAAGTGGATCGCCGGCGCGCCGCGCCGGAGGAGGTCCGCGCACTGGAGGGCTGCGTAGGCGACGCCGAGCTCGCGCGCGCCGTCCGGATCCGCGCGCCGGATCTCCATGGCGGCCTGGAGCGGCGCCGGGATCGACGCGCCGCAGAGCGCGGTGAACCGCTCCACCTGCTCCACGTTCGTGAGCGGCATGATCCCGGGCACGATCGGCAGGGTGATCCCCGCCGCCCGCGCGCGCTCGACGAACCCGAAGAAGCGCGTGTTGTCGAAGAAGAGCTGGGTGACGAGGAAGTCGGCCCCGGCCCGGACCTTGGTCGCGAGATTCGCGAGGTCACGCTCGAGGTCGCGCGTCTCGACGTGCCCCTCCGGGTAGGCCGCGGCGCCCACGCAGAACTTCCAGCGCTCGGGGCGCGACCGGATGAACGCCACGAGGTCGCTCGCGTACGCGAAGCCCTGCGGGTGCGGGACGAACGTCGCCTCCCCACGGGGCGGATCCCCGCGGAGCGCGAGCACGTTCTCGACGCCGGCGTCCGCCACCTCGTCGAGCACGGCCGCGATCTCGTCCCGGGAGGAGCCGACGCACGTCACGTGCGCCATCGCCTCGATCTCGGTCTCGCGCTTGAGCCGCTTCACGAGCTCGACGGTCTTCTGGCGCGTCGAGCCGCCGGCGCCGTACGTGACCGACACGTAGGCGGGGCCGAGCGGGCGGAGCGCCTCGACGGTCTCGAACAGCGAGCGCTCGCCCTCCGGCGTCTTCGGAGGGAAGAACTCGAAGGAGAAGGCGGGCTCGGCGCGCTCGCGGGCGGACCGCAGGAGGTCGGTGATCTTCACGCCGGCGGGAGATTAGCGCGGGCTCCTCCCCGCGCGCCACCTTCCGGCGGGCTCGTCAGCGCGGGAGCCAGCTGATGTGGAACGTGGCGGCGGGCGCCGGCTCGCAGGACTCGAGCCGCACCTCGACCGCCTTCATGTTCGCGATCTCGAGCCCGCGCTGGAGGATGCCCGTGTACCAGGCCGGCACCCCTCCGACGTCGTTCAGCCAGAGCTCGCTCCGCGTCGGCCCGAGCACGCGCGTGCGCGACTCGGTGAAGTTGTTCCCGAGCCGGATGAAGGTCGCGGCGTAGTCGACGATCATCTGCGGCGCGATCTGGCGCGCGAGCGCGGACATCATCTTTCCCGGGTAGGACTGGATGAAGGAGTCGATGTGCGCGCGCCCGGCGCGGTAGCACGCCTCGTCCGCCGGCACGTCCGGGAACGCCGCGTTCGCGGCGATGGCGACGCAGCTGTGGAAGACGTCCGACGGGTAGACGGACTGGAGCGGCTCGTCGAGCGAGAGGCCGGCCTCGCGCAGGCGCTTCTTCACCGCGGCGTCGAGCCGACCCTTGAGCGCCCGCTGGAAGAAGGCCTCGACCGCGACCTGGTAGATGTACCTGTCTGCCACGCCGTTCCCGCCCCCGGGGTCCGTACTCAGCGTACGCCATTACAGCCCGGCGCCGGTCCCGCCGCAACGGACTGCGCGTCCGACCGCCGCCCACGGCCGAGGGTGACGTTGACAGCCGAGCGCCCGGCGGCCATGCATGAGCAGCCCGTGTCCAAGCCTCGCCGCTACATCACCCCCGAGGGCTTCCGCCGCCTCGCCGAGGAGCACGGGCGGATCTGGAGCGTCGAGCGACCCCGCATCGTCGCCGAGGTCGAGGCGGCGGCGGCGCTCGGCGACCGCAGCGAGAACGCCGAGTACATCTACGGGAAGCGGAAGCTCCGGGAGCTCGATCGGCGGCTCCGCTTCCTGTCGGAGCGGATGGACGCGCTCACGGTGGTGGATCCGAAGCCGCACCCGACCGGCCGCGCCTTCTTCGGCGCGTGGGTCACGATCGAGCACGAGGATGGCGACGAGCGCACCTACCGGCTCGTCGGGCCGGACGAGTTCGACGCGGGGCAGGGGCTCATCAGCGTGGACGCGCCGCTCGGCCGCGCCCTGCTCGGCAAGCGCGAGGGGGACAGCGTGACGTTCGAGCGACCCTCCGGCCGGGCGGACGTCGTCGTGATCGAGATCCGCTGGTCGCCGCCGGACGCGTAGAGCGCCGCAGGGCTCGCGTGACGGCGGCCATCGCCCCGGCGGGTGATCCGCGGACGGGGCGGGGAATGCGCAGCGTGTGCCCTGGCCCGGGAACGCGGGCGGGGGAGCGGGACATGGCGATGAACTGGAAGGCGGTACGGTCGGCGCTCGATCGCGACGAGCTCCTGCAGCGGATGGGGCTCGAGCGCAGGAGCCCGGGGAGCGATTTCTTCACCGGCCTCGGGCTGTTCTCGGTCGGGGTCCTCGTCGGCGCCGGGCTCGGGCTCATGTTCGCGCCGAAGCCGGGCGAGGAGATCCGTTCCGCGCTCAACGACGCGTGGCGCAACCGCGGTCGCCGCTCCCAGGATTTCCAGCGGGACCTCGGGATCGAGGGCGCGCCGGGCGCCAGCACGCCGGGCAGCCACTAGCGCGGCGCACCTACGCGCCGGCGCCACCCTCGGCCGCCGCCTCGGGCGCGGTCACGGCGGCGAGCCGGGCCCAGAGCGCGTCGGTCCCGGTCCCCTCCACCGCGGAGAAGGGCACCGCCTCGCCCCGCGCGAGCCCGAGGTCCGCCTCGACCGCGCGGAGCGCCGCGCCGACGCGCGTGCGAGCGAGCTTGTCGGTCTTGGTCGCGGCGACGATCACCGTCCGGCCCGAGCTGCGCAGGAACGCGAGCGCGTCGCCGTCGCTCTCGGAGGGCGGATGACGCGCGTCGACGATGAGCACCACCGCGCGCAGCACGTCGCGGCCGCGGAGGTAGTCCTCGATCATCGCCGCCCAGCGATCGCGCTCGTCCTTCGACACCTTCGCGTAGCCGTAGCCGGGCAGGTCGCAGAACCGGAGCTGCCGCGGCCGCGCCGCGGGGGTCGGCCGCACCGCGACGTCGAAGAACTGGAGGGCGCGCGTCCGGCCCGGCGTGGCGGAGACGCGCGCGAGCTTCTTCTTCCGGGCGAGCGCGTTCAGCATGGACGACTTGCCGACGTTGGAGCGCCCGACGAACGCGATCTCGGGCGCGGGCCCACGCGGCCACTCCTCGGGCTGGGTCGCGGTCTTCGAGAAGTCGGCGGACACCACCTGGACGGGCACGGGGTCACTTCCTCGCCGGGGCGGACGCCGGCGGTGGCTCTTCCCAGTGGCGGATGAGCGGGAGCATGCGGGCGTACTCGAACCGGACGAGGCTCGGCGTCGAGTCGGTGTGGCACCCGGCGCAGGTCTTCTCCCCCGGCTCGGCGAGCCCGACGGCGCGTGCGAGCTCGGCGTCTCGCATCACGTACGGCGCGGAGTAGACGCGCCCGGGGCCGTGGCACGCCTCGCAGGAGACGCCGGCGATGCCGTCCTCCAGGTCCGGCGCGTGGCAGCCCAGGCAGCGGCGGTCGCCGCGGCTGCGCTCGGGCAGGACCTCGCGCGCCCGGGCGTGGGGCGAGAACCGCCACGCGTCGTACGCCGCGGGGTGGCAGGCCTTGCAGGTCTCCGGGCCGACCTTGTCCGCCGCACGGATCGCGGCGGGCGCGGCCAGCGCCGCGAGGAAGAGGAGCGCGGCGAGCGCGCAGCGGGAGACGGGGCGGTGGGTCACGGGCCCGGAGTATAATGCGCCATGCGCCCGATCGGCCTCATCCTCGTGCTCGTCGTCGCCTGCGCCCTCCCCGCCGTCGCCGAGGCCCGCGCCTGGAAGGGGATCAACCCGGGCGCCACCGCCCAGGCCGAGGTGGTCGAGAAGTTCGGCGAGCCGACGACGAAGACCAAGCGGACGGGGCGGACCGTCCTCGCCTACTACGGCGACCAGGCGCCCGACGGCACACGGCAGGCCCAGTTCCACGTCGACGCGCAGGGCATGGTGGTCGAGATCACGATCTTCCTCACCGCGCACCTCGACGCCGAGACGATCGAGGGCACCTACGGGAAGCCGCCGCAGAAGACCTTCGTCGAGGACACCTTCCAGAAGGTCTGGCTCTACCCGAGCCAAGGCGTGACCGTGTACTTCACCAAGGAAGGGACCGTGGAGGCGCTCTCCTTCGCCGCCGGGACGAAGGGCCAGCCGAAGCCGGCGGCCGGCGACAGGGATCCGACGCCCGCGGCCGCGCGGTAGTGCGCGTCGTCGGCCTCACCGGCGGCATCGCGAGCGGCAAGTCGACCTTCGCGGCGGCGCTGCGGCGGCGCGGCGTCCCCGTCGTGGACGCGGATGCGCTCGCCCGTGCCGCCGTGGCGCCCGGCGCGCCGGCCCTCGCCGACATCGCGCGGACCTTCGGGCCGGGCGTGCTCGGGCTCGACGGCGGCCTCGATCGCAAGCGGATGGCGGCGATCGTGTTCGCCGACCCGGCAGCGCGCCGCCGGCTCGAGGCCATCACGCACCCGGCGGTGCGGCGCGCGACCGCCGAGGAGACCTCCCGCCTCGCGGCCCAGGGCCACGACCTCGCGTTCTACGACACCCCCCTCCTCTTCGAGGTCGGCCTCGAGGGGAGCCTCGACTCGATCGTGGTGGTCTGGGCGCCCCCCGCGGTGCAGCGCGCCCGCCTCACGTCGCGCGACGGCCTCTCCCCGGACGAGGCGGACGCGCGGTTCGCGGCGCAGCTCCCCATCGACGAGAAGGCGGCCCGCGCGGACTTCGTCGTCGAGAACGTGGGCCTCCCCGGGGAGCTCGACGAGAAGGCGGGGCGGCTCCTCGCCGACCTCCGTCGGGGCCTCGGGCGGAAGCTTCCCAACGCCCCGCCCGTGCGCTATTGACCGCGCATGCCCGCGGGACGGGTCCTCTTCGTCACCGGATTCCCAGGATTCATCGGCCGCCGGCTCGTCCGGCGGCTGGCGGAGCGGACGCGCGCCGAGCGCGCGCGCCTCGTGCTGCTCGTCCAGCCCGGCTCGACCGCCGCGGCCCGCGCCGCGCTCGACGCGGACGGGGTGGCGGCGGAGCTCGTCGAGGGCGACGTCGAGCAGATGCACCTCGGGCTCTCCGGGGCCGAGTTCAAGGCCCTCGCCCGCGACGTCACGGACGTCTGGCACCTCGCGGCGCGGGCCCATCTCGACGCGCCCCGCTCCGAGCTGCGCCGCGTCAACGTCGAGGGCACGCGGAACGTCCTCGACCTCGCGGCGGCCGCGCGGGGCCTCCGGCGCCTGAACCACTTCTCCACCGCCTACGTCTCCGGGGATCGCGTCGGCGTGATCGTCGAGGAGGAGCTGGCGATGGGCCAGCGCTTCCACAACGCGTACGAGGCGACGAAGTACGAGGCCGAGCGGCTCGTCCGCCGCGCCCAGGCGGATCTCCCGGCGACCATCTACCGCCCGTCGGTCGTGGTGGGGGACTCGCGCACCGGCGAGATCGACCGGTTCGAGGGGCCGTACGCGCTCGCGATCCTCCTCGTGGCGTCCCCGGTCGCCGTGGCCCTCCCCCTCCCCGGCGACGCGGTGGCACCGCTCAACGTCGTCCCGGTCGACTTCGTGGTCGAGGCGGCGCTCGCGATCGGCGACGACCCGCGCGGCGCGGGGCGCACCGTGCACGTCGTCGACCCCTCGCCGCTCTCGGCGCGGCGGGTCTACGAGATGATCGCGGCGCGCGCGGGCAAGCGGCTCGCGCCCGTGTCGGTGCCGGCGCGCCTCCTCCAGGCCCTGCTCGAGCTGCCGCTCCTCGAGCGGCTCTCGCGCGCGCACCGGCCCGCGATCGAGTACGTGAACCACCTCGCCATCTACAACTGCCGCAACCTGCTGGAGCTGCTCGACGGGACCGGGATCCACTGCCCGCCCATCACGAGCTACCTCGATCGGCTCATCGAGTTCGTGCAGGCGACCCTGGCGAAGCGGCGCGAGCGCGAGCGGGAGGTCGACGCGGAGGACCCGCTCGACCCGCCCACGGCGGAGGCGAACCCATGAAGCGCGTCTCGGAGTTCGCGGTGGGGGACCTCTTCACCGCGGTGCGGGAGGTGGATCCGTTCCGGTCCGTCTACTACGCGGCGGCGTCCGGCGACTTCAACCCGATCCACATCGACTCGCGCATCGCGCGCGCCGCCGGCTTCCAGGGCCCGATCCTGCAGGGGATGTGCACCTTCGCCTGGGCGGCGGAGGCCTGCGCCGCGTACCTCGGCGACCCCGCGCGGCTGCGCCGGCTGCGGGTGCGGTTCTCGCGCCCGGTGCAGGTGGGGGACGTGATCACGATCTTCGGGCGCTGCACCGCCATCGACGGCGACGCGCTCCGGCTGGAGCTCGCTGCGAGCAACCAGAAGGCCGAGGATGTCCTCACCGGCGTCGTCGCCGACGCCGTGGTGAAGGGAGGCTGACCGTGCCGGTCGATCGCTCCCACCTGCATCGTCGCTACGGGCCGTACCTGTACGGCGTCGGCCGCGAGGACCTCCGGAACTTCGTCGCCGCCGTCGCGGGCGGGATCCCGGGCCACGCCTTCGCCTCGAGCGCGCCCGAGCACGCGCACCCGCTCACCTGGGACGAGAACGCCGCGCGCGCCGGCCCGCATGGTGGCCTCGTCGCGCCCCCCGGGTTCGCGGCGGCGTTCGCGATCGAGCCCTTCGCCCACGCGGTCGCCGACCCGGCGCTCGGCCTCGACCTCGTGCGCCTCCTGCACGGCGAGCAGCAGCTCGAGTGGCTGGAGCCGGTCCGGCCGGGCGACGTCCTCTCCACGACCGGGGAGATCACCCGCATCGACGCGAAGCCCGGGCTCGACATCGTCGAGGTGACGACCACCACCGTGAACCAGCACGGGCGCGTGGCCGTCCGCGGCGTCTGGACCGCCGTCGTCCGCTCGTAGCTTCGAGGCGCCGGAAAATGCGAGCCCCGCCCGCGCGTTCGGCGCGCGGACGGGGCTCGTCCCCCGCGGACCATGGCCCCGTGCGGCCTCGGCCCGCCCACCGCGAGTTCGGCTTCGCGGCGGGCTCGCCGGCGACCCTGGACGCCGCCGACGTGCCCCCGGGTTCTAGCGCCCCCGGGCGCAGGGGCAAGCCGTTCGGGCCGGGCGGCCGCGGGAAGGCGGGGCGAAAGCAGGCGTTTCGGCGCCCGGGCGCCGGGCGCTAGCGCCAATGCCGGCCGCTAAGGGCTCCCGAAAGGGCGAGTCGATCGAGTCGGCGTCGAAATCGACCGGAGAGGGATCGACCGGATCTGGCCGGCGTGATCTACCTCCGCCGTGAACGCAGAGAAGTCGGTACGCGAGAAGTGGCGCCTGCTGAAGGCGACCATGGATGAGCGCGCGCGCCGACTTTGGGCGGGCACGGAGGCGGGCGCGATCGGGTACGGCGGCGTGGCCATGGTGGCGCGCGCGACCGGGATGGCGATCAGCACGGTGCGCAAGGGTCGAGACGAGGCACGCGCGGGCGCGCGGCCCGAGGACGTCGTCAAGGTCCGACGTAGTGCGGGCAAGCGACCGTTCGAGGTCCAGAACCCTGAAGTGTGGCCCGCGCTCGAGAAGCTCGTCGATCCGATCACACGCGGCGACCCCGAGTCGCCGCTGCGCTGGACGTGCAAGAGCACGATGGTGCTGTCCGCCGAGTTGTTCGCGCAGCACGGCATCCGGATCAGCGACCGGACCGTCGCCAGGCTCCTTCGCGACCACGGCTACAGCCTGCAGGCGGCGAACAAGACCGTCGAGGGCGCCCAGCACCCGGATCGCAACGCGCAGTTCGAGCACATCAACGCCAAGGCCCAGGACTGCGTCGAGCGCGGTGTGCCGGTCATCTCCGTCGACACCAAGAAGAAGGAACTGGTTGGCAACTTCAAGAACGCGGGGCGCGAATGGCATCCGCAGGGCGAGCCCGAGTTGGTCGACGTCCACGACTTCCCTTCCGACGCGATCGGCAAGGCGATCCCGTACGGTGTGTATGACCTCGCCGCCAACGACGGCTTCGTCAGCGTCGGCGTCGACCACGACACGCCGGTCTTCGCCGTCACCTCGATCGAGGCGTGGTGGACCCAGGTCGGCTCGAAGCGCTATCCCAAGGCGCGGGAGCTCTTCATCACCGCCGACGCGGGCGGCAGCAACAGCTATCGGTCGCACGTGTGGAAGCACCAGCTCCAGCGAGTCGCCGACAAGCTCGACATGTCGATCCGTGTCAGCCACTTCCCGCCGGGCACGAGCAAGTGGAACAAGGTCGAGCACCGCCTCTTCTCCTTCATCTCGATCAACTGGCGCGGTCGTCCCCTGCGAACCTACGAGACGGTCATCAACCTCATCGGGAACACCAGCAACCGCGCCGGCCTCGTCGTGCGCGCGCGCCTCGATCGTCGCCGCTATCCAACCGGCAAGAGGGTGTCGAAGAGGGAGCTTCGCGCGCTGAAGATCGAGCCAGACGATTTCCATGGCGAGTGGAACTACGTGATCAGGCCCCGGAAGGAGCTGCATTGATCGCTCAACTTCTCCATTCGCGGGCCCTAAGTGACTGGCATTGGCGCTAGCTCTGGATGACGCCGTCGGCGATGAGGTTCGCGAGGATCCGCGCCGTGTCGAGGCGCGGGAGGCCCGAGAGCGCGAACAGCGAGTCGTAGTCCACCGTGCCGTCGATCTGCGCGAGCAGGAAACCCGCGCGATGGTCGAGGTTCAGCCAGAGCACCTCCTCCGGCTTCACCGCGAGCCGCGGGACGGCCGAGAGCGGGCCGAGCTTCGACTCGTACATCGAGATGAGCGTCGCCTCGTTCTGGCGCAGGTAGTCCCGGGCCTCGCCGTGCTCCGGGTCGACCTGGAGGATCTTCTCGATGAGCTCGAGCGATCCCGAGAAGTCGCCGAGCGCGAAGAGCTCCTTCGCGGCCGAGAGCCACACCTCGACGTCCGTCCGCGGCGGCGACGGCGCCCCGGCGCGCTCGGGGACGAGCGGCCGGAGGTCCGACTTCTCGGCGATGGCGCCGAGGTCGAGCCCGCCCGACGAGTCGAGCACGATGGGCGCGGCCGAGGCGGGCCCGTCGTCCCACGGCGAAGGCGCGTACTCCTCGTCCGGGAACGGCTCGATCGGCGCCGAGGAGCGGGGCATCGGCGCCGGCGGGGCCGCCGTGACGGCGACCGCGGATGTCGCCAGCGCCGGCGCGGGCGCCGGGATCGACCCCTCGTGCGGCTCGAGCTCGAGCTCGAGCTCGAGCTCGAGCCCGAGCCCGTGGACGATGTCCGCCAGGGGCGTCGCCGTCGCAGGCGTCGGCCGCGCGGGCGCCGGGGTCGGCGGGAGCGCATTCGCCGGCTTCGCCGCCGCGGCCCCGGCGCGCCGCGATCCCGCGAGCGCGTGCGAGGCGTCGCCCATCCGATCGACGTACCAGCGCGCCTTCGCGTTGTCGGGCTCGAGCGCGAGGACCTCCTCGAACGCCTCGAGCGCCTCCGCCTCGCGCCCTGCGAGGTAAGCCCGGATGCCGGCTTCGACGAGCTC